>Ga0209647_1003358_pt1 | contig 12410 bp, 23 predicted proteins | sample GraSoi_2013_60cm_FD_185827 | JGI IMG/M metagenome (GOLD analysis project Ga0209647, IMG submission 185827) | Grasslands soil microbial communities from the Angelo Coastal Reserve, California, USA - Sample 9_17_2013_60cm (SPAdes) (version 2) | ecosystem: Environmental > Terrestrial > Soil >... | reverse complement strand
CACAACAAAAACGCGCACGACCGAAGCCGTGCGCGACTACCTCTCAGTTGTGATCTTCGGTGATGTCACCTCCTTTTTTCTGGCGCATCATGAACAGCCTGTCGCTTTCTAACAAGCTCTCCGAGAATGCCATATGACCAATCGAAGAAATTAGCATGTTCCTGGCATACAGGCTTCTGCTGGACATTATCCACCGTCAGGATATTTCGTGTAGTAGTGGCTGGCTGTCCGCAGAACGGGCAGATGGGCTGTTCATTCATTTTTGATGCCATAGCAATAATCAATGATATTGCCCAGCCGCTTCTCACGATCTATGACTACCTCTGCATCATTGATATGCTCAGGCTTCACCTCCATCGTGAATATCTGGAAACCCTGGGTTTGGGCAATCTCATGAATATTTTGGAAGTAGGAAGCACTCTCAAGATGAAGATTGAACCGTGTGACGACTTCGATATAATACATACTACCTTCCTCTTCTAAAAGACGAGCGACATGTACGCCATAGCAGGACGCAAGTTTCCTTAACGAAGAAAGCGATGGGTTAGTTCGCCCGCGCTCCAGGTCAGAGAGAAACGAGACCGATAGCCCCGTCCTCGCTGCCACTTGTGCCAGCGTCATATCTCGCTGCTTACGCGCTATTCGTATGCTCTCCATACATCCTCCTACTTGCCAACTCCCGCGCTGACTTTCTTCGTGATCTCATCGTTGAGCTGCACGAGGCGAGGCTGCTCATCTTTCAGCTTTTCATCGGGCACGAACACGCCCAGCGTCTGCGCGACCCACATCTGCCAGTCCTTGCCCGTCTTGGCGATACCGGTGTCACGCGCCCGCCACTTCACGTCATTCAGCGTCAAGGGTGCTTGCTCCGGCTCCTGATGCCCGTTGGCCTCGTGCTTCTCGTAGGAGCCTTTTGCAGCTAGCGCGTGCAAGGCTTTCCCGTCGCTCTTAACATCCTTATCAGCTTCGACAAATGTACGCCGCTCCTGGTAGGGCTTTGCTGGTTTGCGCTCAACAGGCGCATCAACAACGCGCTCACCCTCATCGAACTCAAGCATAGCAAATTGCGTGCCATAGCCAAGCATCGCAAGCGCCCGCCCTACGGCTCCTGTCTCGGCTTTCTCCACGAAATCATCGAAATCTACTTTGCGCTCTGTCTTGGTGGCACTGGCACGCCCGCCCTTGCCATCAGTCACAACCGCTTTATACCTGGCGTAGCCCTTCGCCACTTTCAGCACTTTCTCACTGCGCCTGGTCTCCTGATTCCATACGGATACCTCAGCTTCACACTCACGGTCATTATCGACTTCCAGTTCCTCAGTATCAATGGTTCCTTGTGGGCACATCAACCGAAACCAAACCAGCCGCCATTGCACCGGGAGATAGTCTTTCTTCCCATCCTTGCTCGGGATCTGGATAAGATGCTCATTCGGGTTGAAATCACTAAAAGGTCGATCCTCATAGGTCTGTACTTCTGTGTTCACTTGTTCTACTAGTTCGTTCATCCTAAAACCTCCAGGGCCACGCCCTACACTTGTTTGTCTACCGGTAGTAACGTTCGTCGCCGGGCTCATGCTGTTCCTGTCGCTCGACCTCATCATACAACTCATCCATACATGGACACGTCTCATCGCCACAATAGGAATGCTCGTCCGTGTGGGTAATCTCGTCGTCTTTATGGTATTGAATGACGAGCGGAGCCGCGCACATGCGGCCAATCAACTCTTGTGCTTGCTCATGTTGCAAAATGTAGCGAGTAACCTCTGGGTGCGCCACGAACCAATTCTGTTCTTGCATCTTCCTTGCCTCCCTTAGTTGCGCTTGCAGGAACATCGTCAGGTTCTGCAAGTGCAGGATGTCTTTGATTAATTCAATTTCGCTCAACATACATCACCTTACAAATCTGACAAATTGACAGCCGACATGTCCTTGCCGATATCGGCCAGCGTCTCATTCTGCTTTGCCAGTTGCAGCGCTATCTCAGCAAGCATCACAGCCTGGAGACATTGGAATGCCTCGACGCCGCTCGTGCGCTCGTATGCCTGCCTTGCTTCCTCTTGCAAAAACTCAACGCTTGATTGCTCCATGTAAATCCTCCTTGCCATCGCTGGCGCTATTCCTTTACGATAAAATGGTCGGGCTTGACCCACTTGGGCACCCATTGCCCGCTCCGCTTGAGCACCGCCAGCCCTAACCGCTTTGGCCCGACCTTCAGCAGCACAGCAGGCACATGCTCAATCCATCCATACCCGCCTCTGAGTTCGTGACGCCAGAAGCCTTGTGTGCCTATCTCCATTGCTTACTCCCATCCTAGGCTCATCGCTACATTCAGATATGCCGTGCGCTCCGCATCCCGCTGCGCCTGCTCGTGCTGAGTCATGTGTGGGCAAGGTGTCCAGGGGTGAAACTGTCGATGCTCACAACTGCACCCAACGGCCTTGCCCTCGTGGATGTAGAGCGTATGCGTGACGTTCGCGCGGCTGCGGCTCTGAATTGCTATCGTGTCGATCATTCTTTTTCTCCTTTGGGCGGGTGGCGCTCGGTAATCTTTGCGCTACACCTCTTTCGAGTCCCCCCGTCCGTCTCTCTTGGTATACTTAATAATAGCATATATTGGACACTTTGTCAAGTGTTATTAGACGAATATTAGATAGTGCTTGACAAACTCGCAAAACTCGTGTATGCTTATCCTAGACAAAAAATATGCATATCCTAGATAGGAGATAATAGTGTTGACGCTAGAAAAGGAGTTCATGACCTTAGAAGAGGCTGCACAATTCATCGGCATGAAACGCGCATCGCTCTATAACTATATTAAAGACCTCGACATTCAGACCCACAAGTTCAAGCGTGATCGACGGGTCTATCTGTCGATGGCTGACGTGAAGCGCATCCGGCTGTATAAAGAACAGCCCTGGATAGAAGGAAAGGAAAGAGGTGAGTGAGCGGCGGCGGTTCACTCACCGCGAGCGTGTCGCTCTCTATCTTGCTCAGGATGGGCGTTGTGCGCAATGTGGGATAGAACTAGAGCAGGGATGGCATGCAGATCATGAGCAACCTTGGTCACATGGGGGGATAACCGATGTTATAAATGGGCAAGCACTTTGCCCAACTTGCAACTTAAAGAAAGGTGCGCAAGTGGAAAGCAAAAAGCCGCTACGAAAATGGCAGCGGGAATCATTAGAATTGTACGACCAATACCAGGGAAAGGCCTTCCTGGTAGAGGCGTGTCCAGCAGCCGGGAAATCCCGCTTTATTGCAGAAGTTGTACAGCGTGAACTTCACAAAGGGAAAGCGGATGCAATAGTAGTTGTTGTGCCAAGCGCTGCACTACGCACACAAATGGCGCTGGACTTCCATGAAGAAACGGGGATACAACTTGACCCAACGTGGAACGGTGAGGGAGTACCGCTTATCCACGGACAGTTTAAGGGCGCGGTCATAACTTATCAATGGCTTGCAAATAATTCCTCATTGATGCGTAACAAAACAGCGAGGCAATCCACGCTTGTAGTTCTTGATGAAGTCCATCATGCCCAGGATGAAAAAGCGTGGGGATCTGCATTGCGTACAGCATTTGAGCCAGCAACAAGGATACTGCTCACAACCGGGACGCCTTTCACTACCAATGGAAACCCAATAGCCTTCGTCAGCTACGATGAAGAGGGGCTGGCTATTGCTGACTATTCATATAACTATGGGAAGGCTCTCACTGATGGGATTGTACGGGCAATCTTTTTTAACCATCATCAAGGTGAGATGGTCTGGGAGAGTGAAGACGGAACAATGAAGGCCTCGTTTGAGGATAAGTTGAGCAAACGGGATGTAGGAAGACGATTAAGAACAGCAATTCACGAGGAGAAAGAACATATCGGGGCGTTGCTACGGGAGGGCATTTATAAACTACGTGAGTTGCGGGAGGATGACCCTGACGCGGCTATGCTCATAGTTGCGCAAGATCAGCAGCATGCTAAAAACCTTGCCAAGCGTATGCAGCGAGAACTCGGTATAACTCCAATTGTGGCAGTATCCCAGGATGGAGATGCAGCAGGGGGCGCAATTAAAGCGTTTAAAACTAGCCAAGAGATGTGTATCATTGCGGTGGATATGATAAGCGAAGGGGTTAATATTCCGCGCATCCGCGTAGTTGTCTATGCGACCAATGTTACCACGTTTCTCTATTTTATGCAGGTACTTGGCCGCGCTATGCGTGTTGAACAGGGCCATGATGACCCTACAGCATGGGTATTTATTCCTGACGATAAGCGTTTTCACATTTTTGCTGACAAGCTTATGAAGGAGTGTGAAGAAGCTTTAATCAAGCGTGAAAAAACTACTACAGAGAGGGAGAGGCTAGAATGGGATACCCTCTTGTTCAATCCACTTAGCGCCTCATTTACTGAAGTATCAGCTACCATCAACGGTATGGTTATCGATCCTCATGAACTTGCTATTGCTGCAACGATTAAGACATCTAACCCAGCGCTTAAAGGAGCTGGGTTTTCAAGGGAACACGTTGCCACTATGATGAAAGTGCTAGGGTTTGATTTCACGACCGTAAAGCAAAGTAGCCCTAACTCATCTAAAGAGGTGCCTGAAACTGAGAAGCCGCTACATGAGAGGCTTTCTGACTTGAGACAGGCAAATAATAAACTCATCGGCTCTTTATACTACAACCGAAAAATAGATTATAAGGATATAAACATTCGCCTGAACGCCGCTGTAGGCATAAGCACAGTACAAAAGTGCTTTGACCTAGAGAAGCTGCAACGACGATATGATCTTGCTAGGCGTTGGCTAACAAAAGGCATTGAGCCAGAGATACCTTTCAATGACTAACCAACGGGTAGAGCGTGGCTACCTTACATCAAGTTTAGGCAGTGCGTCACATAGCGGTGAGCATGGATTCAAGACGGTGCCTGGCCTCTTGAAGCGCGTTATTGAGGAACGGGCATGGGAGGGACGCCTTATTGTCGAGACAGGCGAGGAGTTTGACGGCTTCAAGAACTTTGAGGCATACGTTAAAGCTAACCCGCCCAAAGGTTTGGGTACTGACTTAGATACGATCAAGCGCCTGGTTGCCAACGATGAGGAATTATTCCAGTGGGTTTTAGCAGAGGAACGAAAAGCACATCCACTAGGAACTAACCAATATACAGAGGGTGTTAACATTGTTAACACCCGTAAGCGCCCACAAGGTAATTCTAAAGCCTATGCATTGCAAAAACTGAGTGATGAAGGGGAGATTGACCTGCTAGAGCAGGTGAAAGGAGGGAAGCTATCTGCGAATGAGGCCATGAAACAGGCGGGGTTTCGCAGACCACGCATAGCGATCTATCTTGATGATCCAGAGTCAGCAGCGAAGACGCTCCTTAGCAATGCATCGCCTGAATTTCTGGACGAACTAAGGAGGCTGCTTTGACCCCCGGGCGATGCCGAGGCCGCGAAGCTTAGCAGCATCGCCCAGTGAGTACTCTGGATAGTATAACATACTGTAAGGAGTAGCTAATGTCACAAGAACAACCAATGGAAACCACAGTCAAGGCGTATGACAATCCGAAGGACTATCAAAAAGACCTGCAAAAGATGCAGCAACAAGGCTGGTCAGTTCAGAATGTGCTCGATCACCAGAATGAGCGCAGCCTCGCCGGAAAGCTCTTTGTACCAGGCGGCATATTCACCAAAGGCAAATCTCAGATTGTGGTGACGTACCAGCGAGCTGCGCAACCGCCACAAGAACAGATGCCCAAAGGATTATCGTTCAAAGAGCAGGTGCGCTGGCATATGGATCACCCGAAAAAGTGAGTGTGGATAACTTGTGGATGAAAGGACGTGCGATGGAAGATTTTGAGTGGCTTGTGAGAAAGCCAGCCGTATCACTTGATGCTGACTCTGTCGTGTCGTACTCATGGACTGACGAAACTGATATACAGGTCCGTATCAGGATTGAGCGAGATAGTTTGCTACTTACACCACAACAAGCCCTTGCGCTTCGCGCCTGGCTAGAGCAAGAGCGCAGCCTATTAGAGCAACTCATTAGCTAAGGATGTACCCTCGCCGCCGGGAGAGAGACGACGAGGGCCACAGACAGGATAGGGAGGCGCTACGATGCACTGTGAATTTACCAGTACTGAATTAGTCTTACTTGACCTGGCAGTCATGGAACGCTGGGGAAGAACGAAGGCAGCAGCTCCACCTGAAAACGAAGCCTCTGGCGACGACAAGCTGTTGTGGCAACACATCAGAAAACTTGAGGCGCTCCACCAGAGGCTCGACGCACTCATAGAACAAGCACACGAATGAGGCGCTACTGTGGACACTGCCTACATATTTTCGTGAGCGGTGTGCATGCTGCACGGCTCGAGTAATAAGACGTAGCACAGTGCCTTTTGTCAAAATCGGTTATAATTCGTGTAAGGCAAAAGTGACCCAACGTCCACGCAAAGTCTACTGTGCTACGTATTCTAGGTATTTCTACCTACGTAAATGTACGGGTTACCACTTGACTCATCCTAAAGGGATATGGTATGCTACGCCATGTGACATCGAATACTACGACCAAAGGAAGGAATGCGCAATGAGCGCGATCAGCATGACCAGGGAACACATCTACACCGCTGAGGAAGTGGCTCAAATTCTTCGCGTCCATCTGCGTACCATCCATCGCATGATTAAGCGGGGAGAGCTGGAGGCGTTCACGGTTGATCGTGAGTATCGCATCCCTCGAAGTGCGTTGGATGATTACATTGCTAGACGATCCAGGCCCAGGAAAAACGAGTAGCGTTCTAGCCTCGTTCTAAAACCTGAGTTGGCTTGCAGGGCAGTGTGGCAAAGTCGCCAGGGTAAGAAAATGTATCTTTACTTTATCGAAACATACTGTAGCTATATAGTTGAATGTCATCAGCAGATGTAAACCGTTGAGGTAAGTCTACCATGCAATCGAGGAATTGTAAAGCGAAATAAATGTTGAAGGCCGGTCACACGGTTCTTGCCAGGGTTGTGTGACCGGCCAATAGAAGGGGCTTCCTTTGCCGTTATTATATGCTATTTCCTATGAGATAGCAACAACATGGCTGGGGGCGCTCCTAGAAGGGGATCATTCCATTGAACAACGAAACAACCTCCGGTACAAGTGTACCATCTACACCAAGCAAGCGCAAGCCTCTATCACCCGTACAAGGCGAGTGCAAGCCACGAGTCACCATACGCTGCTCATACTGTGAGTACGTACACAAGATATACGATTATACCGACCTGTACGTTTTTCTTCCGAAAACGCTCATCTCTTGGGCCACCCTGGAATGTCCAGGATGCCATTATATCGGGATGGAACTATTCATCGATACATACCAGCGCACCGAGAGCGAGGTGCGCAATGGCTAACTACGGGAATACAGGCCAGCGTTACCACCTGCGAAAAATTGTAGGGGTTGAAGCGCGAGAGAACAAGGTGATCCACACCCTAGAATGTGGGCATAGTCATGTAGGCACCTGGGACTCTCCTGAGCAGGCACAGCGGGTAGCAGGACGAGCACAGGACATAATCGGGAGTAAGACGCGCTGCGATAAGTGTGAGGTGGAGCATGCCTAAAGACATCACCAAAGGCGAGCTGGTGCGCGTCGTCGCTGAGGGCGAGTACAAGGGCCAGGAGTGCCAGGTCGTGTATGTCGAGCACAACACGACTCGACGCCGCAAGCTCTCGGACACGTGGTATCTGCTAGACACGCGCCAACCTCAGTATCAATGGAGCATGCCAGCATGGTTCGAGCGCCACGAGATCGAGCGCGTCACGCCAGAGGATCGAGGTGTGGCAGGATGATTTACCTCAACACGCAATTCATCCTCATGACCGGCTGGCGTACATCTCGAAGCCGCGTCCAGTGGAGCATGATGCTCATTGCTATCATGTTTGTGAGGCCAGAGGATCGAGGTGTGGTGTGAAGTGGTGTGTTGAGTTTCCAGAAGAAACCATCCTCGTGGTACGGCCAAGCCTCGACGCCATTTGCCTGGATATCAAGCCAGCCGCTAAGCTGCTGAGCGAACTGCTCTATCGCTGTAGCATTCGTAAGGAACATCAGCAAGACGCTCAGAACATGAATGAGGTAGCATCTGAGCAGGGACAGGAGGGCACGCAGGACACTACGCTACGTATTTATCGCACGCAGGCTCAGCTCGTCGAGAACATGATACACGAGATGACCGAGAAGACGCTCCATAAGGTTGCAGTACCGGCGCTTCTACTGCTGGGTTACATCGACCTTGAAGAGTATCTTACTATGAACTGCTACATCGTTCACGTTGATCGTGTGCGCGAGGCGCTACTCGCCTACCGTAAAGGGGATAAGCAGCTAGAACAATGCATCCGCTCATACGTTCAATTGGAAAAATTTCTTATCGGTATCCAATTGGAAAAGTTTCCTATCGATAGGAAAAGTTTCCTATCGCAATTGGAAAAAGTTCTTATTGCAATAAGAAATAGTTCCAATCTGAAAAGGGGCCGTAAGCCTAGATCAGAAGCGGGCGGAGAGGCACAATCTGAGGAACCACAGATTAGTTTAGAGATTGATTCTAAGATTGTAATAGAAGAAGAAGGTACGTATGGCGCTAACGCGCCCACACCCGCTGACCTTTCTTCAGAAGAATTGCATGATAAAGTTGACGGTGCCATTATCGGGGTAGAGACAGTCCAGCGGATCACCGATAAGCACAAAGCGGTGCAGCCTAATGAGACATCGTATCATATAGCCGTCGATGCTATAAGAAACGCTGAGGAAGGACAACCTCTTGCTTATATTGAGCAAATAGACGACGAGACGCCAACGGAGAAGCGAGAAGCCGTCAAGATTGGAGCAACACATGGGAACGATACTACTGTTCATCCTGGGACTAGCATGGATCTTAATCATGGCGAGCATCATACTGAAGCTCACGAGCAAATAACCTCACAGCACGCGCCGGGGCAAGCAGTCAAATTGCAAGCTGTGGCTGCTGGACAGGCCCCTTCACCCCTTGATGCCCCTGTGCGGCAGTCCACAGTTCTTGAGCACGCGCCTGGCGCTCCTCCGCGCCCGTTAGCCGCTGGCACTGCTGATGTGCTCGGTCGCCACGGTGACGCCGGGAGCGACCAGGCCTCTCGGTCTCTCCTTCTTGACTCGGAGCCTGCGCAGGCTGATTTCCCCCCAGCGGGTAGCACTAGCACTACCACTGCGCAGGCATCGGGGCGTCGTAGGACTGTACCGGAACGTCCGAAAGGTGTAAAGAAGCCGCCTGTGATGCCATCTGAGCCGCCAAAGGTAACGCTCACTGAGCAAGAGCAGGCATTTTGGGAATTGTGGTGCAATGTGTGGTTCAACAAGGATGTCCTGCCGGATCTGAATGCTACGGCATATGGGCACGTCAAGAAGTTAGCGCCGCATATCACGACGGCTGAACAGATGGAGAGCTTAGCGAAACGTGCCAGAACTGACCTCGAGGAAAATACCGGGGTCAAACGTAAAACGGTGCATCTCGGCAACTGCGTCAATAGCTATCCAGGTTGGAAGCAAGAGCAGCAAGCCGAGGCGCCGCCCGATGAGAAGCCGCCACAAGATAAATACACCGCTGCCACGCGGAACGAGGAGCGCAACGAGCGCGGTCTGCAACGATTGCGCGACAGGATTATCGCACGAGGGGAGAAACCACCATGCTAGATACTGCTCCACATTGGATGGTTACGCATCAATACGATAGCCGAGGGGCAAAACTCGCTGATCGACACTATAGCCGCCAACGAAAAGGAACCCGCCAGGTTGCTCCACCTGGCCGGATGCTCGTGCTCATTACAGAGGACGCAAGTGCCTTGTGGGTCACATCCTGGCCTGACCCTGAAATGGTACGCCGTGATTGGTATAAAGATGCATGGATGTGTACGCTTTTCCGCAACGAGTCTGCTATCCCCTCTAGCCAGTTGATTAGAGAGGCAGTAGCCATCACTCGATGGAAGTATGGCACGCCGCCACCATCAGGCATGGTAACGATAGTCGATCAGACAGCGGTGCAGAGTGAGATACCAGGCTATTGCTTTAAGCGGGCAAAGTTCAAACATATCGGATTTACGAAACGTGCAGGCCTGCATATCTTGCAATTGACACCTGCACGGATGCCAGCACCAGCAGCACCAATTGGTGCATTGTGGGAGGTAGCATCATGCTAGAAATACAGCGACCAAGTAAAATACGAAGCGTCGGCTTTGCGACCCACGATGAAGCCCTGTGGGTCTGCGAGAAGTGTGGTCCCATCGAACCACACTATGTACGGCTCACAGATCGCTGGCTGCGCGGCCCTGAATGTCCGTGCCAGATTGAAGCACGCCGCTTGCAAGCCGAAACAGAGCGATATCTAGCCTGGATGCGCAAAGATCAGCAGAACTGCTACAACTGGCTTGGCCCCTTTATCAGTGACGATTTGCCGCTCGTGGAGCAGACGCTAGACAGCTTCAAGCGCCCGCTCAAGTGGCAGGAGAAAGCCTACAACGCGGCGAGGCTCTTTGCGCTTGAGCCAAATGGCACGATCATTTTCTATGGACCCTACGGCACTGGCAAAACGCATCTTTTGGCCGCTATCACCAACGAACTGCGCCTGCGCAAATTCAGTAGCCGCTTCTGTGTAGCAGCCAAATTGCATCAAGCGGTCGCTGAGTGCCACAAGAGTGGCGAGGATGCCTATAGATTGATGTACCAGGCAATCACCGCACCATTGCTCGTCATCGACGATGTAGGGGCTTCCAAGCTCTCAGAGAGCAGGTTAGAGACGTATGAGACGATCATCGACGAGCGCACGAAACATAGACGGCCTATTGCCATTTCGACCAATTATGTCGATCAGCTCGCCGAGTTCGTTGGCGGGCGGGCAAAGTCGAGGCTCAGCATGAACCAGATTGCCGTCGAGATGGATGGCGACGATTATAGGATGGAGATGTGAAAATGAGCGGGGATACACAAGCACCGGGCGAGAAGATATGGGCAGTGCGCGAAGTGAGCGGCAAGAGCGGCTGGAGTTATTGCGTGCATGGACATGTGCGCTTCTTCTACGCCATATCGCGCAAGGATGCCAAAGAGCAGTTTATCAAGGGTGGATACAAGCAGTTCGCGAGCACTCGCGTAACAGCAGTAAGTGAGGGTGAGTAGATGGCTATTCTACGCCTGACTATCTCCTGTTTCACTGGCCTCGGCGTGCTGGTGCTGCTTGTCACGCTGCTCCTCGTGGCGTGGCTCGTAGTGACGCTACGGCGGCTTGAGAGTGAGGAGCCGCAACAAATAGGTGATGCGACATTCACGAAGAAAGAAGTGGAGCGGCTTACGGCGCGACGCTACCGCTATCAGCAGGCATTGAGCGATGATGAGATCGACCGGGCGCAGCGGGACGCCTGGTAGAAGCGTAAAGCGTATCGAATAGCGGGAGGTGAGTCGTATGATTGTGTTGCTCATCATTGTTGGCATTGGCTTGTTCCTGGCGATCAACGGTAGCAGCAAAGACCATTACCAGGAATGGCGCGAACAGCAACCGCCCGATGTGGAGCACAAAATCTATCCAGGCAAATTTGACCTGGGTGAAGTTGTTGGAGTGCTGGTACTGGCGATCATCATTCTGGTGATTGTGTCTATGTTGTAGTAAATAGCGGCTGCACTCACAGCCGCTATAGACCTCGTACGGAGTCGTAAAAGGTACAAGGCTATCTGGTATAACGGATAGCACAGAGCGAGGAAGGGTGCGAAATGCCTCTTATCATTATCCTGGTCGTAATTTGCGTGTGCTTGCTGTTCAGGCCAAATAATCCAGCTGTACAAGCAATAGAGCATAATGGCCCAAAGGATGCGGAGGGCTGCGCTAGCTTGTTCTTGTGGATTATCGGCGCTGGGCTGCTTATGACGGCACTCGTGGCGCTGCTCGGCGGCGGAATGCACTAGGAGGAAGCCATGCAAGCAGCACAGAAGCTTTTTCTTATCGCCTGTCTGGTAATAATCATCATCGTGGGCACAATCATGGGACTGATTGCGGCGAGTCTGGTCCCCCACTTTGGCGAGATTGGCAACGTGTCAACATGGGCGCTATTTATCATCCTGGGCTGTGGTGTAAGCCTGGCTGTCGCCTTTACATGGTATAGGATCAAGTTCATGCGTATCAGGAGCCAGATCCTCACACATGGGGATGTAATGGTGTTCCGCAACCAAGATGGCTCTTTTGAGCATCTTTCGGCTGAGCATGTGCGTGCAGGCGTGCCCTTGCCGCCTGTTACCGTCAAGGAATTGCCAGAGCATGCCGCGAGTTCGTCAGAGGATACGGTACTAGAACTCTACAGTAAGGGGGTTAGTTTGCGCAACATTGCGCAGGCAACCAACCTGACCTACTACCAGGTGCAGAAAATCACCAG
>Ga0209647_1003357_pt1 | contig 12410 bp, 14 predicted proteins | sample GraSoi_2013_60cm_FD_185827 | JGI IMG/M metagenome (GOLD analysis project Ga0209647, IMG submission 185827) | Grasslands soil microbial communities from the Angelo Coastal Reserve, California, USA - Sample 9_17_2013_60cm (SPAdes) (version 2) | ecosystem: Environmental > Terrestrial > Soil >... | reverse complement strand
TCTCGAATGAGCCATCCTCACGTGCATCCCGGTTTGAGCTCTCGAGCGGCAACCAGGAGATGATTCGGCGGCGGCGCAAAGCTGAACAAGCGCGATTGTAAGCCGCGTGAAAGAGCCAGCGACGCCTGCCTGCCTCCTCTTCGCTGTTGCTGTCAAAGGGGGGTTTACCCTGCTGTGCTGTTCGCCAGGCATCGTAGAATGTGTCCTGCATGAGATCGCGGGCCTGCTCATCATCGCCTACGATACCTCGTAAGAAGGTGTACAACGGCCACTGGCAACGATCCAGCAGATCGGTGAATTCTTCCAGCGAGATCTGGAGTGTAGATACAGCCGGATCAGACATGCGTGATTGGTCCTCTTTCACTGCGATTTGGATGAGGCATTGCTACTCTAGCTAACGCATGAAGAGGCTCTGATTGGACAGGACGTGCTCAAATGGGCCAGAAGATCTTTCACGAACCAGGACAATCAGTCTGCGCCCCTTGAACAGACGGAGGTGGCAACCCAATGTCAGCAATGGGAGACCCGGGTCGGCTGGCAGCTCAGTGATCGCTATCCTCCGCTACGCATGATTCTGCTGTGGGATAACCTGGCAGGCCATCGTAGCGACGCGATAGTTCGCTGGCTCTTTGCCCACGGCATCATGCCGCTCTATACCGCGCTCGGTGGCTCCTGGTTGAATATGGCCGAGTCTACGTGCGCAGAGGGCGGCAATACACCAGAGATCGTCGGGGCGAATATGCCGATCCCGATACGACCTGGATGTTATGCCTTGACCGACACCCTCGGCTTGGTACTCGCTCTGACGCGCACGCAGCGCTTCGGGTAGGGCAAGTGCCTGGTTGAGCAGGAAGAAGATTTGCAACGCCTGCCAGAGATTTCCCTCGGCCTCTTCTTTCATCTGCAACGGCCTCCTTACTCGGGTTGGTCGGCCATCGTCAGTCAAGTGGCCTTGGCTTATACCGCCTCCATCGTCGTCGCTTTGGCTGCCTGGCAGGCTCACCGTCCTGATCTCATCCGTTCTCCCAAATGGGTTTAGCTCATCTTTGGAGGGATTCCGAGTGATGAAGAGCCCTCTCAATTTAGCCTCCATGTCAATCAGTGAGCAGGGGCAATGCATCGTTATATCCAGGTCACGTCGATGCTGACGAGTACATCTCCTCTGGCTCCAAGCGAAACGAACGGCGTGCCGGTTTGCGTGACCGGGATCGTGAATGTCTCAGTGAGCGTGATGGAACCCGCACCCGTGGGGAATGAGCTGGTATCGACGGTGGCCCGCCCCGCACCCGGAGTAGCAAGGTGTGCGATGGCTTTGGCCCCAGAGCCCAACGCGACAATGCCCATGAGCGTCCCGCCTTGCGTATTATAGACGACGAGCGTGTTTTTGCTGTGTGGCAACCGCGCTTGATCCCGGGGTACAGAGATGGTTGGCGTGTGCGGTACAGTGAAGGTCAGGGTGGCGGAAGTATGGCCTGCGCTATAGGTGCAGTGAAACGTTTGTCCCTCCAGTGCGCTGGTGGGCCCCGCTATCTGGCTGTCTTCAGGCCGGCTGTGCAATGGCAGCGCTTTGCCATTGCATACCAGTTGCTCACTGCCTGCGAACTGAACAGCACGCCCTTTTGACGAAAAGAGAAGATCTATCGTGGTCTTGTCGCGGGTCACCGCATCGTATCCACCGATTTGCACAGCAACGAAGACGGTGAGCTGGCTGGGAGACGGGTCGCGCAAGGTGAGAGGAGGTGAGCCAGCTAGCGATGCCTGGCCGGGTGGAATGCCCGTGTCCTGCGAACTGCCCGTGTTAGAGGTTCCGCAGGCAGCCAGCTGGCTGCTTCCCAGGAGACAGAGCAGAGCAAACAGGCAGCACTTGATGCTGTGTCGAACGCGCATGTGATCCTCCCGTGTATATAGAATCGTAATCTACTATCGCGTTGTTACGCGGTTTCTCTCTGATGAGACGTGTGGCACATGAGATTTGTTCCTACGGCCAGCAAGAACAATAGATGGGCTCGTACACGAGGGGACGAACTTAGTTTGGGATCAGCTTCCCTTACTCTGTCAAGTTAGGAAGCGCGATGTCAGTAGCAGACAAAGAAGCGGATGAAAATGCCGTATTTACAGGCGAAATGCCCTCGTTTGCTTAATTACCTTGCTAGCACGCAACTCATCTCGGGTTCACCAGCATCATAGAGGGCCATATGCGACCATGAGTCCGTATAAGGTGCGAATCTGTCACGAAGAAATTATGTTCCTGGTAGAGCAACCACATAGGCCGTAGAGGGGCTTTCCACCATGCTACCAGCCATTCCGGTGCTGCCAGGATACCACAGCTTCCGCCACTGGATCATTTGGCCAATCTCCTGACTTTGCGCGTCGACAATGGCACGGGCAATCCGCTTGATCTCTGGATTGGTGCTCCTCATGAGCGCAACGCTTGCCATGTCAATCGCCGAGGCATGGTGGGGAATCATGGAATCAATAAACGCCCGGTCAAAAGGGTGCTGCTGAGCCAGCTGATCTGGCATCAGCATTCCCGTGTTGGCCATAACCACAGGGTTCATCGTCGTAGGTGTGTTCGAGGTCCCGTACAGACGCTTTTTGAGATTCTTCAGTTCTTGTATCTCCCGCTGTTGCGAGGAGATGATGCTGCTAGCAAGCTGTTTGATCTCCGGATGCTGCCCTTTCTGAAGTGCAATATGAGCCATCTGTACCGCCATCAGGTGATGGGGTACCATCATATCAATGAACCGCTGATCGGAATACTGACCGTTCACGACGAGCCACTCGGGCGCCACGTTGCCTGAAGCTGGCACAGTGGCTGATGCACTTCCATGTGTTGAGGCTTCAGTAGAACTCCCACAAGCCATGAGGAGCATGATCAAAGCCATCCATACCCCGGCGAAACCTAGCTGCCTTCTCCAAGACATATCTTTCGTATCACCTCCTCACTCTCTATTTTCGTGCGCTCACTGCTACCACAACGTTACTTACTGGTACTTTAATCGACCGCTCCTCGACACCTCCCCTGTAAGTATGAGGAGGAAGCGTCATGAAAACGCCATGAGCAGCGTCATCGATGGCAAGCCCCTCCATACCGGTCCCGTTCTATTGTTTTGTATCGTTGTAGCACTGACCTTGACAAATCGAACAGCCATAGGCTATACTATCCATACCCCCCGGGTAGGGGTATGGATAACATCGAACATAGAGATGAAGGTAATCATCATGGCTACAGAAACTACTCGTCGTATAGATGAACGTGCATCCACATCCCAGGATCAGCAGGCAGCAGAGAGCCGCGCTGTTCTTGCGCTGGAGGGAATGACCTGCGCCTCCTGCGCCATGCGCATCGAGAAGGGACTCAAGAAAGTACCCGGGGTAAAGGATGCGAGCGTCAACTTCGCTACGGAGCAGGCTACAGTCACCTACGATCCATCCCAAACGGGACTGGAGCAGATGGTGCAGAAAGTAGATACAGTGGGGTACAAGGCAGTTCCCCTGGTCTTGCCCACACCGAAGCCCGCTATTGCTGAACCAGATAGCGAGTCTCATATCACGCTCGACCTGGAAGGGATGACCTGTGCCTCCTGCGCCATGCGTATCGAAAAGGGACTCAAGAAGGTACCGGGGGTAAAGGACGCCAGCGTCAACTTTGCTACCGAACAGGCGGCAGTTACCTATGATCCGGTGCTGACCAACGTGGAGCAGATGGTACAGAAGGTGGAGGCGGTAGGATATAAGGCAACGCAGCAGGTCGCACGGGAACCGGCAGAAGTAACAGGTGAGGGTGCAGCTACGATGGAAGCGCCTGCCGCTGCCATGCAGAAAGAGGACGAGCAGAGCCGGCGCAAACAGGCGGAGAGCCGGCGCAAGCGCAATCTGTTGGTAGTAGGAGTCGTGCTGACGTTGCCCGTCGTGATTCTCAGCATGTTCTTTATGAATCGCTTCCCAGGTGAGAACTTTCTGCTACTGGCGCTCACGACGCCTGTATGGGCAATCGTGGGCTGGGAGTTCCATCGTGGAGCCATCAAGACACTGCGCCACGGCAGCGCCAACATGGATACGTTGATCTCGGTTGGCTCGACTGCCGCTTATGTCATGAGCGTGGTAGCTACCTTCTTCCCGCAAATTGTTGGTTCTATTACCTTCTATGATACAGCGGCATTGATTGTGACGCTGATCTTCCTGGGCAAGTACCTGGAAGCGCGTGCGAAGGGGCAGACCAACGAGGCCATCAAAAAGTTGATCGGCTTGCAGGCTCGTACCGCCCATGTCGTGCGTGGAGGGAAAGAAGCCGAGATGCCTATCGAACAGGTGCGGGTCGGTGACGAACTGATCGTGCGCCCTGGAGAGAAGGTTCCTGTCGACGGAGTCGTGCTTTCCGGCAACTCATCCGTTGACGAGTCGATGATTACGGGTGAAAGCATCCCCGTGGAGAAGTCGAAGGATGACGAACTGATTGGTGCGACGATCAACCAACGCGGGCTGTTGCATATGCATGCAACGAAAGTGGGAGCCGACACAGTGCTGGCCGGTATTATCCGCATGGTTGAGCAGGCGCAGGGGTCAAAGGCTCCCATCCAGCGTCTGGCCGATACTATCGCGGGCATTTTCGTGCCAGTGGTGCTGGTGATTGCCGCTCTGACCTTCATCGCCTGGACGATTGTCGGCAACATCGGCGCGGCCAGCGTATCCGGCGGCATGCAGGGTGCCAGCAACCCCTGGATCATTGCCATCGTAGCGGCTGTGGCTGTGCTGGTAGTAGCCTGCCCGTGCGCATTAGGGCTGGCGACGCCAACGGCTATCATGGTTGGCACAGGGAAAGGAGCCGAACAAGGCATCCTGATCAAGGGTGGTGAGAGCCTGGAGCGCATCCAGGTGGTGCGGGCCGTGCTGCTGGATAAGACGGGCACCATCACGAAAGGCAGGCCCGCACTCACCGATGTGATTACTGCTCCCGGTAAATCGGGAGAAGAGATGCTGCGGCTGGTTGCCGGGGCCGAACAGGGTTCCGAGCATCCCCTGGCAGCGGCCATTGTGGAGGGAGCGAGGTCGCGAGGACTGACGCTTCACACCTATCCAGAAGGTTTTACAGCATTAGCCGGGCGAGGACTGGAAGCGATAGTGGAGGGTCACGCGGTACTGGTGGGCACACGCCGCCTCTTCAGTGAGCGCTCTGTCGCGTATGACACATTGCAAGAGCAACTGGAAACCCTCGAACAACAGGGGAAGACAGCCATGCTGGTCGCGCTTAACGGTGAGGCGGCCGGACTGGTGGCCGTGGCCGATACGGTGAAGGTTGGTTCGGCGGAGGCCGTCAAACACTTGCAGGCGCAAGGGCTCTCCGTCTGGATGATTACCGGTGATAACAAGAGAACGGCACAGGCTATCGCAGCACAGGTGGGCATTCCTGCCGGGCATGTCCTGGCGGAGGTCTTGCCGGAAGAGAAGGCCAACGCGGTCAGGCGCTTACAGGAGCAAGGGCTGGTCGTGGCTTTTGCAGGCGATGGCATAAACGATGCGCCCGCGCTGGTGCAGGCCGATGCCGGTATCGCAATGGGAACGGGCACGGATATTGCTATGGAGGCCTCGGACATTACGCTGGTCAAGGGGAACCTGAAGAGCGTGGCAACGGCGTTAGCCCTCTCACGGGCGACGATGCGCACCATCAAGCAGAATCTCTTCTGGGCTTTTGCCTACAATGTGATCCTGATCCCGACCGCCATTCTCTCGCCCTTGATTCCGTTCCTGCGTGAGAGTGCCCCGATCTTTGCGGCGGCTGCTATGGCCATCTCGTCGGTAACTGTGGTAAGCAATTCGCTGCGCCTGCGGCGGTTTGGACGATAAGGCGAGCAGCGAGTAAGGAAAGGAAAGGAGGAAAGAAGATGCAAGATGATCGAAAGCCGGATGTGCTGAAGCGTCTCTCGTACATCGAGGGACACATTGCAGGCATACAAAAGATGGTGGAAGAGGATAAGTATTGCATCGATATCCTGCGCCAGACGCACGCCGTGCGCAAGGCGCTTGAGAAATTGGAGGCGATCATCCTGGAGGGGCACTTACAGACCTGTGTTCCCGAGGGCATCAAAGGAGATCGCGAACAAGAAGTTATCCAGGAGTTGATCCAACTCTATACCGTTGCAGGTAATCGTTGAATGTACAGCATGTAATAGCAAGAAAAGGGATAAACATACCATGGAATCTACGACCCTTGTCGCACCCGACATTTCGTGTGAGCATTGCCAGCATGCCATTGAGGGCGCTGTAAGCAAAATGGAGGGCGTGCGCGACGTTCACGTTGATATTCCCACAAAGTCGGTGCATATCGACTACGATCCTCAAAAGGTCAGCCTGGCGAAGATCGAGGAAGTGCTCGACGACGTTGGATACACCGTTGAGAAATAGCCGCACGTACGGTTATTGAGGAGTTACAGGGACAACAGAATAACAGCTTTGCCAGCTGGGAGTTGTCCCTGCACTTGTTTCATCACAACCTGTGCACCGGGTTACCGAACATTCATGGCTCTATCGATGGCTTTGAAGATCTCGTATATGGCTCCTATAATTCAATACAAGTGAAAATACCCCCCGGGGGTATATGTTCCATCCTGTTCATCTTCATCGCTCTATGCGTTGAAAGGGTATCAAGACAGTGGCATCCTACGGCAGCGATAAGAGTAAGATTTTGGCGCGCCTGCGTAGAATAGAGGGTCAGACACGCGGCCTGCAGCGCATGATCGATGAGGAAAAGTACTGTGTTGATATTCTGACCCAGGTGGCAAGCGTGCAGTCCGCGCTCGAGCAGGTGTCGCTGCTGCTGATGGAAAGCCACCTGCGCTACTGTGTGACCGAAGCTGCCCAGGAGGGCAAAGGAGAGGAGAAAGTGCGCGAGATGGTGGATGTCCTCAGGCATTACACTCGCCTGCAAAGGGCGGCCAGGAGAGAGGCCAATGGCGAACTCATAGATGAAGATATCTTCCCGGCTCCGGTGACACATAATGAGGAAGAGAAGTCCGGTTAGGAGAAGAATACTGTGCCAGACAAGACAATGGGAGATATATTGTAGTGAACCATCGAGTAATTCCTGGACTATTCGGGCTGCTGCTAACGGTGCTTCTGGCCGCCTGCGGCGGTACAACCGGCGGCCAGAACCAGGTAAACGTGACGCTTTCCGAATTCAAGATCCAATCATCTCAAACAAACTTTACCCCGGGTACAACATACCATTTCGTCGTCACGAACAACGGACACACGAATCACGAATTTATGGTGATGCAGCCAATGTCCGCAGATATGTCGATGGGCCAGATGCATTCGATGGCCCTCTATCATATTGATGCGAGTCAATTGCCACCCGGAGCGTCGAAAAGCTTCGATTACACGTTTCCTGCCTCCGCCGCAAAGCAACCTTTAGAGTTCGCCTGTCATCTTCCCGGACATTATGAGGCAGGCATGCATGAGGCGATTAATGCCGGATCATAATCCATAACAGGCAGAGGAGAGCCAGAAGGGAGTACTGCATTCGATGGACACCAACGTCACCACCACTTTTGCCATCGCTGCTGTGATGCTCGTGCTGGCTCTGCTACTGGGCTTTCTCGCGCTCGGCCTCGGTCGCTTCATAGGGCCGCGTCCGCGCCCGGCAGAACAAAATCCGCCACCCGAACATGGGGGTCGCACGGGCCATAAAACCTGGGTGCAGTTTCGCCTGCGCTATGCGGTGCTGGCCCTGCTCTTCGTCGCGTTCGACATGGAGATGGTGTTCATGTTCCCTTGGGCAGTAGTCTACAAACAGGTAGGGCTGGTCGCTTTCTTCGACATGTTCGTGTTTGTGGCGATCCTGGCCTCCGCGATCTTCTTTGCGTGGAAGGAAGGGGTGTTTGATTGGGAACGGTAGTAGAGCGAACAACAGGTACGCGTTCCCATTTGGCGCGGATGCCGCACCTGTATTTTGCGATTGATGGCGGCAGTGGAGCGCATCTGCTCACTGCTCTAGCAGGGCGCGATCCGTACGTACGGCAGGTTGCTTCACCTCGCCACGCCAATCTGCTCATCATTGTGGAGCGGATCAACCAGAAGCTGCTTCCGGCGGTAATTGAGGTCGCAAAAGCGCTCCCGCGCCCGGCTCACGCACTACTCGTCAGAACAGGGGAGAATGAACTGGATCAATTTCCAGGAATAGAAAGTACTTCTCTGGAGGAGAACCTGCCAGGTTCAAGACAGATTACAGCGAACTCGCTGGGAACAGTGCTTGCTGCAGTGCTGCATGGTGGGCAGTGGGCCGAATTGAACCTGCTCGCCAGGTCGGAGTCCCAGGAGGAGACCATCCAGTTGCCGCCGAAGGAAGAACAGGAAATGGCGACGGAACTGGCAGTTCTGAGCCTGGGACCAATTCAGCCGTTTACGGCGGGTCCGCTGCGTCTCTTCCTGATCTGTGACGGCGAGCAGGTTATGTCTGCCCGGGTGGAGTCAGGCTATGCGTATCGCAGCATCGCACAGGCTATGATGCAGGCGGAGTGGCAGCGAGGACTTGTTCTTGCGCGCGCGCTCGATCCACTTGCTCCGATCGCCTGTCAGCTTGCCTATACGCGTGCCCTTGAACAACTGCAGGGCTGGCTGCCCCCTGTCGCGGTGACGATGCTACGTGAAGCCGCTGTAGCGCTTGAGCGCGTACAAAATGTCCTGTGGTGGGGAGTGCGTTTTATGAGAATACTGGATGATGCATTCCTGACAGAACGCTTCTACGGACTTGCAACTGCGCTTGACGAGTGCAGGTCATTGCTCTGGCAGGAGCCGCCGAAGATATGGATTGCGCCGCAACAGAATCTCACGTCATACAGTGTGGGAAGAAGCGAGGCAATGAATCACCTGGGACAGGTTTTGAGGGGCGTAGAGGCGCTGAGAAAGAACGTTGAGCAGAATCGCTGGCTTACGTTACGCACTCGCGACATCGGTGTGCTGTCAGCCCAGCGCTTGCACATTGCCGGAGTGAGCGGTCCTGCGCTTAGAGCGAGTGAGCGGGGCAACGGAGATGTACAGAGCAGACTCGTTGCGCGTTTGGTTGTCACAGTTGACGATCTAGAGCGAGCAATTGAAGTCCTGGCGGCCAGAGAGTTGACTTCTGCGCATGGAGCAGAGTGGCAGGTGCCGGCAGGAGAGACGAGTGTGATTGTGCAAGGGCCGCGAGGAGATATTGGCCTGCACGTGGTAAGTGATGGTGGAGAGAGACCTGCTCATATTGAATGGCAGCGTCCATCCGCTGCGTTGCTGCCCTTGCTTCCGGAAATACTTGCAGGACAGAAACTCACGGATGCCGAAACCATCGTGGCGAGTCTCGACCTGGCAATGGCGGAGGCGGATGGATGAACACGATTGTCCTTGCAGTATTGGTACTGGTTTGTTTACTCGTCGGCACGTATGGTATGGCCGTGCTGCAGCAGTTGATCCTGCTGGGGCCACGCCGTGTCGGTATTGCTCTACAATGGCCGATTGCCAATGCTCTTCTCCTGCTGCGCCAGGAGGATCTGATGCCGCGCGGGGCAGATGGCTTTCTCTTTCGCTCCGCGCCGTTTATCGCGCTGGCCGTCGTTTCGTTGACAGCTCTCGTGATTCCCCTCGGACCCCATTTGATTGGGTTCGATCCATCGATCGGTCTCTTCTATTTCGTCGTGCTGCTCAGCCCATTCGTAGTTTCGCTGATGAATGCCGGTTGGAGCCAGGACTCCAAGGAGGGGTTGTTCAGTACCTTCCGGGCAGCGGCTTACCTGGTCAGTTACGAGGTACCGATCGGCTTTGCCGCCATCGGGCCGGTGATGGCAGCCCAATCGCTTTCAACCCAGCGTATTGTAGAGACGCAGGCCGGGTTGTGGTATGCTGTCTGGCAACCGCTGGGTCTGGTCATTTATCTGCTGGCAGCCCTTTTCGTGACGTTTCGCCATCCTTTCGACAGCGCCCTTGCTGGCGATGAGTTGGAGGGTGGCGTGTTCGCGGAGTACGCCGGCCCCCGCTTACTGCTTTTCAGGATAGCCCTTGATGCCATCTTCTTGATCTTGATGAGTATGGGGGTCGTGCTCTTTTTCGGCGGCTGGCAAGGGCCGTGGCTTCCCGCGCCTGTATGGTTTGTGTTGAAGACGTTCCTGCTGGCAGGAATCGTACTGTGGGCAGCGCGTTTCCTCCCCAGGCTGCGGCATGATCAGATACTCAGTCTTTCGTGGAAGATTCTGCTGCCTGCTTCGTTGCTCAATATCACGCTCGTAGGTATTCTCACCCTGTTCATACCGGGAGGTGGTCGATGACCGGAATACTGGAGTGGATCATTTTTCTGGCGCTTTCGCTCATAGCCGTGATCACAGCAGCTGGTATGCTCCTCACGATGAGCATGTATCGCGCAGGGCTGGCGCTGATGGCAAGCTTTGTGGCGCTGGCCGGCCTGTTCATCCTGCTGGGAGCCGACCTGCTGGCTGCTATTCAGATCATGATGAACGTGGGCGGCATGCTGGTGATGGTGCTCTTCATGGTGATGATCATGATGGATCCTGGCGGCGAGATGATGTGGAGCATGAAACGCAATATGCATATACGGGGTCTCGCGGCTTTCTCCATGACTATGCCACGGGGCAAACCACCAGCAGAGGAACCATCTCAAGAAAATGAGCAGCATGCTGCTCAAACCGCTGACTGGACCTGCCCCATGCATCCAGAGGTAAGTCAGCCGGACCCGGGAACATGTCCGAAGTGCGGCATGTCGTTGATTCCACGCACCGCAATAGCCAATGGAGAAGCTGAGCATGAGGCTGTAACTCAGCCACAGGTATACACGTGCCCGATGCATCCTGAAGTGCGCCAGGATCACCCCGGTAACTGTCCGAAGTGCGGTATGGCCCTTATTCCGGCGCAGGACCAGGCCTCAGCGGGTCAATTGCATGGAAACGAGGATATGCCCATGCATCAGCAGAGTGATGAGCAAGATTTTCATACTATGCATAGCGGCCACGAGATGAATACGTCGCATATGAGCGATGGGGATCACCAAATGAACATGTCCGGCCATGATATGAATATGTCGCATATGGGCATGACTCCGCGCCAGTACTACGACATGATGGTGGGTATGGCTATGTCAACAACGCAGCTTCCCTGGGCCATTATACTCGGTATGATTTCAGCACTGCTGCTGATCGTACTGGTGATTCTGACACCCTGGCCGCAGGCCGCTACGGGCCCAACGCAGGATGCGACGAACGCTGTTGGTAACCTGCTGCTCTCACGCTACATGATCGGCTTCGAGGGCGCGGCTTTCCTGATTCTGGCCGGTATAGCAGGAGCGGTGATCCTGGCCAAACGTGAGCGCACACCCGTGCAGGAGCCCGAGGTCATGGGGGCCGGGGCAGCGAAGAGCAGCGCTCAAATATACACCTGCCCGATGCATCCCGAGATTCGACAGCAGGAACCGGGTAAGTGCCCGATATGCGGCATGAGCCTGGTTCCGGCGGAGGAACCGTCTGGTTCCGGCGGGCAGAGCCCGCAGGGAGGTCACGCATGAATGGACCCGGTCTTCTTCCTTACCTGATCGTGGGCGCGCTGCTTTTCGGCATTGGCGTTGTGGGCGTCCTTTCACAGCGCAGTGCTTTGATGGTGCTGATGAGCATCGAGATTATGCTCAACGCCTCCATCCTCACGCTGGTTGCGTTCTGGCGCTTTGTCAAACCGGACAATTTTGATGCGCAGGTGTTTGTGATCATCATCTTCACCATTGCAGCGGTTGAGATGGCGGCGGGGTTGGGGCTGTTCCTGCTGATCTTCCGGCAGCGCGGCAATGCCAGCATTGATGCACTGAAGGATTTGAAACGATGAGCGGCGTGCAACTGTTCTGGCTGGCCCCCCTCCTGCCACTGGCGGCTTTCGTGCTGCTTGCCGTCGGCCTGGGACGCTACGGCCGATTGGCGGCAGGATTGGCCGTGGCCGCAATGGCAGGCTCAACACTTGTCTCGCTGGCCGGGCTAGTCGATGCTGCCTATGGCAAGCACACCCTTGTCTCGATCCCCTGGCTTACTGTAGGAGGGCGCCAGCTGCTGCTCGGGCTGGAGCTCGATTCGCTCAATGCACTCGTGGCGACACTGGTTTCCATCGTGGGGTTGATCGTCTTTCTCTATGCCGTCAGCTATATGGCAGAAGACGCTCACGTGGGGCGCTTTTTTGCGGAATTCAGCCTCTTTACCGGTTCGATGCTGACGCTGGTGCTCGCGGCGGATCTCATCACCCTGTTTATCGCTTGGGAACTGGTGGGCCTGTGCTCCTATTTGCTGATCGGCTTCTGGTTCGAGCGACCAGGAGTGCCCGCGGCTGCATCAAAGGCCTTCTTTCTGACGCGCCTGGCCGACCTTGCCTTGCTTGCCGGTGTCCTGCTGCTGATC
>Ga0209647_1003355_pt1 | contig 12412 bp, 10 predicted proteins | sample GraSoi_2013_60cm_FD_185827 | JGI IMG/M metagenome (GOLD analysis project Ga0209647, IMG submission 185827) | Grasslands soil microbial communities from the Angelo Coastal Reserve, California, USA - Sample 9_17_2013_60cm (SPAdes) (version 2) | ecosystem: Environmental > Terrestrial > Soil >... | reverse complement strand
GGACGAGGTCGACGCGTCGCATGGGATCGTGAGGGACGCGAGCGGCGCGATCGTGAAGCCGGGGCGCCGCGGAGCGCGCGGAGTTCGGGCCCGCTGAACCCCTGACGACAGACCGACCTGGCCACAACGTCTCATCTGATAACCGCGTCGATCGTTCCGTTGCTTGTGTTAGTGTCCCTCCGATTCCGGAGGTCCATTCATGTTCGTTCTCCTGGCTTCTTTCATCCTCGCCGCCCCCACCCCTCCCGTCCCGCCGCCGGACCTCCCCCTCGCGGTCTACCGTGACCGCCGCGAGCGCGTGATGCACGAGCTGGACGGCTGCCTGGCCGTCCTCACCGCCCGCGGGGAGACGAGCGGCGTGACCGAGGACTATCGGCAGGACGGCAACTTCCTGTGGCTGACCGGCATCAACGAGGGCGAGGCCTGGCTCCTGCTGGCGCCCAAAGCGAAGTACGACCGCACGGTGCTCTTCCTCCGCCCACGCGATCCCGAGCGCGAGCGATGGACGGGGCCGCGCGAGCCTCTCTCTCCCGCCCTCCTCGAACGCTACGGGGTCGACCGCGTCCTGCGCGGCCGCCCCGATCGCGCCGCGGTGGCGGCGGCGATGGGAACGGACTGCGTGGCCGTCATCGCGCCCGTGGACGACGTCAAGGACGAGCGGCCCGATGCCGTCCTCAGCAAGCAGGTCGCGGGAGCCCTGGGCCTCAAGGTCGTCTACAAGCGCGACCTCCTCGCCCGGCTGCGCGCGGCCCACGAGCCGCAGGAGCTGGCCCTGCTGGAGCGCGCCATCGACATCACGCGCGCGGGCCACGAGGCGGCAGCGCGCGCCACCGTGGCCGGCGTGACCGAACGCGACGTCCAGACCAAGATCGAGTACGCCTTCTTCTCGAACGGGGCCACCGGCCTGAGCTACTCCTCCATCGTCGGCAGCGGGCCCAACGGGGCCGTACTGCACTGGGACCACAACGACCGCGCGCTGAAGGCGGGCGACCTCGTCGTGATCGACGCCGCCGCGGAGTACGGCCGCTACGCCTCCGACATCACGCGCACGTACCCGGTCAGCGGCAAGTTCACGGACGAGCAGGCCCGCGTGTACCGCGCGGTGTACCAGGCCCAGGAGGACATCTTCGCCGCCATCAAGCCGGGCGTGAGCATGGCCGACCTGCAGAAGGTCGCGGAGGCGTCCCTCAAGCGGGCCGGGTATCTCGAGGCCTTCATCCACGGGTTCGGGCACTTCGTCGGCCTCGACGTGCACGACGCGGGGCGTTACGACCTGCCCTTGCCCGTGGGCGCGATCTTCACCGTCGAGCCCGGCGTGTACCTGCCCGACCGCGGCTTCGGCGTGCGCATCGAGGACGAGGTCATGGTGACCGAGACCGGATACCGCCATCTGTCTTCCCGGATCCCGCGCAAGCTCGAGGACGTCGAAGCCTGGGTGGCGGCGGCGCGGCGCTGAGCGGTCGCATACACTGAGCGCATGAGCTCATCGTCCCGGCGCGGACCTTCCGCCATGCCCCGCAGGGGCGTGCCGCGTACCGCGGGCGGCAAGAAGATGGGCCCCGAGGTCCTGGCCCACGCGGGGCGACAGGCCGTGGAAGGCGTGCGCGAGCGGACCGAGATCGGGCACCGCGAGGCGGGCCGCCCGCGCGGCGCCCGCCGCGACCCCGCCGAGCGGCCCATCGACGACGCCATCCGCGACCCGTACCTCACGCCGGTGACCGAGGACGAGAAGCTGCTGAGCCTGTCCCAGGGGGTCGCGCGCCCGGACGACTTCACGCGCACGGACACCTGGCGGCTCATGCGCATCACGGGGGAGTTCATCGAGGGCTTCGACCGCCTGGCCGGCGTGACCAAGGCGGTCACCGTCTTCGGCTCCGCGCGCACCGGGCCCAGCGACCCCTGGTACGCCGTCGCCCAGGAGGTGTCCCGCCTCCTGGCCAAGGAAGGATTCGCCATCATCACGGGCGCGGGCCCCGGGATCATGGAAGCGGCCAACCGTGGCGCGCGCGAAGGGGGCGGCCGCTCCATCGGGTGCAACATCGAGCTGCCCTTCGAGCAGCACGCGAATCCCTACGTCGACACCCTCATCAACTTCCGCTACTTCCTCGTGCGGAAGATGATGTTCATCAAGTATTCGACCGCCTTCCTGATCTTCCCCGGCGGCTTCGGCACCCTCGACGAGCTGTTCGAGGCCCTCACTCTCATCCAGACGGGCAAGATCTATCAGTTCCCGGTCGTCCTCTTCGGACGGTATTACTGGGCGGGGCTGGTCCGCTGGCTGCAGGCCCGCGCCCTGCGCGAGGGCAAGATCGCGGCCACCGACATCGACCGGACGATCCGGCGCAGGCGGTCAAGGTGGTTTTGGAAGCCTACGCCGCCCAGACCCGGCTGGCCCGCGAGCGCGCGGAGCGGGAGCGCGAGGCGGACACGCCGCGGCCGCTCCCAGCCGCCGCGAAAGCGCCGCGTCCCGCCAAGTCCGCGCGGAGACGCTCCTGAATCACGACGGCGGTCCCCCCGTCGTCGACCTGGCCGCCCTGGCCGTGGAGGCCATGCGCGAGCGGGGACTGGAGCCCGACTTCCCACCGGAAGCGGTACGGCAGGCGGAGGCGCTGACCGACCCCGCGCGGCGGGCGGGGGGCGGGGTGCGCGACCTGACCGCGGCCGCCTGGTGCTCGATCGACAACGACGACACGCGCGACTTCGATCAGCTCACGCTGAGCGAGGACCTCGGCGCGGCGGGGACGCGCGTCCTGGTGGCGGTGGCCGACGTCGATGCCGCGGTCGCGCGCGACACGCCCATGGACGCGCACGCCCGTCTCAACACGACCTCCGTGTACACCGCCGCCCGCACCTTCCCCATGCTGCCGGAGCGGCTCTGCGCCGACCTCACTTCCCTGGTCGAGGGCGAGGACCGCCTGAGCGTGGTGGTGGCCTTCGAGGTGGATGCCGAGGTGCGGATCGGCGGCACCGACCTCTTCGAGTCCCGCGTGCGCAACCACGCGCGCCTGGTCTACGAGACGGTGGCGGCCTGGCTGGAGGGCACCGGGCCCGCCCCGCCGGAGGTGTCGGCTTCGCCGGCGCTGGCCGATCAGCTCCGCCGGCAGGACGAGGTGGCGCGCCGGCTGCGCGCGCGCCGCCACGAGCGTGGCGCCCTGCCCCTGGAGACGATCGAGGCGCGGCCGGTCCTGCGCGACGGCCGCGTGGTCGAGCTGCGCCCGCAGGAGAAGGACCGCGCGCGGCAGCTCATCGAGGACTTCATGATCGCGGCCAACGAGGCGACCGCGCGCTTCCTCCAGGACCACGGGGTGCCGAGCCTGCGGCGGGTGGTGCGCTCGCCCGAGCGCTGGGACCGCCTGGAGGCGCTCGCCGCGAGCAAGGGTGTCACCCTTCCCGCGGAGCCGGACGCGACGGCACTGGCCGATTTCCTGCGCCGCATGCGCGCGGCCGACCCCCTTCGCTTCCCGGACCTCTCCCTGGCCGTGGTCAAGCTGCTGGGGGCCGGCGAGTACGTCGTGCACGAGCCGGGCACGGAAGGCGCGGGACACTTCGGCCTCGCCGTCCGCGACTATACGCATTCCACGGCGCCCAACCGGCGCTACCCGGACCTCGTCACCCAGCGGCTGGTGAAGGCGCTGCTGGCGGGCCTACGCGCGCGCGGAGCTGGAGGAGCTGGCCCGCCACTGCACGCGGCAGGAAGACGCCGCCAACCGCGTGGAGCGTCAGGTCAAGAAGGCGGCCAGCGCGCTCCTGCTCTCGGACCGCATCGGCGAGAGCTTCGACGCGCTGGTCACGGGCGCTTCCGCCAAGGCGACCTGGGTTCGCACGCTGCGGCCGCCGGTGGACGGCCGCGTCGTGGCCGGCGAGCCCGGTCTCGACGTGGGCGACGCGGTACGCGTGCGCCTGGTCCGCGCCGACCCCGAGCGCGGCGAGATCGACTTCGCGCGGGACGACCGGCCACCCCAGGAGGAGACGACGTGAGCCAGACGGGATCGCAATCGTTCACCCACCACGCCCGCACCGTGCCCGGCTTCCATTACGGGGTGCTGGGCGCGTTGGCGCTGAACCTGGCCTGGTCGATGGTGAGGCTCTATCGCGTGCCGGGGATCGACGCCGTCATGGGCGTGATCGTCGCCCTCGCCCTGCTCGGCCTCGCCTTCTACGTGCGCATGTTCCCGCTGCGCGTCCAGGACCGGGTCATCCGCCTCGAGATGAGCCTGCGCCTGGCCTCCGTCCTGCCCCCCGACCTGCGCGCGCGCGTCGGGACCCTCCGTCCCGGCCAGCTCGTCGCCCTCCGCTTTGCCAGCGATGCGGAGCTGCCGGGCCTCGTGCGGCAGGTGCTCGACGAGAACCTCACCGACCGCCGGGAGATCAAGCGGCGCATCCGCGAGTGGCAGGCCGACCACCTTCGCGCCTGAGTCAACCCACGAGATCGAGCCGCACGCCCGCACCGGACGCGATCGCCTTCTCGTAGGCAAGGACGGCGGCGGCCACGTCCTCCAGGGCCGTGCCCGTGCTGTCGAAGATGAAGACTTCATCGCGCGACCGGCGCCCCGCACGCCGGCCGGCCACCACGTCGGCCAGCTCCGCGTGCACGTCGCCCTCCCTCATGCGACCCGCGGCGATCGCATGATGAAGGTCGCCCATCAGCGCGCACTGGGCGAGCACGTCCACGACCACGCGTGTGCTCGCCATCAGGGCCGGATCGACCTCCTGCTTGCCCGGGCTGTCCGCCCCCACCGCGGCCAGGAACGCGCCAGGCGCGAGGTCGCCGGGCCCGAGCAGAGGCCGTGGCGACGGAGTGCAGGTGACCACGGCGTCCGCACGCCTCGCCGCGAGCCCGGCCTCGGGGACGATCTCGACCGCGAGTCCGCTCCGCTTCACGTCGGCCGTGAAGGCGTCGAGCCGCCCGCGGTCGGAGTCGACGGCCAGCACGCGCCGTAGCGACGGACGCACGTGAGCGAGGGCGCGCACGTGCCGCAGGCCCTGGCGGCCGCACCCGATGATGGCCAGCGCCTCCGCGTCCGCACGGCACAGGTGCCGCGCGGCCACCGCGCTGGCGGCGGCGGTGCGCAGGGCGGTGATCTCCGCCGAGTCCATCACCGCCAGCGGATAGCCGGTGGCGGTCTCGCACAGCACGACCAGGCCCTGGATGGTGGGCCGGCGATGGCGAGCGGGATTGGAGGGGAAGTTCGCGTTGACCTTCGCCGCGAACCACCCCGGCTGGCCCTTCAGCCCCGCCGCCTTCACGTGGAAGCCGCCGTCGGCGGCGGGAACGGACAGGACGGCGGCGGGCAGCGTGGTCCCCTCGGCTTCGCGCCGGAAGGCGTCCTCGACGACGCGGATGCACTCCTCGATCGTCACCAGGCGCGCGACCTCCTCGCCCGACAGCATCAGCGTGGTCCGCCCCGCCGTCAGCCCAGCCTCCCGGGGCCGAGCAGGAGCCCGAGGAGTCCGGCGGCGGCGATCACGAGCGGCTCGGGGACGCGCCAGCGCATCAGCACGAGCAGCGCCGCCAGGGCCAGCCCCGCCGTCGGCCCGTCGACGATCGCCCGGCGCGCCAGCACGAAGGCCGCCCCCCCGATGGCGCCCGTGGCCGCGGCCGTCACCCCGTCCACGAAAGCGCGCAGCGTCGGACGGTCGACGTGCCGCCGGAACATCGGCGCCGGAAGCACGACGAAGAGGAACACGGGGAGGAACACGCCGGCCGCCGCCGCCGCCATGCCTCCGAAGCCGCGGACGAGGTAGCCGATGAACGCCACCGTGATCACCACCGGACCCGGGGTGATCATGGCCACCGCCACCGCGTCCAGGAACTGCTGGTCCGTGAGCCACCCGTGCTCGCGGACCACTCCGCCGTACAGGAAGGGCACGATGGCGAGGCCGCTGCCGAACACGAACGCGCCCGCCTTGGCGAAGAAGAGGAAGAGCTGGAGCAGGGAGGTGGAAGAGGCGGCGGCGGCCGCCGCCGCCGGTACCGCGGGCAGCGCGGTGGCCAGCGGAATCGCGAGGGCGGCGCGCTTGCCGGCGCGGGCGGCCATCGGCGAGACCACCATCGCCACCAGCCCGGCGGCCAGGAACAGCCACACGATCTCGCGCTCCGTATAGGCGGTCGCGACCGCGAGGGTGACCGCGATCGACCAGCGGACGCCGTCGCGGCCCAGGGTGAGCCGGGCCAGGCGCCAGGCCGAGCGCGCGATGACCGCGATCACGGCGGCGCCGATGCCGTAGAACGCCGCGCGCATCCAGGGCAGGCCCCCGAAGCGGACGTACGCGGCGGAGAGGGCCCAGACGATCAGGAACGACGGGAGGATGAACGCGACCGCCACCACGCTCGCCCCGGTGAGACCCGAATGCGTGAAGCCGAGGTACATCGCGAGCTGCGCGGCCAGGGGACCAGGGGCGAGCTGGGCGAGGGCCAGGCCGTCCAGGTAGTCCTTGGGCGAGGTCCAGCCCCGCTCCTCGACGAGCGTGCGCTGCATGTCCCCGGCCAGGGCGATGGGACCGCCGAACCCCGTCGCGCCCAGCCGGAGGAAATACAGCGCGAACGCGCGCAGCGATGGCGCGGCCCGCACCGCCCGCGGGTCATCCGCGCCGGCGCTTCGGCCTGCCGACGCTTCGCCCATGGCCACCCCCCTTCCGGACGCGCGCGGCGGCCGGGCGCGCGGGCCGCCCGGACGCGAACGAGGCATGGAGGTCGTCGAAGACAGCGCCGCCGCGCGCGAGGCGCTTCTCGTCGTCCGCCTCCAAGGCATAGAGCCCGGCCAGGAGCTGGCCCACGCCGGCGGCCTCCGGCCGCCCGTACTTGCCGTCCTTGAGATCGAGGTCGTGGACGATCTCCGAGACCTGTCCGAGCGCGCGATCGCGTCCGCCCAGCCGGCCGAGCACGGTCTCGAACGTGCAACGGTCGCCCTCGTGGGTGAACGTCCCTCCCACCATGTCGAAGCCGATCTCGCCCGTCCGCGGCTGCTCGCGGGCGGGGTCGATGAAGCGGAAGCGCGCGCGCGCGTCGATGAAGCGGCGCACCAGCCAGGCCGTCGCGATGCGGTCGACGTGGACGTCCCGGCGCGTCACCCACACCTTGCCCACGAGGTCGCGCACCCCCCTCCCCGGCCCGGTGCCGGAATCGCGTCCGGCCCTCTTCTCCAGCGCGGTCAGCATGGCTTGGCCCTCCTTGCGGGCGGGCGCGTCGAAGAAGTCGATCGCGCGGATCTCCGCCCAGCGTTTCTTCAGGCGCTCCAGGCTCTCGTCCGTGCCGCCCTCGAGCGCACGTCGCGCCTCCGCCGCCCAGGCGCGATAGTCCGCGGCCCGTTCCTCCTGGAAGCGCCGCTCCAGCGCGCCCTCCTCGACCCCGGACACGAACGCGGCCCCGCACACGAAGGCCTCTCCCCCGCCCGCCTCCGCCTCCTGCGCGATCCACTGGAGGTCTTCCAGGCACTCCGGCCGGGCGGGCAGGACGTACACGGAGTTCTTGAGGGCGAGGGCCCCGACCTTGGCCAGGCGCTGGCGCACCTTCGCGCGCAGGTAGAGAGGCTTGGGGGGCAATTGGTGAACGAGCAGGTACCAGCGGCCGGGGGACGGGCGCACGCAGGCGTGTATATCACAACTGCGAGTACATCTGTCAACTGCTCTATCGATTGGGACTCAGGGCATCTCCCCGGAAAGGATCCGGGCCAGGACACCGGCGTCGATGTTCCCGCCCGAGACGACGCAGACCGTCTTCCCCCCGCCCGCCCGCCCGGAGAGCGCCGCCGCCAGCGGAGCCGCGCCCGCGCCCTCGCTCACCACGTGCGCGCGCTCGGCCAGGAGGCGCACGGCCGCGGCCACGTCGGCCAGGGAGCTGGAAAGCGCGCCGTCGAGCAGGCGGCTGGCCAGCGGCCACATCTCCGCGAGCACGCTCTTGGCCCCGATGCCGTCCACGAAGCTGGGCGTGTAGGAGGTGGGGACGGGCCGGCCCGCGGCCAGCGCGGCGGAGAGCGGCGCCGCCGTGTCCACTTCGCAGGCCATCACGCGCGCGCGCGCGCCGCTGCCCCGGAGGGCGGCGGCGATCCCGCAAGAGAGCCCGCCGCCGCCGTAGGGCACGAGCACGGTCTCCACGTCCGGAAGGTCCTCGAGGATCTCGAGCCCGATGGTGCCGTTGCCGGCCATGACCGCGCGGTCGCAGACGGGATGGAGGAACAGTCCTTCGCGGCCCGGCTGCCCGTGTTCGACGAGGACTTGCCACCACTGATCGAACGGCACCTTCTCCACGCGCGCCCCCAGGCGCGCCAGCGCGGACAGCTTCGCCTCGGGTGCGTGGTCGGGGACGATGGCGGTGGCGGCGACGCCGAGGCGGCGCGCGGACCAGGCCACCCCTTGGGCCATGTTGCCGGCGCTGGCCGTGTAGACGCCGTCGCGCAGGCCCTCGGGTCCGGCCAGGGCCATGGCGTTGGTCGCACCGCGGAGCTTGAACGACCCGATGGGCTGCAGGCTCTCCAGCTTGAGATGGATCTCGGCGGGCACGCCCTCCACGGCCAGGCGGACGAGGGGAGTGCGCAGCACGAGCCCGGCCAGGCGCTCGCGCGCCGCGCGGACGTCGGCGAGGGTCGGCGCCTCAACCGGAGGCATCGCGGCCTCCTCCCAGCTCGACCCAGGTCCCCACCCCCGCCGCCCGCGCGCGGGCGTGGATGTGATGGGCGGAGGCGACGTCCTCGACGGCGAGGCCGAGGGACTTGAACACCGTGATCTCCGTTTCCGTGCGCCGACCGCCCACCTTCCCGATGAGCACTTCGCCGAGCTCGCCCTGAACGTGGTCGTCGCCGATGGCCCCTTCCGCGCGCGGGATGAGGAGGTCGCCCGCTTCGTTGGCCGCGGACTCGCGACGATCCACGAAGACGCGGGCCGCGGCCACCGCCGCCGAATCCAGCTCGCGCGCGGCGCGCACGCTCGCCCCCACCGCGTTCACGTGGGTCCCCGGCCGCAGCCACGCCCCCTCCAGGACGGGCTCCCGGGACGACGTGACCGTGCAGACCACGTCCGCGTCCTCGACCGCCTCGCGCGCGCTGGCCGCGGGCTGGATGTCGAGACGATGGCGGCGCCGTGCCGCCTCCACGAAATGCGCGACGTGGGCGGGATCGCGGCTCCACACGCGCACGCGCCGCAGCGGACGCACGAGAAGGACCGCGTCCAGGTGCGTGGCGGCCTGGACGCCGCTGCCCAGGAGCGCGAGCACGCTCGCTTCCGGGCGGGCCAGGACGCGCGTGGCCACGCCGGAGACGGCGGCCGTGCGAATGGCGGTGATGGAGCTCGCGTCCATGACGGCGAGGAGCCGGCCGCGCTCCGTCTCGAACAGCAGCACCGCCCCCTGGTGCGAGTCGTATTCCGTGCCGTGATTGCCGGGGAAGACGGTGATGACCTTGATCCCGATCGCCGCCGGCGAGGAGAGGTGGGCGGGCATGGCCGCGAACGCGCCCTGCCCTCCCGGCAGCATCAGGACCTGGCGCAGGGGCAGCTGCGCCTCGCCGCGGGCCAGGGCGGCCAGCGCGGCCTCCATCACCCCGAGGCACTCCGCCATGGGCAGCAGGCGGCGCACCTCGGCCTGGTTGACGATCAAGACCTGCATCGGGTCTCCGCGCGCGGAATCATTCAGCGTGGGCGGGCGCGCTGTCAACGCGGTGTAGAGTCCGGGCATGGCCGGCCGGGCGGACGTCGTGGTGGTGGGGCTGGGGGCGATGGGGAGCGCGGTCGCGCGCGCTCTCGCCCAGCGCGGACAGCGCGTGGTGGGTCTCGACCGCTTCGCGCCTCCCCATTCCCTCGGCTCCAGCCACGGCCGCTCGCGCATCATCCGCGAGGCCTATTTCGAGCACCCGGTCTACGTGCCCCTCGTGCAGCGCGCCTACGAGCTGTGGGCGGAGCTTTCGGAGGAGGCCGGCCGTCCCCTCTGGCGGCTCACGGGCGGCCTCATGGCCGGGCCCCCCGACGGCGTTCTCGTGCGGGGGGCGCGCCGCAGCGCCGAGGTGCATGGCCTGCCCTACGAGGACCTGTCCGCGGCGGAGATCGCTCGCCGGTTTCCCGCGTTTGCGCCCGAGCCGGGCATGGTCGGCGTGCTCGAGCCGCGCGCCGGCGTCCTGTTTCCCGAAGCCTGCATCGAGGCGGCCCTGCAGAGCGCCGCCCGCGCGGGCGCCGAGCTGCGCGTCGACGACGAAGTCCAGTCCTGGCGGGCGGACGCCGGCGGCGTGGAGATCCGCAGCGCCCGCGGGTCCTGGTCCGCCGGCCGCATCGTGATCACGGCCGGGGCCTGGATCCCCCGCCTCCTTCCCGATCTGCCCCTCACCGTCGCGCGCCAGGTCCTCCACTGGTTCGAACCCCTGCGGGACGCCGCCGCCTTCGCGCCCGAGGCCTGCCCGATCTCGCTCTGGGAAGTCGAGGACGGCCGCATCTTCTATGCATTCCCCGATTTCGGCGACGGAGTGAAGGCGGCCATCCACCACGAAGGCGAGAGGACCGACGCCGAGAACGTCCGCCGCGACGTCACCGCGGACGACGAGGCGGCGGTGCGACCCTTGGTGGCACGGCTTCTTCCCGCGGCGGCGGGGCGCCGGCGCGAGTCGTGTGTCTGCCTCTACACGAACACGCCCGATCACGACTTCCTCATCGACCGTCATCCCGAGCACGAGCAGGTCCTCATCGTGAGCCCGTGCTCCGGCCACGGCTTCAAGTTCTCACCCGTGATCGGGGAGATCGTGGCCGACCTCGTGACCAGGGGCGCTTCGCGTTTCGACCTGACGCCCTTCTCGCTCGAACGATTCCGCTGAGCCGGCCGCTTGCACCCGGGGGCCGGGTCCGCTACGGTGACGCCCTTCCAGACACGGGGGCACGATGAAGGGCAATGCCCCCACGCTCGCGCGTGGGGTCCTGGTGATGGCCGCGATCCTGGGCGTCACCGCCGCCGCCGTCCTGGCCGATGCCCTGCGGACGGGCGTTCCCCTCTCGCGGCTGGCCGCCTTCGACGCAAACGAGGCGCGGAACCTCATCAACGCCTTCAGCCGCGCCGGCAACCAGCTGGTGGCGGTGGTGTTCACGACCGTCTCCATCGCCGTCCCCCTCACCGCGAACATGTACTCGCTGAAGTTCCTCGAGTTCTTCCTGAAGGACCGCGTGAACTCGGGGATGCTCCTCTTGGCGGCGACGGTGGCGCTCAACACGATCCTGGTCCAGTACGCCACCAAGGACGACTTCGTCCCCATGCTCGCCCTCAACGTCCATTTCGCGCTGCTCTCGCTGGCCTTCATCCTCCTCTTCCCTTATCTCTATTACCTGTTCCGTTTCCTGCATCCCAACACCCTCCTCGAACGGCTGGCCGGCGAGTGCACCCACCACCTCGACCTGGCCGCGCGGCGGCCCCGGGACCTCCCGGAGCACCGGCGTCACGTGTCGGAGAGCTTCGAGCACATCGCCAACATCGCCGTGCGCTCCGTGGACCGCCTCGATCGCAACACCGCCATCGAGTCCGTCCACATGCTCGAGACCCTGGCCGGGCGCTATCAGGCGGTCAAGCCGCGCCTGCCCGCCGCCTGGTTCGAGGCCGAGAAGGAGCTGTTCCTCAGCTTCTCCTCCGCGGCGGTGGACGAAGCGAACGCCAGCCGGAGCTGGGTGGAGATGAAGCTGCTCTCGCAGCTCCGCCAGACGCTGGGCTCGGCCGTCACGCGCATGCACGACGTGACGAGCGCGGTGGCGAAGGCGCTCCGGCGCTTCGGCCAGGCCGCGAGCGTCCGCTCGGATCCGCGCCTGCGGGAGCTGACCGTCGAGTACTTCAACACCTTCATCCGGCGGTCGCTGAACACGCGCGACGTGCGCTCGGTGTTCATCCTCTTCGACCAGTACCGCATCCTGGCCGACGAGTTCCTCGCGGACGACCCCGAGCTGGTGCTCGAGATCGCGTACTACTTCGCGTATTACGGCCAGATCGCGCGTGAGATGCAGCTCCCCTTCGTGGTGGACGCCGCCGCCCACGACCTGGGTGCGCTGGTACGGGAGGCCTGGCACGCCCAGTCCCCCATCGCGGAGCGGCTGCTGGAGTCCTTCCTCCGTTATGACGGGGCGGGATCGCTCGGAGTGGCCAAGGCGCAGGCCATCCTGGGCAGCTACTTCATCATGACGGACCGCGGCGCGGCCGCGGCGCAGGTCGGCGAGCGCCTGCGTCAGCTCGACGCGCAGAAGCTGGACCGCCTGGGAGCCGAGCTCCTGGCCGTGCGGCGCGAGAAGTACTGGGAGGTCAACGAGCGCCGGATGAACATGGAGTACGTCCCCGACGCTCAGCGCGAGCGGCTGCGCGAGTTCCTGGCCGCTCTGCGCTAAGTCACTGATTCCAAGCCTACTCCGAACGACCGTTCCCTCCCCGACGGGCCCGATTCTTGCTGTAGACAGTCCCAAGGCC
>Ga0209647_1003354_pt1 | contig 12416 bp, 10 predicted proteins | sample GraSoi_2013_60cm_FD_185827 | JGI IMG/M metagenome (GOLD analysis project Ga0209647, IMG submission 185827) | Grasslands soil microbial communities from the Angelo Coastal Reserve, California, USA - Sample 9_17_2013_60cm (SPAdes) (version 2) | ecosystem: Environmental > Terrestrial > Soil >... | reverse complement strand
CCAAAGCCACCGAGAAGAACACCGCGAACACCACGATCTGCAGGATCTCGTTCTGCGCCATCGCATCCGCGATCGAGGTCGGAATCAGATGGGTGAGGAATTTTTCGATCGAGAACGCCGATACCGGCAAACCGGTGGACTGCGTCTTGTCCGGCAAGGTACCGGGGAAGTTCGAGCCGGGCTGCAACAGATTGACCATGACCAGGCCGAGCAGCAGCGAGACGAACGAGGCGCTGACGAACCAGCCCATGGTCTTGGCAAAAATCCGACCGAGCTTGGCGCCGCTTCCCATATGGGCGATGCCGCCGACCAGCGTTGCAAACACCAAGGGCGCGATGATCATCTTGATCAGGCGCAAAAACAGCATCGCGATCAGGTTTACGTCGGCAGCGATATCCGCCTGGATGTCGGGAAGGTAGTTGAAGATCAGCGCCCCCATCACGATGCCCAGCACCATCGCGATCAGAATATATTGCGTAAACCTGTTCGACATCTGCTTACCCCCGCAAGTTCCGGCGGGTCGAGTTTGGCAGATTTTGGCAGCGACGCAACTCGCTTCCCCGGATCGACGCGTTTGCCACAATGTTTCCGTTGCGGGATGAACGTCCGCCGACTAGCGTCGTGCGCAACGCACAATGTGTGCAGGGTGCGCGTTTCGTGCGCGTCAATTGCATCAAGAAGCGTCACTTCGAGGGGAGAGAAAGCCATGAACGACAGCGTCAATCGCCAGATCTTGCTGGTGGAGAAGCCGACCGGAAAACTCGGGCCGGAGCATTTCAAGTTGGCCCAGGCGCCCATCCCGCAGCCTGGGGATGGCGAGGTACTGGTGCGGGTGCGCTACATCTCACTGGATGCCGCCAACCGGGCCTGGATGCACGGCGCGACCTATCGCGCGGCGGTCGAGGCCAATACCGTGATGGCCGGCGGCGGCATCGCCGAGGTGGTGTCGTCGAAGGCGCCGGGGTTTGCGCCCGGCGACATCGTGTTCGGCGATACCGGCTGGCAGGATTACGCGGTTGCCCCCGCAAAACATCTGACCAAGATGCCGAAAGTCGAGCCGATGACGCATCTGCTCAGCGTCTACGGCATCGCCGGCCTCACCGCCTATTTCGGATTGCTCGATGTCGGCAAGCCGAAAGCCGGCGAGACCGTCGTGGTCTCGGCCGCGGCCGGCTCGGTCGGCTCGATCGTCGGCCAGATCGCCAAGATCAAAGGCTGTCGTGTCGTCGGCATCGCCGGAGGCAAGGACAAGTGCCACTGGCTGACGAGTGAGCTCGGCTTCGATGCCGCGGTTGATTACAAGGACGGCGCGGTTTTCAGGGCGTTGAAGGCCGCGGCACCCAACGGCATCGATGTTTATTTCGACAATGTCGGCGGCGAAATTCTCGAGGCGTGTCTTGCGCAGATGAACAATCGCGGCCGCATCTCCTGCTGCGGCGCGATCTCGCAATATGACGGCACGCCGTCGGCGCACGGGCCGCGCGGCGTGCCGGGCCTGATCGTGGTGAAGCGCCTCGTCATGCAGGGCTTCATCGTAATGGATTTCATGAACGAGCGCGACGAGGCGCTGAACGATCTGCAATCATGGGTCGCTTCCGGCAAATTGAAAGTCCAGGAGGATGTCATCAACGGCCTGGAGAACACGCCAAAGGCGCTGATCGGATTGCTGGCGGGCGAAAACCGCGGCAAGCGGATGATCAAGGTTTGAAGATCGGAGCCCGAGGCGACCTAGCGTACGGACCCGTAAGAGCGTAGCGTTCGGACGGGGCGTAGTTTCAGGTGGCACATGCAACGGCGTGAGTTCATTGGTCTTCTGGGCAGCATGGCAATTGCTGCACCAAGGGATGCTATCGCCCAGACCTCTTCGAAGGTCTATCGCTTTGCGCTGATCAGTCCGAGAGGACTGGAAGCTCAGTCCAATCCGAACGCGAAGGTTCTTCTCGGCGCACTTGCGCAGCGCGGCTATGCTCTTGGGCAAAATCTGGTCTTCGAGGGCCCACGCGGCGCAGCGGGGCAGACCGTCCAGCTGCCGCAGTTGATGGACGAATTAAAGGCGAGCAAGATCGACGTCATCGTGGTCTTTGGCTATCCGACAGCGCTCGCCGCCAAGGCGGCCGGTATTCCCACGGTCGTGGCGTTCGGCGTTGGCGATCCAGTTGCGACCGGCCTCGTTGCCAATCTTGCGCGACCGGGAGGTAACATCACCGGCATCTCGGATGTGGCGACGACGCTCTCTACCAAACGTCTCGGCTTGCTCAAGGAGCTGTTGCCAAAACTTCATCGCGTGGGAATGCTATGGAACAAGGACGACCTCGGCATGTCGCTGCGCTATGACGCTTCGGCGAAAGCGGCCGGCGCAATTGGCGTCGACGTCCAGGCGGTGGGCGTGCGCGAACCGGACGATTTCGACGAGGCGTTCACGGCCATGGATCGCGAGCCACCGGACGCCATCCTGATGGTCTCCGATTCGCTGACCATGCTCAACCGCAAGCGGGTGTTCGACTATGCCGCCATCCATCGCCTGCCAGCGATTTACGAATACGATCCGCTGGTGCACGAGGGCGGCTTGATGTCCTACGGACCGGACCTGCATGAATCGCTCGAACGCGCCGCCTCGATGGTCGATCGTATTTTCAAAGGCGAGAAACCAGCCGACCTGCCGTTCGAACAACCGACGCGCTATTTGTTTGTGATCAACCTGAAAACCGCAAAATCGATCGGTCTCGATATTCCGCCGACCTTGCTCGCGCTCGCCGACGAGGTGATCGAATAGCGATCGCGTGGCGTAAGCCTCTCAATGTGCGGCCGGCGAGCTGGTCTGCGCCGCGGGTGCTTTACCGCTGCGCGCGGCGAGCCAATTCTCGAACCGTTGCACCACGACAAAGAACGTCGGGACGAACAGCACAGCAAGGCAGGTCGAGGCGATCATGCCGGAGAACACGGTGATGCCGATCGACTTGCGGGCGCTGGCGCCGGCGCCGGTTGCGAGCACCAGCGGCACCACGCCAAGGATGAAGGCAAACGACGTCATCAGGATCGGCCGGAACCGCGCCCGCGCCGCCTCGATCGCCGACTCCAACAGCGGCTTGCGGTCACGCACATGCAGTTCGAGCGCGACCTCGACGATCAGAATTGCGTTCTTCGCCGACAGCGCGATCAGGAGGATCAACCCGATCTGGGTATAGAGGTTGTTCTCGATTCGTAGGCCCGTCAGCACCGACATCGGGCCGAGCAGCGAGAGCGGCACGGCGAGAATCACCGAGATCGGCGCGTACCAGCTTTCATATTGTCCGGCCAGCACCAGATAGACCAGCAGCATGGCGAGGCCGAACACCAGGTAGATCTGGCCGCCGACGATTTTCTCCTGGTAGGACATCGCCGTCCACTCGTAGCCCGTGCCGGGCGGCAGCGTCTTGGCGGCGATCTCTTCCATCAATGCCATCGACTGTCCGGAACTATAGCCCTGCGCCGGCAGGCCGATGATGGTCGCGGAGGGATAGAGGTTATACAGGCTGATCAGCGACGGGCCGACCGAAGGCGTGATTTTTGCGACCGTGCCGAGCGGGATCATGTCGCCCTGCTGGTTGCGCACCATCAGGTTTTCGATGTCCCGCGCCGTGAGGCGATACTTCGCATCGGCTTGCGCGTAGACCTGGAAGGTGCGGCCGAACTTGTTGAACTGGTTGACATAGGACGAGCCCAAATAGGAGGCCAGGGTGGAAAATACCTGGTCGGTGGTGACATGCAGCGTCTGGGTCTTGATCCGGTCGACGTCGACATCGAATTGCGGCACCATCGAACGGAACGACGAATTCACCCGCTGCAGCGCGCTCTGGGTCTGTGCATTGGCGACGATCGCGCCGGTGATGGCTTGCAATTTGCCGAAATCCGAATTGCCGTCTTTCAGCTCGACCTGCATCGCAAAGCCGGCGGCGTTGCCGATGCCCTGGATCGGCGGCGGCGGAATCACAAGGATCCGCGCTTCCTGGATCGCACCCAGCTTCTGGTTCAGCCCGACGACCAGCGACCGCAGATCCTCGCCGGGCCCGCGCGCGCTCCAGTCTTTTAAGATGAGGTAGGCGACGCCGGCATTGGCAAGGCTCGCGCTGGAGTCGAGCGCCGATATGCCGGCGATCGAGATCACCTGTTCGACACCGCCCGACTTGCCGGCCATCTCGCTGACCTCACTCAGCACGCGCTGGGTGCGGTCGAGCGAGGCGCCATCGGGCAACTGCACCGCCGCGAGCAGATAGCCCTGGTCCTCGATCGGGATAAAACCGGTCGGCACGCGTGACAGGCCGTAACCGCCGATGCCGATCAAGACGAGAGCAATGATCACCGACAGATTGCTGTGCTCGACCATGCGGCCAATCAGCCCGGCATAGCCCCTTTCGAGACGATCATACACCGCGTTGAAGCCGCGGTAGAACCAGTTGCGCTGTTCCGGCGGTACCGGCCGGCGCAGCCACAGCGCGCATTGCGTCGGTTTCAGGGTTGCGGCGTTGATGGCGCTGAGAAGCGCGGTGGCGGCGATCACCAGCGCGAATTGCGCGTACATCCGCCCTGTCAGTCCCGGCAGGAATGCCGCGGGCAGGAACACTGCGATCAGGACCAGCGTGATGCCGATGATCGGGGCGAACAGTTGATCCATGGCGCTGATCGCGGCGTCGTGGCCGGACATGCCTTTTTCGATATTGTGGGCGGCGCCTTCGACCACGACGATGGCGTCATCGACCACAATGCCGATCGCGAGCACGATCGCGAACAAGGTCGACAGGTTGACGGTGAATTCGAGCGCCGCCATCGCCGCGAAGGCGCCGATAATGGTGACCGGCACGGTGGTCGCCGGCACCAGCATCGCGCGCCAGTCCTGTAGGAACACGAGGATCACGACCAGAACCAGAAGGCCGGCCTCGATCAGGGTCTTGTAGACTTCATTGATCGAAGCCGAGACGAATTTTGTGGTATCGAACGGCGTGTCGAATTTGATGTCCGGCGGGAAACCGGCGGCAAGGGCCGTCATCTTCTTCTTGACGGCCTTCTCGACCTCGAGCGCGTTGGCGCCGGGCGCCTGGAATACGCCGATGCCGGTGGCGGGCTTGTTGTTGAGCGAAAACACCTGGCTGTAGGTCTGGGCGCCGAGCTCGACCGATCCGACATCACGCACACGCGTGACATCGCCGTTGTTGCCGGTCTTGACGATGACGTCTTCGAATTGGCTGGTGTCGTCGAGCCGGCCGTTGACGTTCAGCGTATATTGAAACGCCTGTCCCGCGGACGTCGGCGGCTGGCCTACCTGACCGGCGGCGACCTGCTGGCTCTGCTGCTGGATCGCCTGGATGACGTCCTGCGGCATCAATCCGCGCACCTGCAGCTTGTTCGGATCGAGCCAGACCCGCATCGAATACTGGCCGGCGCCGAACACCGTCACATTGCCGACCCCAGGCAACCGCGACAGCTCGTCGCGGATATTGATGGTGGCGTAGTTGGAGAGAAAAAGACTGTCGTAGGTCGAATTCGGCGACGTCAGCGTCACGAACAGTAGGATCGCGGTCGACTTCTTCTGGACGTTGACGCCCTGGTTCTGCACCGCTTGCGGCAGTTGCGACAGCGCGCTCGACACCCGATTCTGCACCAAGACCTGCGCAAAGTTAAGGTCAGTGCCGATCTTGAACGTCACCGTGAGCGAGTAGGTGCCGTCGGCACCGCTGTAGGACTGCATGTAGAGCATGTCCTCGACGCCGTTGACCTGCTGCTCGATCGGCAGCGCCACGGTGTCGATCACGGTCTTGGCGCTGGCGCCGGGATAGCGCGTCGTGACCTGCACGGTCGGCGGCACCACGTCGGGATATTGCGCTACCGCGAGACTAAACAACGCCACGCCGCCGATCAGGATCATCAAGATCGCGATGACGTTGGACAGAACCGGGCGCTCGATGAAGAATTTCGAAATCATGACCCGGTCCTATTTGGCCGCTGCAGCCGACGCTTCGATCTTTCGCAGTTGCGGATCGACCTTTTGGCCGGGAATCGCGCGTAACAGCCCGGCGATGACGATGCGGTCATCGCCTTTGAGACCGCTTTCGATGACGCGCAGATCGCCCTCGACCGGCCCGGCCTGAACCTTGCGCTGCTCGACGACATTGTCGCCGTTCACCACCAGCACATATCGTCCGGACTGATCGCTGCCCAGGGCGACATCGGGAACCAGCAAGGCGCCCTCCTGCTGGGCCAGGGGAACGCGGACGCGAACATAATATCCCGGCAGCAAGACACGGTCGGCGTTGGCCAGCACGCCGCGCACCGCAAGCGTTCCCGTCGACTGGTTGATGGTCGGCGCCGCATAGTCGAGCTTGCCCTCATGCGGATAGCCGGTTTCGGTCTGCAATCCGACCTCGATCGGCACCTGCTTGAGATCGTCCGCCGTCAATCCGCGACGCTTGGCTTCGGCGCGAATGCGCAGGACATCCTGTTCGTTGACGTTAAAGGTGACGAAGATCGGGTCGAGCGCCACGATGGTCGCCAACTGTGTGGGCGAGGCGGCGCCAACGAGTTCGCCGACCGAGACCTGATGCGCGCTGACGATGCCGTCAAACGGCGCCACCACCTTGGTATAGCCATAATTGACCTCGGCGATCCTGGTATTGACCTGGGCCTGCTGCAGATTGGCTTGGGCGTTGTCGCGGTTGGAGGTGGATGTATCCAACGTCGCCTGCGAAACCGCTTGCCTCGCGACCAGGTCCGACTGGCGCTTGAAATCGGCCTCCGCCTGTTTCACCGACGCCTGCGCGCCGGCCTCGGCGGCTTGGGCCTGATCGAGCTTGAGCTTGTAGGTTTCGGGCTCGATCGTGAACAGCGTCGCGCCTTCCTTCACGAAGGCGCCGTCCTGGTAGTCGATCGATTGTAGAAAGCCCTGCACCCGCGCGACGAGATCGACGGTCTTGATCGGCGCGGTGTTGCCGGTGGCCTCGAGATAACGCGTGATCGTCCGCGTCGCGGGAATTGCGACATCAACCTTCGGTGGCGGCGGCGGCACAAAACTATTTTGTTCGCAGGCACTTGATGCGACGCACGCAAATATGACGAACAGAATACGGGAAATCGCAGCGGCGCTTTGCCTCCCAGTGCCGTTCATCTTGGCGAATGCCGGCGAACGCGTAGGCTTCATTGCCGTGCCCCAATTCATTTTGCGTTAGCGAAGGTTTTGGTACGAAGAGCATTTCCCGCCATCCATGAATAGCAACAATCTACTTGCAGTGGAACTTGAAAACGAAAATGATGCGGCCGCGAAAACTCTTCCATCAGCGCTTTCCAAAATTCACTTCAGTTGAAGCGGCGGCTCAAGCGACAACCGAGGATCTCTCAAAATGATCCGCACGTTAAAACGTTGGGTGCCGATCGTAACCACCATATTCATGGTAGTGACGCCGGCATTCGAAAACGAAAATGATGCCGGCCGCTAACATTGGTCTGTTACCTCTATTGAAATTTCACTTCGATCGCAGTGGCATCTCAAGCGACAACGATAAGGATTTCTTAAAATGATCAGCACGTTAAAACGTTGGGTGCCGCTGGCAACCGCCATGTTCATGGTGGCGACGCCGGCATTTTCGCAGGCGCCGACTGACGCGCAACGCAGCGCGATCCGCTCCGAATGCCGTTCGGATTATGAGGCCCATTGCGCCAGCATCCCGCCGGGCGGCGCGGCGTCGCTGCAATGCCTGCAGAAAAACATGTCGAGCCTCGCGCCTGGCTGCCAGGCCGCGGTGCGCGCGGTAGAAGCCCCGGCCGCAGCGCCTAAGGCCGACACCGCGCCAGCGGCGACGCCCAAGGCGGAGAGCGCGCCAGCGGCCCCCGCGCCCGCCAAGTCGGCAGCAACGACAATGGCAAAGCCGAGCAGTGCGCAGATTTCGGCGATCCGCAGCGCCTGCCGTTCCGATTATCCAAAAGTCTGCGCCGGCGTTCCGACCGGCGGAGCGCCTGCGCTGGAGTGCCTGGAAAAGAACAAGGCAAGAGTTTCGGCGAGCTGTCAGAAGGCTGTCGCCGCCGCGACCGGTGGTGGGGCAGCGCCTGCCGCAGGCGCCGCGGCAGATACGGCCAGTCCGGCAGCGGCCGCGCCCGCCGCGGCGCCGGCGCCGGCCCTGGTGCTGCGGCCGATGCGCCCGCGCGAAGAACTGTTCGTGCTGCGGTCGGCCTGCGGCGGAGATGTGCGCTCGCTTTGCGGCGGCGTGCAACCCGGCGGCGGCCGTATCGTGCAATGTCTGGCGACGCAAGCGGCTTCGCTTTCGCCGGCCTGCAAGCAGGTTCTGGGCCAGTTCGCCGCGCAATAGGTCGGGAATTGCACGCCCGACGCGGTCTCGCATGTCCGTGCGAGAATGTGTTTGTGAGACCGCCGGCTACCCGCTGCGAAAGGCGAGGATCAACTGGACCAATCGGACCGACAGCACGAAGTAGCAGACCGACATCGCGATCTGATACGCGGCATGCCATTTCAGTCTTGCAAGCTTGGAAAGGCCATCGATGAAATTTAAGGCCAGAAGGATGATGCCGAATAGCTCAATGCCGCGCCCGACCAAGCTATGGCGGAGATAGCCAAACAGAACGATCGCCGGTTCGTTGCTCGAAACATGGGCGCCTGCCGAAATGATCAAGGTCGCGACAATCATTCTTTCGACGTAAGCAAAAATTTGCGTGCAGGCTTGTTCGAGATGTTCAGCGTAGAAAGCAAGCCACCTGGCTTTGATATCCTGCATGATTTCTCCTTCGACAGGGCGTGCTCAAACCGCGGTTTATCCGAGTGCGACTGTTCCGCGATCAGGAAACAATAACGATACTCTGAAAGGAAACTACAGATGTTACGCGTCTTCACGATTGCGGTGCTACTTTGCGCTTCCGAAGCGGCGTTCGCGCAGGAGCTCACATCGGCGCAACGCGATGCCTGCATGGGCGATTATCAAAAATATTGCAAAGGCACCAAGCCGGGCGGCGGCAGGATCATCGCCTGCCTCTCAGGAGCGGGCGACAAGCTGACGCCGGCCTGCAAGAAGGTGCTGGCCGAGGCCGAGAAGAAGTAGGGCACCGAAAACGGATGCAGCCTAAGACGGCGTACAGACAACCTGAGGGCGTACGCACCCTGTAAATGTCACGCTTTGGGCGCAGGCTAAAACGCGTCCGCAGAGCATCGCCAAAATCAACAAGGACAAAAGAGGGAGGCAATCACGCGTGCATTTTTGCTCATCGCATCCGCCGTTCTGGCCTTTGCCGCCACGATGACTTTCGAGACGACCGGCGCCAATGCGGTCGTATGCGCCCGCGGCGTCTATCGGGCTGGTTGCGCCGGCGCTCGCGGCGCGGTTGTGGTGCGCCGGGCCCCGGTGGTTGCCGCCTGTCGTACCGTGCTGGTGAACGGCGTATGGGTTCGCCGCTGCGTCTGACGTAAGTCAAGGCCTCTGACGTAAGCCAGATTACCTTACGATTTTACGGTAGCGCCGCGACGACGCACCGATTAGTCTGGGCCTAATTTAACAGTATACTGCCAAATCGGGAGGAGCGAGTGTGCGTATCGCTGTGATCGGCGGAGGGCCCGGAGGTCTTTATTTCGCGTATCTGTGGAAGAAGCGCCATCCGGACGCCCGGATCGATCTGTTCGAGCAAAATGCCGCCGGCGCCACCTGGGGGTTCGGCGTGGTGTTCTCCGAACAGGCGCTTGAATTTTTACGTGCCGACGACCCCGACACGGTCGACGCCATCGCGCCGCGGATGGAGAGCTGGAAGAACATCACGCTCAATTTGCACGGCGAGAGCGTCGAGATCGACGGCGTCGGTTTTTCGTCGATCGGCCGGCTCGATCTGTTGACGATCCTGCAGCAGCGCGCCTCCGACGCCGGCGTCGCGCCGCGCTATGAGACGCCGGTTCAATCGCTGGACGCGTTGAGCGGCTACGATCTGATTGTCGCGGCCGATGGCCTGAACTCGTTGGTGCGCCGCAGTTTTGAGGGCGATTTCGGGACGTCGCTGTCCTATTCGCCCAATAAGTTTGCCTGGTACGGCACGACAAAGCGGTTCGAGACCCTGTCGCAGACGTTTATTGCGACCGAGCTCGGCGCCTTCAATGCCCATCACTACCGCTATTCGCCTGATATGAGCACATTCCTGGTCGAATGCGATCTGCCGACCTGGCAGCGTTATGGCTTTGCCGACAAGACGATCGAGGAATCGAAAACGATCTGCGAGCGCGTCTTCGCCGAAACCCTCGACGGGCATCCACTGGTGTCGAACAAATCGGTGTGGCGCAATTTCCCCTGGGTCTGGAACGAGCGCTGGTCGTTCAGGAACATGGTGCTGATCGGCGATGCCTTGCATTCGGCGCACTTTTCAATCGGGTCGGGGACTCGGCTCGCGATCGAGGACGCAATCGCGCTTGCCAAGGCACTCGAGGCGGAAGGCGACATTCCCGCAGGCCTCCATCGCTACCAGGCCGAGCGCCAGCCGATCGTGAAGAAGCTGGTGACGGCGGCGCGCACCAGCGCCGACTGGTACGAAAAATTTTCGGAGCATATGAAGTGCGACCTGATGGATTTTGCCTATCGCTATATCACCCGCTCGGGGCGGATCGACGACGCCCGCCTGCGCGCGATGTCGCCGGCCTTCATGGCGCGCTATGAGGCGTCGCAGCCGTTGCAAGAAAGCGGGAGCCAGCGATGACGCGCGAGATCACAGATCGCGTGCCGCGCGATAGCCCCGGGGCTACCGAGATCGGCTTTACGATTCCGACCCGCTACAACGCAAGCCGCATCCTGTTCGACAATCTCGCAAAAGGCCGCGGCAACCATCTCGCGCTGACAGGCCCGCTCGGGTCGCGCAGCTACAGAGAACTGTGTGCGGAAGCGTCCCGATGGGGCCACGGCTTTGTCTCACTCGGACTGAAGCGCGGCGACCGCATCCTGATGTTGCTGGACGACACGCCGGCCTATCCGGCGGCGTTCTTCGCCGCGGTCCGCGCCGGCTTCGTGCCGCTGTTGATCAACACGCTGACGCCATCCGACCTTTTGCAATTCTATCTGTCGGATTCGGGTGCATCCGTTGCCGTCGCCGATGCCGAGTTTTGCACACGCTTCGACGCAACGGCCTGCAAGGGCACGCCATTGCGCACGCTGATCGTCGTCAACGGCGCGGCCGGTGATCACGCAGCGCCCGACACGATCATCGCCGAACAATGGTTAGCCGCGTTTGCCACTGATCTCGCGGAAGCCGACACCGACCGTAACGAGATGGCGTTCTGGATGTATTCGTCCGGCTCGACCGGACGTCCCAAAGGCATCGTCCATCTGCAGCACGACATGGCCTATAGCGATCTGGCGTTCGCGCGCAACGTTTTGAAGCTCATGCCGAACGACATCTGCTTTTCGGTACCGAAAATGTTTTTTGCTTACGGGTTTGGTAACTCGATCACCTTTCCATTCTCGGCCGGCGCGGCGACGCTGCTGCTGCCGGGCCAGCCAAAACCAGCGGCGATCTTCGAGGCGATCGGGCGCTTCCACCCCACCGTGTTTTTTGGATTGCCGACGCTCTACACCTCTTTGACAAAAGCCGGGGGCGCGGTGCGTGCAGATTTCTCCTCGCTGCGCATGGCGCTATCGGCGGCGGAGGTGCTTTCGGCCGAAGTCTTTAATGGCTGGAAGAAACTGACCGGCCTCGAGATCGTCGAAGGGCTGGGCTCCACGGAAGTGCTGCATATTTATCTCTCCAACCTGGCCGAACAGAAAAAGCTCGGTGCCGCCGGCCTGCGCGTGCCCGGCTACGAAATCGCGCTCAGGGACAAGGACGGCCGCGAGGTCGCCGACAACGAAGAAGGCATTTTGTGGGTACGCGGTGATTCCTCAACGCCGCTGTACTGGAACCGGCCCGACAAGTCGGCCGAGACCATCCGCGAGGAGGGGTGGATCTACACCGGCGACCGCTTTGTGCGCGATAGCGACGGTTTTTTCTTTTTCCGCGGCCGCGCCGATGACCTGATAAAAATCTCCGGGCAGTGGGTCTATCCGCTCGAGGTCGAGCTTTGCCTTGCCGAACATCCCGAGGTGCGCGAATGCGCAGTGTTCGCCACTGAGCTGCCGGACCGCCGCATGACGCTGAAGGCGGTGGTTGTCATGAACAGCTGCGCCTTCGATGCAAACGATGCGACCAAAATGCTGCAGGATTTTGTGAAGGCAAAACTTTTGCCTTACAAATATCCGCGCGAGATAAAATTCATCGACGAGTTGCCGAAGACCGGCACCGGCAAGATCGACCGCCAGGCGGTGCTGAAGATGTAGCTGGCGCTTCCACAAACTCAATGTCGTCCCCGCGAAGGCGGGGACCCATAACCACAAATGTTTTTGGTTGCGTGAGATGGTCGCTACAGCTTTCGCCAAACA
>Ga0209647_1003353_pt1 | contig 12417 bp, 9 predicted proteins | sample GraSoi_2013_60cm_FD_185827 | JGI IMG/M metagenome (GOLD analysis project Ga0209647, IMG submission 185827) | Grasslands soil microbial communities from the Angelo Coastal Reserve, California, USA - Sample 9_17_2013_60cm (SPAdes) (version 2) | ecosystem: Environmental > Terrestrial > Soil >... | reverse complement strand
CTTCAGGCCCAGCTCGGCGAAGACGCCCGCCATGATCGCGACGCCGCCCGCCACGACCGGCACCCGGTCCTCGCGCAGTCCCGCGAGCGAGAGCTTGCGCAATTCGCCCGCGGCGAGGAGCTCATCCTTCAGCCACGCCAGGCCCGAGGCGCTGATGCCCTGCTCGGTCTGGCCGTTCTGCTGCAGGACTTCCGCAATGGAGCGCGCCGTTCCCGACGATCCCACCGCCTCACGCCAGCCGGTTTTCTCGAAGCGCGTGGCGATGGCCTGCACCTGCTCGCGCGCCGCGAGCTCGGCCTGCTTGAACGCCTTCTTCTCGATGTGGCCCTCGGGGAAGAAGCGCGTGGTGAAGCTCACGCAGCCCATGTAGAGGCTCTCCATCGCCTTGGGCCGCAACTTGTTGCCGATGATGAATTCCGTCGAGCCGCCGCCGATGTCGACCACCAGGCGATTCTGGCCCGAGAGCGGCAGCGAATGCACCACGCCCATGTAGATGAGGCGGGCTTCCTCGCGGCCGGGAATGACCTCGATGGGGAAGCCGAGGGTCGCCTCGGCGCGGCGCAGGAAGGGCGCGGCATTGCGCGCGACGCGCAGCGCGTTGGTGCCGACGGCGCGCACCGCGCCGCGCGGCATTCCGGCGAGGCGCTCGGCGAAGCGCTTGAGCGCGGCGAGCGCGCGCTCCTGCGTCTCGGCGTCGAGCTGCTTGTCGGCGGTGAGCCCGTTGCCCAGGCGCACCGTTTCCTTGATCGAGTCGAGCGGGTAGACCTGCTCGCCGTCGACGCGTGCGATGGATAGGTGGAAGCTGTTGGAGCCCAGGTCGACTGCGCCGAGGGTGGTATATTCCATGTCAGACGAAGCGCGATTTCAGCGGCGTGGCTCGACGGCGAGTATGGCATACATCCTCCGCCTTTCCGGGCGCGTTCCCGCGCTGTCACAAGACGGTCATGAGGCGACGATAAGGTCATGGGCAAGAAGCCTAAAAACGAGGCCGCCCGAATCGCACGCCTGTCGCACGAGCACTTCCTCAATCGCGAGCTGCAGGCGCTCGAATTCAATCGCCGCGTGCTCGCGCAAGCCGAAGACCGCATGGTGCCCCTGCTCGAGCGCCTGCGGTTCCTGTGCATCGTCTCCTCCAACCTCGACGAGTTCTTCGAGATCCGCGTCTCGGGGCTGAAGGAGCAGATCAAGCTCGCCGCGGCGACCACCGGCCCCGACGGCCTCTCGCCGCTCGAGGTGTTCCGCCAGGTGTCGGCGCGCGCGCAGGGCATCGTCGAGCGCCAGTACCGGCTGCTCAACGAGGAGATCCTTCCGGCGCTCGCGAAGGCGGGAATCCACTTCAGGCGCCGCGGCGAGTGGACGCCCTCGCAGCAGGAGTGGATCAAGGACTACTTCCTGCGCGAGACGCTGCCCGTGCTCACGCCGATCGGCCTCGACCCGGCGCATCCGTTTCCACGCGTCTTCAACAAGAGCCTCAACTTCGCGGTCGAGCTCGAGGGGCGCGATGCGTTCGGGCGCGATTCGCGCGCCGCCATCGTGCAGGCCCCGCGCGTGCTGCCGCGCGTGATCCGGCTGCCCAAGGGCGGCGCCCAGGGCAACGACTTCGTCTTCCTCACCTCGGTGCTGCACGCGCACGTGGGCGAGCTCTTCGCCGGCATGAACGTGCAGGGCTGCTACCAGTTCCGCGTCACGCGCAACTCCGACCTCTTCGTCGAGGAGGAGGAGGTGAAGGACCTGAGGAAGGCGCTGCAGGGCGAATTGCCGCAGCGCCACTTCGGCGACGCCGTGCGCCTGGAAGTCGCCGACAACATGCCGGACTCGATGACGCGCTTCCTGCTCTCGCAGTTCGGGCTCGAGGGCGATGACCTGTACAAGGTCGCGGGCCCCGTGAACCTGGCGCGCCTGATCAGCATTCCCGAGCAGGTGAACCGCCCCGACCTCGAGTACGCGCCGTTCAGCCCCGGGCTGCCGAAGCCGCTCGCGAAGGGGCGCGACCTCTTCGCGACGGTGCGCAAGAGCGACGTGCTGTTGCACCGGCCGTTCCAGTCCTTTGCGCCGGTGATCGACTTCATCCGCCAGGCGTCGAAGGATCCGCTCGTCGTGGCGATCAAGCAGACGGTCTATCGCACCAGCACCGACTCGGTGATCATGCAGACGCTCATCGACGCCGCGCGCGCCGGCAAGGAAGTGACGGTGGTGGTCGAGCTGATGGCGCGCTTCGACGAGGAGGCGAACATCAACTGGGCGGCGCGCCTCGAGGAGGTCGGCGCGCACGTGGTCTACGGCGTCGTCGGCCACAAGACGCACGCCAAGATGACGCTCGTGGTGCGGCGCGAGGAAGGCAAGCTGGTGCGCTACGTGCACCTGGGCACCGGCAACTACCACCCGCGCACCGCGCGCCTCTACACCGACTTCGACCTCCTCACCTGCCGCGAGCAGATCGGCGCCGACGTGAACGAGGTGTTCCAGCAGCTCACGGGCCTGGGCAAGGCGTCCAAGCTCAAGCACGTCTGGCAGGCGCCCTTCACGCTGCACCAGAGAGTGCTCGAAGCGATCGACAACGAGACGCGAATCGCGAAATCGGGAAAGCCCGCGCGCATCGTGGCGAAGATGAACGCGCTCCTCGAGCCGCAGGTGATCGACGCGCTCTACAAGGCGTCGTCCGCCGGGGTGAAGGTGGACCTGCTGGTGCGCGGCGTGTGCGCTCTACGCCCCGGGGTGCCCAAGCTCTCGGAGAACATCCGCGTGCGCTCGATCGTCGGGCGCTTCCTCGAGCACACGCGCATCTTCGAGTTCAAGGGCGGGGGGCAGACGCACGTCCTGCTCTCGAGCGCCGACTGGATGGACCGCAATTTCTTCCGCCGCATCGAGCTGTGCTTCCCGATCCTCGACCCCAAGCTCAAGCGGCGCGTGGTGCGCGAGGGCCTCAAGCCCTACTTGAGCGACAACACGCAGGCCTGGGACATGCAGCCCGACGGCACCTTCAAGCGCGCCAAGCGAGCGAAGCGGGCGAAGTCCGTGAGCGCCCAGCTGCAGCTGCTCAAGCTGCTGGCGCAATAGCGCTCAGCGCCAGAACTTCCACCAGGGCTCGGTGCGATTGCGGCCCTGGGCGGCCATGGGGTCGCGGGGGAAGTTGCGCGCGAGGACCTTGCGCGCGTCGTCGCGCAGCTCGGTCATTCCCATGCGGTCATAGGCCTCGACCAGGATGTCGAGCGCCTCGCGGTGGCCGGGCGAGTTGGGAAAGCGCGTGACGGCGTCCTGCGCGCGATTGGCCGCCGCAAGGTAGGCACCGCGGGAGAGGTAGTAGCGCGCGACCTTGATCTCGTGGCGCGCGAGCGCCTCGATCAGGTAGGCCATGCGGTCGCGCGAGTCGGGGGCGTAGCGGCTCTCGGGGTAGCGAGTCACCAGGTCCTTGAAGCCCTCGAAGGATTCGCGCGCCGCCTTGGGATCGCGGTCGGCCAGGTCCTGGTCGACCAGCGTCGCGAGCGGCCCGATGTCCTCGCGGAAGTTGGCGAGCGCCTTGAGGTAGAGGGCGTAGTCGACGTTCTGGTGGTTGGGGTGCAGTTTCACGAACTTCTCGAGCGCGGTCACGGTCGAGGCGGTCTCGCCCTGCTTGTAGTAGCAATAGGCGACCTCGAGCTGCGCCTGCTGCGCGAAGCGCCCGAAGGGAAACTTCGACTCGAGCTGCTCGTAGAGCTTGATGGCGGCGTCCCACGAGTGCTGGTCGAACTCCTCCTTCGCCGCGCGGTAGTAGTCCGCCGCCGTCCACTCCTTCTTCTCGTCGGGCTTGTCGCCGAACGAGCAGCCGCCGAGCGCGAACGCGAGGAGCAGGCCAGCCAATATCGTTACACTTCGGATCATGTCAGGTGCGCGAAGGATGGATACCGATGGAGGAAGCGCGAATTATAACGTGCGCCTCACCATTCCGGCCGAGCTCGCCGGGTTGCGGCTCGACCAGGCGCTCGCGCGGCTGCTGCCGGAGGAGTCGCGCACGCGGCTGGCGCGCCTGATCGCCGAGGGCCACGTGCGCGTCGACGGCGACGCGGCCACGCCGCGCCTGAAGGTGAAGAGCGGCGAGGCGGTCGAGGTCGCGCTCGCCGCCCGGCAGCAGGATTCCCCCTTCGGCGCCGAGGCGATCGCGCTCGCCGTCGTCCACGAAGACGCCGACGTGCTGGTGATCGACAAGCCCGCCGGGCTGGTGGTCCACCCGGGAAGCGGCAACTGGTCGGGAACGCTCCTCAACGCGCTGCTGCACCATGCGCCCGAGCTCGCGCGGCTCGCCCGCGCCGGCATCGTCCATCGCCTCGACAAGGACACGAGCGGGCTCCTCGCCGTGGCCCGCAACGAGCCGGCGCAATTCTCCCTCGTGCGCCAGCTCCAGGAGCGCAGCGTGAAGCGCACCTACCTCGCGCTGGTGCGGGGCAAGGTCGGCGCCGCAGGGTCGGTCAACGCTCCCATCGGGCGCCACCGGGTGCATCGCACGCGCATGGCGGTGGTCGAGGGCGGCAAGCCGGCGACGACGCACTATCGCGTGCGCAAGCCGTTTCCCGCGCACACGCTGCTCGAATGCGACCTCGAGACCGGGCGCACGCACCAGATTCGCGTGCACCTCGCCTCCATCGGCCATCCCGTCGAAGGCGATCCGGTGTACGCGGGGCGCGGCGAGAAGCTGCTCGCGCGCCAGGCGCTGCACGCCTGGAAGCTCGCCTTCGATCACCCGCGAGGCGGCAAGCGCGTCGCCTTCGAGTCGCCGCTGCCGGCGGACTTTCGCGACCTCATCGAGCGGGTTCGCAAATGAGCCCAAGGTCTCGCAAATGAGCCAAGGGTTTCGCAAATGAGGTGGCCCGATTCGATGCGCGCGGCGCTCGGCGCTCAATCGGACTGGATCGTTCCCGACTGGGAGGCGCCGGCGAAAGTGCGCGCCTTCGTCACCACGCGCTCCGGCGGCGTGAGCCAGGGCGAATACGCCTCGATGAACCTGGGCGGCAGCAGCGGCGACGACAACGGCAACGTGACGCGCAACCGCCTCATCGTGCGCGAGCGCCTGCCGGCGATGCCGCGCTGGCTGCGCCAGATCCACGGCACGCGCGTCGCCGACCTCGACGATGGCGCGATCGCGGAAGCCGACGCGGCCGTCACGGGCATGCCGGGGCGCGTGGCGGCGGTGCTCACGGCCGACTGCATGCCGCTCTTCCTTTGCGATACGCAGTCCTGCAGGGTCGCGGTGGCGCACGCGGGTTGGCGCGGCATGGCGGCGGGCGTGATCGAGAGCGCGCTCGCGGCGCTGCACGCCGATGCGTCGCGCACGATTGCGTGGATGGGCCCGGCGATCGGTCCGGAGGCCTTTGAAGTCGGTCCCGAGGTCCGCGACGCGTTCGTCGCGGCGGACCCGGGCGCCGTGGAAGCGTTTCAAGCGCATCCGCCCGGGAAGTACTTCGCCGATCTCTATCGCCTCGCGCGGCAGCGGCTCGAGCGCGCCGGGGTGGCGGCGATCGGCGGTGGCGACTTCTGCACCTACCGCGAAAGCGATCGGTTCTTTTCCTACCGGCGCGAGAAGCGCAGCGGGCGCATGGGCGCGTTCATATGGATCGAGTGACGCGCACATGACGATCCTCGCCTACAGCGTCGCGGCCTGCCTCGCGGGAACGTTGCTCTCGCTCGCGCTCGCGGCCCTCGTCGCCTATCGCGTGAGCTCGAATTGGGTGCCGACGCTGGTGAGCTTCGCGGTGGGCGCGCTCCTGGGTGCGGCGTTCCTCGACCTGCTGCCGCACATCTTCCACGAGACGCGCAACCCCGCGCGCGCCGCGGCCTTCCTGCTCGCGGGCATCCTCGCCTTCTTCATCCTCGAGAAGCTGTTCCTGTGGCGCCACCACCACCATCACAGCCCCGAGGAGCAGGCGCAGGCCGAAGAGGAGATGCGCCACAGCGGCCACGACCACGGCCGCACGGGGTGGATGATCATCTTCGGCGATTCCTTCCACAACTTCACCGACGGGGTGATCATCGCCAGCGCCTTCCTCGCCGACGTGAAGCTTGGCGTGGTGACCTCGCTCGCAATCATCGCGCACGAGATCCCGCAGGAAATCGGCGATTTCCTGGTGCTGCTGCACTCGGGCTTCAGCCGGGCACAGGCGATCCTGTGGAACGTGGTTTCAGGTCTCGCGGCGGTGGTGGGGGCGGTCGTCGCGTACTTCGCCCTTTCGGCGGTGACCGGCTGGATCCCCGAAATCCTCGCGCTCGCCGCCGCCAGCATGATCTACGTCGCGGTCGCCGACCTCATTCCGGGGCTGCACAAACGCACGGCGATCGGCGATTCGTTGATCCAGGTCACCTTCATCGCGCTGGGAATCGCCAGCATCTGGGTAATCCACGCGGTATTATTCCCCGAGGGCTGAATATTCCCATGCCGAAAACCGCAACACGCCAGGAACCCCACGAATCCGCCTCGCACCACGCTCGCGAGCCCGCGGGTGCGGAGGAGGGCGCCACCCAGCAGGTGATGGCCGGCTTCGCCGAAGCGTACCGGGCGTGGCTCGAGGCCATGTCGGCCAAGCCCGAGACGATGCTCGATCTGCAAGGGCGCTACATGCAGCAGCAGATGGGCCTGTGGATGAAGGCGCTGCAGCCCGAGGAAAATGAAGCCCACCAGCGGCACATGGGCGACAAGCGCTTCTCGGCGCCCGAGTGGGACGAGCTGCCCGTGTTCCGCTACTTCCGCGACTCCTACCTCCTCACCTCGAAGATGATGATGGAGGCGGTGGAGGAGGCGAACCTCGATGCGCCGACCAAGCAGCGCATGCGCTTCTTCATGCGCCAGTACCTCGACGCGGCGGCGCCATCGAACTACCTCGCGACCAACCCGGAAGCGATCCGGGCGGCGATCGAGAGCCGCGGCGAGACGCTCCAGGAAGGCATGAGGAATCTCCTCGCCGACATGGAGAAGGGCCGCATCTCGATGACCGACGAGGGGGCCTTCGAAGTCGGCAAGAACATCGCGGTGTCGAAGGGCTCGGTCGTGTACGAGAACGAGCTGATGCAGCTGATCCAGTACCAGCCGACGAGCGCGAAGGTGCACGCCTACCCGCTGGTGATGGTGCCGCCGTGCATCAACAAGTTCTACATCATGGACCTGCAGCCCGAGAACTCGCTGGTGCGCTACGCGGTCGAGCAAGGGCACACCACGTTCATGGTCTCGTGGCGCAACGTGAAGAAGCAGCACGCCCACGTCACCTGGGACGACTACATCCGCGACCTGATCGACGCGCTCGAGCAGGCGAGGAAGATCACCAAGGCGCCGCGCATCAGCGCGCTCGGCTTCTGCATCGGGGGCACGCTCCTCGCCGCGGCGCTCGCCGTGCTCGAAAAGAAGGGCAAGGACCCGGCGGCAAGCCTCACGCTCCTCACGACGCTGCTGGAATTCTCCGAGGTCGGCGACATTCGCGTCTACATCGACAGGAAGTTCGTCGAGAAGCGCGAAAAGCAGCTCGCCAAGGGTGGAGTCGTCCCGGGCAACGAGCTCGCGACGGCGTTCTCGAGCCTGCGCGCCAACGATCTCGTCTGGTCGTACGTGGTGAACAACTATTTGAAAGGCAAGCAGCCGCCGGCCTTCGACCTGCTCTACTGGAATTCGGACGCGACCAACCTGCCCGGGCCGATGTACGCGTACTACCTGCGCAACACCTACCAGGACAACAAGCTCTGCCAGCCGGATGCGCTCACCATGCTGGGCACGCCCGTGGACCTCAAGCGCATCAAGCTGCCCACGTTCGTCTTCTCCGCGCGCGAAGACCACATCGTGCCGTGGAAGGGCGGATATTCGAGCGCGCGCACCCTTGGCGGCAAGGTGAAGTTCGTGCTCGGGGCGAGCGGCCACATCGCCGGGACCATCAACCCCGCCTCCAAGAACAAGCGCAGCTACTGGGTGAACGAAAAACTCACCGCGGACGCGGAGAAATGGTTCATCGAGGCCAAGGAAGTCCCGGGAAGCTGGTGGCCGGAGTGGATGAAGTGGCTCAAGCCGCACGCGGGGCCAATGGTGCCCGCGCCGAAGAGGCTCGGCGACGCAAGCCACAAGGCGATCGAGCCCGCGCCGGGACGCTACGCGAAAGAACGCGCCTGATACAACGCGAACGACCGAGGAGAAACACATGGGACAGCGAATCGCACTGGTGACCGGCGGCATGGGCGGGCTCGGTGAAGCGATCTGCGTGAAGCTCGACCGCATGGGCATCAAGGTGATCGTCACCTACTCGCCGAGCAACACGAAGCACGGGGAATGGTTGAGCGAGATGGCCGGTCACGGGCACAAGTTCTTCGCCTATCCGTGCGACGTGATGGACTTCGAATCCTGCTCGAAGATGATCGCGCAGGTGGTGAAGGACCACGGCCCGATCGACATCCTCATCAACAACGCGGGCATCACCCGCGACATGACCTTCAAGAAGATGACCAAGCCCGACTGGGACGCGGTCATGCACACCAACCTCGACAGCGTCTTCAACGTGACCAAGCCCGTGGTCGACGGCATGGTCGAGCGCGGCTGGGGGCGCGTCATCAACGTCTCGAGCGTGAACGGCCAGAAGGGCGCATTCGGGCAGACCAATTATTCGGCGGCCAAGGCCGGAATGCACGGCTTCACCAAGGCGCTCGCGCTCGAAGTCGCCCGGAAGGGCGTGACCGTCAACACGATCTCGCCGGGCTACATCGGGACCAAGATGGTGCTCGCGATCCCGAAGGACGTGCTCGACTCGAAGATCGTCCCGCAGATCCCGATGGGCCGGCTCGGCAAGCCCGACGAGGTGGCGGGACTCTGCGCCTACCTCGCCTCCGACGAGGCGGCTTTCCTCACCGGGGCGAACATCGCCATCAACGGCGGGCAGCACATGTACTGATTCAGCGTGCCGGGGCGATCATCGCCTCGAGGTAGGCATCGAGTCGCGTCATCTCCCGGCGAAATGCCTCGAGGCTGGCGTTGACCGCTTGCCAGTCGCTCGCCCGCGCCGCCGCTTCGAGGCGTGCGCAGGCTTCCCCAAGTCCCATCGCGCCCACCGTCCGGCTCGCTCCCTTGATGCGATGGGCCGCCTGCGTGAGCGCCTCGAAATCACGCGCCTTGAGCGCGCGGCTGAGCGCCGCGGCGTCCTGCTGGTTCGATCGCAGGAATTGCATGAAGACGTCGCGCTCGAGCGCGGCATCGCCGCCCGAGAACTCGGCGATGATGGATCGATCGACCGGCGGCGCCGCGGACTCCATGGGCTGGGCAGGGGTCTGGCGCGGGGCCGGGCCGCTCGATTTCTGCGCGCGGCCAGGCAGCGGCAGCCATTGGTCGAGCCTTGCCATCAGCGTGGTGATCTCGACCGGCTTGGCGACGTAGTCGTCCATGCCGGCGGCGAAGCAGTTCTCGGCCTCGCCCCTCAGCGCGTTCGCGGTGCACGCGATGATCAGGGTGTGCTCGCGGCCTTCGGCCTGCTCGATGGCGCGAATGGTGCGTGCGAGCTCGTAGCCGTCCATCTCCGGCATGTTGCAGTCCGTGATCACGAGTCCGAAGCGACCCGACTTCCATTTCTCGAGCGCCTTGCGGCCGTCGTCCGCCTCCTCGGAGGCGTAGCCCAGCATGCCGACCTGGCGCAGCAGCACCATGCGGTTGATCGGATGGTCGTCGACCACCAGCAGGAGGGTTCCCTCTTTCTCGGCCTGCTCCACGGTCGGCGGCTTGCGGCGCGCGAGCACCGTCTCGGCGACCACATCGCGCGCCTTCTCGCCCTGCGGTTCCGGAAGCGACGCGGGATCGGCGATCGGCATGGGCAGGGTGAGTGACATGGTGGTTCCCTTTCCCAGCTCGCTCGCGATCTCGATCGCGCCGCCCATCAGGTGGGCGAGCCGTTGCCCGATCGATAACCCGAGCCCGGTGCCGCCGAAGGTGCGCGTGATCCCGCTGCCCGCCTGTGCGAACGGCTGGAACAGGGCTGCCTGCCCTTCGGCGGAGATGCCGATGCCCGTATCGATCACGGAGAATCGGACGACCTCCACTCCCTCCTTTTGCTCGACCCGATCGGCGCGGATCTCGATCGAGCCCTTCGAGGTGAACTTGATCGCGTTGCTCATGAGGTTGTTGAGGATCTGCTGCAGCCGCAGGGGATCGACCACCACGGCGGGGCTGATGCGCGGATCGACGTGGGACCTGAGCGTCAGCGCCTTGCTGCTCGCGTTGCCCGAATAGATGCCGGTCACTCCCGCGACGACGCGGGCGACGGAGGCGACTTCGGGTCGGATCTCGAGCTTGCCGGCCTCGATCTTGGAGAAGTCGAGGATATCGTCGATGATCCGGAGCAGCGAGCGGCCCGAATCGCGCACGATGCCGAGCGTGGTGCGCTGCTGCGGGTCGAGGTCGGTCAACGACAACAGCTCGAGCATGCCGAGCGCGCCGTTCATCGGCGTCCTGATCTCGTGGCTCATCATCGACAGGAAATTCGATTTCGCGAGGGTGGCGCTTTGCAGCTGCAGGTTGGATTCCTCGAGCTGCGCGGTACGCCTCGCCACCCGCTTCTCGAGGTCCGCGTTGAGGCGGCGCACTTCCTCCTCGGCGCTCTTCTGTTCGGTGACGTCCTGCAGCGTGTTGAACCAGTGTCTCTGGCCGCCAGGATCCTCGATCGGCTCCAACACCTGCAGGATGTGGGCGCATGACCCGTCGGCGCGCAGCAGCCGGTACTCGACCACGGTGCGCCGGTCGGTCCGGCCGGCCTCGATCGCTTTCGAGCGGAAGAGATTTCGGTCTTCGGGATGCACGACGTCGAGCCAGGCGCGGGTGTCCCGGGGCATGTCCTGGTCGTTGCGTCCCAGGAGCTGCGGAAGGGTCTCCGACCATCTCTCGAACGTGCCCTGCGAGTCGGTGACGACGTGAGCCAGCTTGGCGAGGCTCTGGGCGCGGCGCAGCGCCGCCTCGCTTTCGCGCACCGCGCTCGTGCGCCGCTGGATCTCGGAGAGCATCTCGTTGAAGGCGTCCGCGAGGGTGCCGATCTCGTCGTCGGTGGTCCGCATCGCGCGCAGCGAATAGTCGCGCTTGTCCACGACTTCGCGCGCTAGCGAGGAAATCTGGATGATCGGGCGCGTGATGCTCGCCTGGAGGCGCGCGGACAGGAGCACGGAAACCACCAGCGAGGCGAGGATGACCGCGAGGGCGATCGCGGCATAACTGCCGATTCTCTTGCCCATTTGGAGGTCCGTCTCGAGATAGACCGTCCCTATGAACTCCTTGTCGTCGACGATCCGGTGGAAGATCGTGATTCGGTCGCCGTCGATGGCGATACCCTCCACGCCAGGGATGACCGGGGGGTCGTTGCGAACGCCGGGCCTCGAATAGCTCGCGAAGATTTTCGCCTTCCGGTCATAGATCGCGGCGACCCGGATGTCCGGATCTGCCCTGAGGAAGGCCAGGTTCTGCGTCGCGACCTTGGGGTCGTCGAACTGGACAGCGGCCGTCGATGCGCTTCCCACGACCTTCGCCTGGATGGCGAGATCGGCGGCGACCGACGCGCGGTAACTGCGTAGGTCGTACAGGAACAGGCTCGTCCCCGCGACGAGGAGCGCCACGAGGCTGGTGAACAGCACGCCGGCAAAGAGCTTCTGCCGCACGGACTTGAAGGCGATGGACGGCATTCTCATGGCGAGATGACCTTGCGGGCGACGCCGAGAAGCTGGGAACGAAGCTGCAGGCCGTTGCGCTCCGCCGCCTCGCGGGAGATGTCGAACCGGACGCGGTCCTCGGCCGCGAGGAAATTGATGATGCTCCCCTTCGGGTGCTCCGCGCTGGCATCGGTGACGGTGAGCACGGGATGTCCCTGGGCGTCGGTCAGCAGCTGTGCCGCCCGGGCGCGCTCCTGGCCGGCACCCACGAAAAGAATCTGGCAGCAGTCGCTTGCCGATTCGCCGCGGGCCAGGCGACGGACCCGCAACGGCCTGCCGGCGACGTCGCGTCCGGCGATCGCCTGCTCGAGCTCGAGGGCGAGGCTGTCCGCTCCGGAAATGCCGATCACGATCGGGCTCGCCGCGTCGGCGAACGTGTCGCGCGGCCATTCCACGTAGGCGGCGAACTTGTACAGGAATGCGGCTTTGATCCGCTGAATGGCGAGCGCGGAGTCATCGGCGGCTGCCTCGCAGACGGGCGCCGAGATCAGCAACGCGAGTACCAGCGCACGGTGAAAAGCCATCGAAATCCCGTATGGGTTTCCTCTTCTGGGCCCCCACATCAAGGACGCCACACCAATTTGAAGAACGCGCTGCGAGCGATCTGGCTCGCGGTCGCCGGAGCGTTGAACTCAGGGTGCCCCGGATCGAATGCGTTTTGGATCGAGAGCGAAAGCTCGAGCTCGCGGCTGATCCGAACGCCCACACGTGCATCAACGGCCGTGTACGCGGGTACGGCGG
>Ga0209647_1003350_pt1 | contig 12425 bp, 10 predicted proteins | sample GraSoi_2013_60cm_FD_185827 | JGI IMG/M metagenome (GOLD analysis project Ga0209647, IMG submission 185827) | Grasslands soil microbial communities from the Angelo Coastal Reserve, California, USA - Sample 9_17_2013_60cm (SPAdes) (version 2) | ecosystem: Environmental > Terrestrial > Soil >... | reverse complement strand
CGTGGCCGCGCTGGCCGTGGCCCTGGCGGCGGGGGTGCCGCCCGCCGACGCGGTGCGCGCCGCGAGCGCGGCCGGAGCCACGGCGACCACCCGCCGCGGCACCCAGGACGCGCTGCCCCGCCCGTCGGACATCCTCGCGGCCACCGGCATGGCCTGGCCGGCTGGCCCGGGGCCGTGAAATATTGGCGCATTCCATGATCGCGGACCCAAACCCATCATATGCGTGGGTTTCGGTCCGGGATCATGGAATCGACCGAGGAGAGGCTGCGGGCTGGCGCGAGGAGACCGCAGATCTGGGGGGGTTTGCGTGGTATGCGTTAATCGCTGGGTCGGCTAGGTATCCCGGGCGGGCTCGCCGTGACTGGCGTTGGCCCGGCCGCGGCCCCAGTACGCCTTGGGCGACATCTGGTCCTGGCCGAGCCCGCGCTCGGCGAGGATCTCCCGCAGCCGGAACACGACCGTCGCCTCGCCGAACAGGTAGGCGTGGCCGCGGCCGGGCAGCAGCTCGACCTCGGCCGCCTCGCCCGCGAGCGCTGCCGGGTCGCCCGCGGGAGGGCCGAGGCGGTGCAGCCAGGAGATGCGGGTGCTCGCCGCGGCGGGCAGGTCCTGCTCGTCGCTCTCCTCCGGGATCTCGAGCACCAGCGTCGCCGAGCTGCCGGGCGGCAGGGCCTCGGTCATCACGAACGCAGCGGGCAGCGCCGACTCATCGCCGATGAACAGGTGCCAGTCGGCCGTGGCGGACGCGGTGATCTTCCCGCGCGGCCCGATGCCCTCGATCCGGTCGCCGGGCCGGGCCGACCGCACCCAGCGCTCGCCGGGGCCGTCGCCGTGCAGCACGATGTCGAGCGTGAGCAGCCGCGCGTCCGGGTCAAGGTGACGGATGGTGTAGCGCCGCCGCACCGGGCGGTTGCCCTCGGCGGCCACCAGCAGCATCACGTCCTGGCCGGGCAGGTAGCCGAACCCTTCGAGCTGCGGGGCGGTCAGGCTGAGCCGCTGCATGTGCGGGGTGAGCCGGGCCGACTCGACGACTTGGAGGTCCAGCCGGGTCGTGCTGGCCAGCGGCCCGGACAGCTGCGCGAACGGATCGTCGAGCGCCGCCAGGGTGGATTCCGGCAGTGCGTCAGCCATGATACGGCCAGCCTTTCCGCTTGATGCCTCGGTGCCGGGGGACGGCCGCGCCGTCAGCCAGCCTCACCGGGGAACGCCGGCCGGCCCCGTGTCACGGTCAACGCCGTCCGGCCTCGCGTGCTTCCCCGCCCGGGCTCCCGCAGTGCTCGGCCGGCAGCTACGGCAGGCGGTCGTCAGGTAGCCCGGGAATGACGACGCCCCCGGAGCGCTGTGCTCTCGAGGGCGTGCCAAGGCCGGTGTGCGGTCGCCTCTCGGCGAGTGGCACAAACGCGGCTCCAGCCGGACGGTATTCCGCGAAGGCAGTAGTTGCGGCCCGGGGGACACAACACACCGGCGATGTCTAGGAACGCAGGGGCCGCCCGGGCTATTCCGCGGATCCGGCCGGAGTCGCCCCATCGATTCCGGCGCCATGGGCACGCCCGCCCTCCGCGCGGCGGCCCGCGAAGGTTTGCGGTCAGAATCCGCTGGTATCACCATCTGATCCGACCAAAGTTCCGAACGGGGATGCCGCGCGGGTCAGGCCGGGAGCAGCGGGCCGTCGGGGCGGAAGGCGCGGCCGTCGCTCGGCCGGCGCGGAGCCGCAATACTGTGGGAGTCGCAGAGTCTGGCGGCGTGAGGAGCGGCTGACGGTGGCGGGAGAGTCTTCGCTCATCGGCTGCATCGGCGTGCTCAGCGTGGCCACGAGAGGCCCGGCCGGGCCCGGGGAAGTGATCGTCAAGATCCGGGGCGGCTCGGAGCCTATCTCGCCTGGTCGCCCACCCCCCTGCCCAAGGGCGCGACCGTCCTGGTCATCGAATCCCGCGGTACTAGGACAGTGGATGTCAGCGAGTGGACCGATCCGACGGGCCTTCCCCCGTGACCCCCACCGACCCTCACCCCATGGTGTGGCTGAACCCGGGCTGAGCATCGCCCGTGACTTAGGCGTACCCCTTCCCCGTGACCCGTTCGTGCAGTAAGACGGTAAACGCAGGCAATGCTGCTACCCGGGGAGCCCTCCGGGAAGACCTCAACGGGAGATGAGAGATGCTCGGCTACCGTGTTCCCGCGCCCGACGAGGCGATGCTGGTCGCGGGCGGCAGGTTCGGGCGCGGAGGCGCGCCGTTCAAGGTCATCACCGGCCACGGCGCATTCGTGCTGCCGTTTTTCCGCAAGACCAGCTTCCTGACCCTGTCGATGAACGAGGCGGAGGTCGCCGAGACCTGCGTCACGAAGCAGGGCATCTCGCTGAACGTCCGCTCGGTCATCGCGTTCAAGGTCGGCAACGACGAGGAGAGCATCGTCAACGCCGGGCAGCGGTTCCTGTCCGATCAGGACCAGATGTCCACCCTGACCGGGCGGATCTTCGCCGGGCACCTGCGGTCGATCATCGGCTCGATGACCGTGGAGGAGATCGTCACCGAGCGGCAGAAGCTCGCCACCGAGGTGCTGGACGGCTCCAAGGCCGAGATGGCCAAGATCGGCCTCACCGTGGACTCGCTGCAGATCCAGTCCATCGATGACCTGAACAGCGGCTACATCGACGCGATGGCGGCGCCGCACAACGCCGCGATCCAGCGGCAGGCCCAGATCGCGCAGGCCCAGGCGAATCAGGCCGCAGCCGAGGCTCAGCAGGAATCACAGCGCCAGCAGGCCGAGTACGCCCGGCATACATCGGTGGTCCAGGCGCAGTACAAGGCCGAGGTCGACAAGGCGCAGGCCGAGGCCGCGCAGGCCGGGCCGCTGGCCCAGGCTCAGGCCCAGATGAACGTCATCGCCGCGCAGGCCGACCTGGCCCAGCGGCAGTCAGAGCTGCGCCAGCGGCAGCTGGTCGCCGAGGTGATCAAGCCTGCCCAGGCCGAGGCGGAGAAGGTGGAGATCCTGGCCAGGGCTGACGCCCAGAGGGTCAGGATGCAGGCCGAGGCCGCCGCATCGAACAACCGCATCGCGCTCGACCGGATGCTGATCGACCAGCTGCCGCAGATCGTGAAGGAGGCGGCGGCCGGGCTGGCGGGCGCGAACATCAGCGTCCTGAACGGCGCCGACGGCCTGAGCGAGATCGCGGCCGGCCTGGTCGGGCAGGGCCTGACGATCCTCGAGTCCGTGAAGAAGAGCCTGTCCGGCTCGGACACGGCCATCACCCCCTACGACGGTCTTGCGCCCGCGGATAACGGTGCGGCGACCGGTCGGAAGGCCGCGGACGACAGCCAGGGCGCGAGCGCCTGAGCTCACGGCGGCCCCGATCCGGGCCGGCCCCGGATCGGGGTAGGGCATCGCCGCGCCCGCGTCTGCGTCAGAGGCCGGAACACAGCGCCCTCAGGGCTGGCCGACCTCGGAACCGCCGTCGTCCGCGGCGGCCGGCCGCCGCCACCACAGCCCGGCGAGCAGGCACGGCGGGGCGACGGCCAGGCTGGTCAGGGCCCAGGAGAGCCCGAAGCGCTGGGCGAGGAACCCGACGGCCAGCGGGATTACGCCGCCGAGCAGGCTCGCCGCGCTGGACAGTGACACCACGACCCCGCTCCGGCCGGGCAGGCTGCGGTACAGCTGGGCCTGCAGCACCGGATACCACGGCGCCGTGACGATGGTCAGGCAGCCGAGCAGCAGGAGCTTGGGCCAGAGGCCCGGCACGAGCAGGAACCCGGGGTAAAGCACGGCGGCCGCCGCGACGCTGGCGCGCAGCACGCTCAGGCCCGAGGCTCGCGCCAGGATCCGGATTCCCGCGGCATCCCCGGCCAGCCCGGCCCCGAGCCGGATCGCCACGCCCAGGGCCGCCTGCGCCTTCGTGGCGTGAACGACGTCAACGAGATACAGCCCCAGGAATCCGGTGAGGATGTCGAGCAGCAGGTCGCAGACCTGGATCAGGGCGAGCCAGCGTGCCACCCCGGCCTCGCGCAGGGCCCCGACCGCGCGGCGCGCCGCAGCCGACCCGCCGCGGGGATCCGGATCACGGCGAGCCGGATTTCCCGCGGCGGGTGGCACTGTCAGTGCTGGCCCTAGGGGGGCCGACCCCCCTTCGACCGCCCGCCGCGGAGCAAGCTCCGCGAGCATCCCCGGACCTTTCCGGGCCACTGCCAGCCAGGCCATGACCGCGCACCAGGCCAGCACCAGGTACGCCGAACGCCAGCCGCCACCCGCCGCGAGCACGGCGAGCAGGAGGACCGGTCCGGCCACCGCGCCCGCCGACCCGGCCAGCTCCCAGCGCGCCATGTTCTGCTCTCGCCGGGCGGGGTCGGCGTCCATCAGCCCCGACTGGGTCAGGCTGACGAAGGCCCCCGAGGCCGGGAAGAACAGCACAAACGCGACCAGCAGGCCAGCGAACGAGCGGGCCGCAGCGGTGGCCACGAGCGCGAGGATGAACAGCACCCCGCCGCCCAGCACGGCCAGGCGGCGCCTGCGGCCGTGCCCGGCCAGGACCCCGAGGGGAAGCTCGAGCAGGCTCCCCAGCAACAGCGGCACCGATACCAGCAGGCCGACCTGCCCGTAGGTCAGGCCCAGATCATGGCGCATCGTCGGGAGCGCAGCGCTCTTGGTGCCGTCGACCAGCTCGTCGACCAGCACCACCGCGAGCGCGGCCACCAGCATCCACGTCCCGGGCAGCGTCGGCCGGGCCTTCTGAGTCCTCAACTTCTCCACGTGTCTTCCTTCCTTGTCTCACCGGCCAGGTAAGACAAGGAAGGAGGGCCACGGGCGCAGCGCTCAGCTCACAGTCAAGGGAATCCCACGGGTGCGATACTAGCGCGGCGACGTCGCGCCGTGCGACGGCCCGAGTCGCCGCTGGACGTTATGGATCTTTGTGGGCCGGGCCTTTGGGCCCGGGCGGCTTACCTCCGGTGCAGGCCCTGGCGCACGTAGAGCGTGTCGCCCCTGCTGTCATGCCGCAACCTGACGAAGTTGCTGCGGAAGTAGGCCGTGAGCGCGGGCGTCCATCCGATCCGCCGGAGGTTGTACGTTCCCGCCAGCCACACGTACTGGGCGTGGTCGAACGCGTAACGCATAATCGCGGCCACGGCGGGAAACCGGCCCGCGTCGTGGAGCCCGTCCCGGCCGGGGGTGAGGGCATAGTCGGTCCCGAGGGGGTCGATCATCTGCGAGCAGCCGGGTACGCTGGAAGTGAACCGGTCGGCGGCGATGGTGAAGGACGACTGGTCGGTGAGCACGCACGCTCCGGGCGGGATCGCCCGGCGGGCGGCGGCGACGGCCGCGGGGGCGACCCTCGGCGTCAGGGTGGCCTCCGAGCGGGCCTGGGTAACGGTGAATACCCCGATCACCAGGACCACCAGGCCCGCGGCGATCCACCTCGTCCCCGGCCCGATCCCCATCCTCTCCGCCCTCGGCTGGGAAGCCGTCAGGAGCCTGGACGCGGGCAGCGCCAGGGCCACGGCGAGGAACGGCGCCAGGAACGCGGGGAAGTGGAAGAAGAACCCCGGAGGCCACATGAACACGGCCACGACCAGGGCCGCCGTCAGCACGCCGAACCACTCGAGCGGCGGCGGCGGACGGCGCGTGACCAGGGTTGCGGCGACGAGGGTGACCGCCACGAATCCGGCCAGGACGAGCGCCGCGAGAACGATCGCGGTGTGGCTCACGTGATGCAGGTCGCCCAGCCCGGCCATGTCCTGCAGCCGGGTCCAGACCGAGACCCGCACCTGGTGGTACCGGACGAGCTGGGCGAGGAACACGCCGTCGTAGAACCGCCGCGGGGCCAGGGCGGCAAAGGGCAGGACGGGGACCAGGAAGCCGATCGCGACCCCGCCCACCAGGATCGCGGCCTTTCTCGGCCTGGGCAGGGCGAGCAGCACGACAATCAGCACCGGCATGATCGCCCACGACTCGATGGCGCCCGCGAATCCGAACGTCACGCCGCCCCAGATCAGGCGCCTGCTGCCGGCCAGCCGGTCGCCGTCGAACACCGCGACGGCTCCGGCCAGGCAGAACAGCGCAACCCACGGCTCGAGGAAGATCGTGTATGTGGTCGTCACGCTGGCGGGGTAGACGGCGAGCAGCCCGCAGGTCATGATCACGGCCAGCAGCCCGCGGTGACGGACGAGCAGGCCCCCCAGGACCACGCCGGCCGCGCTGACCAGGAGGGTCAGTATCCGGGCGGCCGCCATGCCCCAGGCGGTGCCGGTCACCTTGGCCAGCAGCGCGGCCGGGACCATCAGCAGCGTGATCCCTGGTGGCTGCGCGAAGATGAAGTCGCGGTAGGGCAGTTCGCCGTGCACCAGGCGGAGGGAGCTGCCGAAGAGCACCCCGTCGTCGTACCAGGCCACGCCCAGCAGTTCGCCGGGACGGGCGAGCTGGTAGATCCGCAGGCCCAGCGCCAGGAGAGTGGCCGCGATGATGACCGCGCTGACCGGCGTGATCCGCAGCGTGCGCCGCGTCTGCGAGCTCTCGTCGGCGCTCTGCGGCGTGCCGACCGCCGACCCCGCGATCGTTCCGCTCACCGGTGGCAACCTCCGAAGGCTTCCGGCCTCGATCAGGATCCGGCTGCGGATCAAAGCCGTGACTGGATCTCAAGCGTCTCAAGCGAACCGGCATCGCCAGCCCAGGGCGTAACCATACTCTAACCAGGGAAACCGGACGATGCCCTCTAACGTATGGCCTTAGGCGGACGCACTCACCCTGGCCGCGGCGCAAAGGCGATGCGGCGGAGCGGACGGACCCCGACAATCGGGCACCACGTGGTCATCCGTGAACGGCCGCCAGCCAGGCCGCGAACCGCGTCACAGGCAAACATCGGGCCGCTCGGAGGTCAGCGCTCCGCCGCGCAGTGCCCGCCCGGGCTTCCCGGTTCCTCCGGCGATTGCGATCCTCATGCCCGGGAGACGATACGGCCGGTCCCCCGTGGGACGGCCCGGCCTCAAGATTCAGATACCAGAGACCGCATGCCGGGCAGGATACGCAGCATGATGCAGCAGCGCAGCGCGGAACGGGGCGGGCGGCCCATGAACCAACATGGGGTTGTGCGTCAATCAGCCATGCGCAACTCTGGGGTTGCGCGTAAATCAACTATGTGCAACTCTGAGATTGCACATCAGCGGCGCCGAGCTGACACCCCTGAGTTAGCGCATGAGCCTGGACCTGGACCGGAAGGCGGACATCGCAATGAAGACACCCCCGATCGTGTCACCGCAGGAGTGGGAGGCCGCGCGGCGGCAGCTGCTGGTGAAGGAGAAGGAGCTGACCCGCGCCCGGGACGCGCTGGCCGCCGAGCGCCGGCGGATGCCGTGGCTGGCCGTGGAGAAGGAGTACGAGTTCGACGGGCCCCAGGGCCAGGTGAGCCTGCCCGGCCTGTTCGAGGGCCGCCGTCAGCTGATCGTCTACCGCGCGTTCTTCGAGCCCGGCGTGTCCGGCTGGCCCGGCCATGCCTGCCCCGGCTGCTCCCTGGTCGCCGACCAGGTCGCCCACCTCGCCCATCTGAACGCCCGCGATACCACTCTGGCCTTCGCCTCGCGCGCGCCGCAGCCAGACATCGACCGGGTGAAGGCGCGGATGGGCTGGACGATGCCCTGGTACACCATGACCGACGGCTTCGACACCGACTTCGGCGTGGCCGAGTGGCACGGCACGAACGCGTTCATCCGCGACGGCGACAGCGTGTTCCGCACCTACTTCATCAACAACCGCGGCGACGAGGCCATGGGGGGCACCTGGAGCTACCTCGACCTGACCGCGCTCGGACGCCAGGAGGACTGGGAGGACTCGCCCGAGGGCTACCCCCAGACCCCGCCCTACGCGTGGTGGAACTGGCACGACGAATACGGCGCCGCCTAGCCCTGCGGTGGCGTCGCTACCCTCGTCGGCACGGCTGGCAGGCGGATTGCGCGACGGCTTATGCCTGTCCGCGTCGAAGGCGCCGTCACAGCGCTTGGTGACCTGGTGGCGTGGCGTCCCGGCCGAGTGCCACCGGTCGCGCTTGCAGATCAGGGTGGCGCAGGAATCTGTCTACGAGCCCGGCTGGCCCGCCGATGCAGCTCCAGTCGTCGTCCCACAGCGTCGACACCAGCCACGAGCGGTCGGCTGGGAACATCAAGTTGGGCAAGGCGCCCTTCCAGAACGAACAATCGCCGTACTGGCGCCAAGTGGCGGCCTGCGCCGGGCCCGCCTCGACCAGCACGTAATGCCACCCCGAATACAAGGTCACCTTCGGCGCATCGGGGAAGACGATGTCATCGGCGCCGGTGTCGAGATACCCCAGCCACCTCGGCTGGCCTGTCGACTGCTCGCTCAGCAGCGCAAGCACCGCCCGATCATGTTCGTCCTGGCCTTCACCTGCGTGCGGCAGCACGACGGTGGCGTAGGCCTCGAAGACCGGCGGGATGGCAGCGGTGATGGTCCGGCCCATGGATGTGCCGTTGGCGATCCACGCGACATCGGCGTCCGTCCCGATCCGCCATGTCCTGCCGTCCCTGGCCCGCGTGACCATGCCGCCAGCCTAGAAGCCCAACCGCATTAGCAGCTCGGGGCTGACCTGTCCCGATGGGTTCAAGCTGGACCATGGTCCTTGGTCGGTCCTTCTTGGACGGCCCGGCACGGTGGTGAACTGCAACCTGAACTGCAACCCACCAGCCGCAGCGGTGCTGCTCTCCAGGGGAACAGATGCGGGGGTGTCAGCTCCATGGCTCAAGGTAGCGACCGCTCATGGCGCGACCGTCCGGGCGAGCTGGGTGCGTTCTTCGGCGAGCTGCAGGGCCGTGCGCTCGTGATCGTTGATACCGCGAGTGTCGGCCCAGATGACACTTGCCGCGGTGATGCCGCTAAGCGCGGCGACCGCGTGCCGCGGGCAGGCCCGTGCAGTCTCGCCTTGGGCATCGGCGATGGTCACTCGGGCGTAGGAGCTGCATGCTGCGGGTGCGAGTGTGCAGGTGAATCGGCTGGCGTCCATCGGGTTCCCCTGGCTCGGGTCTGCGGCCTGCCACCTGGTGGCCTTCACCCGATAGGCGCCGATCACCTCCCGTGGAGGGCTGATACTTCAGCGCCGGGTGAAGGCCGCCCCGCCACCGATACATACGGTTCGCTGACCGCTCATCGCTCGATCGCACGCACCCGACACGTGGCCTCGCTGGCGGACGCTCGGCTGATACAGCTCGCTCGTAGACTGGACGCGACTGGGAGGATGGAGCACCGATGACCAGCTCTGGCGCGAAGCGACGACCGCGTAAGGTGGATCGGCTACCTGAATTCCCGCCAGACAATGAGCTTCCAGCGTCATTGGATGTGGGCCCGTTCATCTGGCGTAGCGCTGATGTCGGCATCACCGCCACCGGCTTCCTGGTTTACAGCACCGCAGTCGCGTTTACGCTCGTGGCCCTCAGCAAGGGAGTCTCACTGCAGGATGAAGACCCGATAGCGGAATCTCCCATTGACTGGGACTCCAGCCATCGGGTAGCCGGGTCGCTGCGATTTGGCGCTCACGGTGTCCCCGTAACCTTTCATGGCGCCAGCCGCGGCGAGAATAGTCTCAAGATCGACGCCTGGACACCCTTCCCGCCTGACGGAGATCTCGTCTTCTACCTGGAGTGGCCCGCCGAAGGCATCGAGTATTCCGAGTTCCGCGTGCCCCGTAGCGCCGCCGCGAAAGCGGTTGTTCTCTGGCCACCGGAGCTGCTGGCCGACCGGCACCGCAGGCACGTGGAGCTGGCCCCGGGCTTCCTGGTTCAAGTAGAGCCATGGGCTGAGGGAAGCGACTTGATGAGGCTGCGGATAGTGCAGCAAGGACCACCCAGTATCGATCACCTGCACAGCCTGGCCCTGAGCATCTGTAATGACGACTCCTACTGGCCCAACGAGCGAAACGTTATCGCGAACGGGCACAACTACGACGAGGTTAGGAATCAGGTGTGGGCGCCCTACAGGTTCACGCCGGGAACTGGCCCAGGCGAGGCCCGCGCTGACCTCCACGGGCGAGAGACAGCATACGAGGCGCCGCTTCCCGCTGGTGAGGAGCTGGCCTTCCAACTTGAACCAACCCGCCCCGGCACATGGACCGGCGGCATGACACAGGAGGAATGGCAGCGCCAGCGAGGAAACGTGATCCGTCTCGCGATCACCGCGACGAACCCTGACCATGGAACCTGGCACCTCGGCGGCAAGATCAACGTTGCGGCGGGGGCAGCACTGTCAACGTTCGTCAACGAGTCTGGCAGCCGGTCCGTGCCTCCTGGCGCGCCCGTCACAGACCCGGACACCCCCGCTCCCTGAACAGCCGGGAGCGGAGAAGACGGAGCCACAGGCGGCCGTCGGGGATGCCGCGGACGTCGGGCCCGTCGGCCGGGCCGAGGGCGAGGAAGGCCTCGTGCCAGGCGGCGCCGCCTTGACGAGGATCTTGGCCGTCAGACTTTCGGCAATTACGCCCGGGCCTGGCTGCGTGATCATCCGAGGATGGGTCCGCGCTACCGCGAGACGTGCGAGCGGACCCTTCGCCTGCATCTGGCTCCGCTGCACGACGTGCCGCTACGCGCGCTCACCCCGGCCGTGGTCCGGGAGTGGCACGCCTCTGCGCTGCGCGGCCGGGGCGGCCGGGTGTCTATCCAGCAGGCCTACCGGTTCCTGCGGGCAGTGATGAACACGGCCGTCCGCGACGGTGCGATCGTGAAGAACCCGTGCCAGCTCGCGGGGGCGGGAACCGACCGGGCCAAAGAGCGCCCGGTGGCGTCCCCCGCCGAGGTCGTCGCCCTGGTCGAGGCCATAACTCCGAGGTACCGCGCTGCGGTGCTCCTTGCCGCGTGGTGCGGACTGCGCAGGGGAGAGGTTCTCGGCCTGCGCCGTGAGGACGTGGATCTCGCGGCTGGGGTGGTGACCGTACGCCGTAACCGGGTCGAACTCCTGGAGACTGGCGCGGCGTTCGACGCTGACCCGAAGACCGATGCGGGTAAGCGGACAGTCACGGTTCCGCCGCATGTCCTTCCGGTCCTGGCTGAGCACATGGCGAGCTGGGCGGGCCCGGATCGGGTCTTCGTGGGGCGGGACGGCCGTCCGATGCGGGGCGATGCGGTGCGCCAGGCGTTTGATCGGGCACGGCGGAAGGCAGGCTTGCCTGGTTTCCGGTTCCACGATCTTCGCCATACCGGCCAGACCATGGCGGCCGCGACCGGTGCCACGATCAAGGATCTGATGCGCCGTCTCGGTCGCGCCTCTCCGGCCGCGTCGTACCGTTACCTGCATGCGGTCGATGGCCGGGATGCCGAGATAGCCTCGGCGCTGTCCGAGTTGGCGTCGCACGGGGATGCGGCGAGGCTGCCACGGTCGATTGTGGTGCGGCACTGATGAGGGGTGCTGGCAGGCGCAACGGTCGGCAGGCGACCGGGACTGGATGGAGCGCGCGATGAGCTTGGCCGCTGTGCCCGATGGCAACCAGATGCACATCGCCGGGACCGGGGTGCTGCAACCGGGACGGCAGCTCCGCACGTGGGACGGAGTACCGGTCGCCTGGGTTACCGACTGGGCCTATGGCAGTGCGGGCATTTACTGGACTTGTGTGAGCGAGGAGTCCGCCGAGTCGGGCCTGCAGCCGTTCCTGCTGGCGGACATGACCAGGGAGCCCGCCCGGCCATGGGGCACCGGCGAGCTAATCAGCGACCCGGAGGACACCACGGCCATCGACGCGATGGACGCCGCCCGGCTGCTGGAACGCTGGTGGGACATCCGGGTTCCTGGCGAGGAGGAGTTCGCGGAGGATGAGGAGCTGCGGGAGATGCTCGCGCCGTTCGGCCTGCGGTTTCCTGGCCTCGCGCCCGCCGTCGAGGAGGAACTGGATCCGGAGCTGGTGCGCCGGGCAGTGTTCCAGTACACGCGGGACGCGCGGATCGGGCTGGTGCCCGCTGCGCGCCCGGCCGACATCTTGCCGCGCCTCGGCTGGCAGGGCGGGGGCACGACGGCGTCGGAACTGGCTGTGGTGCTCCGGTCGTGGGAAGACAGGTTCGGTGCGCGGCTGATGCAGGTGGGCTTCGCCGAAATCCGGCTGCTGGTCAGCAGGCCGCCGCAGACCCTGGAGACTGCGCAGCCGATTGCCGCTGAGCATTTCGCGTTCAGCGACGAGGCCCACATTGGCTTGCGCGGGGTCGGCGACATCGCGCGCGCCGTGGTGAACAACCCGTTCTGGGACTTCTGGTGGGACTGACGCTCGCTGACTATCCAGGCGCAGTGATGTCGCACGCGGATCGCACGAAGGGATCTGGCTGGGGGAGTGACCTGTGGGAACGCGAGTCCCTGAAAAGCGGAAGGTCGGCGGTTCGACCCCGCCCCTGACCACGCAGGTTACCTCTCACCTGCGGAAACGCTGATCCTCGGGCAGCTGCCAGCCCTGGCTCACCTGCGGGAAC
>Ga0209647_1003348_pt1 | contig 12429 bp, 9 predicted proteins | sample GraSoi_2013_60cm_FD_185827 | JGI IMG/M metagenome (GOLD analysis project Ga0209647, IMG submission 185827) | Grasslands soil microbial communities from the Angelo Coastal Reserve, California, USA - Sample 9_17_2013_60cm (SPAdes) (version 2) | ecosystem: Environmental > Terrestrial > Soil >... | reverse complement strand
TCTCGGTGGACGCCCGGGAATAGGCCGTGGCAGCACGTTTCCGGTCTCACGCCTCTGTTTGAGGTAGCGCTTGATCGTCGCCCGCGATACCTCAAATCGTTCGATGATCTGGACGCGGGATACCCCTTCGTCAACGGCGCGAAGAACCTGTTGTCTCATCTCTTGAGAATATGCTCGCATACTTTCATTGTTTCACCTGGCACTGTCTTTCTGCAAGCCACCGGGGTCAACAAACTACCGGTAGGAGTTTTTTAGCTACCTACATCGCTAACTCTAGAAGCCAGCCTCTCAATTGCGGAGGGATCAGTTGCCCAACGCATAATAGACTCAGCCTCTTCTAACAGTTTCTCTTCTGAGAAGAATCCACACAGTTTATGCAGTTCCAAAGCCTGAAATGTTGGTCGAGAAAGCTCACGTCGCACCTTGTCAAGGCGAGCTTTAGGAGTAACAATATAGAGCGGAAATTTTATATTTGGTGACGATACGACAAGATCTGACATGCGTAGAAGGCCAGAGTAAATAGAGGTAGTGTGCTCTACTTCAAAGGCTGCTGCAACCGCTTTCGTACCTTTAAGCCAAAGTACATCTATCAAGCTTATAATTTGCTGGGATTCGGAATCCATACCTAGAGATGGGAGAGCCTTTAAACTTAGATCACCAAGCCTTTCATCATTCCATACCTTATTTTGATCGTTCATCGCAATCCAAATTTGACAGCCTAACTTGTGGCCAATCGTAGCAAGTAGCCATTGAGTACGTGTATGGCTAGAAACTGCTTGCTCGTCATCTTCCTCTTGCTGTGAGAGGTCTGTGGATGTTTTAGCTAGACTGATATACTTGACAGCCTCATCAGCTTTTACACTTTTCAAGTTCTGCTGCTCTATTCGTGACGATACGATGATTGTCTTCTCAATGGCAAGCTGTTCGGTTTCTTCGTCGCTTTCGATATTGTTTTTATCTCGCTGCCGGTACCAAGCAAGGAGATGCTCCAAGCGCCATGAAGTCAGGCCAAGAGCCGTTCCAAGAGATAAGTAGATTTCGCGGAATGCAAAGTAATCCTTAACTGGATTCTGGGACGATGTGTATAGTCCTTCTATTTCAAGAATTTGCCGTATATTGGGATAGAAAACTGGCCAGTTCTCAGTCGATTGAATATGCCACCATGCACTGATAAAGAATGGGGTGCGAGCAGGTTGAATTTGCTGCTTTGTTACCTGGTGAGAAGAGATCATTTCCTCGATAAAACCTAGGAATGCTTGCATACATACCTGACCACTCTCTATGCTCTTAGGAACTTTCAACGCTGATCGCAGTTGATCTGCGAGGGCATTCTGGTTGGGGATGAGATTTACAAGTTTATTGAGGAACATGCCGCCGGACATGCCTTTAAGGCCAAAAGTGTCCCACTTTTTGCGTGTCTCACGGTCGAATTTTTCTTTGAAGTTTACTATACTGATTTCACCTGCCATGTAAGACTCAAGGAACTCTATCATATCTTTTTGCACGACAAGGCGTTTTTCGTCCAACTTCTTGAAATAAGTTACCTGCTGTACATCTGCTGTGAACTCCTCGTAGAGGGAGAGCCAGCGTACAACTTGATTGTCTGGTATTGTTACAATCATCTTCGACCTCCAATTAGCGTTAGATTGCAGAGATAGGGATTTTGGTCAATTTCCAATATAAACAACGGTAGACCTATTGTAGAGTACTGTAAATACCCTGTCAAGCAAAACAGAGCTTTGAAGCATTTGCTTCACTTCTACGAATTGCAAGTAATTATTGCCTTATAATAGTTTGTGGTTCGCCCAGGGGTCAGAAGTTAAAGATGAACCAATAAAGCGCATATAGTAAACCATACTTTATGGCTCTGATATGTTCGCTACTTCCAGCCTGATTGGTGGCTTCTCTGAGCTTGACCACCAGTTAGCGTGGTTCTACCCATTACTTTAGAGAAACCAAAAATTCCGCAATATCCCCGTGCTTTCTGTGGCATGGATATTGTTGTAGAGAGGCCATTCATCCCCTGCTTGAAAGCAGAGGGCTTTCTGGCATGATTTTTGTAAAAAACAGGGTAACTGCCCAGGTTCGCTAGAGTGAAGGAAGGACGGGATGACCACCAAGGGTGGCGTGCAAAGCCGATAACAGAGGCACGCCTTGTTTGCGCAGCGTGGACAAATAGCCGCGAATGCGCGCGAACGCTTCAGAACCCGCAACGCTGCGGAAGCAGCCGGAGACCTTTTGTTGCACTTTCACCATGCGAAGATCGCGCTCCGCCAGATTGTTATCAAAATCCACCCGCAGGTCTTCCAGGAAGAGCAGAACTGCCTGCTGGTGTTTGCGCAGCCGATCCAACAGATTGCGGGCAGGACTTTGTTTGCAGCGCCCGCGTGTGCCGGGAGGCGCCAGCGCATGCGGATGAAGCCGATCCCCTTCATCGAGCAGTTCCAGGAAACGCGTCTTCCAATCGGCGACTTCCAGCGGGTCCAGCCCGTGCTTGCCCTGCTCCCGTGCCTGATCGGTAGCTTGCTTCATTTCCAGGAACAATTCTTTCAGGTCGGCGGCCCACGCCGCCCCGTGTGCTTCTTCCAGAAACACCAACTCGCGCAGCAGATGCACGAGGCAGGCGGCGTGTTGGCAGTCGTACAAGAAGTACGAGGCCCAGCCGTCATGGATCGAGATGCCGGTGAACTGCGGCAAGATGCCGATCGCTTCCAAGGCCGCTTGCCCTCGGCTCTGATCCACATGATAGTGGGTGAGGGTCGGGGTGCAGGTCACGTGCATCCAGTGGCGTTTGCCCGCTACGTACAACCCGCTTTCATCTTGATGAATGACCTCCGCTGTGGTCAATGCTCCTTTAATCTGCTGCTCCACTGGGGCCAACTGCCTGGTGCAGCGGGTGATCAGGTCCCCGACCGTCCCCTCACTCATCTGGACACCCAGCAGGTCACTCATCACCTCGCACGCACGTGCCAGGGGCAGCAATTGCTGTTCAACCAGGTACACGGCGGTCGCTCCCACATTGGCTCCATATTGGAGGGGAGCCTGCACTCCGGTAGGAAAGGCGGCTCGGGTAAGGTGCTGGCAGTGCGGACACTGTTTCTGCTCGGCCCGATATTCCCGCACTACCAGATGTGGCGACGGCACATCCACGACCTGGCGACGCTCTCCTCCACATGCGGCCACCCTGTGCAGGTCGTGCTGGCACACTTCGCACCTCTCGACGCGCTGCTCGATGATCTCATCAGGCATGGACGACCACTGCAAGCTCGAACCTGGATGCCCAGGTTGCCCTCCCGATTTCCTCTCGCTCTTGGGGCGCAAGCTTTTCGTCTTGCGCCCAAACCGATCCGAGGAAGGCGGCAAATGACTATTGTGGCTATCCTTTGCGAGCCGGTCTCGCAAGACTTTCAGTTGCTCGCTCAAGCGGCTTATCTGCTCACCGTGACGCTGGATCAGGCCATTCTGCTCCGACAGCGCCGCTTGCTGCTGCTGGATGAGTTCATCTCGCTGCGCCAGTTGTTCCCGCAGCACCTTATTCTCTTCTCGCAGAGAGACTAGTTCTTCTTCGATCGTCATGCCCGTACTTTACCGAGTTTACTGCCGTTTGGCAAGTCCGCTGCGAACAGGGGCAGTTCCTCTCCTCAATGAGGAGTCCAACCACCGCTTCAGCAGCAAGTCGAGCATACGTGTCACCTAAACTACTATCCTACGAGAGGAGTTTCTTTAGTCTTTTGCAGGTGGCGGTTCATCGTTTGAGCGAGTAAAGGCACCTAGCATATCTTCCAGGCAGTGCCATCGAGGATGATTGTAGTCAATCAGGAAAGGAACGGGACTTCCTATGGGGAACTTGTCTCGGTTCATTATCGGGGCCCTAAACGTGTAGGTCTTGCCTGTCTGAGGATGTTGCCAGGTGGCGATAAGGACATAGGCGTTCCGAGGAACGAGGGTAGGTCTAGAAGAGCCACTAAAGCTATATGTATGGGTATTGAGGGCGTCGATGCCTGTGACCGTGGCCATGACTCGTGTTCCCGTTGTTTTTAATTCTGCTATCTTTTTGACATATTTGACGATCCGCACGATGTAGAAGATGACTATACCGAGACCGATGTTGACCAGTATCGAGAGTGTCAGCGACAGTAGGGAGAGTACTTTCACTAGCCTAGAGAGCACCTTCATGTTGTAGTCCCTTCTTTGCAAAGAATCTGTCTATCTATTTCCTTGAACGCATAAAAATGGGTATGACAAAATATGAGCAGGAGACTCTTTTAGAAGATGGGCTTAGTTTACTAGCTTCTGCAATCCCCCACCTGAGTAGTTACATCGCATCGTTGATATCCCTGTTAAAACAGGGATATCAACGATGCGATACAATTAAAGTGCTATAGGAGTGTAATAAAGAGGATGTACCTGGGACTAGATTAGAGACAGAACTGCGTGAAATATTTTGCGATGTAAGAGCCTATGCTGACATTGGGCAAAAGAGGAGAGAAGCTATGGGACATGATCATCAAGATACCTGGAAGCATGCAGCAGGAGTGGAAGCGGTGAAATTTATTGAAGAAGGCATGGTGCTTGGTATTGGCACAGGCACGACTGCGGCACAGATGATCTATGCGCTTGCGCAACGCATTCACAATGGGCTCCGTATCAGGGGCGCAGTGCCTACTTCGCAAGCCACTGCAGAACTTGCCGTCAAGCTAGGTATCCCTCTCACCGACCTGGACACTTACCCAGAGCTTGATCTAGCTATCGATGGGGCAGATGAGATCGATGGACAGCTGCGCCTCATCAAAGGCGGCGGCGGAGCTCTCCTGAGGGAGAAGATTGTGGCGTCATCTGCACAGCGCTTCGTCGTGATTGGAGATGTGACAAAGCAAGTAGCGCAACTGGGATACACAGCACCTTTACCGGTCGAAGTTATTCCATTTGCAGCGACACCAGTGCGCAGGCGCTTAGAAGCCCTTGGAGCATCAGTGCAGATGAGGCAGGCAGCAACTAGGGCGTTTCGCACCGATAATGGGAACGTCATTCTGGATTGTTTCTTCGCGCAGGGCATCGCCGACCCGGAAGAGCTAGAATCAGGCATCCGTAGGATCGTAGGGGTAGTTGAGTCAGGCTTATTTTTGCATATGGCGGAGCTGGCGATTATAAGTGGCCCAGAGGGTATAAAACTACTGCCTTGACTTCAATTGCACACTTCACGCTCCGATGATATACTTTGGGAAGTATTAAGGGTATGCTGATGACGCAGGTTATCATATCCCAGGATAAGGTTGAAACAGGAGCGGAAGAAGGATGCGAGTAATCACCACGGTCCAGGAGATGGTGGATGAGCGCTCGAGATGGGCTGGCTCCACAAAGATCGGATTTGTTCCTACGATGGGATACCTCCACGAAGGGCATCTTACGCTTGTACGGCAGGGGCGTAAGGAGAGCGACAAACTCCTGGCGAGCATCTTCGTTAACCCTACGCAGTTTGGCCAGCACGAAGACCTGGGAAAATACCCACGTGACCTACCACACGATCTGCGCATGCTCGAGACGCTCGGAGTGGACGTGGCATTCGTTCCCACAACTGAGGAGGTCTACCCGCCAGGATTCGTCACCTATGTTGATCCGACAGGGCCCCTCACCGAGGACGCTGAGGGGAAAAGCCGTCCTGGACACTTTCGGGGCGTGGCAACTGTGGTGCTGAAATTATTCCAGATCGTGCGACCAGATCAGGCATACTTCGGCCAGAAGGACGCACAGCAGGTTGCGGTTATCACGCGCATGGTGACAGACTTCAATCTCCCTATGGAGTTACGTATCCTACCGACAATACGCGAACGTGATGGCCTTGCAATGAGCAGCAGGAATGCTTATCTAGACCTCCAAGAACGAGCCGCTGCCACAGTGCTCTATAGAGCATTAGAAGCTGGCCGCAGGGCATTTGAAGCTCACCCCAATGAAGGGCTATTAGCAGTCACTCAGGCAATGACTCAGGCAGTGCTGGAGGAGCCACGCGCACAGTTGGAATATGCAGAAGTGAGAGACCCTAACAGCTTTACGCGATTAGAAGAACTCCATGCCCCAGCACTGCTGCTCATCGCAGTGAGGGTTGGCCCAGCGCGTTTAATCGATAATTTCTTATTACGTCCGGATGGCACCTGGGATATTGGAATCCGTATCACTGAATGAGCATACTGGCCGTGAGGGCCGTTCTAACCATACACAGTGGAGTGAAAGGAATAATTACATGCGGGACAAAGTCACTGTACCTGCGATACAGGCTCGAAAGGGCGGGCCTAAGATTAAGGTGGTAACGGCCTATGATGCCCCGTCGGCACGTATTGCCGATAGGGCCGGAGCGGATATTATCCTGGTGGGCGATACACTGGCACATGTAGTGCTAGGTTTCGATGATACACTTCCTGCCACAGTAGATATAATGATTCATCATACTGCTGCCGTCGCACGGACAAAACCAGGCGCTATGGTGCTGGGCGATATGCCATGGCTGAGCTACCACCTGTCCATGGAAGAGACCGTGCGCAATGCCGGGCGCTTGATGCGCGAGGGCGGGGCAGAAGCGGTGAAATTAGAGGGAGGCCGCAAGCGTTTGCCGATGATTGAAGCTCTCCTGTCTGCTGAGATCCCTGTGATGGGGCACCTGGGGCTTACACCGCAATCTATCCATACTATGGGCGGCTACCGGGTGCAGGGTAAGCGGGCTGAGGCCGCCCGCGAATTGTTGGAGGACGCTCGCGCTTTGGCTGCGGCAGGTGTCTTCGGCATAGTTCTGGAAGGCGTGCCCGACGTGCTAGCGCAGATGGTTACACAGGAAGTACCTGTACCGACGATTGGTATTGGTGCAGGACCGCATTGTGATGGACAGGTACTTGTGTTTCACGATGTGTTGGGCATGTATGATGGCCGGGTTGCCAAGTTCGTACGCCAGTACGCTCACCTGTCTAATGTGGCTACCGAGGCACTGCAACGCTTCTTCGCCGATGTCCAGGCGGGCACTTTCCCCTCGGATGCCGAGAGTTATCACATGGACGAAGAGTCTATGCGAGCATTCTATGCTCTCATTAGAAAAGAGGAATAGGTGCTGATCGTGTGCTTTCACCTGCTCAGAAACAGGGCAAATGTACCGCTGATACGACAATGCGGATGCCACACGTTGTTTTTGTCGTCTGCTGTGGGAAGGCCTCCCTCTATTTACGCTTGCCGCGAGGTGTACCACTTGTACAGGATCTTCGCAGCGGGTTTCCAGTTCGGCTCGAAGAGGGGAACCGACCACGCCCAAAAGAAAATCCCGTTGATAGAGGGATCGACCAGCGCGTCGGAGAGGGCGGCGTTGTAGGCCGCAGCCTGTTCCTCAGGATCGGGTGGCTCTGCCTGGGCCACAGCGTCGCGCTGCCAGGGACGGTAGAGGGCATAAGCGCTGTCGCGATAGCCGATCTCAGAGATGAGGACGGGTTTGTGGATCTGGACCGACAGCTTGTCCAGGAGTTTGCCGATATGCTCGCGCCAGAGCCCGGGCAGCGCGGCAGGATCGAGGCGCTGGGGAGAGTCCGTCAGCGGAATATAGACCGAGACCCCGATCATGTTCAGCAAGGGGTCTTTGAGCCAGGTCGGCAGGGGTTTGTAGAGAGACGACCAGTTCAGGTCATAGGTCAGCCGGCCTGCAAAGACCGAGTGAACGCGCTCGAGCAACTGGTGCCAGAAAAAGGCGGGGGCTAACTGTAACTGCTCAAACTCGGTGCCGATGGCCAGTTGATCGGCGCCTGCCTGTGCTGCTGCCACTGCGAAAGGCTGCAGCGCCTGCCAGTAGCTATCGAACCAGGCCTGCACCTGCTCCAGGGTCGCGAAGTGAATCGAGCCTGACCAGGTTAATGTTCCGCCCGCGGTGAGCAGAGGGACCACAAAGACATGATAATACCGTGCCTTCGCAGCGCGTATGCCCTCCACCAGGGCCTGGATCGTGGGCGTGATCGCAGCGGTCGTTACCTGGGTCGAGGTGACGGAGGTTTGATACAGATTGATCGGGATCGCGACCCACTGCGCCGCGGTCTGCTGCTGAATGTCGCTCAGCCCGATGCTCCAGTTGGGATCCCCTGTGCTATACGCTGTTTGACCCCACTGAGGAAAGATCATCCCGGTCTCAAACGTGGGCCGGTGCATGCGCACAACGGGGCTTGCATGCTGGTCGCGCTCGGCTACCGCGGTCTGATACGGATAAAAACCGGACGGGGCTTTCCCAGCATTTTGAGCAGATCTTCTTCGTCTCGCACGGCAGCACATTTGATCGCACCATGTTCCCGTACCATATCTACATCGAAAACGGCATGGTTGTGGAGAACAATCTACCGCCTGGCTCTGCACATGCAGAGCCGATCGCAGCCTCAACGCCCGTTCTGCCCTGCGCTAATGGGCATAACGGCGCGGTTGATCCCCAAGCGCTGCCCCTTCAGTTAGGGTGGAGTAGAAGCTAGGCCAGTGGCGATGTATACCACTTGTAAAGCACCCTGGCCGCCGGTTTCCAATTCGGCCCGAACAATGGAACAGACCACGCCCAGAAGTAAATGCCTGTGATGTGCGTGTCAACAATCACGTTTTTCAGAGCGGCTTCATATGCTGCTGCCTGCTCTGCGAGGTCTACAGGCTCTGCCTGCACGCTCGCATCTCTCTCCCAGGGGCGGTAGAGCGCAAACGCGGTATCACGATAGCCAATCTCTGAAATGAGGACCGGTTTAGCTACCTTCACTGCTAACCCATCTAACATCGGCAGGATGCTTTTCCCCCACAGCGCCGGCAGTGTATTGGGGGCAAGCCGCTGTGGTGTATCTGCCAGCGGATTGTATACCGAGACACCGATAGAACTCAAATAGCGATTGCGTAGCCAGGAAGGCAGCGGATAATAAAGAGAAGACCAGTTGATGTCATATGTCAGCTTGCTGGGAAAGACCTGGTGTGCCTGCCCGATCAACCAGTTCCAGAGAGATGCGGGTGCTTCCTGTAACAGTTCAAACTCGGTGCCGATCGCCACCTGGGCAGCTCCGGCCTGAGCTGCCGCTACCACATACGGTTTGTATGCTTGCCAGTAACTCTCAAACCATGCCTGGGTCTGTTGCAAACTATTAAATTTGATCGATCCCGACCAGGTTAACGTGCCTTCTACCGTCAATAACGGGACTACAAATACATAGTAGTTCTTTGCATGCGCTATGCGTATTCCCGCTGCTACCGCTGCTGGAGTTGGTGTCATCTTTGTGGTCATCACTTGCGTTGAATAGATGGATGACTGATAAAAATTAATGGGCAATTCGATCCATTGGGCAGCAGTTTGTTGCTGTATGTCTTTGAGCCCGGTCAGCCAATTCACATCGCCATTACTATAAGCCGTCGATCCCCATTGCGGAAAGACCATCCCGGTTTGGAAGTAGGGCCTGCGCATCCGCACGACCATGTTAATGGTTTGATCTCGTGAATCATCGCTTACATTTGTGGAAATGGTTTCAAGTGACGCGGTCTGTGCAAAGGGATCATGCCCGCTGATCATCAATCCCTGGAAACTGGCACCAATTGCCAGTAGAGAAACGAATGAGGCTACTCCAAGCTTCCAGGTTATTTTGCGACTCGCGGCCCCGGGCTTCACATGCAGAATAGTCTCTGCTTGCTTTGTCTTAGGGGTAGGTTGCCAGGAAACCTCGCGCCTGCCCAGGACCCATCGCACAACCGCCCAGAAGCCTGCCGCGCTCTCCAAAATGCCTGCGAGAGGTGCCAGGGTAAGCACTCGTCCCACTTCGGCCCAGCGTCGACTAAGAGACATGTATCGCACATTGGAGATGTTGTACCATGATCCGATGAAGATCGAATTAAGCCAGAGGAAACCGACGACAAGCAACCAGCACATGATTGGTAAAGGTAGCGGCACAAAGCCCTTTCCGACTATTACCAATCCGGTCTGGTAAAGCAAATACAGCAAGGAGATCGCCCCAGTCGGCAGCCCAAACGCGAATGTCAGGATGCGGTAACGTGTTCCCCAGACCAGGCGCAAGCGCATCCCTCTCGGCAGGTCGCGAAATTGTGACATCCGCCCCATCATGGTCATGCCTTGTAGTATCCCAATGATCCAACGATAACGCTGTTTGAAAGCGCTCTTGAGTGAGAATGGCGGCTGCTCGAGCATGACACAGCCATGCCAGCCGAAAATCTGTGGCCCCCGTTTGAGAAAAGCAAGCACGCCGAAAACATAATCTTCAGCTACAAACGGCTGTCCATCTAAGCTGCCAATATCCCAGCCAAGTTCATTCTCTAATTCCTCATCGATAACGAGGTTCGAGCCGTGCAGGTGCAAGGGCTTGCCGCTCTCCATTACTTCACGGCACTCGAAGCAACCTATAGGCCGGTTGGCCTCCATTACACGGCAGAGGGCGCTCGCGTCACCGTACTCCAGGGGATAATAGATCGGTCCCTCGGTCAACTGCTTATCCGTTGTCGCCAGGTAACGGATCAGTTTCCTCAGTTCGTCAGGCTCCATGACGCTTTCTTCGTCGTAGTGAACGATGAATGTCTTCCCAGGTCTGCGGTTCACTCCCCTGCGCCGCAGTTCCACCATATAATGAAGCGCTCTGGCCTTTAGCTTCGTGCCGTTCGGTGTCTCGTACCGTCCCAGATCCGGGAGTACAAACACCTGTACCGGGATTGGCGCGTGGCCGAAGTCCCGCTCCAGCGTGTACTTCTGCTCGTGGGATTCGCTGACCACCTCGACGCTGAGCCTGGGCCGGTATAAATCGGGTGCTTCCTTAACCAGTGCAATGATGTTCGCGATTCCTCGCCGGATAACCTCAGTACTACCCAATGCTCCACGCGTTGTAATCTGTATCTTGATGAAAGGTATAAATGGCAGCGCCCTGAGATCACTGGTCGTGACCGTTTCTAATCGACGGTAGCGCGACCAGTGAAAAAAGTAGCTGTGAAAGTAGAAGAGGAAACGGATACCAATCAGGCTGATCATTACTACTATTGGGTACCCAAGGTATTTTCCCCATTCGAGCACAGTATCAAGGTTGAACAAGCATGTTCCTCTTTCTTGCCTTACGCCTCGGAGTGGTTTTGACCAGTATCAGAAGAATCGCGAGCTCGACGAGCATTAATACTGGAAGTGCAACGATCAGTTTATTCCAAGTAGCCGGAAGAATTGCACTTAACAGAACCATCAAGGGAATGATCAGGTAGAGACCGAAGATTGCCGCTGCACCAACCATGTACCCTACGAGAGAGATCAACTCGCCAAGACTGCTTCGCCGTGCCGGTAAAGTCTCTGCTCTCAAGTGCAGCGTTGGCTGGTTCAACGCTGCCCACGAGGCTATATTCATCCCCCATGCGGCTGGTGTCAGATTTTCAAGCGCAGGCGGGAGACGAAGAGAAACGGGTGAGAACTGCCTGCGCTCCGCTCGCCCACGAGACTCGACGGCCAGCACAGGAGCAACCCCAGCGGGTGCGTTGGCTTGAGATGGGTCCCAGTGGAACTGTGGAGCTAGCGCGGGCAGAGCATCGGATACAATGACCGACTGATCCCGTGCAGGCCCCATTGACAGCTGTTTTGGCGCGTAGACGGTTCCTCCGGACTGCGAGGTCATGAACGACATCCCGGGCATCAGGACGACGGAGGCCTTGATGGCGTCAGCTACATATTCTGTGGCCGAAGAAGACGTGCCCCTCTTCTCAGCCTTGCTAGGCTTTCGCAGGCGCTGCTGTCTCAACTCGATCAGGCGTGCCTCCGCTTGACCCTCCAGAAGATCAGAGTGCATAGATCATCCTTGTCTAAAGCCAGGAGATATCCAGGCTCGAAAAGTTGCGTATGTGCTTCTGCCTCCCTCCCTATCCTCTTCCCTTCAGGACTTGCTCACCCCATTATGCTGCCTGAATAACCAGAGATGACAATGTTGTGATTTGTCCTGGATTGCTTGTCTACAACGCCAGATTGGCATAAAAAGAACTATTACTGCTCGTGAGAAGCCTCTCGAAGACAAATTTGTCTCAGACAGGATTTGCTTACATTTTACGCTCCTTCTGAAAAGGAAGCAAGCAGTATAGATTATCTGGCCATGAGCTGATCACGTTTCAGTAAACACAACGCTTCAGCTTATTATCTAAACGCTTCAGCTTATTATCTAGGTTGCTTTGCGGGCCTGGATGGGCTATTAGAATGGTACGAAAGTACCGAAGAACGTTTCCTGGGCGTTTCTGATACTGTAATCGGTTAACCTACCGCTATGTTCCTTAAATGCGATAACAATTTGCCAGCAAACTGAGCATTACTTGACTGATGTAAATGCTATCATATGATATGAACCGCACTTCGAAGTACTAGCCTGGTTACTCAGAAACTGAACTTGCGTCCTATTCTATTGGGGGAATCAAACGCAATGACGAAAG
>Ga0209647_1003347_pt1 | contig 12431 bp, 15 predicted proteins | sample GraSoi_2013_60cm_FD_185827 | JGI IMG/M metagenome (GOLD analysis project Ga0209647, IMG submission 185827) | Grasslands soil microbial communities from the Angelo Coastal Reserve, California, USA - Sample 9_17_2013_60cm (SPAdes) (version 2) | ecosystem: Environmental > Terrestrial > Soil >... | reverse complement strand
GGCGCCATTCCGGGCGCACGCCGAGGGCGAGAATCTCGCAGTTTCCCGCCACTGCAAGGGCGACCAGGAAGGCGGTCGGCATCGCCCCGTCCTCACCCACGCCGAGGAAGCCGAAGGCGCCCGGCATCGCCAGCACCTCGCGCACCGCCTGGTCGCCCCAGGGATCGTCGGGGAAGCATTCGCCGTGCAAGGCGGCGAGCACTGCGGCATCGCTCGCGGCGATGGTGCGCGACCGGCTCATGTCCGGTGCGCCGCCGGGTGCCGCGCTGGGGAGGCCGGCAGCGTCACGTCGGGCGAGCGCAAATAGAGCGGCAGCGGCGGCGCCGGCGTCTCGCCTTGCCGCCAGCGCGCCAGGGCGACGGTGGCGACATCGGCGGCGTCGGGCGGCCCCGCGGCGCTGGCCGGCGCGGCGGCAAATCCGGCCGCTTCCAATAGCGCGACGGCCCGCGCCGCGCCGTCGCCGGCAAGCAGCAGCCTGCCTGCCGGCATCGCCGCCGCCAGCGCCGCCGGCGTCACCGCCGCCGGCGCGGCAAGCGGCGTCAAATCGGCGGCGAAGCCCTGGATGAAGAGATCGCCGCGCCGGCTGTCGATCGCCACCAGCAGCGCCCGCCCGTTCCGCTCCGCCGGATCGGCACGCCGCTCGCCACGGCGAGGCCGCGGGCGGCGGCGAGGCCGACGCGGATGCCGGTGAAGCTGCCCGGCCCGGTGGTCACGGCGATCAGGGCGAGATCGGCGAAACCGACCGCCGCCTCTTCCATGGCCGCGCGCAGCATCGGCATGAGAAGTTCGGCATGGCCGCGCGCCAGCGCCTGGAAGCGATGGGCGAGCAGCCGCCCGGCGCGGTCGCGCAGCGCCACCGAGCAGGCGGCGCCCGAGGTATCGAGGGCGAGGATCGTCACGACCCGAGCACGCGCGTTGCAAGCACGCACGTTGCAGGGGGGGCTTCGCCGGCTCGCCCGGTCATGCTAGGTAGGCGCGCCAATACCCCTGCCCGATCGCCGCCACCGCCAGCGAAGCCCCGATGCTCGTCGAGATCACGCCGCAAACCCATGATGTCGAGCTCGACATCGCCTATGCCACCGCCCGCAATCTGACCGGCAAGCCGGTCTATGCCCGCGCCGCCTGCTACCTGCATCGCGATGCCGAGGCGAAATTGCGCCACGCCGTCGATCTCGCGCGGCCGCTCGGGCTGCGCCTGCGGATCTTCGACGCCTTCCGGCCGACCGAGGCGCAATGGGTGCTGTGGCATGCCCGCCCCGATCCTGAGTTCATCGCCGATCCCAGGCGCGGCTCGCCGCATTCGCGCGGCGCCGCCATCGACCTGACCCTCGTCGACGGTGCCGGCAAGGCGCTCGATATGGGGACGGAATTCGATGCCCTGACGCCGCTCTCGCATCACGCCAATACCGCCATCACCCTGGAAGCGCAGCGCAACCGCTTCACCCTGCTCGGACTGATGAGCGCCGCCGGATGGGATTTCTACAGCAAGGAGTGGTGGCACTACCAATTATTCGACGCCCGCAGCAAATATCCGTTGCTCAGCGCCAGCGCCCTGACGCCGCCGATGATGTGATCCGCATGAAGAAGGGGCGCCGCAAGCCGCAGCGCCCCTTTATCGCCCCGATTACCGCCATTGACGGTCGTGTCGTCCGCTGGCCTCAGATGGCGCGGACCTCCTGCACCTCGGGAATGTAGTGGCGCAGCATGTTCTCGATGCCGGCCTTGAGCGTCGCCGTCGAGCTCGGGCAGCCCGAGCACGAGCCCTGCATATGCAGATAGACGACCCCGTCGCTGAAATCGTGGAAGATGATGTCGCCGCCATCCTGCGCGACCGCCGGCCGCACCCGCGTCTCGAGCAGCTCCTTGATCTGCACGACGATCTCGCTATCCGCCTCGCCGCCTTCCGCCGCCCCGTCGGCGCCGCCTTCCGCATCCAGCAGGACCGGCCGCCCGGCGGTGAAATGCTCCATGATGATGCCGAGGATCGCCGGCTTCAGCTGGTACCAGTCGCTATCTTCGTCCTTCGACACGGTGACGAAGTCGCCGCCGAGGAAGACGCCGGTCACGCCGCCCACCGCGAAGAGCCGCTCGGCCAGCGGCGAGCGCGCAGCGGCGGCGGCCGCATCGGTGAAATTCGCCGTGCCGCTGTCGATGACGCTACGCCCGGGCAGAAATTTGAGCGTCGCTGGGTTGGGGGTGAGCTCGGTCTGGATGAACATCGAAATTTCTCCGGGGATTCTGCGGCGGCCGCGGCGACGCCGCCTCGCATCTAGCTTGGGAGAAACCCGCCGCTTTTCAACCCTTTCGTTTCTAAGGGTATTGCTGACAAGCGCCGCCGCGCCGTGATTTACGTCAGCGCATCGAGCTGCTGCTCGGTCAGGCTGCCGGGGACGATGGTGATCGGCACGCGCAGCTTGGTCAGCGCCTTGCCGGTCAGCGCGGTGATCAGCGGCCCGGGCCCTTCGGCCCCGGCGCTCGCCGCGAGGACGAGGATCGAGATGCTGGGCTCCTCGTCGATGAGAGCGAGAAGCTCGTCGCGCCGCCGTCCCTCGCGGATGAAGATGATCGGCATGGTTCCCGCCAGCTCGGCGACCTGGGCCGACAGCTTCTGCAGCAGCGCCTCGGCCTGCTCGCGCTGCTCCTCGCGCATCAGCGTCTCGACCGCCGCCCATTGCTGCAGATCGCTCGGCTCGATGACAAAGAGCAGGGCGACGCGGCCGCCGGTATGCTGGGCGCGGCGCGAGGCATAGCGCAGCGCCAGCTTGAGCTCGTCGCTCTCGTCGACGACGACGAGGAAGACGCGCTCCGGCGGGGCGAAGCCCGCGCTTTGGGGGTCTGATTCGGTCGGCGCGCTCATGTCGTTGCGGTCAGGCGTTGCGGAAGGGAACGCTGGCCAGCCATCCTGCCACCATCGCCGTCGCCACCGCAACCAAGCCGTAGATCGCGGCGCGGCGGTCGGCGAAATCGGCGATCTCGGCGTCGACGCCGATCTTGGCGATGACGAGCGGCGTCGTCTGCGCGCTCACCACCACCTTGTTGCGGATGAGGAAGATTTTGACCTCATAGGTGCCGGTCGGCACGTTCGACGGGAAACGCAGCGTCGTGCTGAACAGGCGGTCGCCGAGGAAATCGATCCTGCCGACCGTCTCGGCGAACACCTTGTCGCGCTGCTGCGTCTCGATCAAGGCGGCGCGGAACGGCATATCCTCCTCGCGCACGGCGCCGCGCGTCAGCTTGAGGCGCAGGTAGTTGAGGCCGAACTCGTTGAAGCCGAGCTCGGCCGGCGTCGTGATGATGTCGAGCGGCCGGCTGCTGGCGATGCTGTAGAAGCTCGGAACGCCGGTGAAGACCTCCTCCTTGGCATTGACCCAGATGCCGGCGACCCGTCGCTTGCGCCGCACCGCGACATCGTGCTCGGGGCCACGCACGACGACGACGACGTCGCCCGGACCGTCGGTGGCGCCGAACAGCACGACGCTGGCGCCGGTGAAGGCGCCGGTGATGCCGATGAGATGGCTGGTGAGATCGGCGACCAGCGGCTCGCCGCGCGCCGCGCCGCCGCTCAGCGAGAGGCAGGCGGCCAGCGCAAGAATGCCGGCAAGGGCGTGTTGCCGCGCCCGTCTCATAGCACCGGCGCGGCGGAGTAGAGCTGGTCGGGCGTCACCGTCATGTCGACGGCGAGCTTGACGGCGACGGCGAGGACCAGCACGGCAAGCATGATGCGCAGCTGGTCGCCGCGCAGCTTGGCGCCCATGCGCGTGCCGATCTGGGCGCCGAGCACGCCGCCGACCAGCAGCACGAGGGCAAGCATCGCGTCGACCGTGCGATTGTTGATCGCCTGCAGCACCGTCACGGTGGCGGCGACGAAGATGATCTGAAAGAGCGAGGTGCCCGGGACGACCATCGTCGGCATGCCGAGCAGGTAGATCATCGCCGGCACCATGACGAAGCCGCCGCCGATGCCCATGATCGCCGAGAGGATGCCGATGAGGAAGCCGAGGCCGAGCGGCAGCAGCGCGCTGATATAGAGCTTGGAGCGGCGAAACCGCATCTTGAGCGGCAGGCCGTGGATCCAGGTGTGCTGGTGCAGCTTGCGCCGCGGCACACCCATGCGGCGGCTGCGCAGCAGGGTGCGCGTGCCCTCGACCAGCATCAGCGCGCCGAGCGTGCCGAGCAGAATCACGAAGCAGAGATTGATGACCAGCTCGATCTGCCCGAGGCGGCGCAATATGCCGAACAGCCAGACGCCGAGCAGCGAGCCGAGGAAGCCGCCGACCAGTAGGATGCCGCCCATCTTGAAGTCGACATTGCCGCGCTTCCAATGCGCCAGCACGCCGGAGACCGAGGCGCCGACCAGCTGGTTGGCCGAGGAGGCGACGGCGACGGCGGGCGGCACGCCGATGAAGATGAGAAAGGGGGTGAGCAGGAAGCCGCCGCCGACGCCGAACACGCCGGAGAGAAACCCGACCGCGCCGCCAAGGGCCAGCAGGACGAAGACATCCAGCGAGACCTCGGCGATCGGCAGATAAATTTCCATTGCACCCGGCAGGTAGGGTTTATCTTGGCGCGTGCTGCGCTGACCGGCTGAGGGATGCGAAGGTGCCGCGGATCGCGTGGTTCCGGCCACGCCTCGCCCCGCCGCCTAGCTTACAGCCGCGATTCGCGAGGGCAAAGCCAATTTGCGCGGAATTCGGCAGAAAGCCGGTCGAAAATCGCGCCCCGATCCCACCCTCGATCCTCGCCCCGATCCCGCCTCAGGGGCGCAGCAGGCCGATGATGTCCTGGACCTCGCGCAGATGTGGCTCGGCGATCGCCCGCGCGCGCTCCGAATCGCGGCGCAGCACGCCGTCGATATAGGCGGGCCGGCGCATCTCGCCGCCGATGCGGCCGAGCACGGCGACGGCGACGTCCGCGAGCTCCTTCTTGAAGGTAGAGAAATTCTGCCCGGCGAAGCGCGCCACCGCCGCTTCCAGCGTGGCGTCGGTCAAGGCGGCATAGATGCCGAGCAGATTGGCCGCCTCGGGCCGATTCGCGAGGCCGGCCTCGTCGCCCGGCAGCGGCTCGGGATCGGTCTTGGCCTTCTGGATCTTCAGCGCGATCGTGTCGGCATCGTCGGTCATGTTGATCCGCGAGTAGTCCGAGCTGTCGGATTTCGACATCTTCTTGCTGCCGTCGCGCAGGCTCATGACGCGCGTCGCCGCGCCGAAGATCTGCGGCTCCGGCAGCGGAAAGAACTCGACCCCGTAACGCCGATTGAAGGCGCCGGCGATGTCGCGCGCCAGCTCGAGATGCTGCTTCTGGTCCTCGCCGACCGGGACATGCGTCGCCTTGTAGGCGAGGATGTCGGCGGCCATCAGCACGGGGTAGGAATAGAGGCCGAGCGAGGCCATGTCGCGCTGCTTGCCCGCTTTCTCCTTGAACTGCGTCATGCGGTTGAGCCAGCCGAGCGGCGTGTAACAGGAGAGCAGCCAGGCGAGCTCGGAATGCACCGCGACGGTGCTCTGGTTGAAGATCAGGCAACGCTCGGGATCAATGCCGGCGGCGATATAGGCGGCGGTCACCTCGCGCGTCGAGTTGCGCAGCTGCACCGGATCCTGCGGCTGCGTCAGGGCGTGCAGGTCGACGATGCAGAAGATGCAGTCATAGTCGCGCTGCAGCGCCACCCAGTTGCGGATGGCGCCGAGATAATTGCCGAGATGCAGATTGCCGGTGGGCTGGATGCCCGAGAAGATGCGGTTCATGGGGATGCGACCGGGTGAGCGTGAAGCGGGCGGGGGGCGCTGTTATCGCCGCTCGCCGCGCGGCCGGTCAAGCCCCCGTACCGGCCCCCCTATCGGCGCAGCCGGCGCTTGACGTCCCGCCAGTCGGCGGCGCCGAAGAGGAAGGCGAGCAGGGCATAGGCGACGAGACCGCCGCCGATGAGGGCGGCGACCGCGGTGAGCTGGAGCGCGAGGCGGCCGGCCAGCAACGGCGCCAGGAGCTCTTCGGCGACGACGAGGAGGCCGCCCATGCCGAGCGCTGCCAGGGCGATGCGCGGCAGGCGGCGTCGCGCCTGCCGGTCGATGGCGAAATGGCCGCGCCGCCGCAGCATGACGACGAGCGACAGCGCGTTGACCCAGCCGGCGATCGAGGTGGCGAGCGCGATGCCGACCTGCGCGAGGGGCAGGACGATGCCGAGCGTGACCGTCAGCGCGACGTTCACCGCCACCGTGACCGCAGCGATCTTGACCGGCGTCGCCGTGTCCTGGCGGGCGAAGAAGCCGGGTGCCATCACCTTGACGAGGACAAAGGCGGGCAGGCCGATCGCGTAGGCGGCGAGGGTCGGCGCGGTGGCCGCGGTCTGCGCCGCGCCGAAGGCGCCGTGCTGATAGACCGCGGCGAGGATGGGATGGGCGGCGACGGCGAGCGCGACCGCCGCCGGCAGGGTGAGCAGCAGCGCGAGCTCGAGGCCGCGATTCTGGGTGTGCACGGCGCCGGCATCGTCGCCGGTGCGCACCTGGCGCGACAGTGGCGGCAGGATCGCGGTGCCGACGGCGATGCCGACGAGCGCCAGCGGCAGCTGGTTCAGCCGGTCGGCATAGCTGAGATAGGAGACGGCGCCGGTCGGCAGCAGCGAGGCGATGGCGGTCGAGACCAGGAGGTTGATCTGCACGACGCCCGAGCCGAAAACGCCGGGCAGCATGACGCGCAAGAGACGCCGCACCGCCGGCGAGAGGCGCGGCCGCGGCAGCGCGAGCACCAGCCCGGCCTCACGGCACGAGAGCATCAGCCAGAGGAATTGCGCGAGGCCGGCGGCGGTCACCGCCCAGGCGAGCGCCACCCCGCTCACCGGCCGCACCAGGACCAGCGCGGCGATGAGGAAAATGTTGAGCAGCGCCGGCGTAGCCGCGGTGGCGGCGAAGCGCTCGACCGAGTTGAGCATGCCGCCGAGGAACGAGACGAGCGAGATGAAGACGAGATAGGGAAACATGATGCGGGTGAGCTCGACGGCGAGGGCGAACTTCGCCGGCTCGGCGGCGAAACCCGGCGCGATCACCTGCAGGATGACGGGCGTCACCGTCTCGCCGAGCAGGAGAAAGAGGCAGAGCGCCGTGAGCAGCACGGCAAGCACGTCCTCGGCGAAGGCGAGGGCGGCGACGCGCCCCTCCTTGGCGATCATGCCGGCGAAGATCGGCACGAAGGCGGCGCTGAAGGCGCCCTCGGCGAACAGGCTGCGGAACATGTTGGGCAGGCGCAGCGCGACGAAGAAGGCGTCGGAGACCGGCCCGGCGCCGAGAAACGCCGCCGTCAGCATCTCGCGGACGAAACCGAGCACGCGGCTGATCAGGGTGTAGCCGCCGACCGTGGCGACCGAGCGCAGGAGGGCCATCCCGGCCTGTGTAGAGGAAATCGATCGGCCCGGAAAGGACCGGCGGCGCGCGACGATGATTGGCAGGAATGCCGTTGACCGGTTAGCCTGCGTGCCGCCCCCTGAAATCGGAGCCGCCGCATGAGATCAGACGCATGGTCGCCCGTCCCTTTCGTCCTCGGCGCCCTTCTCATCCTCGGCACCCTTCTCGCCTTCGGCGCCGCGCCGGTGCGCGGCCAGCCGCTCGTCTGGAAGCTCAGCGAGGAGTATCCGGCCTCCTCGATTCCCGGCGAGGGCGATACGCTCTTCGCCGCGCTGCTGCGCGACAAGAGCGCCGGCCTCATCATCGTGGAGCCGAAATTCGACGCCGCGCTCGGCTATCGCTCCAAGCAGACGCTCGATGCCGTCGCCTCGGGGGCGGTGCCGCTCGGCGACATGTATGCCGGCGCGCTCGGCGAGGCCGAGCCGTTCTTCCTGCTGCCCTCGCTGCCTTTCCTCGCCGTCAGCATCGAGCAGGCAAGGCAGCTCTATGACGCCGCCCGGCCAGGCTACGAAGCGGTGCTGGCGCGCCACAACCAGAAGCTCCTCTTCGCCTCGCTATGGCCGCCGAGCGGCATCTGGGCCAAGCACGCCATCGCCGACGAAGCGGCGCTGCGCGGCCTGCGCATCCGCACCTTCGACGTCACCGCGACCGAGACGTTTCGCCAGCTCGGTGCGGCGCCGGCGCTGATCTCCTTCGCCGATGCGATGCCGCGGCTGCGTGCCGGCGAGCTCGATGCGGTGCTCTCCTCGGGCGATGGCGGCGCCGGCGCCAAGCTATGGGAAATCCTGTCGTATTTCACCGAGGTCAACTACGCCATGCCGCTCAGCTTCGCGACGATCGGCCTTGCGGTTTGGGACGGCTTGCCGCCCGATCTGCAGCGCGCCGTGACCGAAGCCGCCGGCGAGACCGAGGCGCGGCAATGGCAGGCGATGCGCGGCCGGGTCGGCGCCAATTACGAGCGCATGCGGGCGAACGGGGTCACCATCACCGCCGCGATCGACCCGGCGCTGGCGGCGCGGCTGCGCCAGGCCGGCGCGATGGCCGTCGAGGCCTGGGCTTCGCGGGTCGGTGCCGACGGCGCCGCCATCCTCGCCCGCTATCGCAGCGGCAAGCCCTGAGCGCCAGCGGCCCGCTGGCGGATCGATCCCCGGCTATCGACCCCTGGGGCGATCGGCACTTGTCTAGTCGAGCCGGCCCGCTTACCGTCGAAGCCAAGGATCGGGAGGCGATGATGGCAGGGACACGGATCGGGGTGGTCGGCTGCGGCGGACGGATGGGCCGCATGTTGATCAGCGAGATCGCCGCGACGGAGGGTTGCAGCGTCGCCGGCGGCGCCGAGGCGCCGGGCAGCGTCGCGATCGGCCGCGACATCGGTGATCTGGCCGGCATCGGCACGCTCGGCCTCACCGTCGGCGGCGATCGCGCCGCGCTCTTCGCCGCCGCCGATGTCGTCATCGACTTCACCGTGCCGGCGGCGAGCGTCGCGCATGCCGCCTTCGCCGCCTCGCATGGCCGCGCCCTCGTCATCGGCACGACCGGGCTCGACGCGGCGCAGAGCCAGGCGGTCAAGCATGCCGCCAAGCAGGTGCCGATCATGTGGGCGCCCAATATGAGCCTCGCGGTCACCCTGCTGATCGAGCTCGTCGCCGATGTCGCGCGCCGCCTCGGCCCCGATTACGACATCGAGATCCTCGAGATGCACCACCGCGACAAGGTTGACGCGCCGTCGGGCACCGCCCTGGCGCTCGGCCGCGCCGCCGCGGCCGGCCGCGGCGTCGATCTCGACAGCGTCGCGCAGCGCGTGCGCGACGGCCATACCGGGGCACGCCGGCGCGGCGATATCGGCTTCGCCACGCTGCGCGGCGGCGACGTCGCCGGCGAGCACACGGTAAGCTTCGCGGCCAATGGCGAGCGTCTCGAGCTCAGCCACCTCGCGACCAGCCGCCAGGTCTTCGCCCGCGGCGCCGTGACCGCGGCCAAATGGCTCGTCGGCAAGCCGCCCGGCCTCTACGACATGAAGGACGTGCTCGGGCTACGCTGAGGGCAGCGCCGCCAGGATCTCCGCCGTGCCGGCGATGCGCGCATATTCGCCCTGCAGATTGGCGAGCGACAGGGCGTGGACGTCCTCGGCGTCGCGCCACCTGCCGTTATAGTCGGCGCGTCCGAACGTCGCGGTGGCGTCGGCGACCACCACCGTGTCGAAGCCGAGATTGCCGGCCATGCGCGCCGTCGCCTCGACCGAGTTGTTGGTGATGACGCCGGCGATGACCAGCGTGTTCCACCCGGCGCGGCGCAGCCGCGCCTCGAGATCGGTGCCGATGAAGGCGCTGTTGACGTGCTTGACCACCACCGTCTCGCCGGCCAGCGGCGCGGCCTCCGGCTTGAACGCGACGCCCGGCTGGCCCGGCCGATAGGTCGAGTTCGGCTCGCGCGAGACGTGCTGGACATGGATGAGCGGGCGCCGGGCGCGGCGCCAGGCGGCGAGCAGCGCCGCGATATTCGCCTCCATGGCGGGGGTGTTGCGCACGCCCCAGCTCGGATGGTCGATCGCCAGCTGCACGTCGACGATGAGCAGCACGGCATCCGCCGCCAGCTTCATCACGCGCGTCAGCCGGGCGAAAGATGGGCGCGCCAGCGCGCCAGGGCGTCCTGCAGCGTCGCGGCGAGGCTGCGCCGCTCGCCGGCGCCGAGGAAGCTGCCGACCACCAGCGAGCGTCCGTGCGAGCTGATGGTCAGCCGGTTGCTCTCGTCTGATTTCTCCTCGAGGGTGACGCGCAGCCAATAGGGCTGGAAGCGCCACGAGCGGCGCTCGCCGCGCACGCCGAGCCGCTCGACGGTCAGCGCGTCGCTGACCAGCCGGATGCGCTCTTGGCGGCGGGCGCTGCGATAATTGATGCGGAAGGCGAGATAGACGAGGGCGACGTCGAGGCCGAAGAACCCCATCACCGGCCAGGCGCCGCGCAGCACGAAGATCATCCCGGCGACGAAGCTGATGCCGCCGAACACCGCCATGACAGCGACGAAGCCGGCTCGCGGCAGGCTGCGATGCGGCGCCAGCACCGTGTCGAGGAAGACCGGTTGCGGCGCCTCGGGGGGCGCCGCCGGGGAGACGGAATCGCTCATTCCTTTGAGGATATGAAGGGCGGGGCTCGGCTGTAAACCCGGATTTCCGGCAGGCCACGAGTGAATGGCCGGCAGCACAGGCGAAATGCTAGCCTCTGGGGGCGGCTCCGCAGCGAGATCGGGCATGGATTCGACGACAACAGCGGCGAAAACCTTTCCGGCCCGAGCGCTGCTGCTCGGCGAGCGCCTGGAGACGCGCGGTCTCGAGCGCGCGGATACGATCCATACCAGCCCGTTGACCCTTCGTCTCGGCGAAGGCCGCCTCGCCGTCTTGTTCCGCTATGGCGTCGCCGTCTTCGTCGGGCTTTCGGCGATCGAGGAGGACGAGGTGGTGCGATCCCTGCGGCCGCGAATCAGCGAGCCGCTGGCCGTACCGGACACCGATTCCGTACAGATCACGATCAAGCCGGACGGCGAGGACCAGATCGATCCCTCGGGCGGCATCGCCCTCAAGGACGCCTCGCCCGAGCGCCTGCAGATCGTCGCCAACGTGCTGTCGAAAAGCCTGATGCTGTCCTATTACGAGGCCAAGATCGCCGGCGTATTCGATCGCATCGAGCCGCTTGCCTCGAAATTGCAGCGCCGCGGACGGACCGGCTCGCAGGCGCGCGAGCTCTTGCGTCAGATCGGCGACGTGCTGTTGACGCAGCACCGCATGGTCGGCCGCGTCGAGATCGAGGAAAAGCCCGACGTGTTGTGGGATCACCCCGAGCTCGAGCGCCTTTATGCGCGGCTCGAGGACGAGTACGAGCTGGTCGAGCGCAGCCGGGCCATGGAGCGCAAGCTCACCCTCATCAACGAGACCGTGGGCACCCTCATCGACCTCGTGCAGAACCAGCGCAGCGTCCGGCTCGAATGGTACATCATCGGCCTCATCGGCATCGAGATCCTGCTCAGCCTCTACCAGCTCTTCGGGGCCGGCCTGCGCTGAGGGCCGCGCTGACGCGGCGCCCGCTTTCCGGTCGACGCGGCGCGCTAGTACACCATGCTGGTGAAGGGCGCGACATAGGCCTGCAGCATCACCAGGATGCCGACCAGGCAGGCGAGCGCGATCGAATGCCAGAAGACGAAGCGCAGGATCGTGCCCTCATGCCCGAACCAGTTGGTCGCGGTCGAGGCGACGACGATCGATTGCGCGTCGATCATCTTGCCCATGACGCCGCCCGACGAGTTGGCGGCGCTCATCAGGATGGGCGAGAGGCCGAGCTGCTCCGAGGTGATCTTCTGCAGATTGCCGAACAGCACGTTCGAGGCGGTGTCCGATCCCGTCAGCGCGACGCCGAGCCAGCCGAGCAGCGTGCCGAAGAAGGGATAGAGGACGCCAGCATCGCCGAGATGGTGATCAGCGAATAGGCGCAGACCTTGATCGTCCTGCCATATTCGGCGACGAGGCGGCCGGGCGAGAAGCCCATGACGAAGCCCGAGATGATGGCGGCGATCAGCATGCCCGAGCCGGTATAGGACAGCCAGGTGAAGGCGAAGACGGCGCTTTCCGGGGTCGGCTTCGCCGCCACCGGCGCGACCTTGTTGATCGCGTTGTGGAGGTCCGGCACAGGGTAGCTCCAGGTGGCGAAAGGATTGACCATCGCCTTGAACCAGCCGGCGCCCCAGATGAGCAAAATGGCGCAGACGATGATCCACGGGATGAAAGCCGCCCAGACCTCGCCCCGGCTCGGCTTCGGTCCCGCCGCCTTCGGCTTCGGCATCGTCCCGGCCGATTCGTCCTTGCTGCGCAAGGCCGGCGACAGCCACAGCTCCTGCGGGCGCCAGACTTGCAGGAAGCCGACCAGGCAGGCCATCGAGACGAGCGAGGCGCCGATATCGACGATCCACGGATTGATGTAGTTCGAGATGAGGAATTGCGGGATGGCGAAGGAGACGCCGCAGACCAGGATCGCCGGCCAGATCTGGATCATG
>Ga0209647_1003345_pt1 | contig 12433 bp, 12 predicted proteins | sample GraSoi_2013_60cm_FD_185827 | JGI IMG/M metagenome (GOLD analysis project Ga0209647, IMG submission 185827) | Grasslands soil microbial communities from the Angelo Coastal Reserve, California, USA - Sample 9_17_2013_60cm (SPAdes) (version 2) | ecosystem: Environmental > Terrestrial > Soil >... | reverse complement strand
CCGGCTGCACCGGGACGAAGTCGATCGGCGCGCCCTTGCGCTTGAGGGACTCGATGTTGCTGTTGTACATCGTGAGGCCCACGGGCACTTCTCCCGCCGCGACCAGCTCGGCGAGCAGGACGTGCCCCTTGCGCATGTCGGGTTTCATCGCGGCGAGCCTGCGGAAGAAGTCCATGCCCTTGTCCTCGCCCCACTTCTTCACCAGCGTCGCCATCCATTCCATGTCGGTCGCCTCGATCCCCAGGCGCCCTTTCCACTTCGGATCGAGGAATCCCTCGTAGCCCGCAGGAATCTCCTCGCGGCGCACCTTCGCGGTGTTGTAGCCGACGACGAAATAGTTCATGCGGTCCGGAAACCACGTGCGGTGGTGCGGGATGGCGCCCGCGGGCAGGTCGGCGAGGTGCGGCGAGTGGAACTCGCCAAGGACCTTCTCGCGCGCGAGCATCTCCATCTCCGGCCCGTTGGTCTCGACCACGTCGACCGAGTGCCGCCGCGCCTGCGATTCGGCGATCACGCGTTGCACCACCTTGTCGGAGAGCGCCCGCCACAGCTCCACCTTGACGCCGTACTTGCGCTCGAAGGCTTCCGCGAGCGGCTTCGATTCCGACGGCGCGAGCGAGGTATACAGAGTGAGCGTGCCTTCGTGCCGCGCGCGCTCGACCAGGCGCGCCTCGCGGTCGGGCCCGCGGTAGCGCCAGGCCTCCTCGGCGGTGGCAGGCGCCTGCGCCGCGGCGAGCGGCGCGGCCAGGACAAGCAGCAGTGCGGGGAGGATTTTCACCGGTGGGAGCAAATTGACCGTCCCGGATATTCTATGTTTAACTGCCCCGTCGGGCAACGAATTGGAACGACGTTCTGCATATAAGAACGCCGTTGCGCCGAAATGTCAACGAAGACGCGGACCACCACCACCCACTACCAGATCCAGAAGAAGCGCCGCGCGGAGTTCATCGACGAGTGGCGCAAGCACCGTCGGAGCGTCGTGCGGCGCGAGGACGTGGCGCTGGTTCCCACCGCCCGCGGGCTGCGCAGCGGCGTCTACATGGGCTGGGACGGCGATCGCCCGACGCGGCTGCTCGATGCGCTGGTGCACGAGGTCGATCCGGGCGTGGTCAGCACCATCCACCGCCACTCGTGGGACGCGATCCTCTTCATGGTCAAGGGTTCCGGGTGGACGGAAGTCGACGGCGTGCGCTACGACTGGAAGCCGTGGGACGCGATCCACATTCCCGCGTGGAGCTGGCACCGCCACGGCAACGACGGCACCAGGCCCGGCCGCTACATGAGCTACTCCTCCGAGCCGCTGCTCTGGACGCTCGGCATGAGCGTGCTCGAAGACCGCGGCCACGAGGCATTCGCGAGCCTGCCGCCTCGCCCCGCCTTCTCGCCCGGCATCGCGGGCGACGATCCGTACGCGCGCCGGCTGCGGCGCCTTGCGCAGGAGACGAAGAAGCGCCGCTCCGGGCGCATCCACACGCCCTACGACGAGCAGGACCTCCTCGCCACTCCCCGCGGCACGCGCACCAAGTTCCTCAACGACCGCGCCATCGGCAACGAGGCCTCGGGCCTGTCGCAGGTGATGATCCAGTTCGCGCCCGGCAAGACGCAGTCGCTGCACCGCCATCCCGGTGAGGCATGGCTCTACGTGGTCGAGGGCCACGGCCACAGCTTCCTCGGCACCGCACCCGACAAGGGCGAGCACCACCGCTGGAAGAAGGGCGACCTCATCGTGGTCGACCATTTCCTCTGGCACCAGCATTTCAACGACGACCCGCAGAACCAGTGCCGCCTGGTGCGCATCCACATGTTCGACTCGATGCTCGAGACGATGCGGGCGCTGATCGACCCCATGGTGCTGTTCGAGGAGGCCGAGGACACGCTTGTGTCGATGCAGGAGCTCGAGCAGATCGAATGGCCTGACGACCGGCGCCCGGAAAGCTGATGGACCGCGCGCGCACCGCCCTTCCGCCCGGCGTGCTCTCGATGCACGTCCTCCCCGCGGAGCATCACGACCGCGACTGGGACGCGATCATCGTCCCGCGCGAAGTGAAGGAACGGTTGCTCTCGCAGGCGCTCCTCGTCCTGCAGCACGGCCGGCGCCTGTCGATGCTCTCGGGCCTGCCCCATGGCCTCATTGTGCTCGCGGGTCCACCCGGGACCGGCAAGACGACGATGGGCCGCGGCCTCGCGCAGGTCGCCGCCCTGGCCCTCGCGCGCGAAGGCGCCACGACGCTGGTGGAGATCAACCCGCATGCCTTCCCGAGCGACATGCTGGGCGAGAGCCAGCGCAACGTGACGCGGCTACTCACAGAGACGATTCCGGAGATCGCGGCGCGGCGCCCCTTCACGGTGGTGCTCATCGACGAGGTCGAGAGCTTCGCGGTACGTCGCTCGACGGCCTCCTTCGAGGCCAATCCCGTCGACGTGCACCGCGCGACCGACGCCGTGCTGCTCGGCATCGACGAGGTGGCGAGGAAGCATCCATCCGTGCTCTTCGTCACCACCACCAACTTCATCGCGGCCGTGGACGAGGCGTTCCTGTCGCGTGCCGATCTCGTGATGCGCTTCGCCCTTCCCGACCGCGACACCATCGAGCGAATCCTTGAAAGCTCGCTCCGTGAGCTTGCGGTGCAGTGGCCCGCTCTCGCACCCCTCGCGGCGGAGCGCTCGCGCCTCGCCGAGCTCGCCGCGCTGTGCGAAGGCTGGGACGGACGGCGGGTGCGAAAACTCGTGCTCGCCGCGCTCGCGCAGCGCCTCGAGGTCGCACGCGATCCGGCGCGGCTCTCATGGGAAGACCTCCTGGGCGCGGCCCGCAAGAAGGGCGGCGTCGAATGGGTGGGCGGCCCCGCGCCGGGCGCGCGCGAGCTCTTCCCCGATGTGCCGCCCGAGCTGATGCATGACCACGATCACGGCCATGGCCCGCACACGCACCCGACGCATACGCGCCATCACGATGACGACAAGTCTTAGGGGCCTCGCCGCGGCGATCGCCGCGCTGGGCGTTTGCGTTGCCGCGTTCGCGCAGGACTTTCCCTCGAAGCCGATCAAGGTAATCGTCCCCTATGCGGCCGGCGGCGGCGCGGACATCCTCGCGCGCTTCGTCGGCCAGCAACTCGGCGAGCGCCTGAAGCAGCCGGTGGTGGTCGAGAATCGCGGCGGCGGCAGCAACACCATCGGGATGAGCGTCGTGGCCGCGTCGGCGAAGGACGGCTACACACTGGGTCTCGCGACGCCGGTGTTCCTCATGACGCCGTCGCTCATGAAGAGCCAGCCGTACGATCCGCTCAAGGACTTCGAGCCGGTGGCGATGATCGGCTTCACGCCGATGGTTCTCGTCGTGCACCCGAGCGTCCCGGCCAAGACGCTCGCCGAATTCATCGCGCTGGGTCGCTCGAAGCCGGGATCCCTCAACTTCGCCTCGCTCGGCGCGGCGACCACGCAGGGACTCGCGGCGACGATGTTCAACGGCATGACCGGGATCGACGCCGTGCAGATTCCCTACAAGGGCAGCGCGCCCGGGGTGACCGATCTCCTCGCCGGCAACGTGCAGTTCATGTTCAACGCCCTGCCGTCGATGCTGCAGCACGTGCAGGCAGGCAAGCTGCGCGCGCTCGGCGTCTCGAGCGCGCGGCGCTCCGCGCAGCTTCCCGACGTCGCGCCGATCCGCGACACGGTGCCCGGCTACGAGGTCACCACCTGGTATTCGTTCGTCGCGCCGGCGGGCACGCCGCGCACCGTGATCGAGCGCCTCAACCGCGAGATCTCGGCCATCGTCGAAACGCCGGACATGAAGGAGAAGCTCAAGGGCCAGGGGCTGGAAGCCGACGCCATGAAGCCCGATGAGCTCGCCGCCCACTTCCGCGCCGAGAGCGCCAAGTGGGCGAAGGTGATCCGCGAGGCGAAGCTCGAGGCGGAGTGACTCAGTTCCGCGGATGCTCGCGGATCGGCCGGATCGGCCGCACTTCGATCGAGCCCATGCGAGCCGGGGGAATCTTCGCGGCGAGCGCGATCGCCTCGTCCAGGTCCCGAGCCTCCACCAGGTAGAACCCGGCGAGCTGCTCCTTGGTCTCGGCGTAGGGGCCGTCCGTGACCGACACCTTGCCGTCGCGCACGCGCACCGTCGTCGCGGTGGCCGCGGGCTGCAACGCCTCCGAAGCGACGCAATGGCCGCTCGCGCGCGCCGCCCGGTCAAAGGCGAGGCAATCGCTGTCCGCGCATCCTTCCAGAGCGCGTTCCTCGCCATAGACGAGGCACAGGTACTTCATGGTCTGCTCCTTTTCTTCATGGGATTGCCAGCTAGTCGAATGCCGCGGGCCCTTTTCGACACCTAGGCCCGCATTCCTGCCAGGAGCGCCTCAGGAGTGAGGGGTACGCGGCGCAGGCGGACCCCGGTTGCGTCGAAGAGCGCGTTGGCGATCGCCGCCGCGACCGGGCGGGTCGCCGGCTCCCCCGCGCCGCGCGAGCGCGATTCGGGGCGATTGCCGACGATCACGATGTCGATCGCGTCAGGAACTTCCACCATGTCGACGATCGGGTAGCCCAGCCAGTCGACGGACAGCACGCGCGTGGCGTCGAAGCGCACCGCCTCGTGCATGGCGCGGCTCATCGCCTGGATGAGGTTCGCCTCGATGACGCCCTTGAGGCCGAGCGGATTCACGACGAAGCCGCAGTCGTGCGCGCAGGTGAAGCGGGTCACGCGATAGCGCCCGGTCGCGCGCTCGACCTCGACCTCGGCCACGACCGCGACGATCGACTGGTTGCGCGGAGCGTACGCGAATCCACGTCCGGTCGCGTAGCGGCCCTGGGCGCCCGCCTTCGGCCCGATGCGCGTTTCCCATCCGGCCTTCTGCGCCGCCGCCTTCACCACGGCGATCTCGCGTTCATCCGCCAGGTAGCGCAGGCGGAATGCCACCGGATCCATGCGCGCGGCCAGCGCCACCTCGTCGACGAACGACTCCGAGGCAAAACACGTGGCCATGCCGTCCGGATCGCGCAGGTGCGCGGTGCGCAGCCCCGTCGGCATCGAGCGGTTCCAGTCGATCGTGTGGCTCACCTTGCGCGCGTTGGCGAAACGATACGATTCGGCGGAGAACTGCGGCCAATCGGTGTTCTTCGCGTTGAAGCCGCCGATCAGCTGCCCGGCCAGCGGCCTCGGTGCCGTTTGCGCGCACCCGTCCCGAGAATCCCCTCGCCTCGTAATCCCACGCAAACGCCTCGCTCGCGCCATCGAGCCCGGCCCGCAGGCGAAACGCGATCGGCGGTCCCTTGGGATCCCAACCCGTTCCCTCGGCCCGCATGTATTGCAGGCGCACCGGACGGCCAAGCGCCTGGCCGATCACCGCGGCGTCGGCGGCGCAGTCATCGGCGTCGTTCATGCCGTATGAACCGGGTCCGGGCATCCACACCACGCGCACCCTATCGCGCGCGACGCCGAGGAGCTCCGCCAGCGCGCCGCGCAGGGGATAAGGCTTCTGGCCCCCGCACCACACCACCGCGCCGCCGTCGCGCACATCCGCCACCGCGCAAGCCGGTCCGAGCGAGGCGTGCGATTGGAAGGGGTATTCGTAGCGCGCCTCGACGACGCGCGCCGCACGCGCGAGCGCCGCATCGACATCGCCCACGACCCCCTGCTCCTTCGTCGCCTTCGGCTTGCCCTCGCGCAATGCCGCGTAAAGCGCGTCGTAGTCCTTCCAGAACATCGCGGCGGGCCGCGACCACTCGACTGCAAGCCGGCGCGCGGCATCGATCGCCTGCTCCTCGCGCTCGCACACCACGGCCAGGAAATCACCGCGACGCACCACCTTGACGAGTCCGGGGAGTTTCGCATCGACGTCCGCGCGCACGAGCCTTGCGCCGGCTTCCTGGGGACGAATCACTCGCGCGTGAAGCATTGCGGGCAGGCGCAGGTCGGTCACGTAGCGATAGCGCCCCTCGACCTTTGGCGGAATGTCGAAGCGCGGCACCGGCTTGCCGACGAGCTTGTAGTCACGCGGGTCCTTGGTCCTGGGCGTTTCCGAAACCTTCACGTCGAAAGTGCGCCCGCCGATCAGCTCGCCGTAGGCGATGCGCTTCGAGCCGTCGGCGGTGAGCACCTCGCCATCGCTTGCGCGCAGCCCCTCGACGGGCACGCCGAGCTTCGTCGAGGCAAGCCCCAGAAGCACCGCGCGCCCTTCGGCGGCCGCCCGCCGCAACGCCGAGCCGCCCTCCATGATTCCGTTCGAGCTTCCGGTACCGCGCTGGTCGACCGTCGCCGCCGTGTCGCCCATGACGATCGTCACGCGGTCGATCGCGACATCGAGCTCCTCGGCGACCAGCTGCGCGAACGCGGTGCCGATTCCCATGCCGGCCTCGATCTTGCCGACCGAGGCCGTCACGCTGCCGTCGGCCGCGATCCGCAGCCACGAATCGAGCGACGCCGGATCGATCGCCGCCGGCCACGCGGTCCCGGGCACCAGCGCCGTTTCGCTCGCGGCGCGGCCCGGAATCGCGAACGAGACCACCAGCACGCCGCCGGCAGCGAGGAAATCGCGCCGCGTCGTTCCCTTATGGGTGGTGAGGAATTCGTCCACGCCGCTAGGCCTTCTTCGCCGCCGCCATGCGACTCGCGGCGAGCTTCACCGCCCGGAGGATGCTCATGTGCGCGCCGCAGCGGCACTTGAGTCCCGTGAGGCCCTTGCGAATGTCCGCGTCCGATGCTTGCGGGTTCGCCGCGAGCAATGCCGCGGCCGTCATGATCCAGCCGCTCAGGCAATAGCCGCATTGCGCCGCCTGCTCGTCGATGAACGCCTGCTGGACGGCGTGGAGCACGCCGGGCGCGGGCGCGAGGCCTTCGAGCGTGGTGATCGACTTGCCGCTCGCCGCCTCGACCGGCGTCACGCACGAACGGATCGCGCTCCCGTCGAGATGTACGGTGCAGGCGCCGCACTGCGCGAGTCCGCAGCCGAAATGCGTTCCCGCAAGCCCCAGGTCGTTGCGCAGGACGTAGAGCAGCGGCGTCGTGCCGTCGACCTCGACCGTCTCGCGCCGTCCGTTCACCGTCATGCGGATCGGCTTCGCGCTCACCAAAGCGCCTCGCCGCGCGCGACCTTTTCGGCCATCTCGCGCTGGAACTCGCCCGGCCCGAAGCCGAAGCGCTCGCCCGCCTGCTCGTAGAAGAAAGGCCGCCCGGTGCGCACGCTCAGCGCGCGCATCCACGCGAGCAGCTCGCCGTCGGGATCGCGACCCGCGGAGCGCAGCACGTACGCATCACGCCCGCGCCATTTCATCGGGATCACCATCACGCCGAGACGGTCGGGGCGGAAGCTCTCGGGAAAGGGACTCCCCGGAAGCAACCAGCCGCACATGAAATCGCGGCACGGCTGCTGCGGGCGGCGCTCGTAGATGCCGCAGCAATGGTCGCCGCGAAAGTGGCACGGCGTGCCCGGCTTCATCTCGTGGCCTTCGACCACGCCCGCCACCCAGCCGTCGCAGCACGCCGTGCATTCGCCGCACGCGCGGCCGTGCGCGGCGGCGATCGGGATCACCGCACCACAGCACTTCTTGTATTTCTTGCCACTGCCGCAAGGGCAGGGATCGTTGCGCCCGGGGGACATGGCGACGACGGATTTCAGGAGACGGTCCAGTATACTCGGCGCATCCCTGCAACTCGCGTTCCTGCACCCGGAACACCGGACTCGTGATCGTCTACCTCGCCGTCCTGTGCTCGCTGCTCCAGAGCATCAGCATGCGCGGGGCGAAGATGGTGGTGTCGCTCTCGGCGCTGTCGCTCGGCGCCACGCCCTTCCAGGTTGGCATCCTCGCGTCGCTTTTCGCGGCCTTCCCGCTGCTGCTCGCGGTCACGGCCGGCCGGGTCTCGGATCGCATCGGCGTGCGCCGTCCCATGATCAGCGGTGCGCTCGTAATCTCGTGCGGCATCGCTTCCCCGCTCGTGATCCCGGGGCTTCCGGGCCTCATCGCCTGCGCCACGCTCATCGGGCTGGGCCACATCTTCTTCCACGTTTCGGTCCATAACCTCATCGGCGCCTATGGCGCCGGCGAAGCGCGCACGCGCAACTTCGCCACGTTCAGCCTCGGCCAGTCGGTGTCGGCGTTCATCGGGCCGGCGCTCGCTGGATTCTCGATCGACGGCATGGGATTTCCGCCGACCCACGCGATGCTCGCCGTCATCGCACTGCTGCCGGCCACCATCCTCGCCGTGTATCCGAAGCTCATCCCCGAGCGAGCGCCCCGCGACGCGCACGATGCGGCCGGCGGCTCACTCGGGCTGCTGCGCAATGCGGGCCTGCGGCGCACGCTGATCATGAGCGGCGTCACGCTTACCGGCATTGAGCTCTTCACGTTCTATTTCCCGGTGTACGGGCGCTCGATCGGGCTCACCGCCACGGCGATCGGGCTGGTGATGGCGAGCTACGCGGTGGCCGCCTTCATCGTGCGCCTCGGAATGCACTCGGCGGCACGGCGCATCGGCGAGCTGGGCGTGCTCACCGCGTCGCTCTTCGTCGCCGGGTTCACGTACATGGTGGTGCCGATGGTGTCGCATGCGCCGCTGCTCGCCCTGATGGCGTTCCTGCTCGGCATTGGCCTGGGGTGCGCGCAGCCGCTCACCATCCTGCTCACCTACAACCATGCGCCCGAAGGACGCTCGGGCGAGGCGCTCGGCATGCGGCTCACCGTGAACAAGCTCACCCAGATCGCGGTGCCGCTGGTGTTCGGCGGATTGGGCTCGGCCTTCGGGCTCTATCCGGTTTTCTGGGCGAATGGCGCATTCCTGCTCGCCGGTGGCATGATCTCGCTCGCCGAGCGGCGCGCGAGCGCGGCGACCATCGACGCGGCGGCCGCGGTCGCCGAGCAGCGGGAGGAGGAGGAAACGTGAGGATCGGAACCATCGGCGCAGTCGCGCTCACCGCAATGGCTCTCGCCGCGCACGCGCAGGCGCCATCGGGCGACACGGCGCGCGGCAAGGCGCTCTACATGAAGAACATGTGCTACACGTGCCACGGCACGGCCGGCCAGGGTGGCGATCGCGGATCCGGCCCGCGCCTGGCGCCCGACCCGTTCCCCTGGGAGGCCTTCGCCGCGCAGGTTCGCCGCCCGCGCGAATCGATGCCGCGCTATGCTCAGGAGCACCTGAGCGATGCCGATCTCGCCGCCATCTACGCCTACGTGGCTTCCTTCAAGCAGGGCCGCAAGGCGAGCGACATCCCGCTATTGAAAGAGTGACCGCCATGACCCTCCCCGCTCGTTCGTCCGCAGCGATCGCCGTCGTGTGCAGCCTCGCCGCATGGGGCCAGGCGCCCAGCCTGCCCGAAGGCGAGGGTCGCAAAGCCGTCGAGGCTCATTGCGTACAGTGCCACGAGTTGTCCACCGTCACGCGCTCGGGTTACTCGCGCGAAGGATGGCTCAACAACATCGCGATGATGCGCAATGTCGGTGCGCAGGTTCCCGATGCGGAGGTCGCGGTGATCGCCGACTACCTCGCGAAGAACCTTCCGGAGAAGGCACTGCCCCCGGCGGTCCTCATTCCGGGCCCGACGCGCGTCGAAGTGCACGAATGGTCGCTGCCAACCCCGGGCTCGCGCCCGCACGATCCGCTCTTCACGTCCGACGGAATGCTCTGGTACACCGGGCAATTCAACAACGCGCTCGGACGGCTCGATCCGAAGAGCGGCGCCTTCAAGGAGTTCGCGCTCAAGACTCCGGGCTCCGGGCCGCACGGGCTGGTCGCCGACCGCGATGGCAACATCTGGTTCACCGCCAACTTCAAGGGCTACATCGGCAAGCTCGATCCCAAGACCGGCGCCGTGACCGAATACCCGATGCCCGATCCCGCGGCGAAGGATCCGCATACGCCGATCTTCGATGCGAACGGCATCCTCTGGTTCACCGTGCAGTCGGGCAACTTCGTCGGGCGCCTCGACCCGAAGACGGGCGAGGTGAAGCTCGCGAAATCGCCCACGCCGCGATCGCGCCCCTACGGTATCCGCATCAACTCGAAGGGCGTGCCGTTCTTCGTCGAGTTCGGGGCGAACAAGGTCGCGAGCATCGATCCGGCGACGATGGCGATCCGGGAATACGAATTGCCCAACGCCGCGAGCCGGCCGCGGCGCATGGCGATCACCGGCGACGACGCGATCTGGTACACGGACTATTCGCGCGGCTATCTCGGCCGGCTCGATCCAGCGACCGGCAAGGTGACCGAGTGGCCTTCGCCCGGCGGCCCGAAGTCGCTGCCCTACGGCATCCTCTCCGACGCCGACGTGATCTGGTACAGCGAGGCGGGCGTAACGCCGAACACGATGGTGCGCTTCGACCCGCGCACCGCGAAATTCCAGACCCGGCCGATTCCTTCGGGCGGCGGCGTCGTGCGCCACATGATGCTCGCGCGCCACGGCGTGATCGCGATCGCCTGCTCCGGCGTCAACCGCGTGGGACTGGTGTTCGCGAAAGACTGAATCAGCGGCCCTGGCAGACCACGTCGACGAGGGCCGGGGCGCCGGACTTCACCACCGCCACCGCGCGCTTCAACGCGGCGCCGAGCTTGGCGGGATCCTCGATCGGCCCCTCGGCCCATACGCCCTGCGCCTGCGCGAGCTTGGCGTAGTCGATCGCGGGATTGTCGATGATCGTGCCCACCCATGCGGTGTCGGGGCGGCGCTTGTGGAGCGCAGCCATGCGTTGGATGTGCATGATCTCCTGGTGGTAGCCGCGGTTGTTGTGCATCACGAAGAGCACGGGAATCTTGTGATACGCCGCCGTCCAGAGGATCCCGGGGGAATACATGAGGTCGCCGTCGGGCTGGAAGGTGACGGTGAAAAGCCCCTTGGACTTGTTGGCGAGCGCGACGCCGAGCGAAGCCGGCGCTGCGTAGCCCACGCCCTGCGCCCCCGAGCCGCCAAGCATGTGGTGATACTCGGTCGCGGGCCACAGGCGACGTGCCCAGGGGATGCGATCGCTCACCGCAAGCGACCACGCCTCATCCTTGATCGCTTGCCAGGTTTCGGCGGCAAGGCGAGCCGTCGTAACAGGGCTCAGGTCCCAGCCGATCGCCGCCTCTTCGCGCGCGCGGCGCTTTTCACGAGCGAACGCTTGCTTGAGCTTCTCGCCGCGAGCGGCGAAAGAGCGTCGCTGGTCGTCGTTTGCCGCCCGCTTCACCTCGTCGATCAACGCCGGAAGGCTCGCCTGCGCATCACCATTGATGGCGAGGTCGACCGGCTGATAGCGCTGGAAGTCCTGGTAGTTCGAGCGGATGTAGACGTCCTGCATGGAGATGTTCACGACCCGCGTGTCCTTACCGCCGAGGAATCGAGCCTCCTTGAGCGGCTCCGCGATCGTGTTGAACTGCCCCCACGGATCGAACACCTCGAGCAGCAGGACGACATCGGCCTCGCGGACCAGGGCGCGACGCGATTCGTTGTGGCAGAGCGGATGCGTCATCGGGAAATTCATCCGGCCCCCGAGATCGACCACCGGGGCCTGCAGCGCCTCCGCAAGCTCCACCAGCAGTGCCACGCCCTCGGGCCCGCGCGCGCAACGGTCGGCGATGATGACCGGGTTGCGTGCGCCGACCAGCCACTTTGCCGCTTCGGCGAGCGCCGCGCGATCGCCTTGCGCAGGGCGCGAGCGCGTGAGCTTCGGGATACGCAAGTCCTCCTCGCGAATCGCGTCCTCCTGCAGGCCGCTGTCCGCGTTGATCACCACGGGCTCCATCGGTGGCGTGGTCGCGATCTTGTAGGCGCGCACCGTCGATTCGGCGAAGTGCTGCAGCGACATCGGATAGTCGTCCCACTTGACGAAGTCGCGCACGATGAGCGCCGGATCCTGCACCGAGTGAGTCCACTCGGTAGCGCCACGCCGCTTGGTGGCGTCGAGCGGGTTTCCGGTGAAGATCATCACCGGCACGCGATCGGCCCAGGCATTGAAGATCGCCATCGCCGCGTGCTGGACCCCGACACTGCCATGGATCATCGCGCCCATGGGCTTGCCCGCCGCCTTGGCGTAGCCGTGTGCCATCGCCACCGCCGCCTCCTCGTGCATGCAGGTGAGGAGCTCGGGCTTGCGGTTGCCGCCGTAGTTGACCAGCGATTCGTGCAGGCTCCTGAAGCTCGAGCCCGGATTCGTCGAAATGTATTCGAGGTCGAGCGTCTTGATGACGTCGATCATGAAGTCGGAGCCGGGGCGCTCGATGATGATGTCGCCCGGATGCGGCTTCTCCGGCTTCTGGTCCTTCTTCGCGCCGGCCGCGGACTTCGCGCCTTCCGCGACGCCCTCGGCCGCCGCGACCATGGTTGAGGCGGCGGCGCCCGCTGTCGCCGCGGCGCCCTTGAGGAAAGTGCGTCGGTCGACGCCGGATTTCTTGTCCTCAGCCATCGCCCGAGTCTAACATTGGGGATGAGCGAAGCTTTCATCTGCGATGCGGTCCGCACGCCCTTCGGCCGTT
>Ga0209647_1003344_pt1 | contig 12434 bp, 16 predicted proteins | sample GraSoi_2013_60cm_FD_185827 | JGI IMG/M metagenome (GOLD analysis project Ga0209647, IMG submission 185827) | Grasslands soil microbial communities from the Angelo Coastal Reserve, California, USA - Sample 9_17_2013_60cm (SPAdes) (version 2) | ecosystem: Environmental > Terrestrial > Soil >... | reverse complement strand
GAACTTTTTGTGTTGAAGATAGAGGAAGAAAACGTCGAACCCGGAAGAAGATCAGCCGGCCAATCGGCCCCCAAAAGTCCACGTTCAAACCGGTAGAATCAGACCAATTTCAGATCGGTCCCCGCACCGACACGCTCCTGGCCCAGCCGCCGGAATATTTCGAGCCGTTCCTGGGCCATGTACCGGCTAGCTTCGATGAGATCAGCCAGCTGGTCGATCGCATGGTCAAGGAACGGCTGGAGGACGAGGTCTGGGTCAACGTCCGAAGACATCTTATATCGTTCAGAAAACTTCTGTATTCGGGACGCAAGGAAGTAGAACCGTTGAGCTTACGGGCGGTTCGCGTCTCAACGCGTAAAGATCATTTTTATGCTAAAAAATCGAGGTGTCGAAGCCGTTGATCCAACCGGTTCTGAAAGACTGGAAAGCTAGGCTAAGGAGCTTCCTGACTTTTAAGGTGATCTATGATCTGATCGACCACTTCTAAATAGATCTTTTTGAACGCCCGAAACGCCTCGGCAATCTTCCCTTTTCGATACATTTCGATGAGTATCTCTCGCTGGCGCGGTCTGCTTTCTGGCGGAAAAAGCTCGACCAAAAGTGGCTCATACCGAGTGCCTCGGTCCTCTAGTTGTCGGAACACTTCGCGCAAGATTGGCCGTTGGGCTTTGCTAAAAATGCTGTCCCAGAAATGGCGATTATATTCAAAGTGCTCTTTGGCGTTGTTGATGCGCGTTAGTCGCTTGGCCAGGTCATAGGCATGGTCAAGGTCGGCTGGAGAGAGGTGACGGTACGCCGGTTTGAGGGCCAGAGAGATGAGGGCCAACCTGAGTTCCGCAATGTCCAAGACCTCTTCCGGGGAGAGTGGCTTTACGATCGCGCCTTTAAACGGGCTTATAATGACGGTGCCTTCCTTTTCGAGCGCGAGCAGCGCCTCGCGGACGGGCGACCGGCTGACTTCGAATTTCTCCACTAATTCGGCTTCCGTCAGGCGGTCCCCAGGCTTGAAGACCTCATCGAGAATCGCCTCGCGGATCCCTTTCGCCACGACGAACGGTACTTTCTCGGCCTCTGGCGCTTGGTCCGCGTTCTTATGTGCAGTGGGCTCGCGCATTAAGCGAGTGAATCGATTTGGTCGGGCTGTAGGTCAAAAAAACCGCATTCTCTTTAGGTGGGTATCATCCAGCATTTAAGCAGTCAAGTCCGATATGTATACGACGACATACATTAGCATACTAACTTGAAACACCGCCCCAACCGCCTGCCTGGGCTGCGTAAACCGTCGATTCGCCACGGGCTCAAATGCCAATCGAGTTTCACTTTGGCTAAAACGCGTTTGCCAATATTCCATATAATTTGTTTCTAAAGTATACACCCTTTTGGCCGTTGTTGTTGAAGCACTGCATTTGTCTTGTATACAATCATGATTACATGTCGACAATAACTAGGGCTGGTGCTTCACAATGCAGCCTTCGCCGATGCCTACCAGAGTCTGGTCGTCGCTCAAACAGACTAGCAAACCTATGACAAGCAAACTATTACTCGCAGGCCTCGCTGTAGGTCTACTTACTAACGCGCACGCGCAATCCAATCCGATCGATAGTTTCTTCAAGGCCAACTACAACGTGACCAATCCGGCCGACTACGCCAACCGCCAGGTTGGTACTGTCAGCTACGTACTGGTCGACTGGGGCCAATATATCGATGTCCAGCAGCGCTATCTCGATGGCGGCTATATCAAGCTGGGCGAATCAGATTGGGAAGAAACCGGCGGCATCCCGTGGAGGGATCAGGCGATTAGCTACACCCGCTTCATCGGTGCTGATGCCATCGTTTACACGACGACCTCGGCTGGCAAATTCGATACCATTAATGGCATCGAACGCACCGATCATCGAATCGGGTTTTATGCCCGGACCAGCAGTGGCCGCGAGCCCGAGTTTCATTCACGGCCCAAGTGGATACGTCACTGGTCTTGAGCAATCAACAGGCCACGACGGCTTTCAACTGGCTCCAGGACACCCTGGATAAGCCACACGTCAGCAGTGTGACCTATGATGCCAAAACCGACTCCTACACTTGGATCGGGCCCAAGTACGGCAAGCGCATGTCGATGTCCCGAGCACAATTCCTCGCCGAGATCTGGTCAGGCTATCTCAAGCTTGGCCCCGGCGCTCACTAAGAAAGCCAACAAACCACTAACTGCACAAAAAATGAAACGTTTAATCATCGGTCTTGGCAGCCTCGGTGTTGTCATGCTGGGCTACCATGCTGGCGAGGTCCAAGTCCAACAGTACAACCCCCCGCCTAGCGATGCGCAAGTCATCAGCGGCCTGTGTGGCTCGATGTACGACGGCGTTGATAACGGTACCGGCTTGCCAGTTGTCCGGTACGAGGACCAAGCCACTAACGACGCTCTCTCTATATGAAACTGACCCCGGAAGAGAAACGCACCGTCGAGCTGGTCGAAAAGGCCATCGAGAATTGGTTCACGGCGACAGCCTTTTTCTTCATCCTTAGCTGCGCGGGTGGGTTAACCATGAACTGGTGGCTTTTCAAAGACAAGCCACCCGAACCGGGCCAGAAACTCGTCTTGACGATGAGGGAATCTGATCTGCGCGACATCATTCGCCAGGAGATCCGCAAATGAAGCAACTCGCTATCCACGACTACCGCAACGCGGCGATCACCATCGCCGCGCTTGTCGGTCTCATCTTCGTCGTCAATGCCACGGCCCAATTTGCTTACGATGATCACTTCTGTTTCGAGCACATCGACAAGCGCTTCTCGCTCGCAGCAGGATGGGTCCCTGCTAAACCTGAACCTGACCCAACCGTCTATTATCCGATTGCCCCGACGGTTCATGGATTTTGGGGCAGGGCCACGATGTACGAATTGATTGCTGGCCGAGCGCTGCACGGATTGCTCCCGCAATGGCGCAACCCAATCATCAAAGCATGGCAAGCGGAAAATCCATCGCTCGACCTTGAGCCAGGCAGTTTCCAAAATCCCTACTGGATTCCGGCAACGACATCGTTCAACTACGACTACTGCCAAACCCAACTCAATCTCGTGCCAGATTATTGCTGGTACATCTGGAATTGGTCAGTCAAACAGAAGCTTCCTTGCAACGCCCGAGCTGCGCTGGATTTTTGGAATTATCGTATAGCCGATCACAGCATCTACTACTACGAGTGGGTTCGCAGGTTCCGCCCTGCTCACCCCGTTAGACCGACCTTATATTATCCGAAGGCTCGTGCATCTTGTTCCGATGCCACTATGTACCAATTTATTGCTGGAAGAGCACTGCATGGGTTAGAACCCATTGACCGGATTCCGATCATCAAAGAGTGGCAAGCGGAAAACCCATCGCTAAAGCTTCCGCTTGGCAGTTTCCAAAATCCTTACTGGATTCCGCCAACAACCTCCTTCAACTACGACTACACTCAAGCCCTATTCAAGAGCGTGCCGGCTTATTCCTGGTACGACCGGAATTGGTTCGTCAAACAGAAGCTTCCTTAAAAACGAATGGCTAAATGCGAGGGGCGCGGGCACCTAACCGCGCCCCCTGCAATGCCAAGGCTACCGCAATGCTGCGATTACGATCTGCTTTCTGCTCGGATGGCCGCTCTTTGCAGCTGGCTGACCTTCGTGTGGCGAGCCTGGAAGCGGTAAGATGACCTGGTACGCTCAGCCTGAATAAGAACGTTATCCCGCTCCGTTACAAGACTCCTTGACAGTAACACTGTTACTGATAAAATGGAGTTCATGAACCGTTGGACAATTCAGGAGTTGGCAGAGGAGGTTAACGCTTGGTGCCGCGACCGAGCGTTGCAGCCAGCCAACGGACAGACTGCAAGCGAACTCTCGGCGCGGACCCTTCACTATTATCGGAGCGCGGGCTTGCTGGACGCTCCCGAATCCGGCGCCGGGCGCGGCTATGGGCGGCGGCATCTGTTCCAACTGAAGGCAATTCGCATACTGCAGGCCCATGGTCTTCCGCTGTCGCGCATTCAGCAACTCCTCTTTGCTCGCTCGGATGAGGAACTTCAAAAAATCGCGGAGAGCGCGGGGAAAATTGACCCTGGAATAGCTAATGTCCACAGCCATGCCTTTGCCTCGAGGGAAACATGGACAATTTACCCTTTGAACGAGCAACTCTTCGTGGTGGCTCGCAATGGGGCGCTTCTTTCAACGAGTCAGCTCGAAGCTATCGGCAAGATTTGTGACGCCGCTCCCAAAAAATCCTCAAAAAGCACCCTTACACGATGAACCTACAACGCACATCCGCCACCGCCTTCGGTCTCGTAGCCTGGCTAGAACAAACGCAAATTCATCTTCCTCTCAAAGCGATCGAATGTCGCTTTGAGGCGTCTGGCGTCGCGGTCGATGTCCAGATCGATCAAATCTTCCACCAATCGGCGGGGCGTCCGCTTGACGTCACATATTCTTTCCCGCTCCCCTCGAAAGCCGCGGTCTATCGGTGCGAAATGATCGTCAACGGCCGCACTATCCGCGCCAAGGTTGTGGAGCAGGAGGCTGCCCGCGAACTTGCCAGGCAAAAGAAGTCGGAGGGCCGTCGCACGGCTTTGGTCGAAATGGAGCGCGGGAATCTCTTCACGCTCTCCTTGGGCAATGTGCAACCCGATGACCTCATCGTCATCCGCTTCGCCTACGTTGAGGAACTCGACGCGTGGAAGGACGAACTGGCGCTGCAGATTCCCTTCAATCCCGGTGTGCGCTACGTTCCCGGCGAGCCCCTTTTACGACTGAATTCCGGCAGGGGCGCAGCAGACGATACTGATCAGGTCCCGGACGCCTCTCGCCTCTCGCCGCCGCGCATCGATCAAATGCACCCGGACGCCACGCGGCTCTCGCTCTCAGGAAGACTCGACGGCTGCGACGTGGACCCGAGCAGCATTTCGTCTCCTACGCATCCGACGGCCGTGCGTCCCGCAGGCAGCAGCGCCGAGATTTTTCTGCCCATTAATGCAGCGGTTCCCGATCGAGATTTCGTGCTACGGTGGCGCCGCGCTGCCGCCCCTGATCTGCAGTCAATTGCCTGGATCTCTTCAGTTCGGGAGGAAACTTACGCACTGATTCAGCTGAGGGCTCCGGACGACGTGCCGACGGACCGGCAAGGCAGCGATCTCTATTTTCTTGTTGATCGTTCGGGGAGCATGGCCGGCGAGAAATGGAGCAAAACCGCCGATGCGCTCGTCGCTTTCGTCAAAGCAACAACGCAGCATGACCGTGTCTGGATTACGTTTTTCGAATCCGCCTACCTCGACTTTGCGGAAAAGCCCTTGGGTCGCGACGCCTTGCTGCAGGACCTGAATTTCCGATCCCTTGCCAAACTTGGCACGGGTGGGGGCACCGAACTGCTTCCGGCGCTGCGCCATGTTCAGGGAATTCACGAACGATTTTCAGCCCGGCGCCGCAGCCATATCATCCTCATCACGGACGGCCAGATCGCCAACGAGGAAGCCGTTTTGAAGGAAGTTTCCGGAAAGGCACTCCCCCTGCACTGCTTCGGCATCGACCACGCCGTCAATGAGGCGTTCCTGCGCCAACTGTCCGGTCAGCAGCGGGGCACCAGTGTTTTTCTGACCCCGAACGATGATCTTGTTCGTCCTATTGCTATCCTTGGCTCAAGGTTGAGCCGTCCGGCTTTCACGAATCTGATTTTGGAAGGAGACTGGGAATTGGCTGGCACCGAGCTGCCGGACATTTATGCCGGCCAAGTGGTCTTCGCTCCAATCCGAACGAACGGCAATTGGTCGGACCTCAAGATTGCCGGCAAAGACAGCGCAGGGCGACCGTGGACTGTCGAGCTTCATGTGCGGGCTGCGAGAACCAATTTGCCAAAGCTTATCTGGATGAAACGCCGCATTGAGAGGCTTCTGCAGAGTGGCAAGAGCAAGGAAGCCGTCGCACTCGCCGAAAAGGTGAATCTGGTTTGCCGCGGCGCAGCCTTCATCGCGTGGGATGACGCCGAAGAGGTTGCAATCGCCCAGGACGAAGTTTATCAGCCGAGTCTCGATGTTCCAAGCGGTCTTCCTTCCAGCGTGCATTCTGCGCCGCGAGCGGCGGCATTTATGCCCGCGTCGAGAACGGCATACATGCCTGGGAAGAGATCGTCCTCGCCTACGAGGAGAGAGTCATTGCCTGCGAGACCGTCTTTCTTCAAGAGGAAAATGACAGAATGGTGGAATGCCGTTCTAGCAGGCTGCTTCGATATAGAGCCGGTTAACGATATAGTCGATCTGGAGCAACTTAAACGCCTAACAGAACAATTAAACAAGGCAATCGAATCCGCCTTTTACCCTGATGACGCAAAGAAGCTCACCAGCATTGTGTTGGACTGGGCAAAGCACACCGACGATCAACAGGTCAAGGACACACTACGGCAATTGTTGCGCAAGTGTGACCGAGATGGGGAGGCGCGTTTTCTAAGAAAGGTGCTCTCGGACTTTTTCCTGTCACTTCCCGATCCTTGGCAAACAAGGGCGAGTTCAATACTTTCGGCACTGACCGCCAAGATCTATGGCGGGGCGGCGTCAACGAGCGGGTAATATGCCCAGATCATGGTTACGGTTAGGCGGCGTCACCATAAAGCGCCAGCTGCCTCCTACTGCGAAGTCTGCGGGTGTAATGCCCCTCGCTCTGGAAAATGAAGAAGAAGTGTCGGCCGCGAATTACGCACACCACTTGTTTGAAGCCACCACGAAATCTCATGAGATCGATTGAAACCACGCTATACACCGGGATTGACTACAAATTCCGTCCCGGTTCCTATTGGACCGCGTCCGCTAATCCGCTGGAGGCCGTGCTTCGCAACATGAAGGGTCAGCGGCGGAGGGAGACGGTACGAGACCTTTACGCCGCGGGAAAACTGGAAGGACCTTTCGATATACTGCTGAGCGACTCACTCGACGATGAGGCACGTAATCGGCTTGGCCAGATTCGCCCAACTTTCATGGGGCGGGAATATCTACCAGACTACCGCCGACACGAAACCGAAATCGCACGCATCGAAATGGAGTCCACGACCTCCGACGCGATTAGTCTCCGGGCTCGTCCGGTCGGGTCGCGAATCGAGTACGGTTTAGTTGACGAATACGCATCTGAATTCATTCTGCCCCAACGAACTTCGCGCCGGCCACTTTCTTTACGCCAGCTGATTCGCTTTTTGGACTCTATACAAAAGGTCGGACCCAGCGATCCGAGCTGGGATCGGTTCGGTTTCATTCTCTCATTTAACCAAATCAACTTGGAGTGGGGAGCAGATCTGGAAGAGCTCCAAAATTTCACTCAGGTGTATTCCGATCAGTATCCTGAGCTGGCCGCGCATTACTCGCGAAAAATCGCGGAATGGAGCGCTGGGCAGGGAGCAAAAGGACCGGATAACCCGGCAGGCTGAAAACTAATGAGGGGCGTTAGCAGACTCCTTGGAGGCTTTTATGATTAACGGCGTTCCCGACAATGTCTGGTACGAAATCCAAAACGCTGAGTATCGAGCTGAGCGAGCCACGCGCGACCAGATCTCCGCATTTGAACAGCGCCAGACAATGACCAGAACTCAGCGCATTGAAGGCCTGGAGAAACTGGCTAGAGCCGGTTTGCGATGCTAGATGGATCGGTCAGATCTGCTTTGTCTGGCTCAACCCGATCGGTCAAACTAACCCAACTTGGATAGATCCTTAAATTTTAAACGAAGTCGCCGTGAGGGGCGGCACTGCGCATTGCCGGTCGACGGGCCGGGTTGTCACACCTTTGCGCGAAGGGTCCGCTAACGTGGTGGACCTATCCCTCCGCTTTAAATGAAAGAATTGATACACTATGACACCTCGCCCCAAAGTTGATGCTGATCCAGTAGCGATGGCGACCATGGAACGGATTCGCCGGGATTTAAACCAGCGGCCACCCCAGAGGGGGCTGCAGTGGGGGGCAGTCGTCTGCGCCTTGTTTGTGGGTTACTTAGGAGCAAATTTGGCTAGCAGGAAAAGCAGCGGTGATCCCGTGGCGGTTACCTCGCAGCAAGGGCAGCAGCAGGTAATCGCCCGGGCGACGCCTACTAGCGACGATATCCGGCGGCGGCAATCGGCTCCTGGGTATCGACCCGATGCGGCAGTCGATGATCCCAACGCCGTGGCCAACAACTGGTCCCAGAGCGATCGGGCTCCCCGGGCGCTGGCGGTTGAGCCCGACCGGAGCGCTCCGCGTCCCCAAGGCGATTACTTCAATGTGGAGCTGCCGGACGGTCGCCGTATCCACTCCACTGTGCGGGCGGCGGTCAGCCATTTCGGCGCGTTGCCCTTTACGGGTAACCGGATCGGCGATGCCCGTTATGTTGGGGTTGACGGGCACTGGTATGTCTGGACGGTGCCGGTGGGCGGCAACACCGCCTCATGGATTGACCCTTAATGAGAGCACGCCTTTTCGAGACCGCCCAGCTTGAGCTGGAACAGATCAGTGTCGCGCTCCAGCGCGCTTATGGACGGGAATCGTCTACTGCCGCAAAACCGAAGCGACGGCTAAAGCTACCTGCATTCAGTTTTGGCCAAATCCTTTACGTTCTTGGGCTCTTGCTGCTGGGCGGAGTCCTGCTGCATCCCTGGCAGCGTAGTGTTGATCCGCTGGGTGACGCCAAGCTGAACAACGCGCCGCCAGTCAAGGTTGGTGAACCACCATCACCGACTCTGCACCCGGTCCGACTGGGCGATCAGTTCATGGCCGAGATGCCGGATGGCCGTTGGTTAACTGCAACCTATGTCGGTCAGCATCGGGACTGGAATGATTTGCCCTGGACCGGCAACAAAGTAGGCGATGCTAGATACGTATGGGCTCTCAAACATTGGTTCATCTGGGCAGCGCCTTTGACACCCGCTAACGCGACCCCAACTTGGATTGATCCTTAATGATCGCTAACCGCTTTTGGCACGAATCCACTTTGTCCAACAGCTTCTCCAGCTCGACACTCTATCAGATCGCGCAAGCAACGAACAACTGGCTTATTGACCGAAAGAGCTAACAAGCCGTCAGCCAGCTTCCAGAGCTGATTCGCAGTCGTTTCGCGATCCCATGCGCTCAACAACTACAGATCGTCAATATCATTGATGACGCTAACCGCAACTTAACTGATGCCCGTACTCGGCGATCTCTTCTTTTACCGAGCGCAAGAGATGCGCAAACGCTACAATCGATGTTTTGGCAAGGAGTGATTTAGCATTCTTGGGTGGTCTGTGGTAAAGATGCTAATTACAATGGATTTTAAGCGGCTGGTGTATGGCAACAGGGCACGGACGCTGCCTTGATCCCGTTTGCTAAACATACCTAACGTAGAGTGCTGCTTGTTGTTTGGTCTGTTTCGTCGGGCAAGCTCAGTATCCGCAGATTTTAGTGAAGTAAACTCGGTTCTTGTGGTGCGCCTGCTGATTACTTGAATTGAGCTCTCACGGCGGTGCTGCCGGAATCGGTCCCAATGGTCAGAACCACAGTGACCGGGCTGGTGAGGCCAGTCAAATCCACGCCTTTGCCTTCCGCATTGAATGTGAAAATGTTGTTACCGAGCGGCACAATCTGCGCCTTCAATTTCACGTCATTGATGACCCCCTTAAAGTCAAATCTTCCGTTGGGCTTCTGTTCGAACGAACCCGCCGGAATCGTTACGGCGAAGGTCCCAATCTGCAGGGTTACGTCTTCCGTGACAGGGTTAATCCCTTTGCTGTTCGCGCCCAGGGTGAAGGACTCCTTCAGATCGAAGCGATGCTTTGCAATTTCGAGCTTAGCGAAGGACGAGGCGAAAGGCACGAGCGGGGTAATAGCGACTGACTGGGGACTCATCTCCGCTCCGAAGGGCGAACCTGGGACCGGCGTCAGGGCCCCGTCGGCACCGATGCTGTAGGCCGAAACGTTGTTGCTGAATCCGTTTGCCACGTAGACGAACTTGCCCGTGGGGTCCACGGCCACTGAGACGGAAAAGGTCCCCGCTGCGAAGGGCGACCCTGGGACAGGGGTCAGGGCCCCGTTGGCACCGATGCTGTAGGCCGAGACGCTAGCGTTAGGAGGGATCGGGAAGCCAGTGTTTGCCACGTAGGCGAACTTGCCCGTGGGATTCACCGCCACTGAGGCGGGCTCGGTCCCCGCTGCGAAGGGCGACCCTAACGACGTCAGCGGCGTCAGGGCCCCGTTGGCGCCGATGCTGTAGGCCGAGACGTTGCTGTCGCCAACGTTTGCCACGTAGGCGAACTTGGCCGTTGGATCCACGGCCACTGAAACGGGCAAGGTCCCCGCTGCGAAGGGCGAACCTAACGACGTCAGCGGCGTCAGGGCCCCGTTGGCGCCGATGCTGTAGGCGGAGACGTTGTTGCTCAACGTGTTTGCTACGTAGGCGAACTTGGCCGTTGAATCCACGGCCACTGAGTTGGGCTCGGTCCCCGCTGCGAAGGGCGACCCTGGGACCGGCGTCAGGGCCCCGTTGGCACCGATGCTGTAGGCCGAGACGCTGCCGTTAAAGGCCGGGGGGGCGCCCCGGTTTGTCACGTAGGCGAACTTGCCCGTGGGATCCACGGCCACTGAGACGGGGTTGGTCCCCGCTGCGAAGGGCGACCCTAACGACGCCAGCGGCGTCAGGGCCCCGTTGGCGCCGATGCTGTAGGCCGAGACGTTGTTGCTCCCAATGTTTGCCACGTAGGCGAACTTGGCCGTTGGATCCACGGCCACTGAAGAGGGCCCGCTCCCCGCTAAGAAGGGCGAACCTGGGACGTTGAACATCAGGGCCCCGTTGGCGCCGATGCTGTAGGCCGAGACATTGTTGCTCCCAATGTTTGCCACGTAGGCAAACTGGGCGCGCAATGGTGCCGCCAGGCAGACAAAGCCGATGGCGAGCGTTGAAAAGACACTAAGCCAACCTCTTCTCACGACGCCTCCTCCTTGAGCCAGTCCTAAGCGGCTAGGTTTCGTTCGGGTGATCCAAGGGCGCGGCAGCAAACGCCCTTCTTCTTTCAAGCCCGCTAAAGGGGCCTCAGCCGGGTTTCGCGAGGGAGAAAAGCGACTCACTTCTTTGTGACGTACGAGAAACGAGGTCATAGTAGGGTGTTCCCTGTTAGGTTTTGGTAACTTCTCAGTAACGGACCTTGAAGCCCGCTCTTGAAACGTCTGCTAGCGCTGTAGGCGCAGCAGGCGTTTGTGACCACCTCGAGCGAAACGGCGACGCATTTGTTTTCGCACCGGGATCTACCTAATCGGCCGAGTTCTGGCAAGACTAAATGGAAATTCTGGCAATTATGGCTAAACCGTCGGCATGCTCAGCCGATATAAGCAGATTGCAGGAGTGAGTTACCTGCTGATTTGTCATAAGCAAGTTCCAGGAGTCGCCTCGGGTGGCAGCAAGGCCGAGGCGGCTCTTCTTTTTCTGCTGCTACGAGCAAGGCACCAATATCACCGGAATGAACTCGGGCTGTGGGATCAGGCCGATAGACAGCAACATGTTGCCGATGAGGATCGCGCTAGGATGCCCCAGGAACGAACTCGGGCTACGGGTGCGCGTGCCCGTACAGCTCGTTTGATCGGTGTATGACCCTTCCCGGAAAGCGCACACCGCGAGGCTCCGGCTGAGCTTGTCTCTTATTATCACAGGACAGCGACCCACCGACCGTGAATGGCGACTTTAGTGTTCGCGTCTGCATCTGATTCTCCAGATAGCTGAAATTCCCGTTCGCCCTCTTCGCCATAGACCATTGCCGAGAAGCGCCGAATGGAAAACCGTGGTCCAGATTTACCATACCTCTCGGCACTAAAACTCCATCCGCGCTTTCCATTTTTAGCTACTTGGCTGCCGGTATAAACATAGTCATTATCCAGTCCTCTAATTCGGTTGTTGCTGATCATGGCGACCCCTTCGCTGGGTGTCTGGTTTATGGTGGTTTCGAATCGGTAGATGCCTCGACGCATACACTCTATGGTCTTCATTTTAATTTTTGAGACGCCAGGGTAAGGCCGGTTATTCAAGGCTCGACACCACCGGAACGAACTCGGGCTACGGGTGCGCTGAAGGATGCCCTGAGCCATACAGAATTGTGAATAAGCGGCGAGCGAAGTGCGTCTGTTATATCGGTTTTCTCATACAGATAGAAAACTGAGCACAACGAGCCGGGAAGAGGTTCCTGAGCAGGAGGCAACTTTTTCTCGGTGGCGTGACCCCTCTGAATGGACAGGTCTAAATTGTAGTTCTGCGTCTTTTAGTTGGTTTTTTCTGCTGGGTTTCTTGGTTGTTCTGTCAATTAAGTGGGCAACAAACCGGAGTCCAGACTTATCCATAATCGCCCCGGGCCAGTGCGTTGCGAGAATGCCTGGTACAGGTCCGTTACGTCGCAGCAGCGTGCTGGCCCGGAAAAAGGCGATTGTGGGTAAGTCGCTAGTTGAAGCCGATC
>Ga0209647_1003343_pt1 | contig 12435 bp, 9 predicted proteins | sample GraSoi_2013_60cm_FD_185827 | JGI IMG/M metagenome (GOLD analysis project Ga0209647, IMG submission 185827) | Grasslands soil microbial communities from the Angelo Coastal Reserve, California, USA - Sample 9_17_2013_60cm (SPAdes) (version 2) | ecosystem: Environmental > Terrestrial > Soil >... | reverse complement strand
GCAAAAAATGCGACATAGCCAAGGTCGAGCAGTCCGGCAAAACCTACGACAATGTTGAGACCAAGGGCCAGAATAACATAAAAGCCTGCATCTCCATAACCGGCCAAACGGCCATCGGTACCAAACCCAAACAGGAAGGGATCGAGTACGGGATAGAACAGCACAAAGGCCACCAGGATCGTCAAGAAAAAACGTTGTGCGCCGCTACTACGTAAAGGCAAATCATTGGGGACAAGATCCTTGGCCTCTTCACGAGCGCGGCTTTCAGAGAGGACTTCAAGCTTGTGCCGTTCACTTAAATCAGCGCCAATCTTCTTTTTACCATTTCCGCTGCCGTTTGTTCCATTGCCCTCGGCAGAGATAGTACGTCGCAAGGCGATTATACCTCCCAGTCGTCCTAGAAAATAACCAAGAATGGGCAAAAGGAGCGTACGGATAACCACCCAGATTAAGAGAATTGGGGGTAAAGTGCCTGTGAAGTAGAAGATGAGATCAGCGATCAGGGAAACAACTGCAAAAGCAGTCGCAAACCAGAAACCTCCAGCTTCGGCCCGACGCATTAACCCCACACGCTGTTCAGCATTAAGAACCGCCAGGCTTTCAAGTGGCGAAGGAGGAACATAGTTGCGTGCTTTACGCACACGCCCACGAATATAAAAGTACACAGGCCAGATAATGGCAGACAAGGCGAGGCCAATAATCAAACCCGTGTTGATCACGAGAAAGAGGGGAATTAAAGTGAAAATCAGGATATCGATCCATACCTGAAGGGTGGGTAGACGACCACTATCCGCAGCCACGAGATATCCTGCCAATGCAATCACTGTTGCATAGAAAATGGCAATAAAGATAGCAGCCTGAATAAGTGTAGGGGTATCGTAGGTACTGCCTGCAGATGTTATGAAGCCGAGTAGTACATTGTTGACAATCTCTTCACCGCTCCAGATAAAGGTGAAGACAACAATAGGTACCAACAGAGCCACGATCCACTTTATCAGCAGCGTACGGACATCGCGTGCAGGGAAAAGCATACGGGAGCTTATCGATGTGGACATGCTTTCAGCACCTCGTTTCCGATATAAAACGTATTAAATATCGCAGCATTCTTATATCCTTTACACCTTCTCAGGCGTTTGCTGGCCAAGTAGGCCAGAAGGTCGAAAAATCAGGATTAAGATCAGTATACTAAAAATAACAGCTTCATGCCATGCTGCCCCTCCATGAGGCAAACCCAGTGGTACACCAAACAGAGTAGGGGCATTAGACGCATATGCATCAGGAATAAGCGAAGCCAGTGCTTCGATTACGCCTATCAAGACTCCCCCCAGCATGGCTCCGACAAGGTTACCAATTCCGCCAAGAACCGCGGCCGTAAAGGCAAATAGACCAAGCTGAAATCCGATAGTAAAGATCGTGCTGCCGTACTTTAAGCCGTAAATAAAACCAGCCGCACCTGCAAGTGCCGCTCCAATGAAGAATGTGATAGTAATGATACGATCAACATTTACGCCCATAAGCGCAGCTGCTTCGCGATCCTGCGCTACAGCACGCATAGCGCGTCCTGTACGTGTACCATTAACCATCCATTGGAGGCCAGCCATCAACGCCACTGCCACTACAATTACGAATATATCAACGCTGCTGATAGTTAAAGGACCTACATAGTAGGTGACATTAGGGAAAATCTGGGGAAACGAGATGTAGTTTACGCCGCGCCAGAGCTTGCCAATATCTTCCAAAATGAGCGAGACACCAATCGCTGAAATAAGTGGAGCAAGGCGTGGAGCATTACGCAAGGGGCGATAAGCCACACGTTCAATGACCACACCTAATACAGCGCATACAAGCATGGCACCTAAACAAGTAACAACCATCGCACCGACCAATGCCAGGCCTATTGGGGCTGACGAGGTTGTAATACCTAATAAGGTGAAGATAGCAATGGAAATGAGAGTACCAATCATAAAGATATCGCCATGGGCAAAGTTAATCAACTCGATGATACCATAGACCATCGTGTATCCCAAGGCAATAAGTGCATAAATTGCCCCAGTGGCAACTCCAACCACTAATTCCTGCAAAAATAATTGCATATAGTTCGGATTTCCACCTTTCTGCCAACTATAGGTCAACACCAATCATTTGTGGTTCGCTATTCTAATGAGGAAGCAGGGAAAGGTGAGGGACCCTGACTCCCCTGCCAAGGGGCGGCAGACCCTTGAAACCCTGTCATTTCTCATTTTACCGAATGCTGAACCTGCTTAACAACAAACAGAGGAGTAGCCATTCAGACACAGATGTGCCAACTACCCCCCTGCGTTTTGAGCTAATTAGAGATAGCACCACTCTTTAGCTCAATTGTAATCTAGAACAACATTACTGACAGTCTAAACTATGCAACAGTCACCTGAGATGTGAATATCCAGTCGGGTTTACCGCTGGTATTGGCCGCCAACTTATAGATCGAGATGATCTTGTCCGTGGTATCTCCATTGGAGTCAAAGGCCTGGTGGCCCGTGATTCCACTATAAGAGATACCCTGAATGGCAGTGATAACGGCCTGGCGGAACGCCTTGGCACCAGCTGCATCGCTCGAGTTCTGCGGCGCCTTTGCTCCATTCGCCAGGGCGGTCTTAATCGCCTGGATCAGGATATTGGCACAGTCATAGGCTGCTGCGCTGTAAACGTTGAGATTATTACCATAGATTGATGTGTACTGACTGCGGAAGTTTGCCGCTGATTGACTGGTTGTGGTATCAACAACAGCGATGGTACCATAAGCCGGACCGCCCGAGAGACCAATCGTGGAGGCAAAGCTGGGGGTCACAACGCCATCACCAGCACCCAGGGGAAGATTCTTCAGCCCAGGGACCTGCTGCATCTGCTCGCGAACGAGAATACCGCCAGTGGAGTCATTGCCACCAAAGTAAATGCCTTGAGGATGCTGACTCGCGATCTGGGTGAGCAACGAGACATAGGAGGTCGTGGTGCCCGGCTCGCTACTATGACCCAGCACCGTACCGCCATCAGCCGCAAATTGTTTCGCGAAGGCATTGGCGATACCTACGCCATAGGTCTCAGTATCATCAATGACCCAGACTTTTGTCAAGTGCAGCGTCTTATACATGTAGTCAGCACCAGCGGGCCCCTGGTGATCATCGGTGGTCGCAATACGGAAATACGTCACTTTATTGGTCGGGCGCAGTGTCGGGAGCAAATTATTGGCGCCACTGCATCCGGAGTCGGCCGTATCCTTCGTTAGACACGGGTTGGTATTGGCCGGGCTAATCTGAGCAAGGCCTGCCTGGTTTGTAATAGGCATCTCTGCCTTTGCCACACTACTGTTAAAAGGTCCAACGATGCCGCTGACGAGGGCATCACCGACGAGAGCATTGACATTCTGAGCACCAATAGCTGGATCGTGGGTACCACTTGGTCCCACATCATCTTTAGGAACTAACACCAACGTAATGCCAGGAATGGTCTGATTCTTGTTGGCTTGATCAACCGCCATATGGGCGCCATTCTCCGCGGGCTTTCCGCTACTGGCGTCTTTGCCCGATACAGGCAAATCGGTACCAATTTTGATCGTTGTCGAGCCAGCAGAGGGCGTGCTCGAACCGCCGCCAGTTCCTGAACCACAAGCAACGAGAATTGCGAACATCAGGGGTATGCCCATCGTTAACGCAAAAATACGTGACCAACTTCTCCGCATAATCTAGTCAGCCTCCTTCAGCAATACCAAATACAAATCACTAATTCAGAGGAAGAAAAACAGTGATTATCAATTTACAACATCTAGTTCTTCCTCCTACGATTAATACGTTTGATATTTACCAAAACTCACCAACTATCCACTTATTTGTTCAGCTTACATTTAATTTGGCTTTTCGTTCATCGAACTTGCTCAGGACCAGATGTTTTAAAGGAACGATGCTCACTCAGCAAGCTGGCTGGAATACAAAGATGGTACATTGGTTGAGCAGATTATATGCATGGCGAATGCCTATGTCAATAGCTAGTGAGATGCACTTCTATGCTTTTAGGGTTGAGTTATAAAAACCTGATCAATTTACCTCACCTTAAGCAGGAAATTTCTGCCAAAAGCGCTCAAATGCTGAGATAACCTGGTGACGCGTTTGCTCCAAGGTGCCTCCATTATCTATGACTTCATCCACCAGGGAGAGACGAGGCTGAACAGGAGGCTGGGCACGAATACGAGCCCATGCTTCTTCGGTGCTCAAAGCATTACGAGCCATTAATCGCGCTAATTCTTGCTCTTCTGGACAAATGACAAGCCACTTGCTTTGACAAAATTTACCAGAATTCCCCTCCAGCAATTTTACTGCATCAATAATGGCAATGCCCGTTTCACTTACAGGGGCAAGTTCATTGACCAGGGCAAGGCCAACAGCGGGATGAACAATAGCTTCCAGGCGTTGCAGCGCAGTAGCGTCCTGGAATACAATTGCGCCCAATGCCTTGCGATCAACACTTCCATCTGCAGCCATTACCTTGTCGCCAAAAACGGCGGCGACCTGCAAAGCTATCGGCTGACCGCTGTTATAAAGCTTATGCACAACCTCATCTGCATCAATATAACGTTCAGCTCCTAATTCAAGGAGCATATGTCCCACGGCGGTCTTGCCACAGGCAATGTTGCCAGTCAACCCGATAATTCGTGCCATGAGCAATGATCTCCTACATCTATGTATATCATCACGAGGAAGTGCAAACTACTTCTATGCTATGCATGAGTATATTATAATCCACTGAGCCTATTTTAGGGCTACATCTTCATCCTCCAAAAGTACTTATTCTGGCTCTTTTTTCCACACTTGTATGCAAGTGTCGTACAATGGCCTCACTGTCTAGGTATACATTAGATTGTAAGGAGCAAAGTTATGGGCAGACGCCTGGGGATTATCGTAGGGATCAACGACTATCAGGATACTGCCTTTCAATCACTGCAATATGCAGAAAACGACGCACGAGCACTTGCCCAATGGCTGGTCAATACAAAAGGTGGCAACTGGGAGCCCTCTGATGTACAACTTGTACAGGGGGCATACGCCACACGAGAACTCATAGAATCACTCATTCGCCAGGTATGCATTAATGTAGCAGGCCCAGGGGATCTTGTTTTTGTCTATTTTGCCGGGCACGCATTTCTCAATGAGACTAATGGTGAAGGATATCTAGCCTTTACCAATACACAGCATCGACAGCCAACTACTGCCATCCACCTCCCGTCGTTAGTCCAACAGGCCATGGGAGGAAGCCGTGCAGCTCATGTTATATTTATACTCGATTGCTTCCAGTCAGGTGCAGCCTGGCAGATGCGCCGTTCTTCTCCTTTCGATGCAAAACTGCTGCTAGGACCAAATATTCTCAATGCATTACAACAAACGGGGGATCGCTTTATCATATGCTCATGCCGTGGCAATGAACGGGCTCCTGAAACAGGTGAAAAGGGGCTGGGGAGCTTCATCTACCGCTTGATTTTAGGCTTGTGCGGACCTGCCAGTGAACCCACCACAAATCAGATCACGCTCCAGCGCTTACAGGCCTTTCTTTTGAAATCGCTTGGTGAACAACAACGTCCACAACTCTTTGGCCAGGAGCGCATACCGCTGGTCCTGGTAGGAGATATGCATAGCCTATCCACCCCACAAATAAGTGGACAATTGCCACCTTTACCATCAGGTTCATTATCCGCACAGCAAAGCGGAAATGTTTCAACAGCCTTCGCCGCTACAACTGCCCCACGGACAACGATAGGCTCTTTCATGGCGCAAGCTTCCCCCAGTGGGGCTGTAACGGCGCAAATGTCGCCAACTACCACTGGAGAAGTGACACTTTCACCAGCAGAGCAACAATGTGCCATGCTGGTAAAGCAGGCAAGACACCTGATACAAATGCAGAACCCGAACGAGGCATTTAACATTGTAGAACAGGCGTTACATATTGTTCCTACCGACGTGGCTGCATTGATTCTCAAAGGACAGTTACTCGGCACAGTTGGTCGTTTCGAGGAAGCTATCTATGTGGTTGGATTAGTGCTGCAGATAGATCCGAATAATGCTCTGCCATGGAGTATGCGCGCTGCCTTGTTAACAAATACCAGCCAGTACCATCTTGCGTTACAAGCAATTGAACGTTCACTGGAGCTAGACCCTAACAATCCGGAAACATATTCGATAAAAACAAGTATTATGGGGCAGATTGCCGCGGAGCAAAGCCAGGATAAGAGTAAGAGTAAGAGTCAGAAGTTGAGAGCGGTAAAGCGCGGTGGACCAGCATCTTTCTGGAACGCTGCGGGTATTCAATTCCTGGGCTTAATTATCGGGCTTGCAGGTGCAGCACTCCCAGTAATACAGCCTAAACTACCGCCATTAGCAACACTCGCTTTGCAAAGCCTGGGGTTGGCCTTGCTCTGTATTAATGCAGTACGCGGCTCCTACCTCTATGGCCTTACCAGGTTCTTGCTGACCTTCTTTATCAGCGCGATAACTGCTGCTATCCTAGGGGCCGTGGTTCTGCTTGGTGGTGCTACACACATTAGTACCGGGCGAATATATACGATACTGCAACACAACCCGGATCTGCTACTGCCGCTTTCATTTCTGGGTCTCTGGCTGGCAGTAGCCGCAGCACTGCCGCTGCTCATGGCATTGTTCAGCTTGATCGTGGGGCTTATCGTAGGTGTCAGAAGAAAGTGACGCTAAACTAACTGGCCGCCTCTGCTAAGCGTTCCCATTCAACAAGTAGCTCATCCACATGCGCCTTCTCCTGTTCATATTCAGCATTCAATTGCGTAAGCAGGGCTGCATCAGCATTGAGAGCAGCCTCTGCTAAGGCTGCCTCGATGTCCTTTACTCGCGCCTCTGCCTTCTCAATATCCCGCTCTACATCTTCCAGAGCGCGTACTTTGACCTTCCCAGCTTTCCTTCCGCCTGCTTTTGCCGGAGATGCAGCAGGTTTGGTCACGCTAGAAGCAGTCGGGGGCTCATTCTTGATCCGCACAGGAATATCTAGCACAATTGGTTGTTTACGGGTCCGGTATTCCGTATAGTTACCCATGTAAGGAATCAGTACGCCATCTTCGATGACCCAGACTTTGGTCGCCAGGCTATCGATAAAGTAGCGATCATGAGAGACAAACAGCAGAGTACCCTCAAACTCACCCAGAACCTCTTCCAAAAATTGGCGTGATTGCAGATCAAGATGGTTCGTTGGTTCATCAAGGATCAGCAGATTTGAGCCCCGAAGGGTTAGCTTTGCCAGGGCAATGCGACTGCGCTCACCCCCACTCAAAGCTCCAATAGGTTTAAACACATCATCACCTGAAAAGAGGAAGCGCCCAAGGAATGTGCGTGCCCCCTCCTCGCTCAAAGTACTTACCTGGCGAATTTCATCGAGAATGCTGCGTTCGGCGTTCAGGCCTGCATGGGTTTGGGAATAGTAGCCGATGCGTACATTATGACCAGAATGTACTTGCCCAGCAACAGGCGGTAGTTCACCGATGATGGTACGCAGTAGTGTGGTCTTACCTGATCCATTTGGCCCTAATAAGCCAACACGATCTCCACGCAACAGTTCCAGATCGGCAACGCGCACTAATTCAGTACGCTCTTTTGTCGCGCTAATATAGCCTGCTGCGAGCTTTTGGGTTGAGATAACCACCAGGCCACTATCCACAATGGGACTAAACTCGAAATGCATCTCGGGAAAGTCTTGCGGACGCTCGACACGTTCGAGGCGATCCAACAGCTTTTGGCGACCTCGCGCTTCTCGGCTGCGCTGACCCGCCTTATAGCGGCGAATGAATTCTTCCGTATGAGCAATCTGGGCTTGCTGGGCTGTGTATTCGCGCATACGACGCTCCATACGTTCTTCGCGCAAATGCAAATATGTTGTATAGTTGCCGGGATATTCTTCTATACGCCCAAAAGCCATTTCAATGGTACGCGAGACTATCTTATCCAGAAAGTAGCGATCATGAGCCACGACGACGAGAGCGCCCTTCCAGCCTGTCAGATAGGTTTCTAGCCATTCAAGCGCAACCAGGTCAAGGTGATTGGTAGGCTCATCAAGCAACAGGAGATCAGGCTCCTGTAAAAGTAGTTTGCCTAAGGCAGCCCGCGTCTGCTGACCCCCACTGAGATGCGTTACCGGAGAAGTCTGCTGCTCACGCGTAAAGCCAAGACCATCTAACACCTGGTCCACCCGATTCTCATAGGTATATCCACCAGCATGCTCAAAACGTACTTGTAGATCTGCATAACGCTGCAATAACTGCTCATGTTGAGTCAGTTCATTTTGTGCGGCAGGAGTTGCTAGTTGATGGGCAAGCTCGTTAAGTTCCTGTTCCCAGGCACGTATTTCGGTAAAGACTGTCAGCATCTCCTCGCGCAACGTATTCTCGGGTTGAAAATCTGTCACTTGCGCCAGATAACCGATCCGGGTGTTACGCGCGATGGCAATGTTTCCCTCGTCCGGTTCTTCTCGTCCGGCCAGAATATTGAGTAAAGTAGACTTACCCGCACCATTGGGTCCAACAAGTCCTATACGATCATTCTCATTGATTTGAAAGCTTACGCCTGCGAATATGCGTTCCGCTCCAAAAGATTTACCTACCTGTATAATACTGACAATTGGCATACGTTTTAATTCACCTGATAGCTTTTTTATATTTTCTGTAGCTTCGAAGGGTAGCGTATCATATCAACATCTTACATGCAAGATAGCTCACCTGATATTGATCGATCAATAGTTGGCTAGAAGTACAAGCCTATGTTATACTGAGTAGGCAAGCCCTTCATTCCGAGGTGAAAGAACGTTCATCAGCTTTCCTGTACACTGGTAACAGGTGATGGGCGCCATTGAGCTTGCCAGGCCTCAGCTTTCTAAAAAAGAGGCATTGGAGTCTATTAACTTGGCATCCCTACATAAAATCGTAGAAATAAAAGAAAGAAAGCGGTGCTCCCTCTCATGAAAGAGCAGTCTCTGGACAATCTGTGGCTGGCGCAAATGCTGTTCGATCTTGGAGCAGTACAGTTCGGAAACTTTACGGTGAGCGAATCCGCAGTAAGCTCACCAGTTTTTGTAAACCCCAAGGTACTTATTAGTAATCCAAGCGCTCTCCGCGTTGCCAGCAAACTCATGCAGCAAGAAATTAGTTTAGCGCAATCTCTGCGCCGGCCAAAGGTGCATACTTTTGGTGTTGTTGCGGGTGTACCCGTCGGAGGATTGCTTCTGGCCTCCGCTTACTCACTGGAAACAAATGTACCTCTTATTTATGCCCGTAGCCGACCGGAAGGCACAGGTAAACGTGGCATTGAGGGCCATTTCACCAGTGGGGACACCGCGCTTATCATCGACGACCTGGTCACTAGAGGAAGTAGCATCCTGGAAACAGCAGTTCTCCTTGAAGAGAATGGACTCAAAGTGAAGGATGTCATTGTGTTGATTGACCGCGAACATGGAGCAGTCGAGCGTTTACGACGTCATGGATACAATTTAATTAGTATTTTGAAACTTGACGTCATGCTCAACCATTACATGTCTAAAGGCCTCATCTCTGAAGAAACATACCGCACGTGTGCTGAGTATATTCGTAGTAAGCAGGGAGAAACGCAGGCATCTTCATAAACAGCGAGAAAGAGCGAGCATTCGGCGTAACTGGATGCTCGCTCTTTCTCGCTATTGCGACGGTACTTTTAAGAAAGCGACATGGGTGGAACATAGGTAGGCGTAGGTGCAGCGCGTAGACCATCACCATTTTGCTGTTCTGCCGACGCCTTTGTACGTCGCACTGAGTCTAAGAAAGGCTCAATGATGTCAATAGGCAGCGGGAAGACGATAGTCGAATTCTTCTCGACAGCTATCTCTGTCAGAGTCTGGAGATAGCGCAGTTGCAGAGCACTGGACTGAGACCCAAGCACATTCGCAGCTTGAGCTAATTGTGCAGATGCCTGCAATTCACCTTCGGCATGAATGACCTTGGCGCGTTTTTCACGCTCGGCCTCAGCCTGCTTGGCCATTGCACGCTGCATGGTCACAGGCAATTCAATGTCCTTGATTTCCACAGCCGTTACCTTCACACCCCAATTTTCTGTGTGTTCATCGATAATAGCTTGCAACTCACGATTAATCTTGGTACGATTCGCCAGCAATTCATCTAGCTCGGATTGACCCAGCACATTTCGTAGGGTAGTTTGACCAATCTGCGTTGTGGCCTGCATAAAGTTCATGACCTGAGTAACAGCCGCAGTTGAATCAACGACTTTAAAGTAGAGCACCGCCGCCACCTTCATAGTGACGTTATCGCGTGTAATCACTTCCTGGGGTGGAACTGTCAGCGTAACAATACGCAAATCCACTTTTATCATACGCGTGATAATCGGTGGCACCCAGAATAATCCTGGTCCCTTTGCTCCTTGCAAACTACCAAGGATAAAGATTACACCGCGCTCGTACTGTTGGACAACACGCACGCCTGAGAGAGCAAAAAACACGAGTATCAGGACAATCACGCCAACGGCTGACCAGAGAATAACAGGGTCCATAGAAAACCTCCTTTTTAACCTTAACTTCTATTCAAGTGAAGGGATTGCATCTGTATCAATATGTACTTCATGCCGGATGGGCTGAACATGCAAACGCAGGCCTTCAATAGCAACAATACGTACTTCGGAACCAGCATCGGCTGTAGCAACAGGGTCATCTATGACGGCTGCCCAATCCTCATCACCATACCTCACGCGACCTGTAGGTAAGAGAGGAGTCGTAGCGATAGCCGTACCTCCTATCATAGTACCAATACTGGAATAGACTATATTCCGTCTCGAGCGGATTATTACGCTGATCAAGTATAAGCTGATGAGGCCTATGAGAGCAGCCATACTATAGACAACCCACGGATTGATCTGCGACCCACCATAGGGGCTGCCACTGTTAAAGAAAATGAACGCGCCGATGACAAGAGAAATGAGGGCGCCAATTGTCAGCACACCGTGTGTTGGTAGGCGTAAATCTAACACCAACAGGACAAACGCCAGTACCATCAAGCCCAGGCCCGCCCAGTTTGGTGAAAGCGAACCAATCGCGAACAGGAAGAGGAGCAGGGCTATCCCTCCAACGGTACCAGGCAGAATGGCTCCAGGATGTGAGATCTCCAGGTAAACGCCGATCATTGCCACGATGAAGAGCAGGAAGATGATATTTGGATCAAGCAATAAGCTGTAGAACGAGTCAAACAAGGACGGAGTTAGCATCTGTACATCAGCACCCGCTGTATGTAAGACGACACTCTGCGTACCAACGGTGACATACTGACCATTGACCTGGTTAAGCAGATCATTGAGGCTTGTCGCCTCTAAATTGACGATATGCTGACCTACCGCCTGGGTATCATCATACGAAGCAGCATTCGTGACCATCCTGGTTGCCAGATCAACATTACGCCCATAACGATGCTGGATACCTTTGATCGATGCTACAAGATCGTTTTCCAGCTTCGCCTTCAAGGTACTGCCAATATCGGCTCCTGTACTCAAGATAGGGCTGGAAGCACCTATACGTGTTGTCGGTGCCATGGCTGCAATAGGGGCCGCCAGGGTAACGAAAGCACCTGCAGAGGCCGCGTAACCACCCGTAGGCGAAACGTAGGTGATAATAGGAACACTACTATTGAGTTCAGCTTCGGTCATCGACTTCATTGCATCCAGGGCACCTCCTGGAGTATCAATTTCAATGACCAGTGCCTGCGCGCCATCACCTTCCGCTGTAGCAATTGCCTTTGTCAGAAGATGCAGTGAAGAGGGGCCGATTTCTGTGTTCAGCACCGTCACATCAACATGATAGTTTGAGGCAGCAGCAGAGCGCGCAGTCAATGTAAGAGATAGCGAGACAAGTACAACAATAATGACACTTACGAGACAAAGCGACAATGCTCGTGATGGCGTGTGTGCGTGGCGCGAAAACATAGCAATTTCCTCCACTAGTGATTAGAGCGCGCCTATAAATAAATGTCAATCGCTAAAATTATCATAGCATAAACTCCTGAGAAACACGATGTGTATCCATAACCTATGCCACTCCATGGCATATCTATACATTAACGTACTCTCATTGCTATTTGCTATATTGAATATAGCACATTGTTATTCCACCTGTCAAGTGGCAAGCGCTCCAATGTACGAAGCATTTCATCACTGAAGCATTCTCCCCGCTCATGGAGAAAGATGATATCCAGCAAATCCAAGTTGAATATTCTGCGTAGGAGGCTTCTGCCTTTAGTTTCTCCACCATAGATAACGCCCGGTTTCAGTGAACAGAAAAGGCAGTTCAGGGTGATACAATAAGGAGCGAAGAGCAACAAAAAAGGAGCAAAGCACATGTCCATGTCAAAGCGGTGTATTCCTTATACGC
>Ga0209647_1003342_pt1 | contig 12436 bp, 9 predicted proteins | sample GraSoi_2013_60cm_FD_185827 | JGI IMG/M metagenome (GOLD analysis project Ga0209647, IMG submission 185827) | Grasslands soil microbial communities from the Angelo Coastal Reserve, California, USA - Sample 9_17_2013_60cm (SPAdes) (version 2) | ecosystem: Environmental > Terrestrial > Soil >... | reverse complement strand
CCGCCGCAGCAAAAGCAAAGCCCCATCGCAGAGGCGTTTGGCGCGCTAGGTCTTTTATTCCTGCTGCGGCGTTCTGGTCTGCGCGGGTACGTGCCACGGCGCAAGAGCAGCGGGTGTTGCGGATGCCTGGTACTGCTGGTCATCCTCTTAGTGGTTCTCGGACTACCGGGCTACTTTGCTTTCAGGAACCGGATCCCGGCCCTGCAAAACACAATAAACTCAGTTTCCAGCGGCAATACCAGCGGTATCCTTGCGACACCACCTCTCGCCTCACCGACGACGACGCAGTTGAATGAAACGGTGAACTACGCAGGTGTCGACATCACTATTCTTAATGCGCAGCAGGCCAGCTCGTTTAGTGATGATAACAACTCCAGCACGAATGAATTGGTCCGACTCAATTTAAACGAAAAAGCCGGCTCGGCAGTCGGTTCCTTCCTCTACGGCGATGTGATGCGCCTGGTTTTACCGGATAAAACAACCATTGTGCCGTCCAGAGCGCAGAGCGATATCGGCCCGGATCAGGGAACTACCCGGAAGAACTGGATTGATTTCACTGTTCCTACGAATACCAAGATCGACCAGTTGGCACTGCTCCTGGGGACTGATAAAGAAGCGCAGATGAGCGTCCCGCTGTCGAGCGGCGCCAATCTCTCAGCATACCAACTGAAGACCGCGAGCCCGAACACTTCGATACAATATGCGGGACTGGCCTGGACGGTTACCTCGGTGACGCTGGCGTGGAACTATTACGGGCACCAGGCCGATAAGGGTATGCGTTACGTGGTTGTGCAATTCCGTATCGATAATCCCACATCAAACCAATTCACCAGTGGATTCCCCGAAGAGTATATGCGGCTGAAGTCCGGTGGCGCAACGAGCGCGCCAGCAGGAAACTCGACTCTTCCGATTACCGTGGCTGCCAACTCATCGGGCGCGACGGGTGTAGTGGCCTTCCAGGTGCCAGAGGGCAGCACAGCGTACACACTGATCCTGCTGGGCAAGCCAAGCGCGTACCCGCCGGTCAGCCAGTCCACTACGAATTTCCAGGTAGCGTAAGGGCCGTTCTGTGACTGGTTGCATATCTTTGCGGCGTGAACAAGGATATGCAAGCAGTCAGAAGAAGCCAAGACTTGGCGGCTTATGACCAACTACCAATCTATAGCGGTAAGGGGAAAGATTGAGCTGTGTGAGATACAGAAAATGGCCATCCTCATCGTTTACCAAATAGGGTCTCTTGTAGAGTAACTGGGCAGAAAAATGAGATGGGAGGTGTCTATGCCAGACGATCCCACAGATGCCTTCAAGGCGATTGCGGATGAGATCATGAAGATGAGCGAGGTAGACCAGAAGATGAGGAAGAGTGGGCAGTGGGATTCCTCGATTGATGTGGAAAATACGCAGCGGATGAAGGAGATTATTGAGCAAATCGGGTGGCCTACGAGATCGAAGGTGGGAAAGTATGCTTCAGAGAGCGCATGGCTGCTTGTCCAGCATGCTGATCATGATCGTGCATTTCAGAAGATGTGCCTCGATCTCATGAAAGCACAATCGGCAGGCGAGGTTTCGCCAGCAAATATTGCATATTTAGAGGATAGGGTGAGAGTTGGAGAGGGACGTCCTCAGTTATATGGTACGCAATTTTATGCCGATGAGGCAGGGAATATTGGCCCAAGGCCGATTGAAGATCCAGACCACGTTGATGAGAGAAGAAAAGCGGTTGGTCTGCAGCCGCTCAGTGAATATGCACATGATGTGGAGCAGTCTTATAAGGAGTACCACAGGAGATAGCGCTGCATTTTTGCCTGATTTATTAAGGCATGGTTCAATGTGAAGAAAAGTTCTTGACCGTTTATGCAGATTGAATAGTAAATGCGGACACCATAACAACTACCGAGAGGGCCGATAAATCGGCGGTGTGCGCGATAAATCGGCACCTACGGTTGGTTGGAGTAATGTGTTAAGCTGCATAATCGGGCCCTACCGATGGCCGGATTATTTCGTCAATGTGCATGAACAGTTACCCCGTGTCACCCTGAGCGAAGCGAATGGGCTCAGGATGACAGGGCTGGACCTTGCTGGTGGTGAGAAACTGTCACGCTCATTTGAACCATGCCTAAGGAAGCGAGCCGATTAGAAGAATGAGCTGATCTGGAGGTAGACCTGCTGTATGTTCTGCGGGGTGCCAGAGTACTCCTGTCCGCCGGTAGCGCCGGCAATCGCTTGCAGGCCTTGGACGTCGGCATCGCTGCCGTAGGCGATGGTGAAGACTTTGATGCCATTGCCCGCGTTGGGGCCGCTGGCAGCGATATCTTTGATGAGCTGATCTTTTGTGAGGGTGCTGGCATCGTCCATGCCATCGGTCAGCACCACTACTACTTTGATGTGTCTATCGTTAGATAAGGCCGCGAGGGCTTTCACCTGCTGGTCGATGGTATCGTAGAGGCGCGTATTGCAGCAGGCGGTGATAGCATTGATCTGGTCGCGTATCTTCTGGCGATTGGGGCCAAGCGGCACTACCGGTGACAGCACATTTATACTGTCGTTGAAGATGGTTAGACCTAGCCCATCGAGGTCACCCAGCATGCCAACAAATTGCAACAGGCCCTGCCGGGCCGCGCCGATTTTGCCATTGTCGTTCATACTGCCGGAGTGGTCGAGGATCAGCATGACATCGACCTTGCGGCGCAGGCTCTTCCAGGAAGTTTCTACGGCCTGCACTACATCTGCTGAAGGCACATTCAAGACGGCCTGTACTGGACGGGGATCTACGCCATGCGCTGTGTCAATTGGTGCCCCGACTTTGACACTGAGATTTGCCGGGCGGAAGCCGTATTGCAATGCCTTTTGCTGCTGGGGAGTGGAGAGCAAGAAATCGCGGAAGACCTGGGCCGCCGCTTTTTTGGCGAGCGTGACCCAGCTTGCCTGGGGAATGACAAATGGATGGTCGCTATAGAAGGTGCCCTCGCTGGGGTAGATTGCCACCACGGGTTCGGCCAGATGGCATAGCTTGCCGTTGTCATCTTTCACCTGCCCATCGTTGCCTGCTACCACGTAGTTTTCATACATGACAGCCGCGCTCAGGAAGGACGGGCCATTGCAAAACATCTTGGTCGCGAAGAAGCCGGTGCTACTCGGGTTGCTGTTATCGCCGTAATAGATGATCGAGCTTTCGACATTGGCGACAAATTCTTGCGTTTGCGCGTTATGCACATCGTCGAGGTTTAAGGTGTGCTTCTCGCCCGATCCCGCATAGTACTCTGCAAGAACGGCGTCCAGGCCAGAGTTTGAGAGGTCCGGAAGCGTGTGTCCAAACTTGAAATCTCCGAACCTGGCTATCAATTCGGGATGTCCGAGGGTGGCCCAACCTCCGGTGCTCAACTTGTCGATTTGAGCCCAGCCAATGGGTTGATCTGGCCAGCCCAGGGCTACCGCTTCGGATTTCCACATGGCAATTACCACGGGGCTGTTGACCAGAGGCGGCGTATCGCTGGCACCGGTGCTGATGATATGGCTGCCGTATTTCCCCAACCACATGGAATCGAGAAGGGTGAGCCAGACCCTGCCTGCCGGGCTCCAGATGTCGGGTTGAATTTTGCCAGCTAGAATTTGCTGCATAGAGTCACCGGAGCCGATGGGCGTGGCGTTGACGGTAATCGGCCCATCGCAGGCGGTCATCTTGCGGCTATTGAAATCTGCTACGACGTCGTTGATCCACAACTGTTTCTCGCTGCCGTAATACATGTTGAGTGTGACGGGGTTCGAGGATTGTTCTGTACACTGGCTGACGGGACGCGGAGCTGGAGTTGGAGTTGGAGTCGCCTGGGATGTACCCGGGAAGTCACAAGCAGAGAGCAGGGCCAGTAAGAGCATGAAGAATGAAATGTAGAGAGTGAGGCGAGATGCATATTTCGTTTTCAACGTGTGCATAGAGATCTGTGTCTCCTTTTACTACTGGTATAGCCGGGTCCATTGCAAGACAACGCTATCCAGTTACAGCCTACGGATTGGGATAATGGTTACCCCATTGTGTAATCAGCGCATCGACTATGTCACCTGGGGGGACACTGGCCCGGGGATCATCGCGTAAATCGAATGTATGGTCGGGTGCCAGTCGTGATAATTGCGCGAATGGATTGTTTTTGATACCGGGATCAGTAAGTTGTATGCCAGGCTCGCTGGGACGGAAGCCATACGTCAATGCCTGCCGTTGTTGGTCTGCACCAAGCAGGAAATCACGGAACTGCATGGCTGCCATTTTTTGATCATCGCTGACCCAGGGAGCATCCAGGATTGCAAAGGGATGATTGCTCACAGCATTGAGGCTGGGGTAATAGATCAGCAACGGCTCTTGCTGGGTCTGCTGTGCTTGAGACTAGTACTCAAGCACCAGGTTCTCGTAGGTCATCGTGATTGCATGGGCCGATGGGGGATTTGCGATTATCGTATCCGTGAAGTAGGTACCGCTGCTGAGGCCAAATTCATTAACTGCGCTCTCGAAAACCCCTATGTAGTTCCACAAACGAGAGTCGCTCAGTTGCGAGGACGATAGTCTCTGCGTTTGGGTATATGAGTAAGTCATAAGCATAAGAGTCAACAGGCCACTGTTGGACGTGTTGGATCGCGTCTGGCCAAGATTAATGCTGCTCCATTCTGGATGACCAAGATCAGCCCAGCCATGTGGCAATAACAAAGCCTGGTATATGGTATCCCAGTCGATTTTAGTATATTTCTTGTGAAAGACGAGGGCGCGATCTTTCCAGACAGCAAAAACGAGAGGACTATATACGAGATCTCTTTTAGAGAATGCCGTATCGGTAGCATTGACGAGCTGACCATTGTGGCTCTGACTCCATTGATAGTCGAGCCGGTTCAGCTCCAGGTCGCTTGCCGGGCTCCAGGCAGCCGGCTGGATTTGCCCACGAGCAATCTTGTCTCCTACGTCCAGTGAGTGGCGATTAAAAATTGCCCCAGGGATAAGTCACGTTCCAGGTTGAGGATAACAGGCAGTTTGTGCTGTGGGTTTGAGGCCAGCCGGTGTAAAGGACATATCCTGGCCCATGATGCCGTCGAAGTGCAGGCCCGCAGTTTTGAGCGCCGTACAGTCGCCTGGGGTGGGTAAGATGGTAAGATCCAGCTCAGGGAGGGTGCCGGCCTGGCGCTGGACGAGCAGGGTATAAGGGGCCTGGCCTATGGGCGGCACATACCAGGAGAGGGTCACAGTCATGGTGCAGTTTTTGGGCACGACTACCCAGCCGCCAAACATTGCGCGGCCAGGCTCGTCACTGGCGAAATTCGTTGGCGGTCCGATCGTATCGAGCGGATGCCAGTGTCCACCATTAGGGTCGGTGATAGAGGGCGCAGATGCCCCTGGCTGGAACTGACCGGCAGGGCAGAGGAGTTCATCCTGTGGATAGACCCCTGTCAGCGGGCATTGTTGATAGCGACCGCCACAGAGGGGCACGCCCGTATCGAAGCCATCCCCCCACAGGAATTTGCTATCCGGCGGCACATAAATGCGCACGTAGTCGCGGTAGGTATCGTAGCCGTAGACTGGCCCGATCTGGTTATAAACGAGGCGCAGTTGCAGGACATGGGTAGCGCCGCCGTTGGCATCGAGCGTTACGGTATCGTGCATGATCGTTTGCACGTACTGCGAGGCTTTACTGGCGCTGAGGTTGGCCTCGACCACGAACAGGCCATCATGGGTGGTCGAGCGATCCACCTGTGAGGCATAGTTATATTTCATCAGCAGGTCTTCAACCTGGGGGTTGCTGAAATAGACCTGCAAATCCCTGGTCTTCAAGTCGTGCAGCATTACGCGAGCTATGGCGAGGATTTCACTGGACGGCGCCTGGCGTATTTTATTCAGCACCAATTGGGCCAGAAGCCCGGTAAACCGCTTGCGGTCGGAGGTTGACGTAACGCCAGGTGATTGGGCAATCTGATTGGCTATACCGGAGTTATTCAACTGGTAGTAGTGCAGGCGGTCCTCGAGGTTTTGCGCGGTGATGGTTTCTTTGTAGCCAGGCACATAAACGGGTCCTATAATCTGCAAGACGTGCTCGATCAGGAACGGGGTGATCACGATGACACCGTCTATCTGGTGGCCGACTTCGAGTTCGTACTGGGCGATGGCGATTTGTGCCGAGGTCGGAAAATCGGCGGAGACATTCGAGTCGCGCAAGCCCCAGTTGGCAAAGGGCCACCACGAACGGTACGGCGGCGGGGCCAACTGGCCTGCTGTGGGACTGTTATTGACGTACTCAACCAGGGAGATGTCTCTAAGGGTGAACGGTGCAACACGCCCACCCTGTATGTGTAGTTCGCCGTACTGGCCTGTGAAGCCGCCTGTTGGCCGCAGTTCCGCGCGGTCCAGGGTCTGCACCAGGTAAGTGCGCGGCTGATCCACGCCAAGCATCCAGTTGGCCGCCCCCAGTAGCTCAAGCACCTGCACAAGGTCAGACTGTGCCTGTGGGAGAGCCTGCAGAAGCTGTACGAGCTGATCGCGCTGCTGAGCGCTGACCGGCAGGCTATTTATTGATATTGAATGAGTTTGAGTCTGAATATCTGAGAGCAGCGGCAAGATGGAGTTGATGGTTGCGCCCACGAGATCGAGCATATTTTGTGTGATCAGCGGTTTGCTATTGCTGGTAAGCAGGGGACCGCGAAATGACGGGGCGAGTATGAGGGCGATTGTTGTGAGCTGCTGACCGATGTTGGCCACGTCTATACCTACCTGGCTTACGGCACGAGCTGCGCGAACCTGGGTGAGGTATTGCCGGAAGGAGTTTGTGACAGTTTGAATAACAGCCGTGTGATCAAGCTTATACTGCACCTGCTGAAAATCTGTACGTGCGGCAATAAATTCTCGCTGGGAGCTGAGCAGCTTGCCGCTGTCGAGAAAGCCGCCGGGGTGTGCGCTGACACCGGTGAAAATAGTTTTGACATTGAGCAGGTGCTGCACTCCGCTCTCAGCCTGGCTACGCAGGCCGGTATAGATAGTGTAGGCACTAAGGCCAAAACCGATGCCAGCGCCAACGGAAACGAGTATGCCAAACAGCAGGATACCCAGGAGAATGCGCGAGACCAGGTAATAACGTTTTGAGCGCGGCCGCCGGGGCTGTGCCTGGTTATCAGTGGCTTCGGCTTCGGGAATACCGGTACTACCTTCTTCGGATGACGTGACAGTCATAGGCATGACTCCGACAAGGGTTTCCTGGCGGGGGCAAGCTCCGCCACTACATTTCGCCTGTATCGCCTTCGGATGACGTGACAGTCATAGGCATGGCTCTGGCAAGAGTTTCCTGGCGGGGGCAAGCCCCGCCACTACATTTCGCCTGTATCGCCTGCTGAACGCGAAAACTCTCCTGGCGAGGGCCTACCTCCGCCAAGGCATACTCTGGCTACTCTTGACTAAACTATGAAACTGAACAATTGCCCCCACGCTTGCTTCCAATTACAACTATAACGAGTCAGCAGGGATGATCGTTTCTTTACAATTAGGAAGTAAAGGTGGACGGGCATGCAGCAGGAACGCTTCCCCCTTTACCTGCTGTATCCTGCTTCTATAGAGACGGACACATCATACCATTGCAAGGGTTATGTTTACAAGGAGAAGATTCTGGGTCATGATTTGACTCATAAAGAGGAACGAACGGCGTGTACATCGCCCTCTCACATTAGCCTGGCTGTAACACATCACGAGTTCCACCTGTTCTAGTAGATGAAGTATGTTCGATTTCTTCAGTTATCTAGCATTTAAGGAGGCCTATCGTGCCAACGAACCGTATCCAACGAACCGTCCGTATGTGCGTGTTGAGCACGTTTCTCGCGCTCGCGGCGTTCTCTTTCTTCGCCTTTGGGTCAGCCGGCGCCCTCACCCATCCAACAAGCGTCGCTCAAACAACGAGCACTACCACCGCGGTCGTCGTTCGTCTCATTGTTAATCAGCAGGGCGCGATTGTGTTCAGTCCGCATGCCATCACGATTACATCCGGGACTCCTGTGAGGATCGTCAATAAAACACCATATGGCAGGTTCCTCGTCGTGAACGGGCAGCTTTTTCACCTCCTTCCAGGAGCGGCTTTGAGGATAACCCCCACTCAGTCCGAGGTAGTAAGTATCTGCGGAGGAGGGGGAACGCTGACCATCACCGTCGTCTAGCCGTCTTCTCCTGCATGACCAGCCACGGTTGGTGGCTGGTCTCTCTTATCCTGGATGGGGGTATGGGGGTAGCGCTGCAACTGCGCTCTTGCGATGTCTCGTTTTTGTACGAATGAAATCGTGTGCGTTACGTGCTACGCCGCTCGTGGTTGCTCGTCGTTGCGGTTGATCCCGTGGTTGCGGGCGTCGTTGTGGCTCGCGCCGTGCGGGTGCTGTCTCGATCGTTGCCTAGCGGTGGTTGTTCTCGCGGCCCTGCTAGTGGCTCCCGTCTCTGGCCCACCATGCCTCGTGGGCGCAGCCGCTCGACCTTGACTCGCGGTGCTCGACCTTACCACTCGACCGTGCCTAGCAGTGTCGCTTCTCTTGCCTTTATCTCTTGCGGCCTTGGCTGCTCGTTTCTTTGCTGGCGGCTCACTCTTCCCATGCCGCGAGTGCCTCATCGGCGTTCGTGCTCACAGGGACAGCCATCGCCGTTTTGTAGCAATCGTTCCATACCGTAGACGCCGCAATCTGCTATTCTATCTCACACAGCACTACCTGAGATGGATAGACCAACTCTTCATAGCCAGGTACCAGCAACGTGTTTATACTGAAATCCCCTCTCAATTTGCAGCCAGCGTTTCCAGCGCTCGCGCTAATTGAGACCCATCGCGGAAACGCATCTCTGGCACCTTTTCCAGGCAGCGCAGGATAATTTCCTCGAGCGCAGGGGGTATGGTAGGGTTGAGCTGGCGGGGCGGCGTGGGTGGGTCTTGGATGTGCTGCATGGCCACGGCCACGGGGTTATCACCATCAAAGGGCGTGCGACCGGTGAGCGTCTCATACATCACAATTCCAAGTGAGTATACATCAGCAGCAGGACTAACAATCTCGCCCTGGGCTTGCTCTGGCGGGAAATACTGGACAGTTCCTACTGTCATGCCAGTGTCAGTCAGCCGCTCAGCATTTACCACAAAGGCTATGCCGAAGTCGGTCAGCTTGATCGAGCCATCTCTACCTATCAGTATATTCTGTGGCTTGACAGACCTATGTACAATGCCCCGCCGATGGGCAGCACCCAATCCAAGTGCAACATCGTGAGCGATGATGACGGAGCGATCCACATCGAGCACCCCGCGCCCACGCAGATAGCGGCGCAGGTCGGTGCCCTCGACTAGCTCCATGACGATATAATAATTGCCTGCCCATAGTCATAGAACTGCACGATATTGGGATGCTGCAAGGAGGACATTGCCTTTGCTTCTCGCTGAAAGCGTGCCACAAACTTTGCATCGGTACTATAGATGTCACGTAGCACTTTGATGGCTACGATATGATCCGTACGCAGATCAAGAGCACGATAAACGACAGACATCCCATCTCGATCTATCGGGTCTTGTAACTGGTACCGATCACCAAATAACTCAAATTGCATGATATAGCCTCCACTCGTGATGTCAACAATTATCACCACAGGGCATTTTACCACTAGGAGTCAATCAGTCTGTCATAATGGTTGCTCCTGCTCAAGCACCCACACCAAGTCTGTGTATGTGAGTATAAGTGACCTGATTGAAAGTGATTAACGCGCAAAAAGAGAGCCTTGATTGCTCACGGCACTCGACCGGATTGAATACAGTACAGTTTACTTCTTAACCCGCCTCGACCTTAGCACGTGCGGCCATCTCGCGGAAAGTCTTTATCTGAGCCTGTACGTCCTGCATTGCCGTCTCAAGTGCCTCAACCTCTGCCTCATTGATAGTGTCATGTGTGAGTACGACCGCACACACATTTTTCAGGAAGCGCACCGTTGACTCAACTCATACTGGATGGAACGGGAAGTTGGACGATGTACAAGTCAAAGGAGCTTGAGAGGGCGGAGAGTCTATTGCAGCCGGAGCTTACCGATTTCAATGGAGGAGGGACTCGGCCAGACCTGCACGGTTCCATCATCGCTTGCCGAGGCGATATGGGTACCATCAGGTGACCACGCCACGTCGTTCACCTGCTCAGTGTGACCGGGATAGGTGTAGAGCAGGCGAGTAGTGCCAGCATCCCACACCTGTACCAGGCCGCCAGCAGTAGTAAAGGCAAGGCGCGTACCACCTGGAGACCACGCAATGGACACAACCAGAGGATGGTCCAGATCGGACCATCCCTCATCAGCAGGCGCGATCTGGACCTTTTGCCACGAGGGATTATCCCAGATTTCCACCAATCCGCGCACAGTGGCGACGGCGCAGCGTTTCCCATCAGGCGACCAGGCCACGACGGATACAGCGTCTGTATGCACGAACGAGGGCCAGTCTTTATGCCCCGTAGCAGCATTCCAGACCTGCACTGTCCGGTCATCGCTTGCAGAGGCGATCTCTGTGCCATCCGGCGACCAGGACAATGCCGTGACACGGCCAGTATGGCCTGCGTAGGTCAGCAGCCATTTTCCAGTGACGATATTCCAGACCTGCACCGTATTGTCTCCGCCGTCGAAGGCTATCTGCCTACCATCAGGTGACCATGTTGCAACTGATGCAATTCCATTGAGTGGAGGTGTCGTCAAGATGCGCTTCCCCGCAAGGGCATTCCACACCTGTATGGTTCTGTCCGTCCCCTCCGCGGTCACGAGTAAGGAATGGCTGGGCGACCACACGAGAGAGAGCACTTTGAGGAAATTGCCTCTGTATGTCGAGATCGTATGGCCTGTAACAGTATCCCAGATTTGTACCAATCCGACTGCGTTTGTAGAGGCGATCTCTGTTCCATCCGGTGACCATGCTACCCTGTATGCAGATCCACCAGCAGCGCGATAGGTCGAGATGTTGGATGTAGGAATGGCGGTAGGATGACCAGAGGGGGGTACCTGTGGCCTGTGAAGGACTGCAAACCAGGAAAACATTGCAGCGATAATCACTAGCGCCGCCAGCACCCCGGCGGCTACGCGTGGGAAAAGCCGAGTCCTGGCGGGAACTGGTTCTCGCTGCAGTCGCTTCTGCTGCTTTGGCCCCCCAGGCCAAATGCTCTTCAGATCGTGGTTGTGATGCCCGTTCGATTTCACATGCTGGCTGGTGCTAGCCTCATGTTCCGAGACGGACGCAATTGTGTTTATGGAAGTACTGGCAAGGAGTTCAGGATAGATGTGCTGTAGAACCAGTTCTGCTACCTGGCGTACCGGCTCATCTCTATCGCTCCGTGCGGCCAATAACAGCGCGGCTGGAACGCGTGCTCCGAGTTCTCCCAGCGCAAGCACCGCCGCTTCGCGTACTGTCCACGCGGAGTCGTGTAAGGCGTTTGCCAGCGGTGCCAGTGTGGCTAGTGGGGCCTGTTCTCCCAGCGTTCCGAGCGCCCAGGCTGCGCTTGCGCGCACCGAGGCATCTTCGTCGTGCAAAGCGGCTACGAGCGGTTCTACCGGTGTTCGCCCCTTCAGCTTTCCAAGCGCCAGGGCTGCCGCTGTTCGTACAGTCCATTCAGAATCGCGGAGGGCGCCTACCAGCGGCTCTACTGGTGCTCGTGAAGCAAGCATGCCTAGTGCTCGCGCTGCTGCTGCTCGTACGGTTTCGTGCTCATCGCGCAAGGCGCGTAATAACGCAGCCAGTGGCACACCCTCTGCCAGCATCTCTAGCTGCTGCACAGCAGCCAGGCGCACCGGCCATGCTGGACTGCTGAGGGCGTTCACCACCTGTTCTTCTGACGTTGTTGGTGATAGAGCTGTCTGACTCAGCCCAAGCCGGGTCAGGACGCCTGGAACAAAGGAGGCCGAAGCATCCGGGTTCGCACGTTGTTCGTTGTCGTTATGCTCCATCATTTGCTTCTACCTTGCTCCTGTATACTTCCAGTGCCTTGCGCAGCAACCCTATACCGCGATGCACTGAGACTCGCACTGTCCCGACTGGCTGGTTAAAAATATCAGCTATCTCCTGGTAGCCGAGGTCCTCAAAATAGTGGAGGCTAACGACCTGGCGGTAGCGCTGCGGTAGTGTATCCACCAGAGCGACCAGCTCGCGCCTGCGCTCCTCGTTTTCAAATGCTTCCTCTGGCTGCTCGTGTCCATCATCTTCCAGCTCAAGGAAGGCGCTGTCTTTGGATGTGTCGAGTGGCACCGATTGCGGCAGTTTTGAACGTTCCGTATAGTTGCAATAGACACTCCACGTGATTTTGTACAGCCAGGGACGGACCTTCAATGCCAGGATACGCTGCGCAGGGTAGCGCTCCAGGGCATAGTAGGCCCGTACGAATGCCTCCTGCACGATATCCTCGGCATCCTCCCGAGGACTTCCCGCCTGGCGCAGCACAAAGA
>Ga0209647_1003341_pt1 | contig 12439 bp, 10 predicted proteins | sample GraSoi_2013_60cm_FD_185827 | JGI IMG/M metagenome (GOLD analysis project Ga0209647, IMG submission 185827) | Grasslands soil microbial communities from the Angelo Coastal Reserve, California, USA - Sample 9_17_2013_60cm (SPAdes) (version 2) | ecosystem: Environmental > Terrestrial > Soil >... | reverse complement strand
AAACGACATCGGCCATTGTCAAAATCCGAAGTGCTTTGTCAAAGAGATGCAAAAATTAAACGTCCATGCCAAATGCCAATTTGGCTACCGCGCATGGATTCGAACCATGAATAACGCCTCCAAAGGGAGGCATGTTTACATTCATAACATGTTGTCTTTCAGCTATTTATAAAGTCGATATTTTTTGTTGCTGCATTTGTTGCTGTTCCGCGTTGCCTTTTTCCCTCAACAATGAGTCTTGCTGTACCTGCAAACCGCTTTGGGAGAAAGCACTTTCTCCCTCCATCGCAGTCTCTCGTACCTTGTCTCTTCAGCAAAGCTACCTCCGCTTAAAATCACTGGTGACACGATTGCCTTGATACGCGTCTCGCTCAAGGAGCAAACTTGCAGGACCCGGCGATCCGAGGCCTTTGCGGAGTTGTGTTCTCTTCGGAAATTCTTGCCGAAACTGTCGCGGCGTGCCGCCGACGATCCGCTTAAACTGAAGGCAAAAATGGCTTTGATTCGCGAAACCGGAGCGGAACGCGACCTCGGCCAAGCCGAGCCCACCGTCTGTCCGCAGGAGGTCCTGCGCTCGTTCAACGCGGCGTGCGATCACGTACTGGTGCGGCGCCAACCCGGTGGCTGCCTTGAACTGCCGCGCGAAATGAAAGGGGCTGAGATGGACGACGGCCGCCATTTGCTTGAGCGTCGGACTGCCTCCGAGACTTTCCATAATGTACTCAATGACCCTGCGGAGCTTGTGGCGTGGAAGTGCACCGTCTGCCGACGCGTTCAGCCTGCGGGGGCCCGTGATATGACGGATCAGGTGAACGGCCAAAACATTGGCGAGCGACTCGACCAATAGCGAGCCACCGACACCGCCGGCCCTCAATTCAGCATCCACAGCCAACATCGCGGAGCGGAGTTCTGGCACGTTCAAGCCATAGAGCGGTGGCAGCACTGTCCGACTTGAATCGAAGCCGAACGACTCGGCCGCAACCCGCGCGACCAGGGTCGGCTCTAGATAGATGAGAAGGTCTTCCTTGCTCCCCTGCCAACGCACCAGCTGGGAACTCCCGGCTGGCACCACCGCGATCGAACCGGCGGCAGGCGGGATGCCCCCCTTCACCCCCTCATACCGCACGTCCAGCTTTTCCGGAGGCCGGCTAATCAAGACCAGGCAATGATAAGATACCGGGGGCAAAGTAATTTCGACACTGGCAGAATCGGTACGATAACGAACCGCTTCCAGCCCTTCCATCCCATCCTGTAGCTCGTTGTGCACGGCGCAAACGGGACGAACTTTTGCAGTGTTCTCCATTTGTCGTACCACCGTCACAAGGCTTGCCGATCCAAAGCCTGTAATCACCTGCATCATCTGTTTAGAATCTATTGCTCAAGCGGACAGCCTTTTCTCATACCAATCGATAATATTCCTATCGCCCAGATCAGCGATCGACAGTCGAGTACCAACGAGCACTGCGAGTCTTCTGGGAAAAAGGCTATGAAGGGGCCAGTGATGAGTTTCTATGAAGATTACATGCTCATTTCGGGTCTTTTGCCCCGGCTCTGCCGACGAATGGCATCTCGCCTTCCCGCAATCTTGCGGCGCTTTCAGTCGTCCCGAACCAGCAACCGCCACTGCTAACCGCTAACCCCAACCGGCACACTAACCACAATGCTGGTACCGCGGCCCAGCGCGGTGCGGATGTCTAATGAGCCCTTTAGTTTTTTCACTCTTGCTCGCAAGTTAACAAATCCGAATCCTTCTCTGGTTTCTGCTTCACTGGTTCTGCCGCTTCCGTTGTCTTTTACTTTGAGAATCAGGTTCGGTGGATCCGAGCGTAAACTGACGCTGATAGCCGTCGATTTGGCATGGCGAAGCGCGTTGCTGATCGCCTCTTGAGCGATTCGCAGTAAATCTTGCCGGACGATAAGAGGCAGGGTTTCCTCACTCGCACGATTGCAACGAAAAGTACAGCGGAGCCGACCAGGAATATTCGGACGCTCGACTAACATTTGCAGAGACTCGATTAAGCTTGAATCCCTTATGATCATGGGTTTCAGACTCCACACGGAACGGCGTGCCTCAGATAGTCCGAACCGGGCCAGATCGTTTGCTCGTTCGACATAGCCAAGTAGCTCATTATCCTTATCTGTCACGATTCCCTTGGCCATCTCCAACTGCATCGTGATCCCGGTGAAACTCTGGGCGAGCGATCTAGACCCGGCCGGGAATAAATCCTTTCCCGCTTGGGACTAGAAGATGGAGGAATATATGAACCTTACATCAGTCTATTTGTGGTCTGTCTGATAGTCCGGTCAGGCTTTGGGATGGGACCAGGCTCCGGAAGCTCCGGAGGAGGTACAAGCAGTGGAGGGGGAAGCAATATGTCGCAAATCGAAGAACGCAGCCAAGCGGTGAGATTTTATGACCAAGGCGTTAAGGCCATGAATTCGAAAAAATTCGCTGAAGCAGAGGCAAGGTTTGCTCAAGCGGTTAGGAATAATCCACGGTTCGCCGAAGCCCACAACTATCTTGGCTATTCGTTGGTAATGGAGGGGCCGCCAAACTACCTCATGACCCTCGAGCACTACAATCGGGCTATCCAACTTAAACCGAATCTCGCGGAAGCATACGAATATCGCGGGATGCTTCTTCTGAAGATTGACCGAAAAAGCGCTGCTGAAAAAGATCTCGCGACGCTGAGGACGTTAAATCCTGGGCTGGCTATCGAGCTGGAGCGGGTAATGAAAAAGGGAAAAGAAGCGAGCGGATCTGTCGCGAAAAAAGGTGATCAGACCCGCTGATCGCGGATCACTGTCCCCGAAGAGATGCCTTGAACCAATTCAACGCACCGTTTCACTACGCATGGTTGGCCGGTGCGGCTTGCTATTCCTTTACTGTTGTGGACTTTCACCCTTTACTCTTTGCGCAGTCTCCTGGCGGACCAGCGTACTTTATTTCCCTTTCGTCAAACGACCCTATCTATGGTTGAGAAGATTACTGCGGTTACCCTTCGGGTTGCGAACATGGAGGCATCCGTTCGCTTCTACAAAGATGTCTTGGGACTGGAGATCATCTACGGCAGCGAAGGCTCATATTTCACATCGCTCCGCACAAAAGACGGGCATACGATTCTGAACCTCGAACACGGCAATGCTAGTATCCGGTGGGGGCGGCTGATTTTTCACGTTTCTGATGTCGACCGTTTCTGGGCCTACCTCATGGAAAAGGGCTTTCATCCAGACAAGTCCGCAGGATGCCTCGTGGGGCGAACGTTATTTTCATATGCCCGATCCTGATGGCCATGAGCTTTCATTTGCTCGTCCGTTCTAGTCTGAAGAGCCATGCCCCCTGAAATTCAAAGGCGGGCGCTCAGCACAAGCAAATCGATGAGCTGTGTCGGCTCTGGTAGGTGACCACCAAAGCTTGCGAGCTTATCTAAAAACGGTTTCTCTGGGTTAATCATGCCTTGTGCCTACCTGCGAAACAAAGGAGCCAAAGGGGGCGAGGGGGGAATAGCCTATTTCGGTGCGCCTCATCCCGGGGGCAAAGAATAATAGCCCCCACTCTGCCGTGGCATCCGTCGAATCAAGCGACGTTAATTTGCTAGCTTGCTGGCACGAGTTACCTCGTAATAACCAACTACATGTCCGGTTTCGTGGCCACGCGAGGCCGGGCACCTCTAGCTAAGCTAGACCCTGTTTAGAGACGCAATGGCCAACAAGACGTCCATCAAGTCAACAGAGAAGGCCGCCGGCAAGCGGGTCGCAGCGAAGGCGGCCAAACCCCGCAAGGCCGCACCAAAGTCGCAGTCCCGCAAGGTCGCAAAGCCGGCCCCCCTCGCAGGCGGGAACCCTCAGATCGCGAAGGCCGATGGAGACGCGCCCGTGCAGGCCTATATCGCGGCCATGCCGGGCTGGAAACGCGACGTCGCGCGCCGCATCGACGCGCTTATTGTGCGCACCGTCCCCGGCGTGCGCAAGGCAGTCAAATGGAACTCTCCGCTGTATGGAGTCGAGGGCCAGGGCTGGTTCCTCGGCATCCATACCTTCACGAACTACGTCAAAGTGGCTTTCTTCCGCGGCACGTCGTTGCGTCCTGTCCCCCCGGCGAGTCCAAGGGCAAGGACACGCGCTACCTCGACATCCACGAGGACGACCAACTCGATGAAGCTCAGTTCGCCGCTTGGGTGAAGCCAGCAAATTGCCCGGCTGGGGCAAGGCCTGACAGGTCGTTCCTAAGGGTGCCGAAGATGTCCTGCCAATCGGGCTCGTAGTCCAAAAACGTCAGAGTGCTGGCGGGCCGCGGGGACATTTTCCGGTCAGGTTAATTCGGACAGAATACGTGCGAGGGTGATGGCACGCTATAAGTAGGAATATCTAGGTGTAGCCGCTGATCCTGAATCGGGGGGACTTTGTCCACGAGGGCTGAAAACAGCTCGATTTCACCCGACCGGAATCCGTGGGGCGTTACCAATTTGGCTGCGCGCCTGAAACGCGTTAGCAATCAGCAACCCATGAATCACCGTTCACTTTTTCACCTTTCACCTTTCACCTTTCACTTCTCACCTCCCCACCTCCCTCCCCTCTCCTGCTCTCGGTTAGCGCTCCGCTACTTCGAGTTCAAGCTCAAATCCGCGTAGAACGGCGTGCGATTATGCAACACGTCTTGAAACTCCGTTGTAATTCCTCTCTCACAGCGCAAGGCGACCCCGTTCAGTCCGCCAAGCAGATCACCGACGCGAGCGCACGCGCCGCGGCCGTAACTAACGAGTCCATCTGAATCCCGCCATATTTGTCACTCCCAGCGTTCAATGCCCAATGCTAATCGATCTAACAAGCTGCCGTCCTGCAGCCGATCCGCTTAGACATGGTCAAACGAATAAAGAAGAGAAGAACGAAAGGACACAACTCTATGCCAACAGCTAAAGCAGAAAAAGAAATGACCAGACACAGGACTGGTACAGGTGAAGAGTGGCTGGCACCGCGGCTCCAGTTGCTCGAGGCGGAGAAGGAGCTAACGCGGCGTAGCGACGAGGTTGCACAGCGACGTCAGGAGCTGCCGTGGGTCCGGGTCGATAAGGAGTACCGGTTCGAGACGGAGGAAGGGAGCGCGTCGTTAGCAGACCTCTTCAGAGGGCGCTCGCAGCTCCTTGTCTACCACTTCATGTTCGGGCCCGACTACACGGCGGGGTGTCCGGCCTGCTCTGCGATCGCAGACGGGTTCAACGGCTTCGTTGTCCACCTCGCAAACCATGACGTCACGCTTTCGGCAATATCGCGGGCGCCGCTTGCGAAGCTGCAGGCATACAAGCAGCTCGTCGCTTCGACTTTGCGTGATTCTTGCGGGTTAGTTGCGTAAAGGAGCGTAAGAATGCTTCATTTTGGTTCCTTTACATCTGCTTTCCCGGCAGGTCGAATTCGAAAGTGACCCCGCGGTCCGGATTGCGTGTTGCCCAAAGGTGGCCACCGTGGTTCTCGATGATCGAGCGCACGATCGCGAGGCCCATGCCCATTCCCTGCGGTTTGGTCGTGAAGAAAGCATCAAACAGTCGTGGCATGACTTCAGGCTCTATTCCCTTACCCGAGTCGCGAACCGAGACGTGGATGCGCCCCGCTTCGGGCTGACTTGCACGCAGCTCCACCTCACGCGGCCCGTCAACACTCTCGCAGACGGAATCGAGCGCATTCAAGACGAGATTCATCAGCGCCTCAATCAGCTGGGTCCGGTTGCCAATAACGGTCGGAAGCGTGGCTGGCAGATCAAGCCGCAGAGTGACGTTTTTGAGTGCCGCGTCCGCCCTGACGATGCGTTCGACATCACAAAGAATCTGCCGGAGATCGACCGGCGACATCTCCACTTCACCTCGTTGAAAGAGCGCCCGAACATTTCGGATGGTTTCAGCCGCCCGGGCGTTGTCCTGGATAACGTCATCGATGGCGGCTTTTACCTCTCCCAACTCCGGCCTTTTCGCAGCAAGAAGACGGCGCGCAGCTTGCGCATTAATCCGGACTGCTGCGAGCGGTTGGTTCAGTTCATGAGCCAGTGAAGCTGTCAGCCCTCCCATCATTTCTGTGCGCGATGCCTGACGCATTTCCACCTCAAGGCGGCGAATCCGCTTTAACTCTTCTTCGGCCCGCTTGCGGTCACTGATGTCCACTATGACCGCCGCGAAAAACGCGGGCGTGTTGCCACTGGCCGGGACAAAGACACTGCTGACGTCCGCCCAAATTACACTGCCATCCTTGCACAGGTAGCGCTTCTCGATACGGAAAACTTGCCGCCGCCCTTCAGCGAATTCTGTTATCCGTGCTTCGGTGGCGGCACGGTCTTCTTCATGGGTGACTTCAAGAGCGGTGAGCCCTTGGAGTTCCGCCTCCGTATAGCCGAGCATTTTCTCAAGAGCCAAATTCGCCGCTATGAAGCGACCGTCCGGAGCAATCAGTGCAATGCCGGCCGATGAGTTCTCAAACAGCTTCCGCCACCGCTCCTCACTGGCACGCAGAGCTTCTTCCGCCATGCCTCGATCGCTGTTTTCGTGCCTCAGGTCAGCATACAATCGGGCGTTTTCTAGAGATATAGCAGCCTGTGAGGCGAGCAGTTCCAGCATCTCGAGACGGTCTGGAGTGAAGACGCGGGGTGCCAAGTTGTTCTCGAGATAGAGCACACCGGTCACCTCACCCTGCTTTAGGAGCGGCAGGCAAAGGACGGACCGTAGACATCTCACGCGCACGTATTCGTCGTCCGAAAATGGATTCTCGGCCGAGGCGTCGTCCAGAATTACGCTCTCCCGCCTGCGAGTCACGTAGCGAAGGATGGACTCGGGGGATTTGGGGAGGGTCACGAATGCCTGCCCAAGCAGCACCTGGACGCTATCGTCGCGCGTCGTAGCCTCAGCCGCGATCCGGTGCTCGTGTTCGTGGGGAAGGAACAGAAGACCCCGCTCGGCACCCGCGTACTCGACTGCAATCATCATGACTGTCTCGATGAGCTTGCCGAGATCGATCTCACGGGACACGGCTTGCAGTGCCTTGACCACGGTTCTGAGGTACAGCTGCTCGATGGGCGCGCCCATCGTGGTAGTCGGCCCGAGTAACGTCTGCTCCTCGAGTCCAGGGTAAAGTTGGTCGAGCTGATCCACCTTGCCGAGTGCTCCCCAACCAAGATAGCAGTGGCGCGCGTCACGGAGGCAGGAATGCGCGACTTTTTCGAGGCCACGCTTTAAATAAAAGCGCGCAGCCAGCTCGTTACCAATGCCCTCGTTCTGGACAAAGCCATTCTCGCGCGCTGCTCGGATCGCCTCCTCGTACAAGCGCATGGCATCAAGGTCCCGGCCTTCGATGCGAGCGACCTCGGCTGAGACTAAGTTGTATTTATCGAGGAAAGTCTCCGGACAGCTCTCTGCCCATTCTCGCAGCTGCTCCAGGGATTGCTTAAGAACTTCGAGCCCCTCGGCCTGCCTTTCCGGTTCAGCCGTTTCGTGAAGGGCAGCAATCGTCAGCGCGCTGTAGTAGTAATAGTTGACCGATTGGAGGAAGGTTTCCGATGACCAAAGCAGCGCCTTCGCCTTCTGAGCTGCCCGAATCGCCGCGTCGTAGTCGCCCGACATGAACCGCGCTTGTAGTTTGAGAATCCAGTGCAAGCAGACCATTGTGGTCATCCGGTCCTCGGTCAATTGGGCCTCAAACGTCTCCTCGTCGAACTGGGCGTCGCTGAAACTGGAGAATTCCGCAGTTTGTCCTCGCATGCTCTGGATGAATCGTTGTTGGCTTACGATGATCTCGGCCACATCGCGGAACTTGACCTTGCGGACGAATTCCAGGCCTTTCTGTGATTCGTACCACACCTCGTCGAGGTGGACTCCTTGCATAAGAAGGTCCGTAACGAGATGATTGCAGCTGAAGCAGGCATAAGACAGGTCGTGCGCCTCAATACTAGCGCGGAAGGCGAGCCGGATGAAGTCGATCGCCGTTCTGATGGGCTGTATCCACAGCACGACCATCTCCATGTTGAAGTACGCTCTCCCCTTGTAAGCGTGGAATCCGTATTTCTCGACAAGGCTACAAGCTAGCTTTGCGAAACGGTAGCCATCCATGTAGCGGTGGAAGACTGGGCCAAGGATACACCCTAGCTCGGCGTAGCCGTGCGCGGAAGCGTGGGTCGTCCCGTACTTCAGACTTGCGTTTGCAATGTGGCATAAGAGCAGGTAAAACAGGTTGCTGTCGGTGTTCAACGCCGGCGCACGGATCTCCGAGGGCACACGCATCGCGGCCTGCTTCTCGGGGTCGGTCATTAACGGCAGGTCGATGAGACTCTCGATGGAGCGCTTGCCTAGATTTTGCCAAACCTTTTCGTACTCGACTTGGACCTCCTTACGAGTCGGATGAGCCGGCATCTCGATGCCGAACAGGCGCAGGCACTCCAGCCCGCTGTCGACGGCCTGCCGGTACTCCGCCCTCATGAGATGGAGAAGGATCTTCAGGCGGTACGCGGCCGCTTTGTCGACTTTCGACGCAGCTCTATACAGCAGCTCCGAGATAAGCTCATCGGTCTTTTCAAAATTTCCGTTTAGGTATTCGCACTCGCCGCGTTCCAGCAATAAGCCGAACGCGAGCTCATATCGGCGCTCCCAGACACTGCCTCCAACTAAGTCGATGCCCGCCGAGAGATAAATGCATGCCGAAGCGTAAGCTGTCGAAGTCTTGGCCTTCCTTCCGGCGCAGAGGTTCAATTCTGCCACGCGGTCTTTCTCATCCTGGTCGGAAATGAGGGTGGCGCCAAGGTTGAGCTGATTGACAATATCGAAGATCTTCTCCGTGATCTCGTCGGAGTTCATTTTTGCGATCAGCAAGCGACCGATGCGGAGGTGGACCTCGGCATACTGTTCATTCGGGATGAGCGCGTAGGCGGCCTCCTGGACCCGGTCGTGGAGGAACTTGTAAGAGCCGCCTAGGCGCAGGACGAATCCGCGATGGACAGCTTCGCTGAAGTCGGAGTGCATCTCCTCTTCTGATCCACCATGAACCGTAATAAGGGTCGTGATCTGGGCGCTGTTTCCCAAACAGGCGAGTTGTTTTAGTGCTTTCTGGGTGGCGACCGGCAAACGCTCCAGTTTGCCCACCATGAGATCCGCCACGTTGTCGGTGAAGCCCTTGGCGTAGATGCAGTCTATGTCCCATCGCCAGGCCGCCTCGCGCGGGTCGAACTCGAGAAGGCGTTCTTCGGCAAGCGCGGTAAGAAACTGGATCGCAAAGAAGGGATTTCCGGCGGTCTTCTGATGAACAAGCCGCGCTAGTGGCTTAGTAGACGTACGCTCTTGGTGGAGGCTATCGGCGATGAGCCCTCCGACATCGCCGAGGGACAGCGGGCCAAGCACGATGTCTCGCAAGATCGCCTCGCTCTTGCGGATCCCCTCGAGCGTCAACGCGAGAGGATGGGAAGGAGTTACCTCGTTGTCCCGGTATGCACCGATAAGGAGGAGGTACCGGGCATCAGGATGGGTGACGAGATGCTCGAGCAGCTTGAGGGTGGCCGCGTCCAGCCATTGCAAGTCATCCAGAAAGAGAGCGAGCGGGTGCTCCTTTCGGGCGAAGACACCAAGGAAAGCGCGGAACACTGCCTGGAACCGGTTCTGCGCTTCCTGAGGGGATAGCTCCGACACGGGCGCCTGCTTGCCGATCATGAGCTCGAGCTCGGGGATGACGTTTACGACAAGTTGGCCGTTCAGACCCACGGCATCCCGGATCGCGTCCCGCCAACGCCCGACCTCTAGCTCGTTCTTGCTCAGAATCTGGCGAACAAGCGTCTCGAAGGCTTGGGCGAGAGTCGCGTAAGGGATATCCCGCTTGTATTGGTCGAACTTACCCGAAATGAAGATGCCGCGCGGCAGAACGATGGCTTTGTGCAGCTCGTTTACGACCGATGACTTGCCGATGCCGGAGTAGCCGGATACAAGCACGAACTCTGGTGTGCCGTGCGCCACCACTCGGTCAAAAGCTTCCAGCAGCGCCTTGCTCTCCCGATCGCGCCCGTAGAGCTTCTCCGGGATCAGGAGCCGGTCCAATGCATCGCGTGCGCCAAGAAGAAACGGGTCAATTCGTCCGAGGGACTCCCAGTCCGCCAGGCATCTCCTGAAATCAGCCTCCAGGCCGGACGCGGTCTGGTACCGCTCCTCGGGGGACTTGGCAAGAAGCTTCAAGACGATGGCCGATAGGCTCTCTGGAACCTCTTTCCTCCGCTCTACCGGCGGCCTTGGCTGTCGTGCGATGTGGCAGTGGATCCACTCGATGGGATCGGAGGCGGTGAAGGGCGGCGCGCCTGCGAGCATCTCGTAAAGCGTGACCCCTAAGGAATAGAGATCGCTCCGAGAGTCGATCGACCGGTTCATGCGACCGGTCTGTTCGGGCGCCATGTACGCGAGGGTGCCCGCAATAGTTTCGGGAGGCGCGGGAGCCTGGCGCTCGCGTGGTAGGTCCGAAGCAATACCGAAGCCGGTAAGCCAAACCTGGTTAGACATCGGGTCCACCATGACATTGGCCGGCTTTAGGTCCTTATGGATGATGCCGTGCTCATGGAGCCTGCCCAGCGCGGTTGAGAGACCGATGGCGATGCGCAGAAACCGCGTCAGGTCCAACTGTCGCTCAAGAAGTCGATCGAGTGGCTCGCCGGGGTCCTCAAGCACCAGCATTGTCCGCCCGTTATCGCGAATCAGAGCAAGAGGTAGAACTGCCCACGCCGGGTCAAGCCTGGTCCTGAGCGCATATTCATGCTCGAGCCGTCTAAGGGTCCCTTGCGCCGGCTGTTTCGACAAAGGCGCAACAACAAGGATACGGCTAGGTTTAGTTTCCCTTTGGCCGCGGTATAGGACAAACTCCGCGTCTTTCCGTAGCGACTCCAACGTATATGACGAAATTTCTGTCATGGCGGTTTTCAGCCGAATAGGATCGTCTCCCATCACAGGGGGCCACGCTCACCCGTTGGTCCGTGTTGAAGATCGCAGCCATCGTACCGCTTCTCGTATTTCTTTGCACCAAGGAAATAGTCAATTTATAGAGCGTAGACCAGTCCTCGGACGAATGTGAAGTGGGGAGCAACCAGTGGAGGAAGCTAAGGTCCTATTTGCTTTCTGTATTTCCTTTTTCTGTAGTCACGACGCATTGTTATTCGCATGAGTCAGGATGGTCTTTCGGGCGTCGAGCGGAAGGTGATCCGGTGTTTGGTAATCTGTAAAACAAACAACCGCTTCGCGGAATAAGGTCGAATTTCGCAGGGGCTGTAACCGTCTGTAGTTTTGTTAAACTTTAATCGGCGGAGTGAGAACAGGACGTTTGCCAATCCAATTGAAAGCACATACTCAAAGCAAAGAGCCTCGTACTGTTCTCGTGGTTGACGACGATGCGCGATAGTTACGTTCTCTCGCGAGACTGATACGCTCTGCCGGCGTCAACGCTCTGACCTTTGAGCGGCCTGCGCATCTGCTCGCGTGTGAGGTGCCCAAAACGAACGTTTGCCTGCTGCTGGATGTCCACATGCCCGAAATGAATGGAGTCCAGCTGTACGAAATGTTAGCTGTCGCTCGGCACGATCTGCCGGTGATTATGATGAGTGGTCGCGACGACACACAGACTCGGCATTTGCTCCAGCGTGTGAGTGCGGTTGCGGTTCTGATCAACCCCTTCGACGAATCTCTGCTGCTTGACGCTATCTTTCGCGCAGTCGCGTTGTCGCGCACATTTGGTGGACAGCGTTAAGAGGCGTTTTTCCTGCCAGAGCGAGATGACAGGCGCGCCGCTTCCCAAGCACGGACTGCCCTATTTAGCCAGCAAACGGTTAATTGCTTTTCCGCGCCGTGAAATCTAGTCCGCAGAGGAAGTCAGGCGAACGTCATCATTGACAATGAAATGCTCAGCGCATCAGGAATCGTCTGGATCTCGGTGCTATGTTACAAGGATTATACCAATTAGCGACTGCCGGGTATATAGGACCTTATCCAATGACCCTCGATTTCGGAATCGGGAAACGCCTTGTATAATCTGTACGTCGCCTAAAATTGTTGTTAGCTATTGCGGATCTCATTGGAGAGCGTCAAAAAGTCGGGGGTCGAGCGATCCGAGTAGTCTGGAGGGATGCCTAAAACAGTCTCGTTCAAACGCTTGATTCTGCGAGCGGTTCTGCGCCAAGTGAGCCCGATGGTCATCCGCCTGGTCTCGGTCTCCGATCACATGCCGCTCCCCGAATTCCGCGACGTGTTCCGCATTATCCTCGGGTGGAACGGCGATCTGGGCTACATCATTCGTGTGCACGGTCAGGAGTTCAACAGCTTCCGGCGGAAGACGCGGTCGAAAGCACCGCACGAGCTCAAGCTGCACCGGCAGGAAAAGTTCCTCTACGTCTGCGACACCCTGCATATGTGGGAGTGGGACGTTCGCGTCTTGGATATTCAGGAGGGGG
>Ga0209647_1003340_pt1 | contig 12441 bp, 12 predicted proteins | sample GraSoi_2013_60cm_FD_185827 | JGI IMG/M metagenome (GOLD analysis project Ga0209647, IMG submission 185827) | Grasslands soil microbial communities from the Angelo Coastal Reserve, California, USA - Sample 9_17_2013_60cm (SPAdes) (version 2) | ecosystem: Environmental > Terrestrial > Soil >... | reverse complement strand
GTTTGCCAGAAGGACTCAGGCACCCAGGCGGCCAGCGCCCCCGCGATGAGAAAGCCGCCGAGCACGTCTACCCAGACGGAGGCCCAGTCCATCACGAAGAGATGGCTGACCGCCGTGAAGCCCCGCGCGCTGAAAAGGCGCTTCAGGAACGGCCCACCCTCTACGCTCATGTCCATCGCCGCGTGCCCCTCCATCCGCCCCAGCGCGCCCCCCTCGGCGTGCTCGCGCGCCATCTGCACCAGGCGCGGCGTGAGCGTCAAGCGGAAGATGAGCGCAATGAGAATCACCATGAGGATGCCGCCGGTGAACTCGGCAGCGGCGAACGGCCAGCCCAGCAGCACGATCAGGAGGATGCCCAGCTCGATCACCAGATTCGTCGAGGCCAGCTGGAAGGCCATCGCCGCCGTAAAGCTCGCGCCCTTGCGGAAGAGCGAGCGCGCCAACGCGACCGCCGCATACGAGCACGAGCTCGACGCGATGCCGAAGAGAGTGGCCCGCGTGAGGCTGCGCGGCGAGTCGTCGCCGAGCAGGCGCGCCAGCGTCCGGTGCGAGACCAGCGCCTGCACCACCGCCGAGAGGCCGAAACCCAGCACGAGCGGCCAAAATACTTCCCAGAACATTTCGAAGGCCGTCACGAGCGCCTGCCCGATGGCCTGCACAATCTCCATGATTGCTGCCTCCAGCCGTCCGAACGCAGCCTCCGAATGGAGTGCGGGTACCCATACCCCCTGGGAGGGGGTATAGAGACCATAGCACAGGTATTGATGGACGTGCTACTCGGTTCCGGCCTCAGCTTCTGCCGTGGGATGGCGGCCGCGGGATATGAAAGCGCGATGTGATACAGTAGGCTCTGCCGGTGCGCGCGGCACCGAGCGTTCCATCTAGAGGCGGCAGCGCCATGCAACAGCAGATCTCTGGCTCGCCCGAGCGCGGGTGGACCGAAGAGGCATCCGACACGTTTCTACAGATCGCGACAGTCGCCGTCCCCTCGCGCCAGGAGCAGATCGCGACGCTGTGTGGATTGATACCGGCCAGTGCGGAGGAAGCGTTCACCGTCGTCGAGCTGGCGGCGGGTGGTGGCACGCTGGCCACCGCCGTGCTGGAGGCGTTCCCGCGCTGCCAGTATGTGGCGCTGGACGGCTCCGCGGTCATGCGCGAACAGCTGCAGCAGCGACTGGCGCGCTTCGCTGGGCGCGTCGAGGTACGCGACTTCGAGCTGGCGGATACTTCCTGGCGGGCGGCGCTGCCGCAACCACTGCGCTGCGTGCTCTGCTCGCTTTCGATCCACCATCTGGACGCCGCGGGCAAGCGGCGCCTCTTCGCCGATGTGGCGGCGCGGCTGGAGCCGGGCGGCGCACTGCTCATCGCGGACATCGTCGCGCCGGCTGTGCCGCGTGCCTCCGCCATCTTCGCGGCACAGTGGGACGTCGCCGCGCGCGAGCAGAGCCTCGCCCTGTACAGCGACCTGCGCGGCTACGACGCCTTTCAGCGCGAGGAGTGGAATTACTTCGCAACGGCGCAGGACGATCCGACGGATATGCCCTCACCCCTATTCGCGCAGCTCGAATGGCTGCGCGCCGCCAGCTTCTCCACAGTGGATGCCTTCTGGATGCGCGCCGGCCACGCGATCTTCGGCGGCTACACCCAGGAGTGAGGCGCTGCCGGCGGTGCGCTCGGCTCGGCAAGCAGCGGTACACGAGGAGCAGATCCCCATGCCCACGCCCCCGATCAACCTGCACGACTATGAAGCGCTGGCCGAGCAGCGCATGTTGCCCGCCGCCTGGGACTATTTCGCCACGGGCACCGATGACGAACTGACGCTGCGCGCCAATCGTGAGGCCTTCGCGCGCATTCAGCTACGCCCGCGCGTGCTGGTGGACGTCAGCCACTGCGACACGCGCACGACGGTGCTCGGCATCCCGGTCAGCATGCCGATCCTCGTCGCGCCGACGGCCATGCATCGCTACGCGCATCCTGAGGGCGAGTGCGCAACGGCGCGCGGCGTCGGGGCCGCTGGCACGCTGATGACGGTGAGCACGGAGTCAGCCTGCAGCCTGGAGGAGATCGCCGCCGCGGCGACTGGTCCGCTCTGGTTCCAGCTCTACGTGTTCGACAGGGCCAACGCCGAATCGCTGGTGCGCCGGGCGGAGGATGCCGGCTATCGTGCGCTGGTGCTCACGGTGGATTCGGCGCGCTGGGGCAGCAAGCAGCGCGCCGCGCGCAGCGAGGCGGAGGCACCGCAGTTTCGCGCTGGCAACTTCGCGGAGGGCGCCGACTTCCCGGCGGTCTCGCTGACCTGGGATGCGCTGGCCTGGCTCAAGGGCATCACCCGGCTGCCGGTGCTGCTCAAGGGCATCCTCACCGCCGAAGACGCCGCCCTGGCCGTGCAGCACGGCGCCGACGGCCTCATCGTCTCCAACCATGGTGGCCGCCAGCTCGACGCGGTGCCCGCCAGCATCGAGGCGCTGCCGGCGGTGGCTGAGGCGGTGGCGGGGCGCGTGGAGGTCTATGTGGATGGCGGCATCCGGCGGGGGACGGATGTGCTCAAGGCGCTGGCGCTGGGGGCGCGGGCGGTGCTGGTCGGCCGGCCGGTGCTCTGGGGGCTGGCGGTGGCGGGGGAGGCGGGGGCGCGCGATATGCTGGAGCTGCTGCGCGCGGAGCTGGAGTTGGCGTTGGCGCTGGCGGGTCGCCCCACCCTCGCCAGTATTGACCGCTCGCTGGTGAAACTGCCCTGAGCCGGGCGCAACAGACAGGAGCACATGATGACCGAGCCTGTGGAGAGCTTCGCCACGCGCGCCGCGCATGCCGGGCGCGCGCCGCTGCCAGAGTCGCTCTCGCGGCCGCTGACGCCACCGATCTACCAAAGCACCGTCTACGCCTTCGCGCGCCTGGATGATCTGGATACCTTGACCCCCGGCGCGCAGAGCTACACGTACTATCGCTACGGCACGCCGACCCACGCCGCGCTGGAGGCGGCAATCTGCGCGCTGGAAGGGGCGGAGGCGGCAGTCGCCGCGGCCTCTGGCCTGGCGGTCATTAGCGCGGCGGTGCTGGCGCTGGCCGCGGCGGGCGACACGATCGTGCTGGACCGGCACGCGTATGGGGGCACCTACACGCTGGCGACGGCTGAGCTGGCGCGGCTGGGCATCGAGCCGCTGCTGGTGGACGCGACGGATGCGGCGGCGGTGGAGCAGGCGCTCACGCGCGCCCCGCGCCCCAAAGCGCTGCTGATCGAGGCGCTCACCAATCCGACCTTGCGCGTCGTGGATGTCCCGGCGCTCTGCGCGCTCGGCCGGCGCCACGGCGTCCCCGTGTTGGTGGATGCTACCTTTGCCTCGCCGGCCCTGCTGTGTCCGCTGGCGCACGGCGCCACCCTCGTCTGGCACTCCGTCGCCAAATACCTTGGTGGGCACAGCGCGGCGATGGGCGGCCTGGCGGCGGGGGAAGCGGCGCTGGTGGGAACGATGCACGAGAAGATCGTGCGCTTCGGTGGCTGCCAGGGGGCGATGGACGCCTGGCTCACGCTTCTGGGGTTGCCCACGCTGCCGCTGCGTATGGCGGCGCACTCGCGCACCGGGCAGGCGGTCGCGGAGTTCCTGGCGACGCATCCCGCCATCGAGCGCGTGTACTATCCCGGCCTGGCGAGCCATCCCCAACACGCGCTGGCCCGCGCGCTCTATCCCACCGGCTGCGGCGGCATGCTGGCGTTTGACCTGCGTGGCGGTGAGGATGCGGTGCGCCAGTTGGTCGCACGGCTGCGGCTGGTGGCCTTCGCGCCGAGCCTGGCCGACGTCACCACGACCATCTCGTACCCCTACGCCACCAGCCACCATGGCCTGCCAGAGGACGTATTGCGCGCGCTAGGAGTCGGCACGGGGTTGGTACGCCTCTCCGCCGGCATCGAAGACCCCGCCGACGTCATCGCCGACCTCACCCAGGCGCTGGCGCCGCTGGACTAGCGCTCGGCCGGCCTCCCGGTCTTTTATGTCCATCAGCCGAGGAAGAAGGCTTTCAACGCGGCCGCGAGCACGTCGTCAGCCGGGCCATGGTCTTGCCCTTCAAGGATGCGACGTTGCGCGTTGGGAAGCACGTTGGCGAGCTCATCGGCCCCGTGGCGCATGAATGCATGGGGTCCCGTGCGACCCAGGAACACCGTGCCGTCCATCACGAGTGTCGGGACCGTGGTCGATTTCCATTTTCTGAGCGACGATGGGTCGCCTCGCTCGGTGTCTTCCATAATAGTGGCGTCATACACGAACGTGTGCGCCAATGCCTCCAACTGCGGCCACATGGGCGATAGCCGCATCTGGGCAATCATCTCGGCAGGAGTTCCTACGAACGTCATAAACGACTCGGCCGCTTCGCCCCGGCGACCCGAGGAAACCAGCTCGTTGAGGTGCGACGCGAAATCCTCCGGTGCAGGAGGACGGCTGTCGTCGATGATAAATGGGGGCTCGTACACGGCCAGCTTCGTTATCTTGGTGGGGAGCAGGCGCGCGGCCTCGAGGGCCAGAACCGCGCCGGACGAATGCCCAAAGATGAACGCGGAACCATCTGCCTCGTCGATCAGGGCATCGATATCTTCGACTTCTCGCTCGACCGCGTAGGGAGCCGTGTCCCCGCTATCACCTCGGCCGCGCCGGTCGTAGGCGAACGCGGTGAAATATGGTGCCAGGGCCGCAGCAAGCGATGCCTCGTCCACTCGCCTGGCGGACGCACCGGCCACCAGGATGACTGCTGGCCCCTGGCCCGATTGATCGAATGCGATCGGCGTGCCGTCTTTGGAGATGACTTTCTTCACGGTGTGTTCTCCCCTGTGGACTACATGCTATTTCCTGTTCGCACCTGGAAACAGGTAACTATCCCGGCCAGCAAGACCTCTCCATCTTGCTCTTCAGCGCAGCAGCGCCTCTTGGCGGTGGACTTCGTACCGAACGAGTACGTTCTCTGCGCCATCCCACGTGCGTGTGTCGATCAGTCGCAGCGTACCCGCCGGTTGGCCGCCGAAGAGTGGCGTGCCTGCGCCCACTATGACTGGACCGATCATCAGATGAAGCTCGTCCACCAGGCCATGAGCCAGCAAGTCGCTCCACAGGGTACGGCTGGCAAAGACATCCTGGTCTTTGCCAGTCTGGCGTTTGAGTGCGGCAATCTGCTCGTGCGCGTCAGCGCGCCTGATGATGCGGGTGGTAGTGCGCCACGGCTCCGTCTGCTCTGGGGTCAAGCCGTCTGAAATGACCACTTTGTCGAGGGCGTTATCGAGCCGTGAGATCTCCCGCTGATCGGGTGTGGCGGCGGGGTCGTCTGCCACGGACGGCCAGAAACCCCTGAACCCATCGTACGAAGCACGTCCCAGTAGCAGCGTATCGGCCGCGCGCAGCCGTTCGGCATTATAGGCGTCGAAGGCTCCACCGAGAGCAGGGGCAAGTGCCATGATATCGTTCCCCGGTCCCGTGTAATAGCCATCCAGCGACATGACGTTGCAGCCAATCAGTTTGCGCATGTGCGTGCCTCCTCATGCTTGGGTGGTCACCGCATCTCCTCTTCTACGGCCAGCCGGCGCGTGGCGCGGGCGCCGCCACGGTGAGCACCTGGCCCGTGCGAGCGTCGCTCGCCATAGCGGCCGCGTTCGAGAAATCCGCCGCCATCATGAACAGCGTGCACCCGTCAGCGCCTCCGAGCATGCACGCGAAGCAGCCACGGTCCAGGTCGACCGTCTGCAGCACCTCACCACCCTCGCGCACGCGCACGCAGCGCTTGGCGGGCACGTCGCCGTACCAGACGGCGCCCTCGACGTCGAGGCAGATGCCGTCTGGGTGGCCGCCGCCAAGGCCGGCCCACATCCGCTGGTGCGATAGGCTGCCGTCTGCCGCGATGTCGAAGGCCGTGAGCCTGTCACCATAGGACTCGGCGACGATCAGCGTCGCGTTGTCGGGCGTCACGACCATGCCGTTCGGGAAGGCGAGTCCATCGGCGACCTGCCGCGCCACGCCGTCGGGGGTGACCAGTGCGAGGGCGCCAGGATGGAACTCGCCGCCCGGAAACTCGAAGCCGATCGTATTGACGTAGGCGTTGCCTCGACCGTCAACGACCAGGTCGTTCCACGGGTGGCGCGCGAGGCTGGTTAGATCGGCATGGGTTACCAGCGACCCATCAGGCTTCCGGCGCAGGAGCAACCCCTCGCGCCCCGAGACGACGAGCAGCCGCCCATCGGGCAGCCAGTCGATGCAAAATGGCATGGTGGTCGGCACGCGGACCATGACCTCGCTGGTGCCTGCTAGATCGACGGCAACAACCTCCTGCATGCCCCAGTTGGCGAACCACAGACGGTCGTCATGCCAGCGCGGCGACTCGCCGAACGCGAGGCCGGTTAGCAGGGTGCGCGGCGTAAGCTGCGGCGTAGGCTGTGATGTGGGCATCGGTCCCTCCTCGGCAAGAAGATGGTGGAGCGATGTGCGTCCGTGCCGGCGGACCGGCGCGTCGCCGTCACCGGCTCAGACCCATTGGGCCTCGATGGGCTCCTGTAGGTTGTGGTGAGGTAAGGCCTCTAGCTCACGTTCTCGCTGACCTCGCTCGTACCGGAAGGACGTCTCGTCTGTTGTGCGCTCATACGAACCATGGTCGGAATCGATGTCCCCAGCGAGGCCGATCCCGCGGCAACCCGCGCATGCTAAGCGACGTAGACGATACCTACGTACATGACGCAGTAGCATTCGCTCATGCCAGCGTTCGCGAGACGACGATCCAGCGGCGCCAATCCAGGAAGGGGAGCTGCGCATGACACCGGCGCAGAGCGACGACATCAATCGCGAGCTTCAGGCCACGCTTCAGGCGCGCCGCGAGCTCGGCACGACCGCCTACGACGAGCACTTCATCGAGGCGCTGGTAGAGAAACTGCGCGCCGAGGCGCGCGCCGCACAACCGCAGCACCGTGACGTGGGGCCGCCCTCCGAACAGCGGCTCGGCCTGGCTATCTGCTCGCTAGTCTTCGCCATCCCTCTCGTGGCCATCGCCAGCGACAACCTCGTCGGGCTCATCCTCGTCTGCGCGACGATTGTCGGCATCAACGTCGCCTTTAATGCGCGCCGCTGAGCCCGCTTGCGCTGGTCGCGCTCGCCGGCTTCGTGTTCTACTCTGCGGTGGACGAGCACATCACGTCGCAGCCGCAGAGCAACGCAGAGCGTTTCACGGCTGGCGACGCTAGCAGGCAGGATATCGCATGGAGATACTCGTGCTCGGCGCCGGCGTCTCGGGCCTGACGACCGGCCTGCGGCTGCTCGAGGACGGCCACCGCGTGCGCGTGTGGGCCAAGGCGCTGCCGCCCGCGACCACCTCGAATGTCGCCGCCGCCGTCTGGTACCCGTACAAAGCGTACCCCGAGGACAAGGTGGCTGCCTGGGGCGCCGTCGCCTATCAGGCCTTCGAGCGGCTGGCAAGTGTGGCGGGCAGCGGCGTGCTGCTCTCGGAGGTGCTGGAGCTGCTGCCGCCCGCGATGCCCGATCCCTGGTGGGTCGCGGCGGTGTCCGGCTTTCGCCGTGCCACGCCGGACCAGCTGCCGCCCGGCTATGCGGACGGCTGGCTGTTCGACGCGCCCGTCATCGAGATGTCGCGCTACCTCGACTATCTGCTGCGCACGCTGCGCGAGCGCGGCGGCTCCATCGAAGAGCGCGGCGCTGCCAGCCTCGGCGCGGCGCTCGACGCCTGCCCCGTCGTGGTGAACTGCACGGGACTGGGCGCCCGCGAGCTCTGCGGCGACCATGACTTGCACCCCTCGCGCGGGCAGGTCGCGCGCATCCGCCAGAATGGCTTCCGGCGCGTCGTGCTGGACGATCACGGTCCGAACAGCGTCGCCTACATCGTGCCGCGTGTGGACGATATCGTGCTGGGCGGCACCGACATCGAGGGCGAGGAAAGCACCGCGATCGACCCTGCCACCACGCGCGACATCCTGCGGCGCTGCGCCCAGCTCGATCCCGCCTTTGCCGGCGTCACCCTGGACGATATCGTGAGCGAGGCCTGCGGGCTGCGGCCGGTCCGCTCGATGGTGCGGCTGGAGGCCGAGCGCGTCGCGCCGGGGCGCCTGGTGATCCATAACTATGGGCACGGCGGCGCGGGCGTCACGCTCTCCTGGGGCTGCGCCGCGGAGGTGGCGGCGCTGGTGGCGCAGTAATTCGCGGTCCGCACGTGCAGGCCAGAGGGAACATGGCCGATTTCGCGGCAGCGAGCAGAGATTTCACCACAGAGCACACAGAGTTCGCAGAGAGCAGATCTGAGAGGAAGAGGTAATTGAATCATCCATTCCTCTGGTTTCTGTGTATTCCGTGTTCTCTGTGGTGAGTTTCTGGAATCCTTGAGCGGTCGGCTGTGCATCCCTCCCCTGCTTTCGCCGGCGGAAGGCACCCCTCTCCGGCGCGGAGAGAGGCCGGGGGGTGAGGTTCTCCTATGCCACCCACATGCGCCAGACGCTTGAGTGCCAACCGTGCGCGCGGTATACTAGGAGATACGGCTGCCAGTTCCCGCCAATGGCGGCACCGCGCCAAGCTCGCGCCCATCTGACACCCCTACCACCCGCCGAGGAGGCCACGCCTGTGAAGTTGACGTGTAAGCAGCAAGACCTGGCCAAAGGGCTATCGACGGTCAGCCATGCCGTCTCTACCCGCTCGACGCTGCCGATTCTCTCGCACATCCTGGTGGCCACCGAGGGCGATGCCATCCGTCTCTCCGCCACCAACCTCGAGATCGGCATCACATGCCGTGTGCCCGCCGCCATCCAGGAGGAAGGCACGACGACAGTGCCGGCGCGCCTCTTCACCGACTTCATCAACAATCTGCCGCCCGCCGGCGTCGAGCTGGCGCTGCAAGCCGGCACACAGAGCCTCAAGGTCAGCGGACAGCGCAGCCAGGCGACGATTCGCGGCATGGACCCCGGCGAGTTCCCAACCATCCCCGGCGTGGAGGGCAGCGAGCCGGCCGTCACGCTGGACTGTGCGGAGCTGCGCTCGATGATCGGCATGACGGTCTTCGCCGCCGCCACCGACGACGCGCGCCCCGTCTTCACTGGCGTGCTCGCGCGCGTGCGCGACAACACGCTCACCTTCGCCGCGGCGGATAGCTTCCGCCTCGCCGTCATGCGGGCGCCGCTGGCGGGAGGAGAGGCGGCGGCCGGCGACGTGCTGATTCCGGCGCGGACGCTGACCGAGCTGGCGCGCATCCTGCCGCCGGAGGGCAGTGTGCAGATGATCGTCACGCCCAACCGCAATCAGGTGCTCTTCCGTTCCGGCGACCTCAACCTCGTCTCCAACCTCATCGCCGGGCAGTTCCCCAACTTCGAGGCCATCCTGCCAAAATCGCACGCCACGCGCGTCACCCTGCCACTTGAAGACTTCAGACAGGCGACGAAGACCGCCTCGCTCTTCGCGCGCGACAGCGCCAACATCGTGCGCGTGAAGGTGGATGCGGGCGAGAGCGGCGGCCTGACGCCCGGCTCGCTGACGCTGGAGGCGACGGCCGAAGACTATGGCGACTCCACCAGCAAGCTGGAGGCGGCGGTGGACGGTCCTGGCCTGGAGATCATCTTCAACGTCAAGTATTTGACGGACGTGCTGGCTGTGCTGGAGGGCGGCGACGTCGCGCTCGAGCTGAATTCGTCGCAGCAGCCGGGTGTCGTGAAGGCCAGCGGCGAGCTGCGCGACCGCTACACCTACGTCATCATGCCGATGCACAATACACGGTAATCGGAGCGTTGCGCGCGTCAGATGAAGCCCCGCCTTGCCATTGCGGCAAGGCGGGGCTTCCGTGTGGAGAGGTACGTTGTGCTGCCGCATCCTGGTGCACCGTTGGCATGCGGCGCAGCGGCGCAGCGGCGCAGCGGCGCAGCGGCGTCGGCGGAGGCGATGCGCCCGGGCAGAACGGCCAACGCGACCAGGGCCAGGCAAGCGGCGACGACGAGGCACGTAACCAGGTACGGCGCACTATGGGCATGAACGGCATCGAGGGTCACTTGTCTCGTGGGACGTGTTGGTTGCGTTGTTGGCCCGGCAACCGCTCTGGCTCAGAGTGTCGTGATGAGGCCCCCGTCGATGACGAAGTCGGCACCAGTGACGTTGCCCGCCCGGTCGCTCGCCAGCAGGATGACCAGATCGGCGACCTCCTCGGGACGGGTAAATCGACCGGTCACCATGGCCTCGGCGGCCTGTTTGGCCACCGCATCGGAGTCGCCGCTGCCGGCGCGGGCAACGGTCTGGGCGACGCCCTCCGCGCCGAGCCAGAGCGCCGTGGAGACGGGTCCGGGGCTGACCGAATTGACGCGGATGCCGCGCGGGCCGACTTCCCTCGACAGCGCCTTGGAGAAGTTGGCGAGCGCCGCTTTGGCGGCGCTGTAATCGATGACCAACGGATCGGGGAGGAAGGAATTGACCGAGCAGATGGTCACAATGTTGCCCGCGCCGCGTGCGAGCAGGTGTGGCAGCGCCGCGCGGGTCGTGCGGACAGCGGCCAGGAAGTTGATGTTCAGCGCAGCCATCCAGTCCTCGTCGGTGACCGACGCGAACCCACCGAGCCGTGGGTGAGCGGCGCCGACGTTGTTGACGAGGATGTCGATCGTGCCGTGCGCGTCGAGCGCGCGCTGCACCAGCGCCGCCGGGCCTTGCGGCGTGGCCAGGTCAATCGCCACGGCGGTGACGCGCTCCAGCTTGTCGAGGCCCTCGGTCGTGCGCGCGCCAGCGACGACATTGGCGCCCTCCGCGACGAGCGCGCGGGTGACGGCCAGACCGATACCCTTGCTCGCCCCGGTCACGACAGCAACTTTATTGGTGAGCTTGAGATCCATATCTCCTCCTTGCGACGTGGGCTGACTGAGTCGTCGCCCCATTCTGGAGATTGCCTGGCCGCGTCGCGCCCAATGCGCCCGCATCCTGGTCGTCCAGCGCCGTCCCAGCGGCGTATCGCCGGTGGTCGTGTAATCGGTAAGCGTGTTATGGGGAGCAGCAGGAGAGGTAGCAGCCGTGCCCTTGCCGAGCGGGCAGTCATGGAGGCGCGTGCCTCCTCTCCCACCGCATCTCGCGGCTACTGGTGTTTCGGCGCGTACTGCGCGATGAACGCCAGCGCAACCTCGGCCACTTCGCGCCAGCCATGGTCGATGGTGAGCGAGTGCCCGCGGTCGGGAATTTCCTTGATCTCGGTGACGCCGGGATTCTTCTCCTGTTGCTTGTAGGAGGCATGGGTGATCGCCCACGGCACCGTGTTGTCGTGCTCGCCCGAGATGAGCAGCAGCGGTCCACGCTCCGGGTTCTTCGTGTCGACCTGCGCCTCCGTCCAGGGGTTGAGGTTGGCGGTGGCGGCCTGGAAGAGCGGGGCGCCAGGGGCGGGCACCGCATAGGTGTCGAACAGCTCGTGGGCTTCGCTCTCGTCCACGGCGTTGGCGAAGGCGAAGCGGAACTGCTCGAAGGTCAGCGGGACGGCGCGGGTGAAGTTGAGGGGGTTGCCCAGGACCGGCGACGCCGACTTCAGCGCCGAGAGCGGCAACGGCAGCACGCCGCGGAACGGGGCAGGATCGATGGCGACCGTTACGGCGGACACGCCCTCCCCAGCCAGCCGCTGCGCGATGAGGCCGCCGAAGGAATGGCCGATGACGGCGGGCTTCGTCTTGAGCTGGCGGATGGCGTCGACATAGTGGTCGGTGACCTGTTTGATGTGCTTGTGGGCGAAGGCCTCCGGATCCTGCTTGGCCTCCTCGACGGTGTCCGGGTCATCGGGCCAGCCCGGCGCGAGCGTCGTATAGCCCTTCTCTTCAAAGAGCGTGCGCCAGTTGTCCCAGCTGCTGGAGAGGAGCCACAGGCCGTGCACGAAGACGACCGGCTGCAAGCCTGAGGCGTTGGCGCGGTCGATTTGTTCCTGTTCGTGGATCGTCAGTGGTGTCATGCGATTCTCCTTTGTGCGAGCGGTCATGTCGTGGTTTTCCGTCGTTGCGAAGGCTCACCAGATGGTGGACTGGCCTTAGCTTTTGTCGCGCGCTGAAAATCCTCCTCCCCGGCGCACAGTCTACCCTATAAGCCAGCGCACTACGCGACGAAGGCCAACACGTCGCCGGTGGAGCGGTCGAGCCACTGCGCGTCGTCGGTGATCAGCAAGAGCGAGGCACGGGCCGCCGCGCCAGCGAGCAGATCGAGCGCGGCCAGCGCGATGAGGAAGCGGTCCGGCGCGGGGGCACGCGTCATGCCGAAGGCCGTCAGGAGCGCATCACGCTGCGGATCCGGCAGCTCGCCACCCTCGCCCAGGAGTGGTCGCAGGAGCTGATGCAGCCCGGCGAAGGGCAGATGGGACTCGGCTTGCACTCCCGTTGGTGGTGAGGTTGACCCTCCCCACGGCTAAAGCCAGGGGGATTCCTGGGCTGCTCACAGCGGACCAGACCTGCTCACCCGAAGGTGAAACGCTGTGACCGGC
>Ga0209647_1003339_pt1 | contig 12443 bp, 5 predicted proteins | sample GraSoi_2013_60cm_FD_185827 | JGI IMG/M metagenome (GOLD analysis project Ga0209647, IMG submission 185827) | Grasslands soil microbial communities from the Angelo Coastal Reserve, California, USA - Sample 9_17_2013_60cm (SPAdes) (version 2) | ecosystem: Environmental > Terrestrial > Soil >... | reverse complement strand
ACCGCCTCGATCTCTCCCGACGTCGCCAATCCCGGCTTTCGCGCGGTCACCTTCGACGAACTGCGCGCCGCTTATGCCGAGCAGGTCAAAGGGCTGCTCGAGGGCGGCGCCGACCTGCTGCTGATCGAAACGATTTTCGACACGCTCAATGCCAAGGCGGCGATCGCGGCCGTCGCCGACGTCACCGAGATGCGCGGCGTGCGCGTGCCGGTGATGATCTCCGGCACCATCACCGATCGCTCGGGGCGGCTGCTCTCCGGCCAGACGCCGGCGGCGTTCTGGAGCTCGGTGCGCCACGCCGCGCCGTTCTCGATCGGATTGAACTGCGCGCTGGGGGCGAGAGAAATGCGCGCCCATATCGCCGAGATCGCGCGCATCGCCGATACCTTCGTCTGCGCCTATCCCAATGCCGGTTTGCCCAACGAGTTCGGCCGCTACGACGAGAGCCCGCAGTTCATGGCCGCGCTGCTCGGCGAATTCGCTGACGCCGGCCTGGTCAACGTGGTCGGCGGCTGCTGCGGCACCACGCCCGAGCACATCGACGCCATCGTGCGCGCGGTGAAGGGCAAGCCGCCGCGGCAGATTCCGCAAGTGCCGCGGCTGCTGCGCCTGTCCGGTCTCGAGGCCTTCGCGCTCACGCCGGAAATCCCGTTCGTCAACGTGGGCGAGCGCACCAACGTCACCGGCTCGGCCAAGTTCCGCAAGCTCATCACCGCGGGCGACTACGCAGCGGCGCTGGCCATCGCCCGCGACCAGGTGGAGAACGGCGCGCAAATCATCGACGTCAACATGGACGAGGGCCTGCTCGATTCCGAGCAGGCGATGACGACCTTCCTCAACCTGATCGCGGCCGAGCCCGACATCGCGCGCGTGCCGGTGATGGTCGACTCGTCGAAATTCTCGGTGATCGAGGCGGGGCTCAAGTGCCTGCAGGGCAAGCCGGTGGTGAATTCGATCTCGATGAAGGAGGGCGAGGCGGCGTTCATCGAACATGCCAAGATCGTGCGCCGCTACGGCGCCGCCGTGGTGGTCATGGCCTTCGACGAGCAGGGCCAGGCCGACACGCTGGAGCGCAAGTGCGCGATCGCCAAGCGCGCCTACGACATTCTGGTCGGAAAGGTGGGCTTCCCGCCCGAGGACATCATCTTCGATCCCAACATTTTCGCCATCGCCACCGGGATGGAGGAGCACAACGGTTACGGTGTCGCCTTCATCGAGGCGGCGCGCTGGATCCGGGCGAACCTGCCGCACGTTCACATCTCCGGCGGCGTATCCAACCTGTCGTTCTCGTTCCGCGGCAACGAGCCGGTGCGCGAGGCCATGCACTCGGTGTTCCTCTATCACGCCATCAAGGCCGGCATGGACATGGGCATCGTCAACGCCGGGCAGATCGCGGTCTACGACGACCTCGATGCCGAGCTGCGCGCGTGTTGCGAGGACGTGGTGCTCAACCGGCGCGCGGACGCCGCCGAGCGGCTGCTCGCGCTCGCCGAGCGTTACCGCGGGCATGGCAAGGAGAAGAAGGAGGCCGATCTCGCCTGGCGCGAGCGGCCGGTCGAGGAGCGGCTGTCCCACGCGCTCGTGCACGGCGTCACCGATTTCATCGAGAGCGACGTCGAGGAGGCGCGGCGCAGAGCCGAGCGTCCGCTGCACGTGATCGAAGGCCCGCTGATGGACGGCATGAACGTGGTCGGCGACCTGTTCGGCTCCGGACGAATGTTCCTGCCGCAGGTGGTCAAATCCGCGCGCGTGATGAAGCAGGCGGTCGCCTATCTCATGCCGTTCATGGAGCAGGAGAAAAAAGAGAAGGGACTCGAAAAGAAGAATTCCAACGGTAAGATCGTCATGGCCACGGTCAAGGGCGACGTGCACGACATCGGCAAGAACATCGTCGGGGTCGTGCTCCAGTGCAACAATTACGAGGTCGTCGATCTCGGCGTGATGGTGCCGGCGGCGAAAATCCTGGAGACGGCGCAGCAGGAGAACGCGGATATCATCGGGCTCTCCGGCCTTATCACGCCGTCGCTCGACGAGATGTGCCACGTCGCCGCCGAGATGGAGCGGCAAGGCTTCGACGTCCCGCTGCTGATCGGCGGCGCCACGACGAGCCGGGTGCACACCGCGGTGAAAATCCATCCGAACTACCGGCGCGGGCAGGCGGTCTATGTCACCGACGCGAGCCGCGCGGTCGGCGTCGCGGCCAACCTGATGTCGGGCGCGGCGCGCCCGTCCTACGTGGCCGACATTCGCCAGGAATATGCCCGCATCGCCGCCGCGCATGCGCGCGGTGAAGCCAGCAAGCAGCGGCTTTCGCTCGCGGACGCGCGCGCCAACGCCCTCAAGCTCAACTGGTCGGGAAATTATGTTCCGCCGCGCCCGAGCTTCCTGGGATCGCGGGTGCTCGAGGATTATCCGATCGCGGAGCTGCGCGACTACATCGACTGGTCGCCATTCTTCGCCACCTGGGAGCTCGCCGGAAAGTTTCCCGCCATTCTCGACGACGCCAAATACGGCGCGGCCGCGCGCAGCTTGTTCGACGACGCCCAGGCGATGCTCGAACGGATGGCATCCGAGCGCTGGCTGCGCGCCAGCGCGGTGCTCGGGTTCTGGCCGGCCAACTCCGAGGGCGACGATATCCTGCTTTACGTCGACGACGCACGCACGCAGCCGATCGCGGTGCTGCACACGCTGCGCCAACAGCTCACCCGCCGCGAAGGGCGCGCCAATATCGCGCTCGCCGATTTCGTAGCGCCGCGCGCGAGCGCGCTTGCCGACCACGTCGGCGCCTTCATGGTCACCGCCGGCATCGGCGAGGACGAGGTGGCGGAGCGCTTCAAGCGGGCGAACGACGATTATTCCGCGATCATGGTCAAGGCGCTCGCCGATCGGCTCGCCGAGGCATTCGCCGAGCGCTTGCACCAGCGGGTGCGCCGGGAATTCTGGGGCTACGCCCCGGAGGAGGCGCTCAGCAACGTGGAGCTGGTCGGGGAAAAATACCGCGGCATCCGCCCGGCGCCCGGCTATCCCGCGCAGCCCGACCACAGCGAGAAGGCGAGCCTGTTTGCGCTGCTCGACGGTGAGCGGCGGATCGGCCTCAAGCTCACCGAGAGCTTCGCCATGTGGCCGGGCGCTTCCGTGTGCGGGCTCTACTTCAGCCATTCCGAGAGCCACTATTTCGGCGTCGGCAAGATCGAGCGCGATCAGGTCGAGGACTACGCCGCGCGCAAGGGCTGGAGCGTGGCCGAGGCGGAGAAGTGGCTCGCGCCGGTGCTCAACTATGACCCGCTGATTGCGGCGCGAACGGCGGCGGAATAGCTCGCCGTAGCCGGCCGGCGCTTTTCGAGAAATCCGGCATGAAGCCGTGCCGAATCGAGAATGCAACATGCAGGTTGGTTTCTTCTTCTGGCCCTACGCGCTCGATCTGTGCGAGCAGCTTGCCGAGCGCGCCGATCGCTACGGCTATGCCATGATCGGCATTGCCGACACGCCGGGAAACGCCATGGATCCATGGGTGTCGGCGGCGATGGTCGCGCGCGTCTCGCGCCGCGCGCGCGTGGCGGTCTGCGTCACCAATCTGCTCACCCGCCATCCCGCCATCACCGCGGCCGCGGTTGCCTCGCTCGACCATGTGTCGAACGGACGCGCCGTGCTCGGCATCGGCGCCGGCCACAGCGGCACCAAGAATGTCGGGCTGCCGAAGTCGCGCGCGAGCGAGCTGGCGGAAGGAGTGACGTTCATCAAGACGCTGTTGCAGGGCGCGCCCGCGACCCTTCGCGGAGCGAACGCGCATCTGCCGTGGATCAAGCGCGCACCGCCGGTCTTTCTCGCCGCCTCCCATCCGCAGCCGCTGCAGGCCGCCGGCCGAACCGCCGACGGCGTGTTCGCCAATTATGGCCTCGCCGCCGACAACATCCGCGATTCGCGAACGCACATCGCCGCCGGCGCCAAAGCCGCCGGCCGCGCGGGCGACGACATCGAGATTTGGCAGATCGCGGCGCTTGACTGCAACGAGGATCGCGATGCCGCGCGCAACAAGGTCGGCGCCATGCTCGCGTTCCTCGCCGGCTACGTGATCGGAGATAAGCATCTGGAGACGCGGGGCGTGCCCGAGCCGCTGCGCGCGCCGCTGCTCGAATTGCGCCGGCGCTACAGCACGCGGCCGGGCGAAGCCGACATCAGGCTGGTCCAAGAGCTCGGCCTTTTCGATTATCTGTCGCGCCGGCTGTCGATTTGCGGCAATCCGCAGGATTGTCTCGCGCAGGCGCTCGCCGCCAAAGTCGCCGGCGCCGAGCGGCTGATGCTCACTGTCAGCCTCGCCTGCGACCCGGTGCGGACCGTCGAACTCTTCGGCGAACACGTGCTTCCGAAGCTGTAACGTCCGGCAAAGTGCGAATAGCGCAGAGATGCGTTAGTCGAGCGGGGACCAGGCGCTTGATGGCTTGGCGAGGTCGTTCGCGCCAAGGCGAAAATCGGCGCCAAGCCGAAACACAAACCGTCGCACCAGGCTCCTCACGCCGTCCGCGGCATGCGCTCGCCTTCTTCCTCCGCCGCCAGCGTGTCGCTCTCCGGCAGCGGCTTGCCACGCGTCTCCGGCAGGAACGGCACGGCGAGGAGCCCGAGGATGTAGAACATGCCGATGATGGTTGCCGCCTTGCCGTAGCCGCCCAGCCCGACGATGATGGTGCCGGCGATCAGCGGTGCGATTGCGGAGATCAGGCGCGGCGCGTTGAAGATGAAGCCGGCAGCGGTGCCGCGCATGCGCGTGGGGAAGAGCTCCGGCAGCCAGATCGGCGTCCACGCGAAGCAGCCCTGGATGAAAAATCCGTAGACCGCGAACGCGAGCACCAGGAGATCGATGTTCTTGACCCCCAGATAGACGAGCGGAGTGAGGATCAGGCACATCACATAGTAGAGTATGGTCGTCGGCTTGCGCCCGAAGTGATCGGCGAGGAAGCCGAAGCACGCAAAGCCGATCAAGGCGCCGAGGTTCTGCACCAGGCCGACCAAGCCCGCATAGTACTGAGGCGGCAGGCTTTGTGCGGCCGCGACCGTGCCGACATAGGCCGGCACGAAACTCGAAACGCCCCAATAGCCGATCGTCACCGACAGCGACATCACGAAGGTGAGAATGAGGCGCATGCGCACCGCTGGCTCGGCGAACATGTCGACGAGCGTGAAGCGCACCAGCGCCGCGTTCTCGCCCTCGAGCGCCGCGCCTTGCCGGCGCAGATCGTAGGCGGCGCGGCGGCGGCGGTCCGATTCCTCCCAGCGCGGCGATTCCGGAATGTTGCGCCTTATCCAGAACACGAGCAGCGCCGGCAGCACGCCGATCAGAAACATGTAGCGCCAGGCGCCGGGGTCGGAGCTGCCGATCAAGAGCCACACGCCGGAGGCGAGAATGCTGCCGATCGGGTAGCCCGCCTGCAAAAACGCGCCGCCCCTGCCGCGCGCCTTGGCCGGCCACAGCTCGGCCATGATCGAGGACCCCGTGGCCCACTCCGAGCCGATCGCCAGGCCGACGAGAAAGCGCAGAACGGCAAACGAGAGCCAATCCCAGGCGAACGCGCTCAAGCCCGTCAGCAGCGAATAGGCGAGGATCGTGAGCGTCATCGAACGCTTGCGGCCGAGATAATCGGCAAGAATGCCGCCGAGGAGGCCGCCGAGCCCCCAGCCGAACACGGTGATGGCGATGATCGCGCCGGCATAGGCGGGGATGAACTGGTATTGCGACGGATCCAGGAGCTGACGCAGCGCCACGCCGACGGTGAGGATGAGCGCGAACACTTCGAAGCCGTCAAACGTCCAGCCGAGGTTCGAGGCGATCAGCGCTTTCCACTGCGTGCGGTCGAGCGCGCGATACCAGGGCGACGCGGCGGCGGTCGCGGATTCGCTCATCATTCTTCTCCCTGAGATGTGCGCGCCTCGTTGGTGATGGCCGCGCGCCGCTGGAAAGCTTATGCCAAGATCACGTGCGCTTGGAAGAGCGCGTTTAGCGGGTCATGCGCGGGCAGAAGCGCACCCTTAAGAGCGTTTCCCGCACGTGGCGGACCGCATTCCTCTGCACGGAAAAGTGGCGTAGCTTCTGCCCCACGGTACCTAAGTCTCATTGCAGCTGCAGCGCGCCGTTGGGCGGTCCGATCGCACCCCGGGAGTAACCAATGAATCCTGTCCATATCCGCATCGCAGGCGCGTTGGTCTTCTTGCTCACGTCGGCACTGGCTTCGGCCGCGGACTATCCGGCGCCAAAGGAGGGCGACTGGGTCGCGCGGGACTTTCGCTTTCACACCGGCGAAGTCATGCCCGAACTGCGTCTGCATTACAGGACGCTCGGCGATCCATCGGGAGAGCCTGCGTTGCTCCTGCATGGCACCGGCGGCTCGGGCGCAAATCTCTTGACACCCGGCTTCGCGGGCGAGTTGTTCGGCTCCGGCCAGCCGCTGGATGCGAGCAAATACTTCATCATTCTGCCGGACGCGATCGGAACCGGAAAATCGGCGAAGCCATCGGACGGGCTGCGAACCAAATTTCCGAAATTCAATTACGATGACATGGTTGAAGCCCAATTCCGGCTCGTGACCGAGGGGCTCGGCATCCGTCACTTGCGCCTCGTGCTCGGCAACTCCATGGGCGGCATGCATACGTGGCTCTGGGGCGAGAAGTATCCCGACGTTATGGACGTGCTGGTGCCCATGGCGTCGCAGCCCACGCCCATGGCGAGCCGCAATTGGATGTTGCGGCGGATGATGCTCGAAACGATCCGCAGCGACCCGGAATGGAATAACGGCAACTACGCGACGCAGCCGCCGTCGCTGCGCTTGGCCAGCGTGTTCTTCGCCATCGCGACTAGCGGAGGAACGCTCGCGTACCAGAAGCTGGCCCCCACGCGCGAGCAGGCCGACAAGCTCGTGGACGAGCGCTTGGCGGCGGCGCCCCCCGGCGATGCCAATGACTTTCTCTACCAATGGGAGTCTTCGCGCGACTACGACCCCTCGGCCGGCCTTGAACGGATCGAGGCCGCGCTCCTGGCGATCAATTCTGCCGACGATGAACGCAACCCGCCTGAAACCGCAATCACGGAGCGCGCACTCAAACGCGCAAAGAACGGCCGGCTTTACCTGATCCCGGCGAGCGAAGACACGCGCGGTCACGCGACCACCGGCATGGCAAAATTCTGGAGCCAACAGCTGCAGCAGCTGTTGCAGACCGCGCCCCGCCGGACAACCGAGGACGCGCGACGACAATAGGGAGATGGCAATGGTTCTGTTGCGGTTCGGGTGTGCGCTGATCGTCGCCGCGGTCACCTGCGCCAGCTATGGCGCGCGGGCGGAGGTGACGCGAATCGAGATTGCTTCGCGCACGGATGTTCTCGGCGGCAAGCCCTTCGGCGCCGCCGGCGCCTACGAGAAGATCGTCGGGAAGGTGTTTTTCTCGGTCGATCCCGCGCATCCCCGCAATAAGGCCGTCGTCGATCTCGACAAGGCGCCGCGCGATGCGGACGGGCGCGTGACGTTTTCGGCTGATCTCTACGTGCTTGCTCCGAAAGATGCCGCCCGCGGCAATGGCGTCGCCTTATTCGATGTCCTCAACCGCGGGCGCAAGAACATGCTTCGCGACTTCAACCGCGCACCGGTGGTGCCCGATCCGACCGCCGAGGCGGATTTCGGCGACGGCTTCCTGATGCGGCAGGGCTATACCCTGGTGTGGGTGGGGTGGCAGTTCGATATTCCACGCCGTGGCGGATTGATGGGGCTCGATGCGCCGCCCGTGCTCGATCAGGGAAAGCCGATCACCGGACGGGTGTCGACTACATTCACGCCAAACACGGCCGAAGAGACCTACGCGCTCGACGACATGGGGCGCTATGCCGATACGACCCGCTATCCGCCGCTCGATCCTGGCAGCCCGGCGAACACGCTCACCGTGCGCGATGGCTTTCTCGGCGCGCCGCGCACCATTGCGCGCGACCAGTGGCAGTTCGGCCGCATGAAGGACGGCCAGTTGGTGCCCGATATTTCCGCGCTCTATCTCAAGGGCGGCTACGAGCCAGGCCATTTTTATGAGTTGAGTTACGAGGCCAAGGGCGCCGTCGTTGCGGGCCTGGGATTTGCGGCGTTGCGCGACATGGCATCGGCGGTGAAGCACCAGCAAGGCGGGCCGATTGCGACACGTTACGCTTATGCCTTCGGTCCCTCGCAGGACGGCCGCTTGCTGCGGCAATTTCTCTACGAGGGTTTCAACGCCGACGAACAGGATCGCCGCGCCTTCGATGGCGTGATCTCTCACATCGCAGGCTCCGCGCGCAGCAGCGACTTCAATTCGCGCTTTGCGCGGCCGAATGGTCTCGGCTTTTTCGTGGCGTCGCTGTTTCCGTATCTTGATCTCGATCAACACGATCCGGTGACCGGCAAGACCGATGGTATCTTGGCGAGACTCACACCGGACCAGCGGCCGAAGATTTTCTATACCAATTCGTCGGGCGAATACTGGGGTGGTGGACGCGCCGCGGCGCTGACCCACACGACGCTCGATGGCCGCGACGATGCGAAAGTGCCGGACAACGTGCGCATCTATCTGATCGCCGGCACGCAGCATGTTCCCGGCGGTTATCTGCCGTCGCAAGGGCCGGGCCAGCAGAAGCCGAACGGCAACGAATACGCGTGGGCGGAGCGCGCACTGCTCGTCGCAATGGATCGCTGGGTGCGCGACAGCGCTGCCCCGCCGCCGAGCGCGCATCCGCGGCTGGCGGATAAGACGCTCGTGCCGCGCGAGAGTATCGAATTCCCCGCGGTCCCCGGCGTGCGCGCGCCGCTCACCGTCCCGGCCGGCTATCGCGCCGATCTCGAAGGGCCACACACCGCGCATCCGCTGCCGTTATTGGTCCCGCAGGTCGACCGCGACGGCAACGAGCTCTCCGGGATTCGGCTTCCAAACGTGGCCGTTCCGCTCGCGACCTATACCGGCTGGAATTTCCGCAACCCTTCGATCGGCCAGCCCGGCGAATTGCTCCCGCTCACCGGCTCCTACATCCCCTTTGCCGTGACCAAGGCGGCGCGCGAGGAAGCGCGCGACCCGCGCATGTCGATCGAAGAGCGCTACGGCAACCGCGCGCAGTATCAGCGGCTTGTGACGGATGCCGCAACGAGGCTCGTGCAAGCGGGCTACCTTTTGAACGAGGATGTCGACCGGGTCGTGGAGCGCGCGCTCGCGAATTGGGATGAGATCACGCGCGGGACGACTCTCGCAGGCAACTAACGCGGCTGCGCGTTGACGAAGAGAGCCTCTGGAAAATGCAAAACACCGGAGGGGCCCTCCGGTGTGGAAAAATCGATCGAACGCGGCGTTGCGTGGATGCTCGCGATCAGAACGCGCCCAGCAGGATCGCGCCGACGAACGCAAACACGGCGAACACCGCCAGCACGTTGAGCCTCAACGCAAGATCCACGTCACGTCCTCCCGTTTTGTTCGCGAGGCAAGTCTAACAGAGGCATGACGAAGTCCTAATGACAAATATGCTGCATTGCCGAAGGCAAGCACACGAATTTGATCGCGGCGCGCACGACACGACCAACATCATGATATTTCGACGTAAACTATCGGGGACGTTGTCTTTGATGGCGCATAACGAATGCTTGCGGGTCCAATATTCGATCTGCGCGGACCTCGATAGATCTACGGGTCACGTGGAATAATACGTGGCGGACCATGACGTTAGTCCGCTGACGCGGCGATCGCAGGGCGCCGGTCTTGCGCGCGCCGCCGCGAGCGACGCAACTGCGAGACACCAAAACCGGTCCATCCTTCTTAACCATAGCGCGAGGCGTGGACCGGCGGCCGAGCGCGCGCATCAATCTTTGAAGAAACGTTAACAACATCCATCGCATGCTCGCGCCATGGCGTGGGGAGTGCGTTGGTATCTCGTCGGCTCCATCATCCTTGGCCTTCTCGGCGTGTTAGCGGGTTGCAGCGGCGGCGGCTTTTTTGCCGAGCGCGAGCCGTGGCGCCACGAGGCCGAGGTGCAATGCCTCAACATGGGCGCCGTCAAGGAAGGCGCGGGCATCGTTCGCATCCGGCCGATCCGGGGTCCCGGGATGTGCGGCGCCGATTTTCCGCTCAAGGTATCGACCTTGGGCGAGAGCGGACCGCTCGGCTATAGCGACGAGCTGCGTCCGCCCGGCGACATTCCGCGCGGTGCGCCGCCGCCGCGTTGGCCGATCCGCCCGGCGGAGCCGCCTTACCAATCGCGCGTGCTGCCGGACTACCAGTCGCCTCCGCCGCAACCGCCGCGGCGTGACACCGCCCCCGATGAGCCCGTGTCGCTCAACCCGCCGGGCCTGGTCGATCAGCCCACTGTCCCGGCCGAGCCTTACGACTTTCGCCGACCCTACGGGGCGACGCCCGCCGCTCCGCCGCCGAAATCTCGCTCGCCGTCCCCGATGGGGTCGCCTCGCGATGACTTCTCGCCCGAGCCCTACGAGCGCCGGCCCCTGGTCGACGCGCCGGGCCCGCCGCGCGACGCCCCGCGCGCGTCCGCGCGCGAGCCGCCGCCGGGTGCGTTGGGTCCCGCCCGCGACATCCCGCCGACGCCAGCGTTCACGCCGGTCGCGGTGAGCCCGCCGGCGACGCTCGCATGCCCGATCGTGTCCGAGCTCGAACGCTGGATCGCCGGCGCCGTGCAGCCGGCGGCGATGCGCTGGTTCCGCTCGCCGGTTGTCGAGATCAAACAAATTTCCGCCTATTCCTGTCGCGGCATGAACGGCAATTCGCGGGCGAGCATTTCCGAGCACGCGTTCGGTAACGCGCTCGACATCGCGGCGTTCACGCTCGCCGATGGACGCAAGATCACGGTGAAGAACGGTTGGCGCGGATTGCCGGAGGAGCAGGGCTTTCTGCGCGACGTGCAGGCCGCGGCCTGCGATCAATTCAGCACGGTGCTGGCGCCCGGCTCGAACGTCTATCACTACGACCACATCCACGTCGATTTGATGCGCCGGCGCGACGGCCATCGCGCGTGCAACCCGCACGCTGTCTCGGGCGAAGAGGTTGCCGCGCGCGCCGCGCGATACGCGATCAAGCGCGATCCGGGCATTACCGGCTCGCTCGCACCGCGCCGGTCGGCGGCGCCGCGGTGGCCGTTTGATCCCGACGAGGACCGGCGCGAGCGCGCGCTACCCATGGCCCAGCCCGGCGAGGACGGGGAAGACGACTGACGCGACCGGATTTTTTGGTAGTTCGCGCGCAAAGATCGAGGCCGGGGTCCACCGCTCGTTCCCGCGCATAGCGCGTCGAGACGCGCGTGAACGCGCTTATGTTGGGAATCCAGTCTCAAGCGGGAACCCAGTCTGCTGTCCGGATCTGGGTTCCCGCTTTCGCGGGGACGAGCGGAATAGAGGCGGCAGGGGGGGTCTGCGACACCATGCGGCACCTCTTACAATGCCGCCATGGGATACCAATATTTGGGTGGACCAAAGGGTCTGTCTGGGAGGATTTCCATGCTTTCCTTGCGCGTTCGTCCGCTGCTTGCGCTGTGCGCCGTGGCGGCGGTGTTGGCCTTCGCGATGACCGATGCCGATGCCCGCGCCGGTCGCGGCGGAAGCTTCGGCAGCCGCGGCTCGCAAACCTTCTCCGCGCCGCCATCGACGACGACATCGCCGGGCGCGCGGCCGATCGAGCGCAGCATGACGCAGCCGGGGCAGCCGGGCGGCACGTTCGCGCAACGCCCGGCGGTATCGTCGCCCATGGGCGGCTTCTTCAATCGGCCGGGCTTTCTCGGCGGCCTGTTCACCGGTTTCCTGGGCGCCGGCTTGCTCGGCATGCTGTTCGGCCATGGTTTCCTCGGCGGCCTCGGCGGCTTCGCCTCGATGCTCGGCCTGTTGCTACAGGTCGGCCTCATCGCGATCATCGGCTATCTGGTGTGGACGTGGTGGCAGCGCCGCAGCCAGCCCGCGCTCGCCAGCGGCCCGGCATTGCGCGATTACGCCTCCGGCGACGCACGTCCGCAGATGGGGTTCGGTGGCGGCGCTCCTGCATCGCGTGCGCGCGCATCCGGCACCGACGAAGTCGGGCTCACGCCGGATGATTTCAATGCCTTCGAGAAGACCCTGGGCGAGGTGCAGAGCGCCTATAGCGCCGAAGATCTCGCGCGGTTGCGCCGGCACGTCACGCCCGAGATGCTCTCTTATTTCTCGGAGGACCTGTCGGCGAATGCGAGCAAGGACGTCGTCAATCGGATCTCCGACGTCAAGCTGTTGCAGGGCGATCTGGCCGAGGCTTGGCGCGAGGGCGACACCGACTACGCCAGCGTCGCGATGCGTTTTTCGCTCAACGACGAGACCATCGAGCGCGACAGCGGCCGCGTGCTGCAAGGCGGGCCGGACGAAGCCACCGAAGTGTGGACCTTCATGCGCATGCGCGGCGGCCATTGGCTGGTGTCAGCGATCCAGCAG
>Ga0209647_1003335_pt1 | contig 12464 bp, 17 predicted proteins | sample GraSoi_2013_60cm_FD_185827 | JGI IMG/M metagenome (GOLD analysis project Ga0209647, IMG submission 185827) | Grasslands soil microbial communities from the Angelo Coastal Reserve, California, USA - Sample 9_17_2013_60cm (SPAdes) (version 2) | ecosystem: Environmental > Terrestrial > Soil >... | reverse complement strand
CCAGTTCACTAGAAGACTAGAAGGGCCCCCTACGCTTCCCAGCCCATCCCCGTCTCCGCGTTCAGTCTCGCATCCTGAAGATCTTCCTCAGCCAAATTTTTAGTCTTGGGTTTCCAATAGGGATAGAATTGATCGTCCGAAATCACGGATCAAACCTCTGTACAAACAACCTGTCCTCAGAGGGGAGCATCCACGCCAGAAGTTTCTGAGCGAGCATCGAGCTGACGGAAGCGAGCTCAGTTCTGCAGCGAGATTGCGGCTTTACCCTCGAGTCTCGCGGCGATGTGTTCGCCAAGTAGATCGGCGAACCCGGTAGAGCAGGATCATAGGCGATCGCGCCCTGGTTGATGCTGTCGAGTGAGCCAGTGAGAGAGCCGCCCGGCTTACTAGCCAAGTGGAGCTTGAGGTGGAGCGGCGCGAGCGAACCCAGAAAGTCGCCTGCTAAGTCGGGCTTACGCTGTGTAAATGCTGCAGAGGGTGCCAGGGTAAGTATCGTGACCAGCGTCAGGTGGGAAAGTTTGAGCATCTGATGTTTTATTCACATACGATGAGTTGCCAGAGGCTATGCGTAGTTATTGTTTCAAACCTCGCATCGCCCGGACAAAGCAGCTAAATAGGTGGGCTGTCCTCATACATTGAAGCTCACATTCGGGATCAAATGATTCGAATCAAACCGGTACGAGTTGAGGATGCGGAAGGAGTTATTGGGGTCTTGAATCCATTGATTCAGTCGCGAGACCATATGGTTTTGGACCGGGTGTTGACCGTCGATGAGGAACGAAGTTTTATCAACGGCTTTCCAAAACGAGGCGTCTTCCATGTGGCTGAACGGGATCCGGATGGCCTGATCGTCGGCTTTCAAAACGTTGAGCCTTTTGCCACTTACACGGGAGCATTTGCGCACGTTGGCATGATCGGCACCTACGTAGATCCGTCCAGGCACAGACAAGGTATTGGACGACTCCTTTTGAGTCGACCCGGCTGGTAGCGCGAGAAAAAGGCTATGAAAAATTCTTTGCCTTCGTCCGAGCTGATAACACCGGCGCCTTGTCATTCTATAAACCGGAATTGACCGAACGCTTTAGTCTATGATCGATCCGAGCCGGCGTATCGCTATAGTGGATGAGATCTCACATTCGGCCTTCCGGAGCGTGGAGCTCGATAGACAGCCTTGATCTTTGCTACGTACTTAGAATACTCGTCCGACGTTAATTCGTATCTCGGGCGTCGTTTGTGAAACTTGATCATTAGGGGTCTCTCTCTTTTAACTTCTGCCAAAAACTCACTGAAATCCTCCCGGAAGCTGAAGTGCACTACGTCGCGGCGCCTCTCAAAATAGTGCCCCGTTCCGTCCAGGATGCATCGAACGAACACACCGTACAGAGCGTACTCCGCCCAGTATTCGGTACAGAACTCATCCGAATAACTTAAAAGAATCGCCACGACATTTCTCTGGTAAAGAGCTTCCACGTAATGAATAAGCCGCCTAACGTTCGCCTTTATGAAGATCTGATTAACGGCGCGAAATCCATAAATGCGGTCCGCCTGATATAGTTTCAGAAAATTCCGAGTTTGAAGTTCCCATGCCGCATCATAAAACTCGCCAATGGCATAGACATAATCAACGCCGCGCAGGAAAAAATTTTCATCAAAATCGAAACCAATTAATGTGTTAGAGTCTACTATCAAGTACTGGTCATGCGCGACTAGATGCGCCGCAAGTATTTTGACAATTTGTTGAGTTGACCACGTATCGGGAAATTCTCCCGAGTAACCCGCCAACTCTAGTATTTGTTCCGAGCATGCGACGATGAAGTCGTTTTGGATAATGCCCCTAAAAAAGGAAACATCTTCTCCAGGAACTATGACATACACCTTGCCTCCGAGACGGCAATGCATAACCAGATCGGTCTGCAGTTGAAGGTACGTCTCAACGTCCTTCCTTCGCGTCTTAACGACGATGTCGAGTGGCCTTGGCGCGGTCACTTGTGATGATTTCTGCGAATCCAATGTCTCTTCATCCATTAGGGTCCTGAACAAATCACAATGATTTATTCACCCCATCGTTACGAAACGAGCCAGCTGCATATGCAATTCGCGAAGTCGGGCAACCTTGTTACACTGCTCCCGTCCTATACCGAAAAGCTTTGGCGGAACCGATGGGTTTGTGGATCGCAATCAACTCCCGACTCCGTTCAGCGCAGAACTCGCGAATTGCTGTGGCACGTGCGTTCCCAAATTGGTTGAAGACGATGATCGTGTTATCGGATAAAAAACTTGGGCTGAAAACCTGCCACATCGCTTCATTCGCCGCTTTGTCATCGCCGAAATCCATAACTAGAATGCCTATTTCTTGCTTTTCCCATTTGATGTCTGGAAGATCGAATTTGTCGTTATCGGTGTTCAAAGCGCTACGGTGCACTTCAAGGAGATCGTGGTAGGGTTCACAGTGCACCCAAAAATAATCGACGAACGACGAGCCGTCGGTAAGATCCGCCCGCAAGATTCGCTGGTCCTCCGTAAAGTTCTTCATCCAGTCGAGCCATACAAATGAATCAAAAACGTGAATTTTTCGCGAGCGGGCGTCTGGATTCTGCAAAAGGCCCTCTGCTAAGCAGCATGTGGAACATCCCATCCAACACCCCAATTCAACGATGTCTCCGATGCCGGAGAATGTTCGAGCAAGCCATTTGTAGTAGGCCATTGTCTCTGGGCAGAGCATCGTCGGAATTCTGCTAATTGTGTCTGGCACAAACTCGTTTTCCCAACATGAACGTTGCAAAAACTCGTCTGCGCTTGCGAACTCCAGATCGCGTATGCTCGCACGGAGAAAAGCTTCGATTCTAGAATCTCGCAGGCCACACGATTGGGACTGATCGATCAAGGCGACCAGTTCTTTCAGCAGGGGCGGTTTCCGGCTTGAGAGCTCTTCGCGGTAATAGTTTTGCAGCGCGCCAATGGCAAGGAGCGTACGCATGCAAAACGCTTCAGGCCCATAGTTATCGAAGTAAAGTTTGCCGTCTAACAGGTCCAAAGCGAGTTCCCGAAGTAAGGGCAACAGCGCGTGCTTCATTGCGTGAGTCTCGCTGGCAGTCATTGGGACCGTCTCTCCAGAACGACGAATCATGGACTCCGTGTGCGCCCAAGCATATTCCTGGTAACTCTAAGGCATAGCTTGTCGAGCGCAGCGGATAGGATCTATTTCCCTGATTCTGACTGATCTAAGTACGCACCTTACCACGCAAATCGAACCCCTCCAAGCTGTAACGGTCGAAAAAGCTGGAGAAGTTCAGTAAAAAGGCGGCAAAATCCGTCAAGCCGAAAGCTTGGCGTTTGACGCGGGTAGGCGCTTTTGTAGCCCTTGCCTGCCGACGAGCGGCTCTCCGGCCAACCCGGCAAGGGCTGATTTGGAACGGCACGGTATGGAACATGACACTCGACTGGAGAAGAGAGAACACCCGGATTTTGATCTTGCGGATATCATGACCGAGTTTGGATTTGGTCCGGTGACTGCGTTCCGTAAAGCGAGGGGAGGTAGGGTGAATCAGAACTGGATTGTAAAGACGGCCGACGCTGAGGTGGTAGTTCGATGCGTTGCCCGGGAGCGCTCCCTTAACGACATACGCTTTGAACATTCATTCATCAATGGTCTTGCTCGCTCTGGATTGCCTTACCGATTTCCACGCCCGCTTATCAGCAGATCGGGCGACGCGGTTATTGTTAAAAACGGCCTCTACATCTGGCTTTACGAATACATAGAAGGGTTTACCCGGCTTTCGTCAACGCACGATTTGCTAGGACTGATTGCCACAGCAATGGCATCAATCCACAAAACGGCTCAGCACCTCACCATCCCGCATTCAAAGATCACCCCGCTTGTCATCGAAGACCCTTGGCTGCTAGAAACGATGCGGTCGTGGCAGCTCCAACTTCACGGATCCGCCGATGAGCGCCTTCGGTTCTTTTGCGACCACGTTCAAGAATGCATCTCGATATTACAGGGCCTTCATTGCGCGCGGTATCAGATGCTTCCGCGCATTCCTATCCACGGCGATTGGTGTATGGCCAATGTTGTGTTCGTGGCAGACGAATTGATCGGGATCATCGATTTTGATCATTGCTGCCGTGACACTGCGATCCGCGATATTACCGCGCTGTTGCAATATGAGTGTGTCGACGCCCAGGACCCGTTCAAATTAGACATATCTGCTGCGCAGTTTTTCATCGAGTGTTACAACAGAGTAAGTCCCTTGTCGCGCGAGGAAACCACCTTGATCCCTGCCGTTGCAATTGCCGAGTCCGCGGATGCATTTTGGTGGAAAATGTACGAAATCACCAATAATCGAGGAGGCACCATAACGCTCTCGAGAATTGAAAATCTGTTCCGGACTTTATGCTGGTATAACCGCAACGAGCAGGAGATCACAAGCGCTCTATGTGAGTAATAAGGTTTTAAAATCTAATCGCGAGACATTGCGCCGGACCTTGCAGCGCGCGATCTTTTTTTCTGCCTTTGAGTTAAATTTACCCAGTAGTTGCGCATTTCCGGTGACAAGTAAGAGATAATGCTTTCGTAATCGGATGTTTTGGTCCGGTATTCGGTGTCGATAAAGGCAAACTTACCATGCTTGGTCAGCCAGATATTGTCTGGCCGATAGCTGGAACCCCCTGCTCTCGTTATAATTAAGTATAGTTCATTCAGATGCTCGCGGGTGATCAGGGATTTCCATGCCGCCTCGTTTTCGTCTCTGGAAACAAGACCCATATCGTGCACCAGCAAAACAAAAGGTTGATCTAAGGAAGTGGAATTAGGCTGAGAAGGAAGAGGATACAACCATTTCCCAGGTGCCTGAAAATGCTTAATCTTATTTTGCTTAATGATTTTGCGAATCTTCTCAGCACCTTCACATCGTCGGACTAACCATTCCCACCCAGCTCTATTTCGCTTTTGACGCTGTTCGCTATCAAGATAAACCTTTACTAAATACCCTGGAAGTGAGGGGTGGCTGGCAACTCGAATAAAACTGCGGGATTTTTTAAAGAGCGTTGTAAAACCGGAAGCTTGGAAAGTCTTTTCATCTTTGGTAGCTCTTCTAGATAGAAAGATAGCGTCCAGTGCACGTTTTCCAGGGTGATTCGCTGGAAGAATATGTCCGTTCTTCGTGTCGATCATGAAAGTATCCGATGCAGCTCGTGCTTGCGGAGCTTAAAGCAGCGCTCTATCAGGTCGACGATATAACCGGCCGGACGCGCGCGCGGTTGGATCTCGTAGAGCTTCCTGACGGCTCGTCGTGGATTCCAGGAATCAACCAGAAGCACTACGAGGCCTGCGGCCGCGCTTCGGTTCTCGCCGTAGTAACACTGGCAGAGCAAGTTTCGGTCTTTAGCCCGTTTCCACTTGCGCGCGAATCGATAAAGCCTTTCTATGTGCTCCGCCTTCGCGCGGTGCCCGGCGTGTCCTGAATGGGCGATACAGAGATCTAGATGCCGACCACGGAAATCCGTTCTTAGCAGGGGGTGCCCCGGTTCACCGTGTATGCTTATCAGGAATTGGTACCGGTAGAGATCCATGCGTTCGATTCGGCGTTTGCTGACTATTTGGATCATTAGGTGATCGGCTGCGCATTTCTGTTGCGGTACTTTCGCGGCCGTCTGCGCATGAAACTGTGGGTACCAATGTGAAAGAGCTCGAGATGCTGAATAGTGGCAGCGATGCTTTCGTTCACAGCGGTGCAAAACAGGCTTAGTAACAGATATACGAAAACTATCCCAATGGTGACTTCCAGGGTGTTAGAACCGAACATGGTAACTTTTTGATCGTGCGGTTTTTAAAACACCAGGGTAGAACGACCCTGGAGTTCCGTTCCGCCACGTGTGACAATCGCAAAGAATTAGGATTAAATAACAACGTGGCTGGGTTCGAGTCTCTTTGACAGCCGATGAGCTTGCCTAGTTATCTTAGCAACGAAATGTATGTCATCGTCAGTTAGCGATGCAGAAGAAGGATAATAAAAGCCTTCTTTGCACAGACTTTCAGCCACCGGGAATCGTTGGCCTCTAAAGAAATCGTAATAGATGGGCTGGAAATGAATTGGAATGAAGAAAGTCCGGGTCTCTATGCCCTCCCCTCCCAGAAAGCGCCGTAACGCATCGCGGCTCATTCCAAATTCTTTGCGAACGAGCACACAATACATCCAGAACACGTTCTCCACGTAGGCGGCCTGTGGCGGGCGCACGATACCTGGCACGTCGGCCAGAAGAAGATTATACAGCGCCGCATTTTCTCGTCGGCGGGCCACTAGTTCATTCAAGCGCTCTACCTGTGCGAGACCGATTGCTGCCTGGACATTCGTCATCCGGTAATTGAACCCTCGAAACTTGTGCCAGAAATGCCTTTCCGGCGAGAACGCGTGATCACGTAAAGTGCGACTGGTTTTGGCGAATGCTTCGTCGTTAGTCGTGATCATGCCTCCCTCGCCGGTCGTGATGTTCTTGTTCGCGTAAAAGCTAAACGCGGCTGCATGGCCTAAACCGCCTACCTTTCTTCCTTTATATGTCGCCCCGTGCGCCTCAGCTGCATCTTCAAGCACGGAGAAACCATGCTTATCTGCCAATGCCATGAGCGAATCCATATCGGCGGGGTGTCCATAAGTATGAACGGGAACAACTAACCTGGTCTTTTGGGTAATCTTGTCGGCGACTTGGTTCATGTCGATATTCCAAGTCTCCGGCTCGGAGTCCACCAAGACCGGAGTCGCCCCTGTGTACGCGACTGCGTTAACCGTCGCTATCATCGTGAACGTCGGCAGGATTACTTCATCACCCGGCCCGAGATCCATCGTCGCCATGGCCAAATGCAGCGCGGAGGTACCGCTGGTGCAGGCTACCGCATATCTCGTTTCGCATTCGTCCGCGAACGCCCTTTCAAAAGCAGTAATGAAACGACCGGCAGAGGAAATCCAATTGGTATCGAGGCATTCGTTTACATATTTCTTCTCATTGCCTCTAAGAGTGGGTTCGCAAACCGGGATAGACCTTTTATGCTTGCCCTTCAAACTTCGTTTTTGGTCTTCAACCGAGACATTCGGCAAATGAGGTACTAGATCTCCGCTTGGGAGGATTTCCGCGATATCTTGCCCCATTTCGTCGGGACTTATCTCGATCGCATGAACTAACCTCACAAAAAAACTACTCAATCTCAAATTTTGGCTGTTATGTCAATTATTAAATTGTAAAATTATTGTGACAGAGGGAGCCCGTGACCTGCGATGAACTGCCACCTCAAATCCATATACAGAAACGTCACTCTGTTCTTTCGGCCGCTTCGGGAAGTCATCCTCGGCCGTCGCGAGCGAACCACGGTTCGCCACGGGAGAGGAATGGAGGCGTGGCTCGTCGAGTTCGCCACGAGACAGGGCGTCGCAGAGTCGGGCCTTTTATCAATAACGAGAACGGCGTTGTGGCTTGAGGCCGAACGTTCTTCTATTTACGGAAACTCGGAGGTTTTCTGTGCTAGCTGCTAAGAAGCTTAGCGTATTACTGACTGGGTCGAGCGGTGTGATAGGAAAACACCTCGTCGAACCCTTTAAAAAGCATTATCGCCTGGTCACCTTCGATCGCAACCCAAGTCAAAATAGAGGTGTGAATGTCGTTGGTGACTTATGTGACTTTAAAGGTTTGAAGGCCACCATGAAAGGGATTGACGTCCTTGTGCACCTTGCGGCGACGTCCGATGAGGCGCCTTTCACCAAAGAACTTTTACCGAACAATATTCTGGGAGTGTACAACGCGTTTCAGGCCGCGTATGAAGCGGGCGTTAAACGAATCGTTTTTGCGAGCAGTTGCCAAACTGTCACGATGTACCCCCGAGATGAACAAGTGCAGATTTCCCAGCCTGTCCGACCTGAGTCCGTCTACGGGGCGACGAAGGTCTTCGGCGAGGTACTCGGTCGTTACTATCATGATCGCTTTGGAATAGAGTTTGCCGGCCTGAGGCTGGGGGCGTTCGCTTTATATGGGGATCCTGATTTAGAGCGTCCGTCATGGCTATGGCGACTGTGGCTTAGTCCACGAGATGCAGTTTCATTGTTCCGGTGCGCAGTCGAGAAACATGAAATCGGCTATACTCTCGTTTTTGGAACATCTAGAACCAAGCCGGAGTTTCTCTGCCTCAGGCCGGCCCGGGAACGTCTTGGCTTTATTCCAAAGGACGATGTAACAAAAGCACGATTCCGCTCATTTAGGACTACCCGCGAATGACTCGCCAACGGGGCTAACACTGAGTGGGCGCGTGCTCAGGTTGGAACCATCCGTTTACGCTAACTTAAAATCGGCGCAGTCATCACACACAACACCCGGCACCCGAAAAATAATGGCGGCTTAGCCGCAGTCTTTCTGATGCCGCTCCGGCGGCATTTACTAGCCCGCTTTTCGGCAAACCACCTAGCCATCAAAACTAAACGCGTCTCTGCTTTGCCCCAACACCCTCATGGTGCAAAAAGCGGACCAGCAACTAATACAAAGTGAAGCCGTTCTCAAGGAATGCACTGAACGTTTAGCGGGTTCAGTCCTCATGCTGGCAGCGCTTGCAGACCGACCTGGTTTTCGAGTCCCTTGCGGACGAGTTGGACCGCTCTCGTGACGTCGCGCGTGATGAGAGGCTCTTGAGTTTCCTGCTCGTCAAGACCTGTCCTGAGCGTGTTTGCGACCTTGCCTCGGCCTTGCTGAATGAACGCGAACAACGCATCAAGTGCCGCGGGCGTCGCGCGGACTTCAGCTGGTCTGGTAAACTGGCCGGCGAGTGCTATGAGCTTGGTCACCTCGGGAGTGTTCTTCTCATGCCATGCGGCGGTAAACTCCGCCGGTCGCTCGTCGCCCGTAGCGAGCAGGGCGCGCGCGAGGATTTCGGTCGCTCCGCCGAAGCCACCCAGCAAGTAAAGCGGGCGTTGATGTTCCAGCGTGAGCAATGCCTCCTCAAAAATTCCCGGCAGAAAACCTCCATAGCGATTGAGCTTTCCGCTCAGCAATACTCGGGCGACGGCCGCCGGTACGGACTCCAAGCCCGCGTCGGGAATGACAATCACCATGCCTGTCATCATCAGGCGGCGCATCGCGCTCAGCGTCACTGCTGCGTTAAAGAGCACACGGTCCGATCCGTTTTTCGCCTCGCTATCGGGAACGACGTCCGCATCGGCGATCCCGGCGTCCTTCTGCGTCACGCGAACGATCCGGCAGCAGTTTTGATCGAAGCTGCTATGTCCCCATCCGCGCCGTTTCTGCAGTTCCTCGGCCGTGTATTGCGCGTCATGGACCAACAAGTCCGCATTGCGCGCCAACTCCACCAGCCGCGGATCGATCTGCATTGCTGAAAACCGGCATCGCAGATGGGGATGGACCCCCGCGTACCATAAAACTTAAGCTTCATAGAATTGTTTTTATGAAGGTAAGTTTCCGGGTCGCGAGCATCAAGCTTAGGCGTTCAAGTAAGCAAACAGTCCTTAACAGTCAGTAAAGCTGCGGCTGACGACTCCCGCTACGAGCCGCGTCGACGACCTGCCGCGTCGATCACCAAAGTCTGCCGGCTGAATGTGCATACTGTAGAGCGCGAGTTGCGCTGGCTTCGGGGGGCGTGACTTGATCTTTAGCCAACCGGGCGAGCGTTTTCCCGAGCGGTAAATGCTGCTCTTTCGCTTTGCGATGATCCCCTCCAGTCCCTTCTCCTTTGCCAGCACGAAAATATCTTTTCCATGGGTCTCTATGTACCACCTGGATGCCGTCCACCGGCGCGATGATCTGCTCCAGCCGGTCACGGCGCTGCAAAACAGTCTTGCCGGTGAGATCCCGACCGTTACTCCAAAGCACGTCGAACACATAAAAGGCCCACCGGCGCAGTTGGCCGCTTCTACCATTGTTAGAGCAACTGTAAGCCGAGGGATGCCGTCTGGATCCGGCTGACGATGTGACTCATCCGTCTGCACCGCTGATAGCGGCAGCGCTGCTTGCGGCATTTGCATCGGGCTACATCGCTGCCTACATCCTTTTCTATGCGATCGTCAGTATCGTCGCGACAGCATTGCTACCCGGACTACACGAACCGCGACATCTCGTAGGGAGTCCCAAGCATGAGCGAATCATCTGCGTAGGCAGACCTTAGGAACTAAGTCTGGAGGGGATGAATAGAAGAACTCCGATTCTGCGGCGTTTGATTCAGGGCGCATCTGAAACCGCTGAGCCGAAAATCCTTTGTATTTGGGTGGAGGCCAGTCTGATTGGGCGAAGGTCTTCGCCGAAATGAGTTCCGCTCCTCCACATCAAATCGCGCTGTCTAGCGCCTCGTACTTCACAACGATCTTCTACCTAAAGGAGAAATGAACGAGCCTTCTAAAAATCACCGCCCTGTTAGCAGACGCCCGTCGGAGAAGTCTCGCTTCAGCAAGCATCTAGCCGAATTCTGGCACGATCTCCAAGACGGGCAGCACTGGAAGTATGAAGCGTTCTCTCCTGTTCAAATACTAGAACAATTGAACCTGGATACGTGTCAACAGAACAATGACGAACTCGTGCGCGCCGAATGGTTCTGGAATCGCCGACCGCGATTGCTTCGCGCAACCAGCTTTGTTGTTTGGCTTTTGGCAGCTCTCGGCTTGCCATTTTGGCTGTTCATCATTCCCGCAATAGGTATACCGCTACTAATCATGTCGGCGGTGGCGGTTGATACCGAGATCGTGCAGTCCGTTCGGTGGCGACGTCAGTACGAACTCAGTATCGATCGACTGGTCCGCACCTCGAGAAACGGCAAAGACACCTCCGGCATGGATGTTTTCGTATAAAGCTCAGGCTGGCGAGAAACGTGCGCATCGGTGCGCTTCACTGCATGTTCGCTGACCAGCGCGATCACCACCGAGGCCATCATCGGCTCGATAAACTGGGGCAAAGGCTTTTTGGCCATTGTGAGATCGAGCGAACGAAATCAAGTCCGCTCATTCTTTTGAAACAATAGACATCCGCCGGGCAGATCGCCTGCAAATTCGCAGTTGTCGGACCGATTCTCGCACTCGGAAAAACTAGTTCGGGCCGAGTTACCGTTCGGCAGCAGAGTAGAGGCGCCTTAACTTTTCCTGGCTCTTTGGTTTCGAGTGCCTTTTTTTCTGTTGCGCTAGTTCAACCATACCGCCTTCTTTATTTTCCTTGGTAACATTTCGCGGAGAATAACGACGAGTAATACCTCATAGCATTACCCGCGCCGCTTTCGATATTCCCCCAGGAGGTCGGGTACCAAAGCGTTACCCCGGGGTAACTTTGACCTGTCACAACGGCGGCGGCCGGGACAGCAGCGGGTTTTGCTGGCGCTTTAAGAGAGCCAGACATACAACTTGTTAGACTTAAGGCTAAAATAAGTAAGAAAAGCCTAGTCATGAACGTTTCCCCTTGGAAGCTTTCAACTTCCTGATGGACCGGGCGCGTTCGTATTCCCGCGCCTGGTACACGGCATCGGGCTACCGCATGAGGCTAGCCTGCAGCTTGGAATCATCTCTTAGCAAAACAAGACAGTCTTGGTCAAGCTGTCCTGCTTTTAGGAACATAAAAAACGATTCATGCGTAAGCGGCATCAATGAAACAGACTCGGTTATCATCGCGTGTCCGAGAGGACGAATTAGCCGAAAGGCAATGGAGACCACTCTATCCGTTTGGGTAACTTTTTTTCTTTTGGTCCGGCTGACACGGCGGCGAGGTAATATGGATGAAATTTCTGGACGATCTGCGGTAATCGCAGTTAACGCGGCGTACTTAAACAGTGAAAGTGTACATGTTGCTTTCACGAAAAAGGTTTTTGCGGAGACTTGCGACGAATCTCACTACCGTCCTTCGAGAACCGCCAAACATATGGATTTTGCAAATCCTTTGAAGCCGGGTCACACCATGCCCGAAGATAGGAAGCCGGAACCCAGTGTTGGCGCATACAAATGATATGTGCGCGCTGAATGCTCCTTGCATAAACTGGGCCATGCAAACTAAACCATTGCAGATTTTTAGCGTGACTATTGGCTGAAGAGTTGGGAAGGACTGGCGACGAACATGAATCCGGATCATGAGCATTGGTCCCGAATAGCACCAGAGTGGGTGGCTTGGGCACGGACTCCGAACCACGACGCTTTCTGGGCATATCGCGCCTCGTTGCTCGCCTTCGTCGGACGGGGTCACGGTGAAGCGCTTGATGTTGGTTGCGGTGAAGGACGCGTCTCGCGTGTCCTAAAGGATTGCGGCTACCGCGTGACGGCAACTGATCCTGTCGAAGCGTTTATATCGGCGGCTGAACAGGCCGGATCAGCGGATGAGTACAAGGTGGCGTCGGTGGGTAACTTACCGTTCGCAGACGATACATTCGATCTTGCCATCGCTTACAATGTGCTGATGGACATTGAGGACGTTCCTACGGCGCTAAGAGAAATCGGGCGCGTTCTGCG
>Ga0209647_1003332_pt1 | contig 12471 bp, 10 predicted proteins | sample GraSoi_2013_60cm_FD_185827 | JGI IMG/M metagenome (GOLD analysis project Ga0209647, IMG submission 185827) | Grasslands soil microbial communities from the Angelo Coastal Reserve, California, USA - Sample 9_17_2013_60cm (SPAdes) (version 2) | ecosystem: Environmental > Terrestrial > Soil >... | reverse complement strand
GACGACGCGGCGGTGGTCACGCAGGAGATCTTTGGGCCGGTGGTGGTCGTGCTGCCCTTCGACCGCGAGGAGGAGGCGATCGCGCGGGCCAACGCCGTGCGCTATGGGCTGGCCGGCTCGGTCTGGACGAGCAACGTGCAGCGGGCGCTGCGTGTGAGTGCGGCGTTGGAGTTCGGCACCGTCTGGGTCAACGATCACCTGCCGCTCGCCGCGGAGATGCCGCATGGCGGCTTCAAGCAGAGCGGCTTTGGCAAAGACATGTCGCTCTACGCGCTGGAAGACTATACCGAGATCAAGCATGTGATGCTGGACACGACGGGTGCGCGGCGCAAGCCCTGGCACTACACAATCTTCGGCGACGCGGAATAGCCCCGCGCGTCACTATCCCCTACGCGGTGCGCGCCCACCGGCCGGTGGGCGCGCACTCTGGTTCCCCTCTCCCTGTGGGGGAGGGGCTAGGGGTGGGGGCTTTCCTGGCTTTTTGCCTCTTGCGCACGGCTGCCCCTTCGGCTATACTTGGCCCAAGTCGTTCTTCAGTTGGGGAGCTCGTCCTATGGCAGCACAAGACCCCTCATTAGCCCAGCGCGATCGCCCGGAGTTCCTCCGCCGGTATCGCTCCTTCGGCGGCTTCCATCAATCCACCTGCTATCCCTGACGCCCCACCTTCTTCCCCCCTTTTTCGTCGGTGTGTCAGACTCACCTCGCTCGGCACATCGCATCACGGCGTCAGCTCGTCGCGCCTCGCTCGGCGCTACACCGCGCCGGATCGTCTTTGTAGGCTCATTTCATCACCTGATTAGCAGCGTGGCTGCCCGCGTCTCCGCGGCGCGGCCAAACGCGGCGGGTCGCCGCATTCCCTGGCATTCGAACGGTCGGCAGCGTGCTCCGCTCTTGTGACACCCGGCAAGCGGGACGGGTCGCGGATGCGCGCGGGCAGAGTCAAGAGAGCTTTGCCCTCTGTTCCCAACTACGTTGATGGTTCCCTGCGGCTCATTCACAGGCGGGCACGCGCCGTACGCCGGCGTGGCACGCAAGGATGCGCTCAGGCGCCAGACGAGAGGAACGCGCATGATCCTCGCAACGTGCGAGGACGCTTGCAGCCGGCCATGACCATCCGCAGTTGTTAGAGGATTTATGAGTACCACGCGCACCCCTGACCTCGCGACCGCTATCGCCACCTCACGCCAGTATCTGGACATCATCCAACGCAAGACGCTCACACGGGCGCAAGGCGAAGAACTGATCTCCCTGACGCTGCGCAACTTCACCCAGCATTACAATCCCGGTTTTCTCGAGTATCGGAAGTCGATGACGGAGGCCGGCGACTTCGCCGCCGTCGAATGGAGCGGGCGCGGGGCGACGTTTGTCGATGCGCTCGGCCGCGAGTATATTGACTGCCTCGGCGGCTATGGACTGCTGAGCCTAGGCTGGTCGCATGAGAAGGTCATCGCCGCCGTCAAGGCGCAGCTGGACCGCTCCCCCATGCCCACGCAAGAGCTGCTGGACTGGCCGCGCGGGATGCTGGTGAGCCTGCTGGCGGAGATCACGCCCGGCGATCTGAAGTACGCCTTCCTGGTCTCCAGCGGCACCGAGGCGGTCGAAGGCGCGATGAAGTTTGCCAAAGCTGCCACCGGCAAGTCCGGCTTCATCGCCGCCGTGCGCGGCTTCCACGGCAAGACCGCCGGCAGTCTGAGCCTGATGGGCAAAGCCAAGTTCCGCAAGCCGGCCATGCCCCTGCTCCCCAACGTGTATCATGTGCCCTTCGGCGACGCCGACGCCGTGGAGCAGCAGCTTCGCATCGCGCGCGAGGTCGGCAACGAGATCGCCGCGGTGGTCATGGAGCCTGTACAGGGTGAGGCTGGCGCCATCGTGCCGCCGGACGACTTCTGGCCGCGGCTGCGCGCGCTCTGCGACGAGTATGACGTCTTGCTGATCGCCGACGAGGTGCAAACGGGACTCGGACGCACCGGCGCGCTCTGGGGCGTGAATCACTGGAACGTCGTGCCCGACATTCTCTGTTCGGCGAAGGCCCTCGGCGGCGGTGTCATGCCGGTCGGCGCGTTCGTCGCGACGCCACGCGTCTGGCAGACCTTCATCGACGACCCCTTCTTCCACACGACGACCACCGGGGGCAATCCACTCGCGTGCGCGGCGGCGATCGCCACCATCAACATCGTGCTGGAGGAAGACCTGCCACGCCAAGCCGCCGAGAAGGGCGAGTACCTGCTGCAACGCCTGTGTCCGCTGGCGGAGCGCTACGACGGCATCTACGAGCGTATCACCGGCAAGGGACTCTTGATCGGCCAGCACTTCCGCGACGCCGAGCGCGGCTATCAAGTGGCTGCCGGGCTGTTCCGGCGGGGCGTGCTCATCTCCGGCACGCTCACCAATGCCCAAACGATTCGTATCGAGCCGCCGCTGGTGATCGAGTATAGCGAGCTGGATGAGATCCTCAACCGCCTCGAAGATACGCTGAAAGCCGTGACGAGTGCGCCAGTCAGCGGCGAAGTGCTCACATTGCCCGCGTCCGCTTCCGTCGTCACCGACGACGCGCACAGTGGGCCGAGCCACAACGGGCACCAGCCGAGCCCCGCCGTCCCACAAGACGGAGCGGACGAGGCGCCGCTGGCTCAGGTGGAGGCGGCGAGCGCCTGAGTCTCGCAGAGGTGGCTCTCCGCGGGGCACGGTGGCGCAAGCGCCCGCGCGCCAGCCTAGCGAAGCCGGAGAGGGTAGGGTGCTCGCCACCCAGCCCTCTCGTCCGCCCTCATGGCCGGCGTGAGGTTTGGCGGGCGCGGCGTGTGGACGGCGCCATCTCGGCAGCTGGCGAAAGTATGAGAGTATGCACATTGTCGTGTTGGGCGGCGGCGGTGCGATGGGCCGCATCGCCGTGCGTGCGCTGGCCGAGGATGCGCGCGTTACGGCGGTGACCGTGGCGGATTGGCGTGTCGCCGCGGCAGAGCGCACGGTGGATTGGCTGCACGACGGACGCGCCAAGGCACGCGCGGCGCCCTGCGACGTGCGCGATGCGGAGCGGCTGGCCGCGCTCCTGGCCGGAGCGGACGCCGTGCTCAACGCCACCGACTATACCTTCAATCTTGATGTGATGCGGGCGGCCCTGGTCGCTCGCGTGCCCTATGCGGACCTTGGCGGCCTCTTTCACATGACGCGCCGCCAATACGCGCTGGATCAGGCGTTTCGCGCGGCGGGTATCACGGGTGTGCTCGGCATCGGCAGCACGCCCGGCATCACCAACGTGCTCGCGCGCCGCGCCGCCGAGACCCTCGAAACGGTCGAGCGGCTGGACGTGCGCATTGGCTGTGCTGATCTACGCCTGGGTGACACGCCTTTCGCCCCGCCCTATTCGATCCGCACGATCTTCGACGAATGCACGCTCGCGCCGATGGTCTACCGCAACGGGCGCTGGAGCGCGGTTGCCCCCATGAGCGGGCACGAGGCCATCACATTCCCGCCGCCGATCGGCCGCGCGACCGCCATGCACACGCTGCACTCGGAGGTCGCCCTCTTCCCCATGTCGTTCCGCGCGCGTGGCCTGCGCCACGCTTCCTTCAAGATCGCGTTTCCGCCCGAGTTCCTCGCGCAGCTCAAGCTGCTGGTGGGTCTGGGCCTGGCGGACACCGCGCCGCTGTGTGTCCGCGCGAGCAACGGCGCGGAGCCTGTGCATGTCGCCCCGCGCGAGCTGCTCGTGGCGCTGCTCGCCAGTCGCGAGAGCGCCGCGCCGGCCGCGCCGCCGAACGATTGCGACGTCTTGCGGGTAGTGGCGCGTGGCACGCGCAACGGGCAGCCAGTAGAGCTAGTCGAAGAGATGGTGGTGCGCCCCTACGCGCCCTGGCAGATTGCCGCCGGAGACCTCGATACCGGCGTCCCGCTCGCCATCGCCGGCATCCTGCTGGCCAGCGGCGCGGCCGCGTGCCTCGGCGTGCATGGCGCGGAGTTGGTGTTCGAGCCGCACGCGTTCCTACGCGAGCTCGCGCGCTACGCGCTGCGCGCCCACGAGACGACGACGCTGGCATTGAGCTGACGAGGCCGCTGAAGGGAGGACACATCCCATGCAAGAGATGTGGGTTGACGGCAAGCGTACCGCGGGCGCCTCAGGACGCACCATCGCCGTGCACGACCCGGCAACTGAGGAGATCATCGACCTGGTGCCGGCGGCAGGGCAGGAAGAGGTCGCGGCGGCGGTGGGGGCGGCCAGCGCCGCATTCGCGGAGTGGCGTCGTGTGCCGGCGGGCACGCGCGCCGAGTTACTGCATGAGGTCGCCGCGCGCCTGACCGTACGCACGGAGGCGCTGGCCGAGCTGTTGACCCGCGAGGGCGGCAAGCCGCTGGTGGAGAACCGCGACGAGATGGGCTGGTCCGCCGCCTGTTTCCGCTTCTATGCGGAGCTGGGCCGAGCGGCACGCGGGCGAGTGATCCCTTCGGTAGAGTCGTCGCAGCTCAACCTCGTGCTCAAAGAGCCGTACGGTGTGGTCGGCGTCATCGTCCCGTGGAACTATCCCATTTTGCTGATGGCCTGGAAAGTGGCGCCCGCGCTGGCGGCGGGCAACACGGTCGTGATCAAGCCGTCCGAGATGACGCCGCTCTCCACCCTCGCCTGCGCCGAAATCTTCGAGCACCTGCCGCCTGGGGTCGTCAACATCGTCACCGGCACTGGCCCGGAGGCCGGCGAGGCGTTGGTGCAGGATGCGCGCGTGCGGGTGGTCGCCTTCACCGGCAGCCTGGAAACGGGGCGGCGCATCGCCCGGCTAGCCGCCGAGCAGATGAAGAAGCTGCACCTGGAATTGGGCGGCAAAGACTCGTTCATCGTGGCCGAAGACGCCGACCTGGATGTGGCTGTGCCGGGTGTCGCCTGGGCGGCGCTGCTCAATGCTGGTCAGGTCTGTACGTCCACCGAGCGCGTCTACGTGCACGAGCGCATCGCGCCCGCCTTCATCGAGCGCATCGCCGACTATGCGCGCGGCTTGCGGCTGGGGTCCGGCCTGGATCCGCGCACGGATGTTGGCCCCATGGTCGGCGACAGGTATCGCGCGAAGGTGGAGGCGCATGTGGCGGAGGCGCGGGCGCGTGGCGCCCGTGTCCTGGTGGGAGGCCGGCGGCCGGCGGCGCTGCCACGCGGCTACTTCTACGAGCCGACCGTGCTGGTGGATGTAGACCACTCGATGCGCATCATGCGCGAGGAGACCTTCGGGCCGACGATTCCGATCATGACCTACCGCACCTTCGACGAGGCGGTCCAGCTTGCCAACGACAGTCCCTTCGGGCTGGGCGCCAACCTTTACACGCACGATGCGCGCCGCGTCAAGCAGTTTTACGAAGAGGTGCAGGCTGGCACGCTCTGGGTGAACGATCCCCTGACGGATAATGACGCGGGCCCGTTCGGGGGCATGAAGATGAGTGGCATGGGCCGTGAACTCGGTGAGGAAGGGCTGGACGACTTTCGCGAAACCAAGCATTTACACTGGGATTTCGAGGGAGCCGCCAAGCCGTGGTGGTATCCTTACGCGCGCGGCGGCTGAGCAAGGTGCGTAAGCGACGGGCGGCTTGCGACGTACATGTATACTCTAGAGACCCAGAGATGCGCCCGCACGCCTGGCGTGCGTATTGAAAGCGGCCGGCCCGCGCGAAACGCTGCCCCTACGCTGCGATTGGGACTGGAGAAACGCCGCCATGGAGCACCAGTGGCCGTCCGCGTCTGCCCAGCCTGAAGCGGTGCCCGGCGCGAGCGAGGGCGCTCTGATGATCGACGTGCGCGGCCTCTGCAAAGTCTTTGGCGAGCGCCAGGTGTTGCATGACATCGATTTCTCCGTCAAGCGTGGCGAGTGTGTCGCCGTCATCGGGCCAAGCGGCTCGGGCAAGAGCACGCTCATTCGCTGCCTCAACTACCTCGAAACCCCCAGCAGCGGCACGATTTGGATCGGCGGCAAAGAGCTGCATGGGCGGCTCAGTGCCGCCGAGCTGAGCGAGGTGCGCCGTGAGCTGGGGATGGTCTTCTACAACTTCAACCTGTTCCCCCATATGAGCGTGCTCGCCAACATCACGCTGGCGCCGGTCCAGGTGCGGCGCGCTTCACGCGCGCAGGCCGAGCAAACAGCGCGCGAGCTGCTGGAGAAGGTTGGTCTCAAGGACAAGGCGGATGCCTATCCCAGCCAGCTCTCCGGTGGCCAGAAACAGCGCGTCGCCATCGCCCGCGCGCTGGCAATGAACCCCAAGGCGCTGCTCTTCGACGAGCCAACCTCGGCGCTCGATCCGGAGCTGGTGGGCGAGGTGCTCAAGGTCATGCGCGGGCTGGCCGAAGAGGGCCGCACGATGGTCGTCGTCACCCATGAGATGGGATTCGCCCGCTCCGTCGCGGACCGCGTGGTGTTTCTCGATCAGGGGCGCATCGTCGAGCAAGGTGATCCAGAGGAGGTGTTCGCCCATACCAAGAACGAGCGTACACGGCTGTTTCTCGATCGCGTGTTGCATCCCGTGTAAGCCCGCGCGATTGCAACTGGCGCGTGTGCGCCAGCGATCTTGCCAACGTGGCCGCCTCGTAGCACGGCATCATCAACGCGCTTGTGTCTCGCTCATCATTAGTGCAGACGCGACTTCAGCCGTCGCGGCGCGGAGAAGGTAGGTCAACTATGAGTTTCCTGCATGTCCATCCCGCAGAGAGACGTTCTTGGCGCTATTGGCTCGGGGCACTGGCGCTGGCCGGACTGGCGCTGGTAGTGACGGCTTGTGGCGCCGGCAACGCCGCCACGCCGCAGGCGACCGGCACGGTTGCCATCGGCCACGCGGGCACCCTGATTCCCGGCGTGTTCAAGTGGGGTGAGGATTCGACCGGCGGCATGCCCTACATTGCGCCGAAAGATGCGGCGAACCCGAATGCGGCCGATTATGGCTTCGAGGTGGACATCGCGTTGGCGATGTCCAAGTTGATGGGCATCACGCAGCAGCCGACGCAGATCACCTGGTCGGATTGGCCACAGGGCCTTTCCTCCCGCCAGTTCGACTTCTTCATGAACGGTCTGGAGATCTCGAGCGAGAACGTGAAGTCGGCGAAGTTTAGCATCCCCTACTACGTCTACACGCAGGCCATCGTCGTCCTCAAGGACAACTCGACGATCAGCGGCTTCGCGGACCTGGCGGGCAAGAAAGTGGAGACGGGCACGGACTATAAGGCCCAGTTCATCATGGAAGACTGGAACGCCCAGCACCCCACCCAGAAGATCACGATCGTTACGACGGATACGCCGACGCCGTTCGCCGATCTCGACTCGCACCGCGTGGACGCCGAGTTCCTCGACGCGCCGATCGCCAAGTGGTATGGCGGCAATGACCCCAGCGGCAAGTACAAGGTCGTCGGCGGCGACCTCAACCCAGGGTACTACGGCATCGGATTCGATCCGAATAACCCGAACACGCCGACGCTGATGAAAGAGGTGAACGAGGCCATCGCGCGGATGTTCAAAGACGGCACGCTGCAGAAGGTCTATCAAAACGGCGGCGCCTACAACGTCGGACCGAACAACCAGCCGGCCTTCCAGAAGTACGATATGTGGAACAGCTACATGTCGTGCATCGGGAATTTCCTGCCGGAGAATCCGACGAACGTCGCCAACTGCCCGGCGATTCCGCAAGGCTAGCCGCGGTGTGACAGGGGCTTCGCGGCGTGCTAGATAACGATCTGGCCACGCGCATGCGGCCGGGACGGCGTAGTGAGGCCGTTCCGGCCGCGCCCGCATCCTCACCCGATCTGCGCAGGCGCGGCGCGCCGGTCAATGGCGAAGTGAATGTGTGCCGGAGGCGAAAGACTCATGCGTATCCCCCCTGCTGTGCGCTTCGTCGGCATCGTGCTCGTGCTGGTGCTCGTCTTCGGCGCCTGCGGCTCGCTCACCCTCGGCGCGCTGGACAAAGCGCAGACGCACGTGGCAGGGAATCTGACCGATCTCGGCTACCTGTTCCAGCGCGTGGGGCACTTTTTCCAGCAGCTCGTGATTGTGCCAACCACCGGAACGGATCGTAACGGCATCCCGCTGCGCAACTATCTCTTGCTCGGACTGGCGCGCACCGTCGAGTTCTGCTTCATCGCGATGCCGCTGGCGATCCTGCTTGGGTTCATGCTGGCGCTCATGTCGCGCTCGCGACTGCGCATCCTGCGCGTGCCAACCCGCGCCTATGTCGAGTTCTTCCGCAACACACCGCTGCTCGTCCAGCTCCTCGCTATCTACTGGTCGCTGCTTTTCCTGCCGCAGTGGTATCTCAACGCCTTTACCGCGGGCGTCGCCACGCTGGCGCTCAACTACGCGGCCTACGAGTGCGAGAACATTCGCGCGGGACTGGCGGCGGTGGACCGTGGGCAAGGTGAGGCGGCGGCGGCGCTCGGCCTGAGTGACTGGCAGGCGCTGCGCCTGGTCGAGATCCCACAGACGATCGCGATCGTGCTGCCGCCCATCCTCAACGACTTCATCTTCCTGTTCAAAGACTCTTCCATCCTCAGTCTCATCACCATCATCGAGCTGACGGCGGCCTCGACCGGCCTGGGCCGACGCATTCCCAACATGCAGTGGCAGTTCATCGTCATTGGCGCGCTGATTTACCTGGCACTCAGCGTCCCGCTGGGCCGCATCGCCCGCGCCGCCGAGGCTCGTCTGCGCTCCACCGCGTTCGCCCCACAGGAGAACCTCTCTGCCAGGGCGTTGCAGGTGCTGGCCGCGTCCGTGCTCGTCGGCATCGTCGCCGTGGTGCTGGCGGATGGCGTCTCAGCCGGCACGCTCCTCGGGGATGTCGGCCAACTGTTCGCGGCACTCGCGCTGACGCTGATGATCATGCTGTCCATCCTGATCGTGCTGGGCGGCCTTGCCTACATCCCGGCCGCCTTGCTCGCGCGCAGGCAGCGCCCCGGCCGGAGCGGCGCGCCGAGGGCGGAGCTGCAGCCGGTCGGCCTGGCGTCGAAGTAGCGGGGAAGGATGGAGATCGAACATGGAGATTGTGCTCAAGACGCTTGAGATCAAATTCCCGCTCCTCGTCTCCGGCACCGTGCTCACCGTCGTCAGCTCGATCATCTGCATCATTCTCGCGATGATCCTGGCGATTCCCGCCGGACTCGGCAGGCTCTCCAACGTGACACTGATTCGCAGCATCAGCACGTTCTACGTCGAGACCGTCCGTGGCACGCCGTTACTCTTCCAGCTGCTGGTCTGGTTCTTCGGCATCCAGCTCGTGGTGGTGACACTCTTCAACCTGAACGTCGATTCGCTCATCTACAACCTGCTCACCGCGCTGAACTCCAATTCGCTGTTTCCCACCGGAGTAAGCGTGAGTCCGCTGGTCTTCGCCATCATCGCCTTGAGCTTCAATTACGGCGCCTATCTTGCCGAGGTGGTGCGCGCGGGCGTGCAGGCGGTGGATCGTGGGCAGACCGAGGCCGCGCTCTCGCTGGGGTTGAGCCGCTTCCAGGTCGCGCGACATATCGTGATCCCACAGGCCTTGCGCATCATGATCCCGCCGCTCACCAACAACTTCATCACGTTGATCCAGGACACCTCGTTCTTCCTGGTGATCGGCGTCGCGGAGCTGGCGTTCGTGTCGCAGACCGCGGCACAGGCTTCATCCAGTCCACTGATCCGCTGGACGCTCTACGCCGTCGAGCTGGCCATTTACTTCGCCATCTGCTACCCGCTCGCGCTCATCTCGCGCCGGACCGAGCGACACCTGGCGCGGGGAGCCGCGGGCGCGCAGTAGGTACGGCGGTGTCGCCGCGCCCCGGCACGGACCGCGACGCGTGCGCGACAAACAGCTCTCCGTATCCGCAGCATACTTCCCTATCGAGGTACCCTATGCCCACACATCCGCCAGCGCGGCCTGTTGCGCCGCCCCAAGCAGCCCGTCCACAGCCGCACGCGCCCTGGCACGAGGATCTCTCGCCGCCGGTGGCGCGTGAGCTCACGCTCGCGGGCACGGGTGACCAAACGGGAGACGCGGTAGATGTTGCGGTGATCGGCGGCGGTGTCGCGGGGCTGAGCGCCGCCCTTGCGGCACGTGCCGTCGGGGCACGCGTGCTCGTGTTGGAGGGTGCGACCGCGCTCGGCCAGGGCGCCACCGGTCGCAACGCCGGCATCCTCAGCGCTGGCGTCAATATGGCGCTGGCCGATCTGCCGCCGGGCAGCACTGAGGCTGCGCTCTGGCCCGCCACCACCGGCGTGCTGCTGGCACTGGCCGAGCAGGCACGCCAACCGGGCACGCTACTCACCGCCACACTGACGGGGGCGCTCAGCCTGGCCGAGCGCCCCGGCGCGGTACGCCACCTTGCGCGGGAGGCGCGAGCGCGGGTCGCCGCGGGGCTGCGCGCCGAACTCTGGACGCCCTCCCAGGTTGCCGAGGCGACGGCGGGGCGGCTGGCGACCCATTCAGTCGTCGCCGCGCTCTGGCTGCCGGATGAAGGGCGGGTGGACCCGCTCACGCTGCTGGCGCAGCTGGCGCGCGAGGCGCGGGCCGCCGGTGTGGTGCTGGCGGGCGCCGCACGCGTCGAAGGGCCCATTGAGAGCGCTAGTGGTGCTGGCGGGCACTGCTGGCACCTGACCCTGGCGGGCGGCAGGGTGCTGCGAGCCCGTGGGCTGGTGGTGGCGACTGGGCCGACGCAGCAGCCGACCTCGCGTATCTACGCGCTGGCGCTCGCCGCCGAGCTGCCGGCAGCCTTTCCACTCTTTTGGGACGCGGCGCCCTATACGTATTGCGACTTTCGCCCTGGCAACGGGCGCCTGGTGGTGAGCGGCGGACGCTATGCCCGCGCTGGCAAGCACGGGCGCGACGCGCTCTATCATAAGCGCCTAGCCGAGGCCGCGCGCCGCTGGCTGCCCGAGTTACAGGACGCGGCACCCACCCACGCGTGGGCAGTAGACCTCGCCGTGGCAGCCAACATGGTGCCGGCCATACGCGCGCTGGGCGCGGTGGCGCCGGGGATGGCGATCGAGGGGCTGGGCGCACTGGGCGTGCTCCCGGGTATCGTGCTGGGGCGGCGCGCGGGCGACGCCGTCGCGCGGGCGCTGGGGTAGAGGCGCACACAGACGATACTCCCCTGCATGCGGCGCCGGCAGCCACTGTTGATGAGGGGCTGGATCTCTCACACTCGCACCTTCGCCAGCCACGCTGCCTGCTGCGGGGCGTACAGTGTTAGATCAAGCGTTAGGCCAGGATGACGCCGATGCCAAAGATCGTCGCAGCTTCAAATAGGCTGATGTGATTGACGAGATACGCGTAGAGTGCCGCGAGGATAAAGATCACCCCGACGACCCACTTGTACGACCGCGCCTGGTGGTACGACGCTGAGTAGGATCTCGAGCGCATGCCGTTCACCTCTTTCGCGCAAAATGAAACAACGGTGCTGCGCATCATCCAGCATCTTCCATGCCGACGTCTGCTTGACTACGTTGCGCTACGAGCTTCCTTGCTTCGCGGCCGGTCGTCGCCTCGCCCCGAGCCTGGCCAGGCCGCTGCCCGCGGCCCCCAACACGGTGGCGATGATCGGCGCTTCCACTAGGTGCGTGAAGCCGGCGTCGAAGGTGTTGGCGATGGCAAAGGCGCGCACGTCCGTCCAGCCGCTGCGCGCGTAGTCGGGATCACCGATCTCGTCGTGGGTCAATTTCGGCAGCGCGACGTTGATGAGGACGAAGCCGAACGTCACTGCGAGCAGAATCGCGACTACAGCGCTCCAGACCGCCGCGCCCAGACCGAGGCCAAATGAGCCTGCGCGCCGGCCGCCAAGGAAGCCGGCCACGCCGAAGGACAGGAACAGGCTGAGCATCGCGATGCCGGTGGTAACCGTCACGACCGCTTGTGGCAGCGACAACAGGCTCTCCAGTGTCACGTTCACCATGTCGATGGCACCGCCGACCAGACCGACGAGAGTGCCCACGCACAGCGCCCTGGATGCGCCGGGCACGCGGGCGGCCAGCAGCGGCAGCGCGCCGACGGCGGCGGCGTAGACGGCGAGCGCGACCACTGGCGCGATGAGGTAGCTCGCTGCGCCGGGCATCGAAAAGAACGCCGGATAGGTGGCAGCGCGCACGGCGAGCAAGCCCAGATCGCCGCCGATCACCACCAGCAGCCAGCGTCGCAGCGTAGGCGCCGTCCGGTCCGATGCGCGCGCCACGTCGGCGCCAGCGCTCGTTGCCATAGAAGTCCCTCCCCTTCCACCTGCTCACTGCCACCTGTGCAACGCCACCCTTGACAGCTTGGGAAGCCGGTCGCTACACTATCAGTTAGTGATATATCATTAATTGATAGTCTGTGCAAGGGGGCAGCCGATGGCCCTTACCGAGTTGGGTCCATTCGCCGATGCGGGCCTGCTGATCCTGGCCAGCCTCGCCGCGGGGCCGAAGCACGGCTACGCCATGCTCGAAGACATCGAGGAGATGGCGGGGGTGCGTATGGGACCGGGCACGCTGTACACGACGCTCGCGCGGCTGCAAC
>Ga0209647_1003330_pt1 | contig 12472 bp, 9 predicted proteins | sample GraSoi_2013_60cm_FD_185827 | JGI IMG/M metagenome (GOLD analysis project Ga0209647, IMG submission 185827) | Grasslands soil microbial communities from the Angelo Coastal Reserve, California, USA - Sample 9_17_2013_60cm (SPAdes) (version 2) | ecosystem: Environmental > Terrestrial > Soil >... | reverse complement strand
TTCGAGCTCGATCGGGGAGAGGCCCGCCGCCAGGGCTTCGTCGAGCCACACCTTGATGCCCTCGTCGAACACTGCATCGAGCTCGCCGTGCGCCAGCGGCTCCAAGCGGCGAGTATCGGATGGACCGCCACAAAGGACGAGGCGCCCGCCCCAGGACACGATGTCCTTGAGCGTAAAGCCGTGGAGCGCAAAAGCCTGATCGATCAAGACAAGAGCGGAGTGGGTGGGATCCTCGCGGACCGAGACGCGCAGCGGATATCGTTCGGCCTTGATGTCTGCGAGCGAGCGAATGCCCGTTCGCGGGTGGACCATGAACACAAACCGGTCCCAGCTCGGGTAGACGGCCACGACGCGCAGGGGCAGCGGCGCGCTGAACAAGCCGACGCCACGATAGGCTTGCGTGAGCAGCGCCGAGGGATTGACGAAGGCGAGCTCGACCCCGTCGCCCTTGGCAACTTGCTCGGCGAGTATGGCGGAACCCGTGGCAAGTCTCAGCCAAGGGCGGAACGCGGCGGCGGAGCCGCTGCCGATGGTGATGACCATATCGCGATTGCCACCATACGGCGTCGCCGGGTTGCCCGCGAGGTGCAGACCCATCTCCCAGAGGATCTTGGCGCGAATGAAGTTCGCGCCTTTCGGTAGCGGCTCCATGCGGCGTCTCCACGCGGGAAAGGATGGCGCACTATGGCACGCGCGTCGGTGTCGCCGAACTGCACCGGTCAAACCTGGATTGCCCGAAAATTGGCGGGGACCCGGCGGGTTCACCACCGGGCCCCCTTGATAGCATCAGCCGGCCTGTAAGCCGGGTTCTGTCGGCAAGGGCAAAGCGCCCTCGCCTGACGGTCATTCCTCTGCGACGCCGGTTACCCGGCGCCTTGAGCAACCTACCCGGACGGCCGGATCCGGACATTGATCCCGAGGATCGCTCCGCTCGCGCGGACGCGAGCCTCGCGCCGTCCCTATTCGGTCTTGCTCCCGGTGGGGTTTGCCGTGCCGCTTGCGTTGCCGCACGCGCGGTGCGCTCTTACCGCACCGTTTCACCCTTACCGCTCAGGCTCCCGAAAAGGGGAAGCTACGAGCGGCGGTCTGTTCTCTGTGGCACTTTCCCTGGGCTTAACACCCGCCGGACGTTATCCGGCACCGTACGTCCATGGAGCCCGGACTTTCCTCTCGGGCCACCTTTCGGCCTTGACCCGAGCGACCGTCCAGCCGACTGACACATTAGGGATGGGGTGCGGGTGGACCCACGTCAAGCCCGCGCCGGAGCGATGCCATCTCATACGCCCGCGGCCAAGGTCACGCCGAGCCGCGCTTGCTAGCATTGGGATGGGCATCGCGCGCAGCGATGAGGTCCTTGAGCGTGGCACGGGTCGACTCATCGATGTTGCCGTCGACCCCCTGCGGGCGGAAATGGCGCTGGAATGCTGCAATGGCATCGCGCGTCGCGCCATCGAGATAGCCGGAAACCGTGACGCCGTAACCATAGTTTGCCAGCAGCGCCTGCGTGTCCTCGATGCCGGGGTTCCTGTCGCCGAGCGTAAAGACCGGCTGGCCTTGGGCAATGGGCGCGGGTTTGACCCATAGCCCGACGCCGGAATCGGCTAGTGCCTTCCAGGGAAATTTCTCCCCCGGATCGCGCTTGCGCGAAGGCGCGATATCGGAATGGGCGAGCACGCGGTCGGCGGCAATCCGGTGGCGGGTCACAATGCTGCGGCAGAGCGCCGTCACCGCCGCAACTTGCCGCTTTGGAAAAGCGGGATAGCCGTGATCATGCCCGGGATTTGCAATCTCGATGCCGATCGAGCGCGAGTTTATGTCGCTCTCTCCAGCCCAGGATGACGCGCCCGCATGCCAGGCGCGCCGCGCCTCTGCGACTAGCTGAATGATGTAGCCGTCCTGTAACACGACGTAATGCGCGGACACTTCGCTGGCCGGGTTGCACAGGTGACTGATTGCATCTTGGTCGTTCGGCATACCGGTGTAGTGCAGCACGATCATGTCCAGCGGGGCATTGCGCTCGCCGTGATTTGGTGAGGGCCTCACCTCTGCGACGACGGAGGATTCGGGACGCAGCGGGGGTGAAACCATACGCGATCGCTCGGACGCCTTACGGGAGCTGAGCTCGAATTCGCGCCAAGCGAACGGCTTACCCGCAGCAGGGACGCCGCGATTGTGCAGAACCGGCGACGATAGACAAGCTGCGGCGTTGCAGCCGGGCGCGAGCACACCGAAAAGACGCAACGGTCCGGGCCGGCTTCTCGCCGACCCGGACCGTCGACTCCGGAACCGATTGGTCCCTGTTACGATACGCTACTACTCAACGCGTTGCCTAGGCGCTGGCCACGTTTAGCGTCCCATGGTGCCGGGAGAACTCGGCCGCGGCGCCATTCCTGTGGTCGGAGAGCCGCCCGGCCCGCCGGTCGTGCGTGCCGGAGGCCTGTAATACTGGAAGTCCGGCGCGTTCTTGAGCTGATCCTTGGTCCAAGTCACTTTGAGCTTGGTCATGGTCGGATCATCACTGCGGGTGGTCATGGCGCTGCCGCCACCGCTTGCGCTGCTACCAGTGTCGGGCAGAACGGGCTGAAACGCGCTCATGTCGATCGCGACGTTCTTCTCGCCGATCCCGAGGAAGCCGCCGACCCCGACGATCAGCCCCATGATCTTGCCGTTCTTATCGAACAACATGTCATTCACATTGCCGATGTGCGCATTGTCCGGACCGAGCACGTCGGTGCCTTTGAACTTAGAGAACACCCACTGATCGGTACTCTGCGCCGCGATGAATTTCGCGGTGTCGTGCAGGGCGGCTTCTGGTTTCGCCGCCGGTTGCTTTGGGGACAGATCGGCCTGCGCCAGGGCGCCGGAAACCATCAGCGCACTGACAGCGGCCGAAATCACGAGAGTTTTGAGCATTGTCGCCTCCTGTCGACCTTGTATCGAAACAACTCTCGAGCACCCGCGCGTGTTCCGCGTTTTTGGAACTCAGGTTCCCGCTAAGTAAGGATCGCCCCCTGCACAGAGCCGTTTGCGTGAAAAGAGGGCAGAGGGCGAACGGCGCGCGACTGCATTTCACCCGATGGTTAACGCGCTGAGTGTCCGCGCGTACATTGATGGCGGTGGAGGAGGAGCGCAGGTTCGGCTGCTGGCAGGAGGCGCGGCCCACTGGGCCGCCAATTCGGGGCACGCGGCCTCCTTGGCGACCTCCCTCAATCATTCCTTAAGCCTGAATCTCATTAATAACGTTCGCGATCCGGCCCGACCGGGCGCGCTCGACCGCGTCCGATAGTTGATTGACGCCCAACGTGTCCCATGGTAGCCCATAGCATCCCAGGCGGCGACGCGGCCCCGAAGACCGCCCCCGCAGGGGTGGCGCGGGCACCCGCAGTTCGCGCCGGAGCAGCGCCGAAGCGACCGGCGGGGGCGGGAGGCCATGGACCGCTTCGTGTCCAACTACACCTTGCGGCTCGACGCCAAAGGCCGGGTCTCGATCCCGGCGCCGTTCCGCGCCGTGCTCGCGCGCGACGGCTTCGAGGGCCTCTATTGCTATCCGACCCTCGATCGGCCGGCGCTCGATGCTGGCGGCAACGCCTTGCTCAGGGAAATCGAGACCCTAATCGCGCGCTTTCCGCCCTATTCGGAGGAGCGCGAGCAGTTTTCGGCCGCTCTTTACGGCACGAGCGAAGTGCTCAAGATCGACGGCGAGGGCAGGGCGATCCTCACCGAGCCGCTCAAGAGTCACGCCGGCATCAAGGACGAGATCACCTGTGCCGGTCTGGGCCACAAGTTTCAGATCTGGGAACCGGGCCGCTTCCGCGCGGAACTCGCGGAGGCCACCGAGAAGGTTCGCGCGCTCAAGCGGCAACTGGGTTCCCGGGTGGCGGCGGAAGGCCCGCACGGAGCACGGGAATGATGGCGAGCCGCGACAGCGCGGGCGCTGTCGCTGGCGGACTGGCTCGTCATATTCCCGTGCTCGGCCGCCCTACGGTCGAACTCCTCCACGTCCACGGCGGTGGCATCTACGTGGATGCCACCTTCGGGGCTGGCGGGCACAGCCGCGCAATTCTGGCGGCGGCGAACTGTAACGTCATCGCTATCGACCGCGACCCAAACGCGGTCACGGGCGGTGCCGACCTCGTGCGCTCGGCCCGCGGCGGTCTTGTCTTGGTGGAAGGTAAATTCTCCGACCTTCAAGCAGTCGTCCGCAACTGCGGCTATGACGCGATCGACGGTGTTGTGTTCGACCTTGGCGTCTCCTCCATGCAGCTCGATGAAGCCGCGCGCGGGTTCTCCTTCCGCCACGAGGGTCCGCTCGACATGCGCATGAGCCGCGACGGCCCCACCGCGGCCGATGTCGTGGCGTCAGCATCCGAGCGCGAGCTTGCGGCCATCGTCGCCGCCTTCGGCGAAGAGCGCCATGCGCGCCGTGTCGCCCGTGCCATTGTCGCCGCGCGGCGGGCGGCGCCGATCCGGACCACTCGGGCGCTCGCCGAGGTCATTGCGGGCGTCGTACCCGCGCGCGGCGACGCGATCCATCCCGCTACCCGCACGTTCCAGGCCTTGCGCATCTTCGTCAACGACGAGCTTACCGAGCTTGCCGCCGGCCTTGCCGCCGCAGAGCGGGTGCTCAAGTCAGGCGGGCGAATGGTGGTGCTGGCGTTCCATTCGCTGGAGGATCGCATCACGAAATCGTTTCTGGTCGAGCGCAGCCGGCCGAGTGCTCCCTCGCGCCATCGCCCGGCGCCGGCGCAGCTGGCCGCGACTTTTCGGATATTGACGCCACGGCCGATCGTGCCGGACGAGGCGGAGATCAGTGCAAACCCCCGCGCACGCTCGGCCAAACTGCGCGCCGCCGAACGCACCGACGCGGCCATTCCTGCTCGCCGCACCACGCGCTTGCCGCCGCGCTTGCCGTCGTTGGCCGAGCTCGCGGCACGTCTCGGAACGAGGCAGCAGCGATGATGCGTGTGCTCAACATTTGCGTGATCGCGGCGCTCGTTTTGGCAGCGGCTGACGTCTACACGATCAAGTTCCAGTCGACCCGGCAGGCGCAACGCGTCGCCCAGCTGCGCCTCGAGATTAGACGCGAGCGCGACGCGCTCGCCGCGCTGCGCGCGGAATGGGCCAAGCTCGACAACCCCGCACGCATCCAAGGTCTAGCGCGGCGACACCTGCAACTGGTACCGGCGGAGGCGCGGCAACTCGATCCGCTGGATAACCTGTCCGAGCGGCCCTCCGATCTCGTTGCCGTGGACGAGCCTGACCCGATCGGGACGGTGATCTCCAATCCCGACGCTCTCGATCGTTCCGTAATCGGCAGCGTGCCCGCAGAGGCAAGGTGAATGGGCATGCAGGCACCCGTGGCAGATCGGCCGCCGTCTGCGCGCGAACCGTGGAGCCGACGGCTCGTGGCTTCGCTGCTCTACGGCCGCGGCGTCGACCGCGCCGCCAAGACGCGGGCGCGGATCGCACTCACGGTGCTCGTCTTTGCGCTGGGCTATGCGGTCATTGCAATGAAGCTGGTGATGTTCGCGACGGCGCCCGAAGGCCACGCATCGCGGCGCGCCATCGCACAGGATGCGGTGGCGACGGCGCGACCCGACATCCTTGACCGGAACGGCGAAATTCTGGCGACCGACGTGCGCACCCCGTCGCTGTTCGCCGAACCGCACCGGATCATCGACGTCGATGAGGCTTCCGAACTGCTCACCGCGGTCATGCCGGACATCGACGCGGCCGAGCTGCGCGCACGGCTGGCCTCCAAGCGCCGCTTCGTCTGGCTCAAGCGCGAGATCACGCCGGAGCAGCGGGAGCACATTCATCGCCTCGGAATTCCCGGGATCGGCTTCTTGCCGGAGAACAAGCGCGTCTATCCCAACGGCGCCGAGGTCTCCCACCTCCTCGGCCACGTGAACATCGATAATCAGGGCATTGCCGGGATCGAGAAATGGCTCGATGCCCGCGGGCTTGCCGACTTGCATCTCGCCGGGCTCGCCACCGATCGGCTGCAAAAGCCCGTCGAGCTTGCCGTCGACCTGCGCGTGCAGCACGCCTTGCGCGACGAGCTGATCGCCGCTCGCGCCAGGTTCAAGGCCGTAGCGGCCGCCGGCGTCCTCACCGACGTGCGCACGGGAGAGGTCGTCGCGATGGTCTCGGTGCCCGACTACGACCCGAACAATCCGCGCGAGGCGCTCGACCCGACCCGCATCAACCGCCTCACGACCGGCGTTTTCGAGATGGGCTCGACGTTCAAGGCGCTCACCGTCGCTATGGCGCTCGACTCCGGCAAGGTCACGCTGAAATCCGCCTTCGATGCCAGTCACCCGCTGCAATACGGGAAATTCACAATTCACGACTTCCACGCGCAGAGCCGCGTGCTTACGGTTCCCGAGATCTTCACGTATTCCTCCAACATCGGCACTGCGCGTATGGCGTTGAGCCTTGGGATCGAGCACCACAAATGGTTCCTGCGGAAGATGGGACAGCTTGAACGGCTGCGCACCGAGTTGCCGGAAAGCGCCGAGCCGCTCGTCCCCAAGCGCTGGGCCGAGCTCAATACCGTGACCATCGCATTCGGACACGGGCTTTCGGTCGCGCCGCTGCAGGCGGTGGCGGCAATAAGTTCGCTGATGAATGGCGGACGTCTTATTCCGCCGACATTCCTCAAGCGCAGCGAAGCCGAGGCGCTGGCGCTCGCAAAACAGGTCGTCAAGCCCGAGACAAGCGAGAAGATGCGTTATTTGATGCGGCTGAACGTCGAGAAAGGCACCGCCACCAAGGCCGACGTGCAGGGCTACTACGTCGGCGGCAAGACCGGTACGTCCGATAAAGTGGTCGGCGGCCGCTACTCCAAGACGAAGGTGCTCACCTCCTTCACGGCCGTCCTGCCGGCCGACCAGCCGCGCTACCTTCTCCTCATCATGCTCGATGAGCCGCAAGCGACCCCCGACACACACGGCTTCACTACGTCGGGATGGAACGCAGTGCCGGTCGGCGGTGCCGTCATCACTCGCATCGCACCCTTGCTCGGACTGGAGCCGCGCTTCGAGCTCCCAACTTCCGATAAGCTGATCCTGGCGAGCGCCGGCGGCAGGTAGGCCAAAACCGCTCCTTACCGCGACAGGGGCGACTTCCAGGTTGCGAATTCCCGAGAAGCGCGTGGGGAACCCAACCAGCCGCATCGCCGGTATCCCTGGACCATATGCGGCAGCGAAGGTAGACGATCGAAATAGTATGAAGCTTGCCGATCTCCTCACTGCGGATGCCGTCAGCGACGCACGCTTCGCCGCGCTCGAGATCACGGGCGTCACCGCCGACAGCCGCATGGTCAGACCGGGCGATCTGTTCGTCGCGGTCAAGGGGGGCAAAACCGATGGCCTCAGCTTCGTCGCGCAGGCGCTGGCAGCCGGCGCCGCAGCGGTCATGGCCGAACGGCGCCCGCCGGCATCGCTTCCGTCGGACATCGCTTTCGTCAAGGTCCAAGACGCGCGGCGCGCTTTGGCGTTCGCTGCGGCGGCATTGTTTCCGCGCCAGCCGCAGGTGATCGCGGCGGTTACCGGGACGAGCGGAAAGACGTCGGTTGCGGCCTTCGCGCGCCAGATTTGGACCTCGCTCGGGCATGCGGCGGCCAGCATCGGCACGGTCGGGCTCGTCTCGCCCCAGCGTGAGGTCTACGGCTCACTCACGACGCCGGATCCGGTTGCGCTGCACCGCTGCCTCGATCAGCTCGCGGGCGAAGGCGTAACCCATCTTGCGATCGAAGCCTCTTCGCATGGGCTCGATCAGCGCCGCCTCGACGGCGTGCGCATCGCGGCCGGCGGCTTTACCAATCTCAGCCGCGATCATCTCGACTATCACCCGACGCTGGAGGATTATCTGGCTGCCAAGCTGCGCCTGTTCACGGAGCTGATCGCGCCGGGCGGAGCGGCAGTCGTCGCAGCCGATCATGAGGGCGCCACTGTCATCGCGGCGGCGGCGAAACGCCGCGGCCTTCGGCTTCTCGGCGTCGGCAGGCGCGGCGAGGGCATTCGCCTGATCGAAAGCAGGATCGACGGATTTGAGCAAGCGCTCGCGCTCGAGTACGCCGGTCGCGATTACCGCGTCCGACTGCCGCTACCTGGCGCGTTCCAAGTTGATAACGCGCTCCTTGCAGCGGGGCTCGTCATCGCAACCGGCGGGAAGCCGTCCGAGACCTTCGCGGCGCTCGCACAGCTCAAGGGCGCCAAGGGCCGGCTCGAGCTCGTCGGCGAGCGCGAGGGCGCGCCGATTTTCGTCGACTATGCGCACAAGCCTGACGCCCTCGCCAAGGCACTCGAGGCGCTGCGGCCCTACGCGAGCGGCCGGCTGGTGGTCGTATTCGGTTGCGGCGGCGACCGCGACGCTGGCAAGCGTCCCATGATGGGAGCAATCGCCGCCAAGCTCGCGGACCGGGTCGTCGTCACCGACGACAATCCCCGCAGCGAAAATCCGGCGGCAATCCGCGCCGCGATCCTCAAAGCCGCGCCCGGCGCGCTCGAAATCGGCGATCGTCGCGAGGCGATCCGCAGCTCGATTGCGGATCTGCGCCGCGGCGACGTGCTGTTGATCGCCGGCAAGGGCCATGAAACGGGCCAAATCATCGGCAAACACGTGTTGCCGTTCAGCGACCATGAAGCGGTCGCCGCCGCGCTTGCCGGGAGGGTGGCATGACCGATCGGCCGCTCTGGTCCGTCGAGGCGATGCTTGGCGCGATGCGCGCGACCGGTGCGGGTGCATTGCCGGCCTCGGTAATGGGTCTGTCCATCGACACGCGCACAATTGCGCCCGGCGAAGCCTTCTTCGCCATCACGGGCGACAACCGTGACGGCCACGACTTCGTTACGGCAGCGCTCGAAGCGGGCGCCGGCCTTGCCGTTATCGCCGCGCACAGGCGCGAGAACTTTCCCGACCGTGCGCCGCTCATCGTCGTTGCCGACGTCCTGGAAGGCTTGCGCGACTTGGCGCGGGCAGCGCGCGTGCGCACGCGAGCAAATATCATCGCGGTCACCGGCTCCGTCGGCAAGACCGGCACCAAGGAAGCGCTGCGTCTGGCGCTCTCGAGGAGTGGGGAGACGCACGCCTCGCTCGCCTCCTATAACAACCATTGGGGCGTGCCGCTGTCGCTCGCGCGCTGCCCCGAGAGCGCGCGCTACGCGGTGTTCGAAATTGGCATGAACCATGCCGGCGAGATCGAGCCGCTCGCCCAGCTGGTGCGGCCGCAGGTCGCCATCGTTACCGCGATCGAGCCGGTGCACCTCGAATTCTTCGGCTCACTCGAGGCGATCGCCGACGCCAAGGCGGAAATCTTCCATGGGCTCGAGCGCGGCGGCGCCGCGGTGCTCAATCGCGACAATTCGCAGTTCACCCGGCTCGAACGTAGCGCCCGGAACGCTGGTGTGGATCGCATCGTTTCGTTCGGCGACCACGCGCGCGCCGACGCTCGCCTCATGAAGTGCTCGCTTCAGACCGACACGTCCACGGTGCAGGCGCGAATTTTCGGAACCGAGGTCACCTACAAGCTCGGTGCGCCGGGCCGGCATCTGGTCATCAATTCGCTCGCGGTGCTGGCGGTCGCGGCTCTGGCCGGCGCCGATCTTGCGCTTGCGGCGCTCGCGCTTGCAGACTTGCAGCCGGCGAGCGGGCGCGGCTCCCGCGTGACGCTCTACATGCCGGGCGGCACGGCGCTTCTGATCGACGAAAGTTACAATGCCAACCCCGCCTCGATGCGCGCAGCGCTCGCGTTGCTCGGTCAGGCCAATGTCGGCCCGCTCGGCCGCCGCATCGCGGTTCTCGGCGACATGCTGGAACTCGGCCTGCGCGGCGCCGAATTGCATCGCGAATTGGCGGTGGCGACGCTGGCGCACGGGATCGATCTGGTGTTGTGCTGCGGTCCGTTGATGCGCGCGATGTGGGAGGCGCTTCCCTCCTCGCGCAAGGGCGGCTATGCCGAAACCTCGGCCGCACTGGAATCGGATGTGCTTGCCGCGGTTCAGCCCGGCGATGCGGTCATGGTCAAGGGCTCGCTCGGCTCCCGCATGACACCCATAGTTAAGGCATTGCAGAGCCGTTATCGCCGCGAGACCCCGATTCTCGCGCCCGCGCAAGCTTCGACCGTGGACGGCTGACCCATGCTGTACTGGCTCTCCGCATTCTCGGATACGATCGGGCCGCTCAACGTTCTGCGGTACATCACGTTCCGTACCGGCGGAGCGATGTTCACCGCGCTGGTGTTCGTCTTTCTGTTCGGTCACTCGATCATCGACCTGCTGCGGCTCAAGCAAGGCAAGGGGCAGCCGATCCGCAGCGACGGACCGCAGTCGCATCTCGTGACCAAGAAGGGCACGCCGACGATGGGCGGACTGATGATCCTGTTCGGCGCCGTCGTCTCGACGCTGCTGTGGGCTAATCCCACCAACCGTTACGTTTGGATCGTGCTCGGCGTCACCCTCACCTTCGGTGCGATCGGCTTCTACGACGACTATCTCAAGGTGACCAAGCAGACTCATGCCGGCTTTTCCGGGAAGCTGCGCATGGTCCTCGAGGCGCTGATCGCGGCCGCGGCCTGCTATGCCATCGCTTCCATCGGACGCCAGACCTTTGCGTCGTCGCTCACCTTTCCCTTCTTCAAGGAGCTCGTGCTTCCGCTCGGCTGGTTGTTCATCGTGTTCGGCGCGTTCATCATCGTCGGCGCGGGCAACGCGGTAAATCTCACCGATGGCCTCGACGGACTGGCTATCGTTCCCGTCATCATCGTCGCGCTCAGCTTCGGGTTCATCGCTTATCTTGCCGGCAATTCGTTCTTCGCCGATTACCTCAACATCCACTACGTCGCGGGGACTGGCGAACTCGCGGTGCTGTGCGGCGCGGTGATAGGGGCGGGATTGGGCTTTCTGTGGTTCAACGCGCCGCCGGCCTCCATATTCATGGGCGATACCGGCTCGCTCGCGCTTGGCGGGATGATCGGCACGATTGCGGTCGCCACCAAGCACGAGATCGTGCTCGCGGTGGTCGGCGGCCTGTTCGTGCTCGAGGCGGTCTCCGTCATCGTGCAGGTGGTGTCGTTCAAGCTTACAGGCAAGCGCGTGTTTCGAATGGCGCCGATCCACCACCATTTCGAGCAGCTCGGCTGGACTGAGCCGCAGATCGTGATCCGTTTCTGGATTGTTTCGGTCGTGCTCGCCTTGGTGGGGCTGTCCACGCTCAAGCTGCGGTGATGGTCCCTATCACCGCCTTTGCCGGAAAGAAGGTCGCCATCTTCGGCCTCGGCGGGTCGGGACTGGCAAGCGCGAGCGCCCTGCTCGCGGGCGGCGCGGACGTCATCGGTTGGGACGACAGCGCCGAAGCCGTCGCTAAGGCGACGAGCGCGGGCATTCCCAGCGGTGACCTGCGGCAAGTCGACTGGGAGAGAATTTCCGCGCTTGTGCTCGCGCCCGGCGTGCCGCTCACGCATCCGGCGCCTCACTGGACGGTGAGGCTCGCGCGCGATGCCGGCGTCGAGGTGATCGGGGATATCGAGCTGTTTTGCCGCGAGCGCAGGGCCCGTGCGGCGAGAGCACCCTTGGTCGCAATTACTGGGACCAACGGCAAGTCGACGACCACCGCGCTCGTTGCGCATCTGTTGCGCTCGGCCGGCCGCGAGGCTGAGATTGGCGGCAACATCGGCACCGCGATCCTCTCGCTCGCCCCGCCAGATGAGACTCGCGCGCACGTAATCGAGTGCTCCTCCTACCAAATCGACCTCGCGCCGACGCTCGATCCCTCGGTCGGTATTCTTCTCAACGTGACGGAGGACCATCTCGACCGTCACGGAACGCTCGCGCATTACGCAGCGGTCAAGGAGCGGCTCGTCACCGGCGTGCAGGAAGACGGCGTGGCGATCGTCGGCGTCGATGATCGTTGGTGCGCGGCCGTGGCCGATCGCATCGAGCGGGCCGGTAAAAAGCTCGCGCGTGTCTCCGTGCGCCGGCCGCTGCCGGCGGGGCTCTACGTCGAGGACGAAAACATCATGCTGGCGGACGACGGTGCGGCGTGTGCCATCGCCAAGATCGGCGGCATCGGTTCGCTGCGTGGCGTGCACAATGCGCAGAACGCCGCTTGCGCCGCCGGCGCGGCGCTCGCGCTCGGTCTCTCCGCCGACGCCATCCAGCAGGGACTCGCTTCCTTTCCGGGCCTCGCCCATCGAATGGAAGAGGTCGGACGCAAGGCCCGCGTACTGTTCGTTAACGATTCCAAGGCGACCAACGCAGATTCCGCTGCGCAGGCGCTGGCCTGCTTCTCTGACATTTTCTGGATTGCCGGTGGCAGGGCTAAGACCGGGGGCATTGCCTCGCTCGCTTCTTTTTTTCCGCGGATCCGCAAGGCCTATCTCATCGGTGAGGCCGCAAGTGATTTCGTCGCCGAGCTTGAAGGACACGCGCCCCACATCGTTGTCGGGACGCTCGAGCGCGCGGTGGAGCGG
>Ga0209647_1003328_pt1 | contig 12482 bp, 12 predicted proteins | sample GraSoi_2013_60cm_FD_185827 | JGI IMG/M metagenome (GOLD analysis project Ga0209647, IMG submission 185827) | Grasslands soil microbial communities from the Angelo Coastal Reserve, California, USA - Sample 9_17_2013_60cm (SPAdes) (version 2) | ecosystem: Environmental > Terrestrial > Soil >... | reverse complement strand
GGCACTCGGGGGGCTTGCAGGCGGTCGACATCGCCGACGCCAAGCACCCTTCGCAGGCCGGGTGGTTCTCGCCCACGCCGCTCGCTTCCGTGGCGACAGGGGACCCCGCACTGGGCGGCGGACCCAACAAGGTCACGATGTGGAGCTACCCCATCATCAGCAACGGGCTGATCTATGTGATCGACATTCGCAACGGCCTCTACATCTTGCGCTATACGGGCCACCACCACGGCGAGGTAGATGCCATTACCTTCCTGGAGGGCAACTCCAACCTGGGCGATGCGCTCACGCTCGGGGAGGGGGGCGAGTAGTCTCATGACGTGCTGTTCATCGATCGGGTGTCGCCAGCAGGCTACGCCCGGTCGCGACCGAGGCAGTGCAGATGGCTACACAAACCGACGTCGCGCCAAGCGCCGGCGTCGGCCGCCGAAACACGCCCAGACACGCCTTGGCGATCCCATGAGCGGTTGGACCTGTGCGTCGTCGGGCAATTGGGAGAGTAACGATGGCGCCCAGATCGGCAAAGGCCGATCCGCACAGCAGATCTCGTACATGTGTACCGGGCTCGATCTGCATCCTTCAGTTCACGGAGGTGGTGAGGCTGGCGGGTGCTGTGGGGAGCGAAGTGGCGGCGGGCACACCGGCCGAGCGGGCGCCTGGCACCTGGCACGCTAGCGGTGCGATTGCCGAGCGCAACGGCGAGCAGTGGGGTGATCGCACGAAAGAGTGTCCGGCGATGGGACATGACCGCAGTCCCCTTCAGACACGGGCGTGCGGTCGCTGGTTGCCCGCTGTGGGTGTGGAGTGTCGCCCGTACGTGTACGTGTAGTGGACCGGCAGAGTTCCTTCCGCGACGTCTACCGCAACACACGTACGAACCGTGCGAACAAGCGTAGCAAGAGCGCACCACGGGTGTTTGCGGTCTGGCGCGCGTGTGTGGTGGCCCTTGCGACGCGCCCATCGACGAGCGCGCCGACGCTGAGCGCGATTCTGGTACTTTGGGTATCTCCGCATCCCCACACTATGGCACATCTCATTGTTGGGGGTGGGCCATGCTGCAGCGGCGCGTGTTGAGGCAGCCCCCTTTGAGGGACCTCGCTCCATACACGTTGCGGTGGCTGTGGTGACCTACAACAACGGGAAGCACTCATCCCGAGGGCATGCGGCGTGGCGGGGTGTTCGCTAACAGCGAGCACGTGGAAGCCCCCACCACTACTGGCCGGGGGTGTGTGCCAACAGAAGCTCCTGGGCCCGCTTCCGCGATGCGGGTATCCACAGCTGCCGTGCTGTCTGTTACTCCTCAGGTTGCTGGTCCTAGAGTGACCATGTCAGTCACCGACACCGTGCCGGTTGGGAAATAACACGAGTTCCAGGACGTATTTTTCTGGCTTTCGGGGTCAATGTTCGGCAATTCATGTCGGGCAGGCCCGCGTAGAGGTCGCGGTAAGACGGTGAGTGGGCGCGTGTGTAGGCCACTAGCGCGGCGAGGCGGGCGCGCTGGCGGAGCGACAGTGCGGCTGCGCCCTGCTTGCTCGCCCTGTGCGCGTCGCGCACCAGCCACAACACCCGTTCGCTCATGCGCTCCCCTATTCTCTTTCCTCGGCAAGATCAGCCCGATCAGTGAGACTGGTACGTGTTCACGAGCCAGACTGGAGGGAGTAAACGACCGGCGATGAGAGCGATGCTGACTTTGAGCACGGAGTGCCCCCACGTGCGCTCAGTTGAGGGGCAGCGTGCGGATGCGATAGGCGCTCGCGGCTCCCGCCTCGCCGCCGAACGGGCCGGAGACGTTCTGCTGGACCTGACGTATCCGCGGGCACGCTCCGGCTGATGATCGTCGAAGGGCACGCCGATGTCTCGCGGAACCCGAGGCCTCGAGCTGGTCATCAACACGCGGTCGGACAGGCTGTGGACCGGGCTTCGCTTGGCCGCGCGTGCGACGTCCCCATCGTTGCGGAGGGGGGCGCAGTTGAGCGGACAGTCTTCCAGCGATACGCCCCATGCCCGCGAAATCACCACGTCACTGCTGCGGCTGTTGTGCGAGGTAGCGCTGCGGGTCCTTGTCGAACTGCCGCTTGCACCCGGCCGAGCAGAAGAAGTAGGTCGTCCCCTGGTACGCACTCGTGCCAGCCGCCTGCTGGGTGTCGACCTGCATGCCGCAGACCGGATCGGTCGCCGTTGCCATCTGTCCTTACCGCCTTTCCGCTTGTCTAGCTCGTTGGTCTCGTTGCAGAGGTCCACTCCTGGGTTCACACGGGCTTGCGCGCCTGATAGAGCGTGAGCGAACCAAAGAGCGTGGCCTACTGTGCCGATTGGCGAACGTCCTCGAATCCAGCGGCGGCGAACACGTGCGGCAAAGCGCCGCGCACGTTCGCCGTCGTGGTCTCGAAGCCGTCGAGGAGTTGCACCAGCAGGAACGCTGCACGCATCATGCCATGCCGGGCCTTCCCCCAATCAGCGACGTGCAGCTCTCCTCCCGGCCGTAGGACGCGCACCACCGCGCGCGCGGTACGTTCCTTGTTCTCATGGGTCAGGTGATGGAACAGCAGACTGGACAGCACGCGATCGAAGGCGTCATCTGGATAGGGAAGCGCGAAGGCCATCCCGCGATCAAATGTGACCTGGAGACCGGCTGTGGCCGCTTTCGCCTCGGCGATGCGGAGCGCGTGGGGGTCGGCATCGAGCCCCACGACCTCCGCGTCTGGATGCACCTGTTTGAGCCGCAGCGTAAGCGTCCCCGTCCCGCAGCCCAGGTCGAGGGCCTGCTCCCCGCCACGGATCTGGGCTTGCCGGATCAACTGCCCCTTGAAGGCGGACTCGCGCATAGTCCACCGTAGGAGCGGATCATACAGCACCGTCAGCACGTGATATCTGAGGGCCGGGAGGGCGTTTCTCAACTGAGCGGATGTACTGGACTCGCCGGCCTGCCCCAATACAGTGGCCGCTATCCCGCTTGGCGCCCCCCGCGTCCTGGATCTGCTGTCCTTCCCCGATGTGCTTACGACGTACACCGTGTCCCGTCACCCGTCATCTGGGTGTACACTGGGTCCAGCATGCGATCATCCTGCATGTGTGCCAGACGATTCCTGGCATCCGCGGAGAGGACAGCAGAGGTGACACACGATGATGGATGTCCAGCTCATGCGGCACATCGTGGACGAGGTGGAATGTGGCGCCCTGCCTGAGATAGTCCAGACGGCAGCGCGGCGCTGGTGTGGGCAGGAGGCGGTGAGCGAGCTCACCTACGTGCGGAGCAGCGCCAACCACCTCTTCCGCTTCCAGCACGAGGGCCATCCGCGCTATCTGCGCCTCGCACATGCCGCTGAGCGTCACCCATCCGCCATCGCGGCCGAGCTGGACTTTGTTGATCACGTCGCGCGCACTGGACTCGCCGTCGCGCGCCCAGTAGCATCCGCGCAAGGCCGGCTCATCGAGGACGTGTCCAGTCGGGGGCAGCACTACTCTGCGGTGGTCTTTGCGGGCCTGCAAGGCCGTCAGCTCGAATTCGATGAGCTCGATGAGGCCGGATATCGGGCGTGGGGGCGCGCGCTGGCACTCGTGCATCGCGCCTCACAGACCTTTCCCCCGCATCCCGCTCGCCCCGACTGGCGCGACAAGCTGCGCGCTACGCTGCGGACGCTGCCAGCCGAAGAAACCACCGTGGCCCAGGTCCTCGCCTCGGGACTGCGCTGGCTCGACACGCTTGCCCTCCAGGACCGGGACTACGGGCTGATTCATGGCGATTTCGAACTGGACAATCTCTTCTGGGACGGCGAGCAGGTTCAAGCCCTCGATTTCGATGAAGCGGCGTATGCGTGGCATGTGGTGGACTTCGCGGCAGCGCTGCAGGATGTCTGGCTCGCGGGCAACCCGAGCAGCGTGATGAGCGCGCAGCGCGACGAACGCGTCACCTGGTTTACGCAGGGCTATGCCACGCTGCGTCCGCTTCCCGACAGACTGCGCGAGGCCATGCCACGATTGTTCAGGCTATTGCTGGCCCTCAAAGTGGCGCGCGTGCTGCGGGCCTACGCGACCACGAGCGATGGGGGCAGTCCCGCGTGGCTGGCTCAGATGTGGACCGCCCACCACCAGTGGCTGCGGGCGAAGCGCGCGGCCCTCATCTGGGAATGAGTGCGACGTCCAACTCGACTCCCTCCCACACGTGGGCCAGGACGAGCCGCGGCGAGCGGATGAGATGAGGAGATCCGGCCTGCCAAGCGGCAATGGCAATGACCCAAACGGCCGCATAGGTCAGCGCGACCCGCGTCTCCACCGCCGACCAGCCGAAGACCGGCGGGCACTGCAGGCGGAAGAAGACCAGGACCCGGCCGAAGAAGCGTTCAATGGATGTGCGCTTGCCCAACTCCTGGGCGGTCCAGGTCGGCGGCAATCCGTCGCGCTGCTTCTGTCGCTTTGGGTTCCACGGAATGACAGCTCGGGCGTGCAGGGTGGTATGTATCCAGGCGATGAGCTTGAGGCCCCAATAACCAGCATCCAAGCGGACCACCCGTGGGCGCAGCGCCAAAAGCCGGACGGCCAGCTCCAAGAGGGGCCGAGCGAAGGGCGCATCATGGACGTTGGCCGGGGAGAGGCGGAACAGCAGCGGCAGGCCGGTCCCACGGCAGAGCAGCGTATGCAGCCGGTACCCGCGCAGCAGCGGGCGGGGATGATGGGCGGGGGCATGGCCAACGGCAGCATCGGGATCGGTGCGGCGCCAGGCCAGAATGGGAGCGCTGTCGACGATGAGGTCGCGAGCGCGTGTCAGGCCCATCCACAGCCCGGCGCGCACCAGGAGCAGGAACAACATCTCGCTCGGTGGGGCGCCTGCCGCGCGCAATCGCTTGCTCTGCTGCGCCTTGCTGGGCACGCGCGGCCGTCCCTCGGTCCCCAGCGGGAGCCCACAGGCCAGGGCCAACGCCGGCCAGTCACACAACCAATCGTGGAGTTCCTGATAGGACAAGCGCCAGAGCGTTCGTAGGAGCGCTAGCAGCAACAACGATTCCTCGGCATAGAGCCGTGGTGCCCCGCCTGGACCAGCGGGGAGCGGAGGGGGACACTGCTGCTGCGCTAGCCGGACGGCTACCCGGCAGACCTCCAGGAGGTGCAAACGGGTGACCAGCGTCAGCCCGTCCAGATGCAGCGCAGTGGTTGTCGCCCGGCGATAGGATGGTGGCGGGACCGGCGCCTGGTCAGCACAAACGTCAGGGTTCACGGGATGCCTCCTGCACGCGGGAGCACGCCGCGCTCAGGGGCATCCTACCTCTCATTCTTCAGTTCGGAAATGCCCTCCTCCCTGTCCATTACCCATGATTGGATAAAGTCTAGGGTAGAGGGTGTTGCGGAAGGGCTTGATGCAGGCGTACCGCCGATGCGCGCGGGAGTAGTTCCCGCTTTCGTAGGCCACGGGTGAGGTGCCCGCCAAGGCTTGCACACTCGCCGCGCTCGCGTAGCGCTCCCGGTCGTCGCCCCATCCTGCCAGCAGCCGCGGCGCGAGGCGCTTGCCGGCGCGTGGGAGACTCAAGAAGAGCTGGCTGTCAGGATGGCTCAGAAAAAGGCGGGTGATCTCCGCGTCGTAGTGCTTGATCTGGTCGAGCAGCGGCGCCAGCTGGCTGACCAGCGCCAGCAGGAGGCGCGACTTGGTCCGCGTGGTGATGGCGTCCGCCCGCAGCTGGGGCTGGTGCAGCCGCCCGCCGCAGCCCCCGCGCCTCCGCGATCCGCGCCGCCAGCGCCTCGATGCGCCCCACGATCCGCCGCTGCTCCTCCACCGGCGGCAGGGGAATGCTAGCCCCAAGCAACGTTCTTGGTCGAACAGCGGCATAGCCGATTGTGCCTTGTGCTGCGGCATCAAGCTGATCTTGCAGGTAGTTGGCGCTGAAGATCGCCTGAAGCCACCTAGGCTCAACCTTCTCGTGCGCCACATCGAACAAGAAGAAGTGACTCGTGCATAGAGCGCCTTCGCCGTCTGGAGGTACTATCCCAATCGCGCCTTTCTTGCCCCAAATCTCCGAAAGGGTCGCCGCTGCCTCAGCCTGCCTCATCCTCACCGAGCGCTTCAGCGACTGCCTCCTCCAGCGAGAGCGCCCGGCCGGCTGCGTAGGCCGCCGCCCACACATCCTCGCCGAGCGCCGCCCACGCCAGCGCCACCGCCTCCTCCGTATCCTGTCGCTCCAGCTTAGGCTGCGGTGTGCCGATCGTCTCACGCAGCGCCGCCGCCGCCCCAAGCAGCCTTGCTGCCCTCTCCAACTGCCCAAACAAGCTGGCTATTGCTGCCAGTCCTGCCAGGTCTTCGATGATACTATCCCTCCAAGTGCCCTGTTCCCGATTGAGCGCGTGGCTCTCGAGACTCTGCTGGTAGAATGAGAAAGACTCGTGATACTCACCCATGCGGAAGGTGATGGTTCCCAGGTGGGCCAGCGCGTCGGCGATATATTGCTCGTCCGCCGTCTCCCGAGCAACTGCCAGTGCTTCCTCAAATCGGGCGCGCGCAGCAGCATAGTCTCCCCGTCTCATAGCCACAAGCCCCAGTGCGTTGAGCGGCAGCGCTAAGCGCTGCGTGTCCCCGACAACGCGCAGCCGAGCCGCACTCTCCTCGAGGAGAGAACATGCAGTCGCCAGGTCACCCAATTCTCCTGTCGCTCTGCCGAGGAGACACAACGCCATGGCAATACCCCACGGTTCCCCCATTTCTTCGTACACCTGCAGACTCTCTCCTGCCAGCCCACGCGCGGTGCCGGGGTTGCCTTGCCAAAGTGCCACATTTCCCAGCAACTCCAGTGCGTGCGCCAAGGATCGTTTGCCTTCTTCGCCCACCTCACGGCCGATCGATACACTCTCCTCAAGCAGCCGCTGCGCCTCTGGGAAGTCGCCCTGGAAGTACGCCATTGCTCCTGCGGCCCTGAGCGCCCTCGCTCTCGCTGGTGTACGCAAACTTGCACCTGGTTGTGCCAGCACCTGCTCGCACCAGTTGCGCCCTTCACGCTCGTGATCGCAGTATCGCCAGAAAATCAAGAGCGCTCCCGCCAGCCGCAAGCCCAGCTCCGCCTCCTGGTGCTCCAGTGTCCAGTGCAATGCTGTTCGCAAGTTGTCATGCTCGGCCTCCAACCTTCTGCGCCACGAGGATTGCTCAGTGCTCCGCAGCTTCAGATCGGTATCCTCTGCCATCGCCAGGAAGAATGCTGCATGCTGCCGTTGGACGCCTTCCCCCTCCCCGCTCGCCTCCAGCCGCTCCAAGGCATATTCACGGACGACATACAGGAGCCGGAAGCGCGCCTCGCCGCTCCCCTCCTCGTCTACCGTCTGCTGCTGCACCAGGCTCTGGTCCACCAGCTGCTCTAACCCTTCCAGCACGTCCACCCCCAAGGGCTCAGCGCCCTCTGGCGCGGCGCAGACTGCCTCGGCCGCCTCCAACGTGAAGCCACCGACAAATACCGAAAGGCGGCGGAAGAGCCGCTGTTCCTCCGGCTGCAGCAAGTCCTCACTCCAGGCCAGGGTGTCGCGCATTGTCTGCTGGCGATCCTCCAGGTCGCGCGCCCCGCCCACGAGCAGCGGCAGCCGGCGCTCCAACCGCTGGAGCAGCACGGACGGCGGCAGGAGCCTGGTGCGCGCAGCCGCCAACTCGATCGCCAGCGGCAGACCATCCAACCGCGCGCAGATTGCCGCGATCGCCAGCGCCGTCGCATTCGTCAGGGCGAACGCCGCGTCGGCGTCCTGGGCGCGCTGGACGAAGAGGGCCACCGCCGCATTCCGCACTAGGTGCTGGGGTGGCGGCAGGTGGGTGGGGTCAGGCAGCGGCAGCGGACGCACCTGAACCTGCTTCTCGCCCCGGAGATGTAACGCCACGCGGCTGGTCGCCAGCACGGTGAGGTGAGGACCGGCCTGGAGCAAATCGGCCACCTCGGGCGCCGCCGCCGCCACTTGCTCGCAGTTGTCCAGCAGGAGCAGGAGCTGCCGCGCCCGCAGGTGCGCGCGGAGGAGCTGCTCGATGGGGCGGCTCCCCACCTCCTGCAGCCCCAGCGTGCGGGCGATGGTCGGCAGCACCAACCCAGGGTCAGTCAGGCGCGAGAGCCGGACGAGCCACACCCCATCGGCAAATGAGTCGTTGAGTTCCGCCGCCACCTGGAGCGCGAGGCGTGTCTTGCCCACGCCGCCGGCGCCGGTCAGCGTGACCAGCCGCACAGCCTCGCGGCGCAGCAGCGCCACCACCGCGGCCACCTCCTGCTCCCGGCCGATCAGCGGCGTCGGCTGGATTGGCAGGTTGTGGGGGTGAGCATCCAACGTCCTGAGCGGCGGGAAGTCGGCGGGCAGGCCAAGGCCATTGGGCAGCACGAGTTGCCACAGATGCTCGGGCCGCTGCAGGTCCTTAAGCCGATAGGCGCCCAGGTCGCGCAGCGTCGTGCCCTCAGGCAGTTCCGGCTCGGCCAGCACCCGCGCCGCCTCCGATAGGAGCACCTCCCCGCCATGCCCTGCCGCGGCAATGCGCGCGGCGCGGTGCACGTCCAGACCGATGTAGTGGTCGCCCGCGAGCTGGGCCGTGCCGGTGTGCAGCCCCATACGCACACGCACAGGTACCCCCTCAGGCCAGGGATGAGTAGCTAACGCCCGCTGGGCTTCAGCCGCGGCGGTCACCGCGTCGGGCGCGGTGGCGAAGACCAGGAAGCAACTGTCCCCTTGACTGTCCACCTCGTGGCCGCCCTGCGCCGCCACGGCCGCGCGCAGCAGCCGCTGGTGCTCGGCGCGCACCTGGGCGTAGCGCGCCACCCCCACCTGCTGGAGGAGCTGGGCGCTACCCTCGATGTCGGTGAACAGAAAGGTGACGGTGCCCGTCGGCAGCGCGGGTTCAGTGATCGGTGGGGCGGTGCTGGGGGTAGGCGGCCCCAGGGCGTGGCGACCCGCGGCGGCGAAGGCGGCGCGCTCGGCATCGGACAGACCCAGCGCCGCGGCCAGCAAGGCGACGGTGTCTTTACGCGGCGCCTGCCGCACACCGCGTTCCAGGTCGTTGATGCCCCGCACGCTCAAGCCGGCGCGCTCGGCCAGCTCAGCCTGGGTCAATCCAGCAATCTGACGATGGCGGCGCAACAGATCGCCAAAACGCGGGGTCACCATCTCTGCCATGACGCAGCTCCCTTCCCGCGATATCTTCCGCGGCAAAGTCGCGCGTAGTGCCTTACCCTGTTCATGCTCTTGCATGATAGCACCTACATTCCTCGCACCCCAAAGCACTCCCCGCGTGACGACTGGGTCCTCCTCTCTGAATGCGTGCGTCGTTGCGTTTCTCGCTGCGTGCCTTGCGTATCGTGCTTTGGCACCGGTCCGGGCACACTGGTTCCATAGAGCACATCGCGTCTGGAAGACATGGACAGATCAAAAGGAGGTGAACTGCGATCAAAGAGGGACGGCATGTTTCGTAGGTTGCTCGCCAGTGGCCTATGGCGAGAAGCCGACGATAGTCTCCCGAAGACGAAACGAGGTGAGTCACATGGCGACACTAGAAATCAGCACCGTCATCAACCGGCCCGTCGAGGAGGTCTTTGCCTTTGTGAGCAACCCTGAGAATTACCCGAAGTGGGTCTCAGGGAGCAGCGAAGTGACGATCACATCGGCAGGGCACATTGGCGTGGGTACCACCTTCCGATCCGTCGTCACGTTTCTAGGTCGGCGGATCGAAAGTGAGGTCGAGTTCACCGAGTACGAGTCGAACCGGAGCTACGCGCAGAAAACCACATCGGGGCCCATCCCAATCCAAAGCCGGGTGACCTTCGAGCGCGTTGACGGGGGGACACGGTTCACCAATCACCAAGTCGCGGAACCAGGCGGCTTCTTCAAGCTGGCGGAGCCGCTCCTGGTGCGCATGGTCAAGCGCCAGTTTGAAGCCGACGCGGCTAACCTGAAGGACTTGATGGAAGCCCACGCGTTGTGAGCGCGTGACGCCACCGGGTAAGAGTCGCAAGAGCGACGGCGCATCGGTCGTAGCTCGTGCATCTTCGTTGCAGCAGGGCTAAGGCGGTCCGCCGCGTCGCGAGCCGGTCGGCATGGTGAGGACCGGAGGGTGAGGGCGCTTCCGCACCCATATGTTCGGCGCCGCAAGGCGGTCTGCGTGGCCGTTGCGACCGCGCGGTTGCTGCTTGAGGGTGCTGCTGACACATGTGACGGTGTGCAGTGACGACCGCGAGCATGCCAGCAACGCCGGATGCACGCGTTGGGAAACGCCCGCTGTAAGACCAATCCGCATCAACACACAAGCAAAGGAGCCCATGATGTACGCACGAGTCACCACGTTTCACGCCCATCCGGGCAAGTCCGATGAGGGCATCCGTATCTTCGAATCGCTGCTGCCGCAGCTCAAGGGTGTCAAGGGGTTTGTCAGCACGCAACTGCTGATCGATCAGACGGCGAACACAGCAATGGTCGTGACGCTCTATGAGACGCTGGCGGACCTGGAGGCAGGCACGGCCGTGTTCCAGCAGACGTTGGCCACTCCGAGTGCCGCGGCGATCCTGGCGAGTCCGCCGGTCGTTGCCGTCTATGAGGTTGCCGTGCAGATGGCGGCGCAGAAGTAATGGCGTGAGTGCTTCAGCCATGGCATGACGGCATTGCAGCGGTGCGCGTTCGTCCACGTTGCTGGTCTCGGCAAGAGATGCGAAGCATGGCACGAGTGGCGTCACGTTAAGCCTCGCGGGTCCAAGCGCCAGTTTGCGTGCTTGGGCCCCCGTCCGGTTCATCCACCTCACATAGCAGGTTAGGCGGAGATGCTCAGCTATGTAGTGGAGCCGTGAGGCGGCTGTGAAGTCTATCGGAAGAAGGGCTTCGGGAGCGTTTATCAGCAAGACCGGCTGTAACGGCGCGGTCTCATGGAAAGAAGGTCGTGTCATGCACCAGCGGTCATGGAACACTCGCCTGGCGGTGGGCGCTCTGGTCGCGATCAGCGTGCTCATGCCGCTGCTCAGCGGATGTACGTCGACCCAAGTGTCCAGCGCCGTCAACGGCCTGGTGAAAACCTGCTACAACGGGAAGTGTCTCACCTACAAGACGTGGGGAAAGAACATCGACGCGCTGATCCAGGGCCAAGCGGTGGGATACGCCTACGTCATTCTGCACAATGGGGTCCAAACCCAAGCGATCAACGTCTTCGGACAAGCGCGGACCGCTGCGGATCCACCCGCGACCGTGATGTCGTTCGATGAACCCTTCAATATCGCCAGCGTGACCAAGACGCTGACGGCGGCGGCGGTGTTGCGCCTGCTGGCGGCGCAGCAGATCAACGTGAACAGCTCCATCGCGCCCTATCTGCCGCCGAATTGGCTGTTGGGCCAGGGTGTGAGCGCCATCACGTTCGCACAACTGCTCACGCATACCAGCGGCATCCAACTCCCGCCGAACGACACCGATGGCGTCAGCTATACCGACCTGAGAGCGCTCATGGGCCAGAATATCGATCTGAGCCCGACGGGGTACAAGCAGGGCTGCATAAATTCGTACCTCCAAGGCAAGTTTGCGAGTTGCTACCAAAACACCAACTTTGCGCTGTTCCGCATCATCATTCCCTATATCCTCGGGTCCGCGAATCCTGTCCCGCTCCTCCAGGGGCTGCCGCTCTTCTTTCTCGATCCAGCGAATGATGACGCGACGGCGCAGGACTATCTCAGCTATATGAATAGCGTGTACGGCAGCAGCTTCCCCATCTCGTGCACGCCTCAAGGCAGCCCGCACATGCTGGATTACCGCTACCCGGGCACCAGCTCGGGCTCGGATGCGGGCGATTGGGAGCACATCTGCGGGGCAGGAGGGATCCAACTCTCAGTCGATCAGATGGCGGCCTTCCTCTCGAATCTGACGAGCGGCGACTATATCCCCACGACGTCGTCGGCCGACCCCTACGACCCCTCCTCGACCACGCTCTTCGCGATGGTGAAATACATGTATGGCTGGGACGTTCGGTTCCCCATCATCGGGAATGGCGCCACCTATGGCACCTGTGTGCAAAAGAACGGGGGCCTGGGGGTCTTCTTAGGCCCGAACAACACAAACTTCCTTCCCTACCTCACCACCTTGATCGTGTATTGTCCCCAGACAGGACTCGCGTTTGCCGGCCTCGCCAATTCTGCCCTAGGGCCCTCTCAGACCTCCTGGGACAATATTGTCAGCAGCGCCTACAATGCGTCCTGGCAGTAGCCGGTCAGGCGAACGTGAGTGAAGAGGGGCTAACCCACCGCCCATCGCGCTCGAGGTCGCTGATCCCAGGCGCTCAGCCCCGCACGCTCGGCCAGCGACCCGAGTTGCGGCTCCTGCGACGCCCAATTGAGCGTGCGGACTGCCCTTCTGCCCCAGGAAACAGGGTTACGAAGCGCGATGGCTGGCACAGCCATGAAAGCGGATGAAAATGGGGCCGGGACGGGGGTATGCTGGAGGGTGGAGCCAGCGAGATGAGATCGTGGCGTAGTGGTGCCTCGAGCCCGCAGGCGAAGCTGATCTAGGTGCGCCCCCGT
>Ga0209647_1003325_pt1:0-7500 | contig 12484 bp, 11 predicted proteins | sample GraSoi_2013_60cm_FD_185827 | JGI IMG/M metagenome (GOLD analysis project Ga0209647, IMG submission 185827) | Grasslands soil microbial communities from the Angelo Coastal Reserve, California, USA - Sample 9_17_2013_60cm (SPAdes) (version 2) | ecosystem: Environmental > Terrestrial > Soil... | reverse complement strand
TTTGCTGCGGCGTCGCCTTTTGCATCCATTGCAATGTGCGCACCGTCGCGTTGGTCAGCGCCTGAATGGTATTGGGATTCTTCCGCACGAACTCGATCGGCGCGTAAAGGCTGGCTGCCGGCATCGGTCCACCGAAGATCCTGGCCGTGCCCTCCGGCGTTCGCGTCTCCGCGATGACCTTTACCTTCCCGGTTCTCTCCAGCATGGTGACCGCCGGATCGGTCTGCGAGATGACATCCACCCGGCCCTGATCCACGGCGGCAATCACGCTCGCTCCCGCGCCGACGCCGATCACGGCGATGTCGCTCGGGGTGAGGCCGCCTTGCGCGATGAAGTAGTTGATGACCATGTTGGTGCTGGAGCCCGGCGCACTGATGCCGACCTTGAGTCCCTTGAGGTCCTTGGGCGACTTGTACGTCGACGCGAGCTTGTTCGAAATGGCGATGGTGATCTGCGGCGCCGCGCCGGTCAGTACGAAGGCCTGGAAACTGAGCTTGCGCGACTGCATGTTGATGGTGTGCTCGTAAGCCCCGGCGACGACGTCGGCGCTGCCGCCCACAACAGCTTCGAGCGAGCGCGTGCCGCCCGGGAAATCGCTGACGCGCACGTCGAGTCCCTCGTCCTTGAAGTAGCCGAGCCGCTCCGTGAGCGTCAGCGGCAGGTAGTACAAGGCGGTCTTGCCGCCGACCGCAATGTGGACTTCGCGCTTTTCGACCTGCGCCCCGGATACCGTGGCGACGGCCAGGGCGATCGCTCCGGCCAGCAGCGTGATGGTTCGCATGACTCCTCCTGCTCCGAATTTACTCGATTTCGCGCCGCTCCAGCAGCGCTTGCGAGAGGGTGCCCGCATCGACGTACTCCAGCTCGCCGCCCAGCGGCACGCCGCGGGCAATGCGGCTGACCTTGACGCCGCGCGAGCGCAGCATTTCGGCGACGTAGTGCGCCGTCGCCTCACCCTCGTTGGTGAAATTGGTCGCGAGGATCACTTCGCGCACCTCGCCATCGGTGGCGCGCGCCAGCAGCCGATCGAGGCCGATGTCGCGGGGCCCGACGCCGTCCAGCGGCGAGAGCCGGCCCATCAGCACGAAATACATGCCCGAATAGCTGAGCGTGTGTTCCACCATCGCCAGGTCGGCCGGCGTCTCGACCACGCACAACAGCGACGCATCGCGACGCGGCGAGCGGCACAGGACGCAGCTGTCCTCTTCGGCGAAATTGTTGCAACGGACGCAGCGGCGCACCGCGGACAGCGCGCCCGCCAGCGCATCCGCGAGCTCCCCTGCTCCAGCGCGGTCGTGCTGCAGCAGGTGGTAAGCCATGCGCTGCGCGGAGCGCGGGCCGACGCCGGGAAGCACGCGCAACGCCTGCAGGAGCCGCTCGAGGCCCCGGGCGGAGGGAACGGTGTTCTTGCTCAAAACGGCAGCTTGAATCCCGCCGGCAGGCCGAGCCCCGCCTTCAGGCCACCCATCTTCTCGGCGATCGTCGCATCCACCTTCTTTGCGGCGTCATTGAACGCGGTGAGAACCAGGTCCTCGAGCATCTCACGGTCATCGCCGGCCACGGACGGATCGATGGCGACGAGCTTGACCTCGTACTTGCAGGTCATCTGCACCTTGACGGCGCCGGCCCCGGCCTGTCCTTCGACCTCAAGCGTGCCGAGGCTTTCCTGCATGCGGCGCATGTTCTCCTGCATCATCTGCGCCTGCTTCATCAGCTGGCCGATATTGCCCTTCACTTGCCCTCTCCCCGGATGGTCGAATCCACCACCTTGCCGTCGAACAGATTGACGAGGTCGTTGACGAAGCCGTCCGAGCGCACCGATTGCGCGGCGGCGGCGCGACGCGCATCGCGCTCGCCCGCTTCCGCCGCGGCGGCCGTCGCCCCGGAAACCTCGCCGACCGAAACCTTGACGGTGACGCTGGCGCCCAGGTGCTGCTCCAATGCCGCCTTGAGCTTCTCCTGGTAGTTGCGCTCGGCGAGGTAGGCCTTGGCCTTGGGCACCACCAGGTCGAAGGAATTTCCCTCCCGCTTGCGCAACTCGGCATTGCGCGCCAGCTCGCGCGCCGCGCCGGCCACGGGCAATTGCTGGGCCAACTCCGGCCAGCTCGCCGCGGCACCCGGATTCGCCGCGCGTGCGGTGGCCGCTTTGGGCGCCGACGGCGTGCGCGCGGCGCCAGGACTGTCGGGCCGGAACGCCAGCATGCGCAGAATGGTCATGACGAAACCCGCCTGCTCGTCGGGCGCCAGCGGCAGGTCTTCCCTGCCTTGCAGCGCGATCTGGTAGTAAAGCTGGACGGATTCGGGATCGAGGCGTTTCGCCAGAACCGCGATGCGCGCCTGGTCCGCATCATCCGCCCGCGCCTCCTCCGGGACGGCCTGCGCCATGGCCACGCGCAGGAGCAGCGCGGCCAGGTCCGCCAGTCCGGTGTCACAGGAAAGGCTGCGCGCCTGCATTTCATCGGCGACGGCGACGGCTGCTGCCGCGTCCTGTGCCGCCACCGCCTCGATCAGGCGCAACAGAAAGCCCTGGTCGATGGCGCCGAGCATCTCGCCGACCGCCGCCGTGCCAACCTTGCCGCCGCCGTGCGCAATCGCCTGGTCAAGCAGCGACAGCGCATCGCGCATGCTTCCCGCGGCCGCTCGCGCGATCAGCGCCAGCGCATCGGCCTCGAACGTCACGCCTTCCTTTTGCAGCAGGTCGGCGAGGTGGGCGCGAATCGACGCGGCCGGCATCTGCTTGAGATTGAATTGCAGGCAACGGCTGAGCACCGTGACCGGGATCTTTTGCGGATCGGTGGTGGCGAGGATGAATTTCAGGTGCGCCGGCGGTTCCTCCAGGGTCTTCAGCATGGCGTTGAAGGCGTGGCCGGAGAGCTGGTGCACTTCGTCGATCACATACACCTTGAAGCGGCCCGCTGCGGGCGCGTACACCGAGCGCTCCAGGAGCTGCGTCATTTCGTCGACGCCGCGGTTGGACGCCGCGTCGAGCTCGACGTAGTCCGGAAAGCGACCGCCGTCGATCTGCGTGCAGGCCGAGCAGCGGTTGCAGGGCTGCGTGGTGATGCCTGTTTCACAATTCAGGCACTTGGCAAGGATGCGCGCCAGCGTGGTTTTGCCGACGCCCCGCGTCCCGGTGAAGAGGTAGGCGTGGTGCAGCCGGTTCTGCTCGAGCGCGTGGCGCAGCGCTCGAACCACGTGTTCCTGACCCACGAGCCCGGCGAACTCTTTCGGTCGCCATTTCCGAGCAAGTACTTGATAGCTCATGGATTTCCGAGTTGGTGGCGAGCCTAACCCCCGGCACCTGCAGTAACCAGCTGTGGCTGCTTCCTTCCGGACCTGACCAGGTTCACCAGACTGCAATGCGGGGAGGCCCGCCGTAGAAATTGCATTCTATGTCATCCCGGCGGCGCAAGTCGCCCGTCAGTCTGTCGTCAGGCCCCTGCCGGTTGCAATCGCTAAGCTTGACCGCGAAATCCTCCTCCATCGCGGTGCTTCATGCGCGGTGGTTTCAACGCCCCGCGAGCGCAAGCCCGCCGGGCGTTTTCTTTTGGGGGGCGGATTATCATGGCTGCATGGAACCTGCCGACAGCATCCGGCGCCTCGGCTTCGCGCGCTGGTACGAGCGCCGCCTGATCGAGGGGCATGCCTGGTTCATCTCCGGATTCTTCTGCATCGTGGCGATCGCGGCCTGCGTCGAGGAGTTGAGCTTCCGCGGCTCGGCCGCGCGCCTGCTCGCCTACGTCGCGCTGGTCGCGGCTGCTGCGGCCATCGGCATCTACGGCCTAGTGCGCTACCAGCAGATCCTGGTCGAGGCCGAGCAGCTCGGCGAGCTTGCGACCTGCGGCGCCTGCGGTGCCTACGCCCGCTTCCGGCTGATCTCGCCCTCGCAGGTGCGCTGCCGCAAGTGCGACCACGAGTGGTGCCTCATTGAGCAACCGGGGCGTTCTCCAGCACGATCTTGATCTTGAACGCCGTCAGCACCAGCCAGATCACTATCAGCAGAAAGAAGGCCACCAGCCCTATATGGGCGTCGATGATGACGCGCGGCGTGATGGCGCGCGTCACCCGGGTGACCGGCGACGTTAGCGTCTTGAACAGCTTGTAAACCGCGTTCTGGTCGCGCTTCGAGCCAGCGATCACCCAAAGCACGCCCTGCCCGAGGAAAGCCACGCCGGCGATCTCGGTCAGTGCCTTCAGAATTACGATAATCTCGTACATAGGATCGATCGATGGACCATTGGCGATACTACCTTCGCGGCTGTCTGCTCGAGCTGTTCGGCTTGAAGCAGCAAGCCATCGAGGCCTACGTGACGGCGATGCAAGCCTCGCCCGGCTTCCTGAGACCCGCGAATCGTATCGCCTACCTGCTGGCGTCGCAGGAGCGCTTCGCCGAGGCGGAACCCTACTTCCAGGCGGTGCTGCGTGCGGCTCCCGGCAATGCGGTGGCCCACTTTAACCTCGGTTACTCGCATGACAAGCGCGGGCAATACGACAAGGCGATCCATGAATTCCGCGAAGCCACGCGCCTGAATCCCAAAATCGACCGCGCCTGGTACGGCCTGGGTCTCGCCCTCGCCCATCTCGGGCGGCATCGCGAAGCCGCCGAGGCGCTGGAGCAGGCGGCGACGCTTCAACCCATGAATCATCATGCCTGGTACCAGTTGGGCATGGCGCTGCACACGACGGGCAACACGGAGCGCTTCGAGCAGGTCGTCATGCACTTGCTGCGCTTCGATCCGAAGGCGACGCGCCGGCTGATCGTCGATACCGGGCGCAGCGATCTGGCGCACCTGGTGCAGCACCTCGTGGTCTAGCCGAAGATGACCTGGACCACCTTGAATTTTCCGCTCTTGTCCTTCTGGAAGATCAGGATGGTCTCGTTATCGAACAGGCTCTGATTGTCCGGGTCGAAGGTCTTCTTCCTGTAGGTCCATCGCAGCGTCGTCGCGGTCGCGGCGTCGATCGATTCTGGCTTGCCGACCTTGGCGATCACCTCCTCCTCGGTCTTGTCCGTCACGTAGCCGATGAACAGGCCTCTCGCCGTGCCGCTGACCTGGCCGGAGCAACCGCTCAGGGCCAGCACGGTGCCGCAAGCCGCGGCAACCAGGAATGCTTTCATTTCCAGTCTCCCTGCTGAAAAGCAGATTTTACAAAAGCAAAGCCCGCCGAAGCGGGCCTTGTGTGCATCAACGGCCCGAGGCTATCGGGCTTCGCTGATCACGGTATCGCCCGCCAGGTTCGGGTAACGCACGTGCTCGACCAGCTCCTGCACCTCTTTCGCCGGCGCGGGGGTCAGCCAGCTCACGACATAGATCGTGACCATCGACACCGGCAGGCCGAACATGCCCGCCGACACCGGGCTTAACCCAAACCAAAGCGGCATATTGATGCCGAAGAACGGGTAGCGCGTAACCATGTAGTACACGCAGATTCCAAGCCCTGCGGCCATGCCGACGATCGCTCCCCACTTGCTGGCGCGCTTCCAGAAGATGCCCATCACCAGGCAGGGGAAGAACGAGGACGCCCCCAGCGAGAACGCCGCGCCGACGAGGAACAGGATGTCCCCGGGCTTGAGCGAAGTCACGTAGGCCGCTGTGATTGCGGCGCAGACCAATAGGAATTTGGAGAGGAACACGCGCCGCCCGGTGGTCGCTGTCGGGTCGATCAGCTTGTAGTAGAAATCGTGCGCCAGGGCGTTGGCAATGGTCAGCAGCAACCCGTCCGCGGTAGACAGCGCCGCCGCCAGGCCACCGGCCGCAACCAGGCCGGACACGACGTACGGCAGGCCCGCGATCTCGGGCGTCGCCAGTACGATCAGATCGCCGCCGATCACGATTTCCGCCAGCTGCACGATGCCGTCCTTGTTGATATCGACGATGCTGAGCAGCGATGGATCCACCTTCGCCCATGCCGAGGCCCAGGCCGGGAGCGCGGCGAACGAACTGCCCACCAGGTTGGTGTACATGTCGTACTTCGCCAGCACCGCAAGGCAAGGCGCCGTGAAGTACAACAGGAAGATGCACACCAGCGACCAGAACACCGAGGTGCGCGCCTCCTGCACGCTGGGCGTGGTGTAGTAGCGCATCAGGATGTGCGGCAGCGCCGCCGTACCGAACATCATGCAGAACACGATGCCGATGAAGTTGAGACGCGCGGTGTTTTGCGCCGCTTCGTCCTTGCCGGGAAATGCCTGCGCGTGCGGCCGCGGCGGCGCCGCTCTGGCCGCCAGGCCCGTTTCCCGGGTCCACTGCACCTTGGCCGCATTCACGTTCGCGGGATAGGCCGCGACGGCTCTTTCAGCCTCCGCGAGCTTCTCTGCCGGCGCCCTCGCCCCCTTCAGGTCGGCGAGATTTTTCTCGACCGCGACCTTGCCGTCGGCGTAGGCCTTGTCGGGGTTGGCGAGCGCCGCTCGACCGGCAGTCGCCCGGTCGGCGAAGATCTTTCGAACCTCGATCTCCTTCGGGTCGGCGGTGATTTTTTTCTCGACATCGCCGAGCTTTTGCAGCGTATAGCCGTAGGCAAACTGCGGCACCGGTATGCCGGTATGTTTCACGCCCAGCCAGACGACGGGGGTCATATAGGCGATGATGAGCACGATGTACTGGGCCACCTGGGTCCAGGTCACCGCCCTCATGCCGCCCAGCATCGCGCACACCAGGATCCCGGCGAGGCCGACGAACACGCCGATGCCGAACTCCAGGCCGGTCATCCGGCTCACGATCAGGCCGACGCCGTAGATCTGCGCGACGACATAGACGAAAGAACAGGTGATGGCGCAGATCACGCCCATGAAGCGCACGATGTTGCCGCCGTAGCGCTCGGCGAGGAAGTCGGGAATGGTGAACTGTCCGAACTTGCGCAGGTAGGGCGCGAGGAACAGGGCCACCAGGCAGAAGCCGCCGGTCCATCCCATCACCCAGGCGAGCCCGTCAAAGCCGGACAGGAACAGCGTGCCCGCCATGCCGATGAAGGAGGCCGCGCTCATCCAGTCGGCGCCCGTCGCCATGCCGTTGAAGAACGACGGCACCCGGCGCCCGGCGACGTAATACTCCGCGACGTCCGTGGTGCGGGTCATCCAGCCAATGCCGGCATACAAGCCGATGGTGGCGAACAGGAACCAGTAGCCGATCCAGGCGCGCGACATCCCCATCTGCTCGGCAAGCGCGAGCGCGAGGAGAAAGACGAGGAAGCCGCCGGTATAGAAGGTGTAGTACTTCTTGAGGTTGCGGTTGAAGGTCGACTGCGAGAACGCCGGGGTGCTCATTCGATGTCTCCCTCATCCACGCCGTATTCCTTGTCGAGTTTCTTCATGAGCAGGGCGTAAATGCCGATGAGCGCCACGTAGACCGCGAGCGAACCCTGCGCCGAAAAGTAGAACGCGAGCGGAAAGCCGAGGAACGTCATGCTGCCGTTCAGTTCGCGCGCGAACCAGATCTCGACGAACGTGAAGACGAACCAGATGGCGAACAGGATCGCCGTGATGACGAGGTTCTTGCGCCA
>Ga0209647_1003324_pt1 | contig 12487 bp, 9 predicted proteins | sample GraSoi_2013_60cm_FD_185827 | JGI IMG/M metagenome (GOLD analysis project Ga0209647, IMG submission 185827) | Grasslands soil microbial communities from the Angelo Coastal Reserve, California, USA - Sample 9_17_2013_60cm (SPAdes) (version 2) | ecosystem: Environmental > Terrestrial > Soil >... | reverse complement strand
GCGCTGCAGCCGCCGCTGGTGTGGCAGCGTTTGACGCCGGCGAATTCGTCTCTGTTTCCTTGCCGCCGCTTGCTGCGGGTACGGTACGGGCTAATTCTTCCACCTGTGCCAGCAGGCTGCCTGAGCCCAGGCCACTAGCGGCGGTGCCGGTAGCGAATTGCAGCATGTTACGCACGGCATCGCGCCGCGCTTGAAACAGCTCGAGCTCGCCTTCGGTTTCGGAGATGATCGCTTGCAGGGTAGTCCGGCGGCGGCCGGTGGCGGTCACTAATTGCTGGCGGAATCCATCCAACTCCTGCTGCAGCGACTTCACCTGCTGGTCGGCTTTATTTGCTGACTCAATCAGGCGCTGGTATTGCGAGGACGACTGTTGCGATGCGCTGCCGCCGCCTGTGCCCTGCTGGCTGGCCAACGCCTGGACGCGTGCACGGGCAAATTCGAATGCCAGACGCACGATCTGATCCGCGGCTTGCCGGCTGTCGTTCAGAAAGAGCGCGTCACTGGGTTCGGTTACAAGTTGCTGCTGCGCGCTCAAATGGCGTGACCAGACGATGGCTTGATTCAGAAACGGAATAATATCTTCCGCGCCGGCGGCAGGAACGCTGGGCGGATTCGATGTGCTCTGAGCAAGGCCCAACATCGCGCCCAGCATCAGCACGGAACTGGCGAGCAAGAGAAGCTTCCGTAATTTCAGAATGGCGGCTCGGCGCATCGTCCTCACGTTCAGGATTGTAAGTGAAGCGACCCTCGTGTTCCACACGCAGAGGAAAAGCGCCGGTGATCGGGCGCAAAAATCTTTCTTAATGGCGTGACTGTTTAGAAGTTCGCGAGGCGAAAAAGGTTGGATTTGCAGAGATGTGTAAACGTGTTGTCTGCGCAAAAGCGCGCTAATCCTCGGTTTGCGGGCAAGAAAAAAGGGTGTTCTGATGAACACCCGTCTTAACTATTTCCCTTGAGCAATTCACGGAGACTTGGCTCCGCTACCCGGCTACTTTTTCTTCTTTTTCTTGGCTGCTTTTTTCTTGGTTGCCATTCGTGAATGCCTCCTTGAAGGATTGAGTTCCTGGAGCCCTTTTTCCACTCGAGTAGCCCAACGAATAGTACCGTTGCCTACTTACACCCAAGATATTGAGGTACATGTACGACATTGTCAATAAAAAAATGCGGGGATCGCGGTACGCCCGCCGTGTCCGCCGGAGCGTTTCGCCGGTTCAACGTGCTGGCACGGACAGCTTCACCTTGCGAGAATTGAAGTCCAATGTTTCTGCGGCCAATTATTCTGGTGCTGGTGCTATTGCTGATCGTGTTGCTGTTCCGCCGCATCATGCGTAAGTGAAGTCACACACGCATCGGGACCTCAGGGCGGATCAATTCCACCACCGCTTCTTGAATGCGCGAATCGGAGCCGAAGCCGGTGAACCAGTGGACGTCAGGCTCGCGGCGAAACCAGGTCATCTGCCGCTTGGCGTAATTCCGGTGGCCTTGCTGCGCCGCCATAATTGCTTCCTCCAGCGAAAGCTCGGCGCGCAGAACCTGCATTGCCTGTTTGTAACCAAGTGAGTTGAGCGGACGCGCGGCTTGGCCGTGGCGTTCGGCGATCGCTCTGGTTTCATCGATCAACCCGGCAGAGAACATCTCCCGCGCCCTGGCGTTGATGCGCGCATATAGCGCCTCACGGTCCGGATTCAGACCAATCCGAAGGATGCGAAAGCCACGCAGGGCATCGCGTCCCTCGCGCCACATTTCCGTCATCGGAGCGCGCGCGGTGATGCTGACTTCCACGGCGCGAATCACCTTGGCGACGTCGTTGGCATGAATTGTCTGAGCGGCTTTGGGATCGAGGCGCTGCAGGAGCTTATGGAGATATTGCGGCCCGCGATCCTCAGTGATCTGGCGCAGCCGGGCGCGCAACTCCTCAGAACGCGGCGGCGCGGCGAAGAGTCCTTGCAATAGCGCGCGCAGATAAAGACCGGAGCCGCCAGCAACAATCGGGAGCCGCCCGCGCGAGCTGATTTCATGAATCGCCTCCCGTGCCCGGCGGGAATAATCGCCGGCGGTGACCAGTTCTGTGGGCCCCGCGACGTCAATCAGGTGGTGTGGGGCGCGCCGGCGCTCTGCCCCAGACGGCTTGGCCGTGCCAATTTCAAACTCCCGGTAAACGGCCACGGAATCGCAATTGACGATCTCTCCTTGAAAGCGTTCAGCCACGTGGAGAGAGAGGCCGGTCTTACCGCTGGCGGTTGGGCCAAGAATTACCACGAGCAGAGGCTCGCTCATGCGCCGCTCCAGCGCCGCAGGAGGACAAATAACAATATGAGCAAGGCCAGCAAAGCCAGACCGAGGGCCTGCTGGCGTTGTGCGTCCATGGCTGACATTGTAAACAGTGAGGCGTATTTAGAATGTTTGCGAGGGGCTTAGCCGACACAGTTTGAAGTGCTAAACTCTAGCGCGGTGCGGTCACCGCATGCACAATACATGTCGCCGGTTGCCAAATATAAATTCGATGAGTTTGAAGCCGACCTTCGCGCCGCTGAGCTGCGTCGCAGCGGCGCTCGCCTGAAATTACAGTTGCAGCCGTTTCAGGTTCTGGTTGCGCTGCTGGAACGTCCGAAAGAGGTGGTAACGCGTGACGAGCTGCGGCAACGCTTGTGGCCGGAAGACACGTTCGTGGATTTTGATCACGGACTGAACACCGCCATGGTCAAGCTGCGCGACGTGCTGGGCGACTCCGCCAGCCGCCCCAGATACATTGAGACCATTGCCAAGCGCGGGTACCGGTTTCTTGGCAGCCCTGAATCAGTATCGGACCAAACGTCCGTCACAACGCCGCAGCCCACGCCAGAGCCACAAGTCCCGCAAGGCATAGCGCCGCCGCCGGCGAATGCGCCAGGCGGCGCACCTGAGCCTGCGATTGAATCCAGCCTGCCGCGAGCCAGCCGAGGCTCGGCGCGGGCATTGTTCATCCTTACGCAAATCATGTATTTAATTTTTTATCTCTCCGCGCTGTTCAGCTGGGAGAACACCTACCAGGCCTCCTTCATGGCATGGGGCCGCGCGGGTACTGCTGCATTCGCAATCTACATGGCTACGGCGCTGGTGGGTGTGGCGGTGCGCCTCTATCTAATTTCCGCCACCGCCATGGACTACCATCTGCTCGGAGACAAATTCCGTATTCTCACTCCCGGCCTTTTTGTCCTGGACATGATCTGGGCAGTCTCGCCTCTGCTCATACAAGACCGCATTGGACTGGGCTTCGCGCTGGGCGCATGTGCAGCGCTCATCTATATGCCATTTGCACAGCGTACCTTGATAAAGATGATTCAGCGCCGGACTTGAACGACCGCACGTTGAGACCTGCAGCCTACTCCAGATCGTTTTTGTCGGGGTTGTAATAAAAGCGCGCGCGGATCTGGAGATATTCGCCGGCAAAATGCGTGGGCAGGTTGGGTAGCGGGATGGCATCAGTGATAGCGCCCCAGGCGGCGCGGTCCAGCGCAACATCGCCAGAGCTGGAAATCAACTTCATTCCCTCGACCCGGCCATTTTTGGTGATGGAAAACTCAATCACCACAACGCCTTTCCTCATGACGGGCGGCAGGGCGGATTCAGGGATCAATGGGTCCCAGTGGTTTTGCACGGTGTAGCGCAGGCGCTTCATATAAGGGCCGAAGTCGACGCCCAGGGTGTCACTGAGGATTTCCATCCCCTCGCGCCGGTCGGTTTTAGGATGCACCGCGCTGCCGTACTCTCCCCCGCTGCCGTAGTCAACGCCGGCGCCGTGCCCTTTGGCCACTGACTGAATGGCGTCGTTCACGGAAGAGCCCGGTGAGGCAATGGCAAACGGCGACTTCTTAGGCTCCGGGGGCGCAGGCGCTTCAAGCTTCGCGGTGGCCTGCGGTGGCTGCTGCACCTGCGGCGCTGGAGCAGTTGCCTGGGCTGTGGCTGGGTTCTGCTGCATCGCCTGCTGGGCGGCAGGAGGCGGCGCGGGCGCTTTGGGCGCGCCAGGCCTGCGCGCGTCGAGCAGTTTGCGCAATGCGTCTTTGTCCACAGACGGAGTTTTCGAACTGGCAAGGCGGTCTTTATCAGAAACGATATTTGTCTTGGGAGGCGTCTTCGGTTTCGAGAGGTCATCAGGCAGGACGACCATTATGTTTTCCGGCTTCTCCTTGAGCGGGACAATGACGGCCTGGTTCCTTGTCCATTTCGGGATAAGCAGGAGCAGCGCAATGATGACGCCGTGAGTGATCAGCGAGATCCAGGCGGCTTCCCGTCGCCGGTATGAGGAGACCACATCCTCGGCAAGATCGACGTCCAGCAGATGGAGGTGAACCTCTGGCGTCTCTGGCGTTTCTACCGGACGATCTTTTCTTTCCGCCGCACCACGTTGGGCTTCCATTACGGGAATAAACCACCACCAGCCTTCAATAGGCCTTGTTGTTCTGTTAGTTACTATTCTCTCATTAGAACGCTGATTGTGAGATGCCCTTGCGAGTACTAACGATGAAAAAAGCGCCCTTCTAATGGAAATTGCTGAATTACCAAGGGAGCAGGGCGAACGGCTTAACACATGTTTACAAACAATTTACAGGGAATGTAACTTGGCGTGGCGCGTGTGCTCTTCAATGGCAGCAAGTATGCTGAGCGCGGCGCTGAGCGCACGGCGGCCGTCCTCCAGCGTGACCAACGGTTTGCTGCGCCGGCGCACCGCACCGACAAATGACTTGAGTTCCGCGCGCAGAGGTTCCTCGGCTTCCACTTTTGGCTTGTTCAACGTGACACCGGGGATCGGCAGGTTTGATGGAGATTCGGCAAAGGCCATCAGGTTGTGGAGCGAAAACTTTTCCTGCTGCGTAACGCGGATTTGAAAGACGTCCTGGCGGCCGTAATCGATGGAGACATACTCTTTGGGCTGGAAGAAGCGCAGCTTGCGCACGCGCTCCGTGCTGATGCGGCTGGCAGTCAGATTGGCCACGCAGCCCGACTCAAATTCCATGCGCACGTTGGCGATGTCCACTTTTTCCGTGACCACCGGCAGGCCGACGGCGCGTAGCTCTTTCAGCGGCGACTTGACGAAAGACAGAACCACGTCAATATCGTGGATCATCAGATCGAGCACCACGTCCACGTCAAGGCTGCGCGGGCTAAACACGCTGAGCCGATGGACCTCAAAAAACATGGGCTGCGTGAGCAGCGGCAGGGTGGCCCTCACCGCCGGATTGAATCTTTCCAGGTGACCGACCTGTACGACGCGCTGGTTGGCCTGGGCCAGGCTGACGAGTTCGTCCGCTTCTTCAAGCGTTGAAGCCAGCGGCTTTTCGATCAGCACGTCAATGCCGGCGGCCATCAATGCCGCTGCAACCGCGCGGTGATGGATGGTAGGCACGGCGACGGAAGCGGCTTCCACCCGGCCAAACAACTCTTCCGGCGTGGAGAAGGCGGAGCAGCCAAACTGCGAAGCCACAGCTTGTGCCTGAGCCGCGTCATTGTCCACCACGGCCACTAGTTCCACGCCCTGACCTTGCTTTTGCAGCTCATGGTAGACGCGGGCATGGTTCCTGCCGAATGAACCTACACCAACGACTGCCACCCGAATTGGACTTTCGTCAGCCAAACTGTTGATTTTCTCAGAGCCGGGGCCCAGCAGCAAAGATTATCATTCCCGCAGGGAGGGACCAGCATGGGACGGGCCTTTGGCTTCGTAACTTTGATCATCGTCGTGGGAGTGGGCGCCTACATTTACATGCGTCAGACTCAGAGCGTGACCAGCGCCGGGACGAGTTCCCCTACCGCGACCGTGGATTTGATGGGCGTAAGGAATGATCTGCTGGCAATTGCCCAGGCGGAGCGCAGCCACGCAGCTTTGCAAGGCAGCTATGTATCGATCGAGACTCTGCGGTCGCAAGGCGAGCTGACCATGGGAAGAGACAACCGCGGTCCCTACAACTACTCGGCTGAATTGGGCGATTCCGGCTTTCGCATTGTTGCAACTTATTCCGGTGCTGACAGCGGCATGCCGAAGACCATCAGCATCGACCAGACGATGCAGATCAGCCAGCAATAAGACCTATGCCGCTTTGCGCTGGGATAGCTGCTGCGCGACCATTTTGAGGTCGGCGACAAACTTACGCATCTCTTCATGACGAGTATCGTCGTCCTGCGCGCGTAGGATCGACGAAGGATGCACCGTTGCTATCACATGCGGCGCAATGTCTGAGCTGATCCACTCGCCCCGGTGCTGTGTCACGCGGAAGTCGCGGCCCAGAATGCCCTGCGCTGCCGTGGCTCCAAGCAAAACTACAATTTGCGGCTTCACCATCTTGATCTCTGCATCCAGCCAGGGACGGCAGGCGCCGATCTCAATCGCGTTCGGCTTCTTGTGCAGGCGGCGCTTGCCGTGCGGCTCCCATTTAAAGTGCTTGACGATGTTGGTGACGTAAACGTCCCCACGCTCAATGCCTGCGGCGGCCAGCGCTTTATTCAGCACGGCGCCCGCGGGGCCGACAAACGGCTTGCCTTGAAGGTCTTCCTTGTCACCCGGCTGCTCGCCCACCATCATTACGCGGGCTCGGGCGCTGCCCTCGCCGAAAACGGTTTGCGTGCCCCGCTTCCAAAGATCGCAGGCCTTGCAGCCGGAAGCCGCTTCGCGCAACGCCAGCAGGGTGGGCTTTGCGGGAATCAGAGTTGCTGCGGTGCGAAGAGATAACTTAGGCATATACGATTTTCGATGCGCTGTGCCGGGCCGCAGGCGGCCTGCGCGGCGCGATCACCGTCTCATATAGACTGCTGGGCGAAATCATACGGAGACGGACGAAGCCATGAAATTCCATACTGATTACCTGACTTTCAATACCAAAAAGCATCGCGCGTACGTCCACATAACCCCGCAGGTGGAGAAGATCGTACAGGACAGCGGGGTGAGCAACGGGCTGGCGCTGGTTTCCGCCATGCACATCACAGCCGGGGTTTACGTGAATGACGACGAGCGAGGATTGATCCAGGATATTGACCAATGGCTGGAGCGGCTTGCGCCGTTCAACCAGAACTACCTGCACCACCAGACCGGCGAAGATAACGGCGATTCCCACCTGAAAGCGATCCTGGTACACCACCAGGTGATAGTGCCGGTGACTGGCGGTAAGCTTCTGCTGGGCACGTGGCAGCGGGTGTTTTACGCCGAGTTCGACGGCCAGCGTTCAAAACGCGTGGTGGTTGTCGTAATGGGCGAGTAAGGAAACGAGGAAATGCCCGCAGGCTTGATTCAGTAGCCGCTTCGATTGCCGTTTATGTTCCAGTTCTAGTGAAGCAACTCCACCCTATTTATGGTGTGCGGTGCGGGAAGGCGCAACAGAATTTCAGGCCGGCCCTCGCTCAATAAGAGCTCGCCACCGATGGAGTACACCAGGTCCTGCACAGACGCAAGGTCCTTGGAAAGAATATTCCTGGCATCCTGTACTGCCGTTTGGGATTGATCGATCGCCTTCCAATTCAACTCCAGCAGGCAACGCCCTTCGGTGATTTGTGTGCTAACGGTGAGCAGGAGCGGCCTGGTATTGCGCCCAACCAACTTGCTCAGGAATAGCACAATCAACTGGCGCAGCACAGGACTGCTGGTTACCTGGATGGAGGGGTTCCATTGCCGGTCCAGGGTCAACAAGCCCGAGTTGAGCAGCACAATGAAGTCGTTAAAAATATCATTGAGCAAGGCGTCCAGCAGTGTCCATGGTCCCGCGGGCACCGGAATCTCACGCACCAGCGCTGAAATGCCTTTGGCCAGTGAGATGGCGCGATCAGCCTGCTGTTCAATGTTCTTGAGGTCGCCGGGCTGAATGGAAGCAGGGCCTTTGCTCATTCCCATCACTTCCAGAAAACACCGTACGCTGGTCAAAGGCTGGGCAAGGTCGTGGGCCACGGAATGGATGAGGCTCCTCAGCGGGGTTTGCAGGACGACAACACTATCGGCCGAACTGGCAAGCGCCTTCGCCGGGTAATCATTGGCGTACTCCTGACTTATGGCGTCAGGATGCGCTTTTGCGCCATGCGCTCCGCCTGATGACGGCGCCGGCCTGCCAATCCTGTATCCCGATCCGCGAACGGTATGGATGAGCTTGTCTTCATTCGCCAGGTCTATTTTTTTGCGCAGGTAGTTGACGTAAACATCTACCAGGTTGCTGTCTGTCTCCAGTTCGAGCCCCCATGACTCACGCAGCAAATCGTGACGGCTAACCGTATCTCCGGCGTGGCGCATGAGCAGGAACAGCAGGTCGAATTCCTTAGGACTGAGCTTGATTTCACGCTTGCCGCGGTGCACTTTGCGCGAAGCAGGATCAAGCTCCAGGTTTTCCACGCGCAACACGCTGAGGGATGGGTCGGCCTTGCGCCGAAGCAAGGCGTTGGCCCGCGCGGCCAGCTCCTGGAATGAAAACGGCTTGGTAATGTAGTCGTCGGCGCCAAGGTTCAGCGACTGGATGCGGTCAGAAACGCGGTTGCGTGCGCTGAGCACCATCACCGGCGTCTCCAGTCCCTCAGAGCGCAGCTTCTCCAGCAGCCTCAGCCCATCCGTTTCACCGAAATTCAGGTCCAGGATAATGAGCTTATAGTTTTGCCGCTGAAGCTCAGAAAGTACCGTATCTTCATTGAGCGCGGTATGGACAGAGTAGCCTTCTGATTCCAGCGATTTGGAGAGAAATGTGGCCAGCTGAACATCGTCATCGGCAAGAAGTATGGACATAACCAACCTACTTTCCAGAACACAGGCCAAGGGAAGCTAAGACTAGGCGTCGATAGGTTCAGCTAAAAAGCCTTCAGCCAGCCGGAAGTATCTATTCCTTCTTCTAGCGTATGAAATTCTAGAACATAATAAGCCCCTTGCGGCTTGATAAGCATAATTTTAGGGAGCCTATCCATCTAAGGCTCTGCCCAGTCCACGCCAGGCATCTGCATCGGTGTACCAGAGTCTCTTGCCAAGACGGCGTTTTCTGGACGCTCCTTTACTGCTGGGATCGCGATTGCGTCCGACCGCCTTTCTCTCAAGCCCGCGGGGTTCCCTTGATCTCTTAAAACTTGGTACGATAAAGAGTTTCGATCTCGAGAAAGGCAGCGACTGTCTTAATGCCGGCAAAAACTTTCAAGAACTTCATCGGCGGCGAGTGGATTGAATCCCGCAGCGGCCAGACTTATGAAAACCTGAACCCCGCCGATACCCGTGACGTCATTGGCGTGTTCCAGCGCTCCGACAAACGAGACGTGGACGACGCAGTCTCCGCCGCGCGCCAGGCGTTTGAACGCTGGCGGCTGGTTCCCGCTCCCAAGCGCGCCGAGATCATCTATCGCGCTGGCGAGATCCTGCTGGAACGCAAAGAAGAGTACGCCCGCCTGATGACCCGGGAGATGGGCAAGGTACTCAAAGAAACGCGTGGCGACGTCCAGGAAGCCGTAGATACCGCCTATTACATGGCGGGCGAGGGCCGGCGGCAATTCGGGGCCACAGTACCTTCGGAGCTGCCTAACAAATTTGCCATGGCGGTGCGCATGCCCATTGGAGTATGCGGCATGATCGCCCCGTGGAATTTTCCCATGGCCATCCCCTCGTGGAAGCTGTTGCCGGCGCTGGTGTGCGGCAATACCTGCGTGATCAAGCCGGCGGAAGATACTCCGCTCTCCACGCTGAACCTGCTGAAGGCCCTTACCGATGCCGGCTTGCCCAAAGGCGTAGTCAATGTGGTCACCGGCTTTGGCCCGGAGGCGGGCGCGCCGATCGTCGAGCACCCAGGCGTTCAGGCCATCTCGTTTACCGGTTCGAGCGAAGTTGGGCGGATGGTGGGTGAAACAGCCGCGCGCAGCTTCAAGCCGTGCTCGCTGGAGATGGGCGGCAAGAACGCGATCATCATTCTGGATGACGCCAATCTCGATCTTGCTCTCGATGGTGTTCTTTGGGGGGCTTTTGGCACCACCGGACAACGCTGCACCGCGGCCAGCCGGGTGATCGTGCAGAAAGGCGTTTACCGGCAGTTTGCTGATCGGCTTATCTATCGCGCGCAACGGCTGAAGGTGGGCAACGGCATGGATGAAAGCGTAGACGTTGGCCCACAGATCAACGAACAGCAAGTGGCCACCACGGAGAAATATGTCCAGATTGGCAAGAATGAAGGCGCAAAGCTTGAAGCCGGCGGCAAGGCGCTGAACACTCCTGACCATGTTTACGGCTGGTTCTTTGAACCGACCATCTTCACCGACGTGAATGAGAAGATGCGTATCTCTCAGGAAGAGATTTTTGGCCCAGTGCTCAGCCTGATTCCTGTCGACTCGTTTGACCAGGCGATTGAGATCGCCAACAACGTTCCCTATGGGCTTTCTTCTTCGCTATACACTCGCGACGTCAACAAGGCTTTCCGCGCCATGCGCGACATTTACGCTGGAATCACTTACGTAAACGCTCCCACTATTGGTGCAGAGGTGCATCTGCCCTTCGGCGGCACCAAGGCCACTGGCAATGGACATCGCGAGGGCGGCCTGGGCGCGATTGACTTTTATACGCAATGGAAATCCATCTACGTGGATTTCTCTGACCGGCTGCAGCGCGCACAGATTGATAGCGGCGAATAGCGCGGGTGATCGTCAGAGTCAACAGCGCTTGTGTGCGCGTCGTGCTCCGGTTGCGCGGGCTCGGAGCGCTGATCGCGCTTGCCCTTCATTCTTTTACTCGGCTTCGCAAACTCGCAGCGCGCGAATTACTTCCCCGTCGCCGCCTCAGTTTTTGCCGGCGCGTCCACGCCAAGCTGCCAAAGCAGGTAGCTCAGTTCGTCAGTCGTGTTTTCAATCTGCTTGCCGGCCGGAGTGCCGCCGGAGTGGCCCGCAGCGGTGTCATAGTGCAGGAGCACAGGTCGGTCTGATCCCGCGGCCTGCATGCGTGCGGTCATTTTGCGCGCATGGAGCGGTGCAACGCGTGTATCGGAATCACCGCTGATGAAAAGCACTGAAGGATATTTCGTCCCCGCCTTCACGTGGTGATACGGCGAATAAGCGTAGATGTATTTGAACTGGTCAGCATTTTCTGACGAGCCATACTCCGGCACCCAGTATTTGGCCACCAGAAAATTCTGGTAGCGCACCATGTCCAGCAGCGGATAGCCGCAGATCACTGCCCCAAACAGATCCGGCCGCTGCGTGAGTGCCGCTCCCACCAGCAAGCCGCCATTGCTGGTGCCGCGAATGGCCAGCCGCGCCGATGAAGTGTACTTGTTCTGAATAAGCCACTCGGCCGCGCCGATGAAATCATCAAACACGTTTTGCTTTTTCGCCAGCATGCCGGCATGGTGCCACTCTTCGCCAAACTCTCCGCCGCCACGAAGATTGGCCACGGCGTAGACGCCGCCATTCGCCATCCACCCGGCAGCAAACGCGTTGAAGCCAGGGGTAGAGCTCAGGTTAAACCCGCCGTAGCCGGTGAGCAGCACTGCGTTCTTGCCATCCAGCTTCAGTCCTTTGGCATGCGCCAGGAACATGGGAATCTTTGTCCCATCTTTTGACGCATACCACACCTGCTTAACTTCATACTTCGCGCTCTCGATGGGAACTTTCGTCTCTGACCATACTGTTTGCTTGCCGGTAGCAATGTCATACCGATAGATGGTCTGCGGAATGTGGTACGAGGTGAAAGAAAAGAATGCCTCATTCGAGTTCCAGCGCCCGCCGAGACCGGAAATAGAGCCCAGCGCGGGGACTGGGACCTCGCGCAGCAGCTTGCCATTTGTATCCAGTACTTTCAGGTGCGGAACCACGTTCTGGGTCACGCGTACGGCCAGTTTGCCGCCCACCACGGAGAAGCCGTCCAGCACGCCATCACCTTCCGGCACCACCTCGCGCCATTTGTCCATGTTTTGGATGAGCGCCGGATTCTTAAGATCGACTTCCATGATGCGCCACTTCGGCGCCTTCCAATCGGTGCGCACGTACATGCGGTCGCCGGCAATTTGCCCGAAGAACGCAGCCGGCAAATCCTTCACGATGGTCACGATGGGCCCGTTAGCGGCAAGGTCTTTCACGTAAATCTCGGTATGGTCCGCGGCCGACCCATGCAGCACCGCAATTTGAAGATAGTGGTTGTCATCGGTAACACCGCTGCCGATGATCTTTTCCGGACTATAGCCTTTGCCGAAAATCTCTGTATCGGCGGCCGTGCCGCCGCCCATCTTGTGGAAGAAGACGCGCGGCCCGTCCGCGTTAACACGCGTCAGGTACACGCCGCTTTTGTCGTTCAGAATCGAGAACCCGGAGTAACGCGCTTTGGGAAAAACGTCGGCCAGCTCTTTGTGCGCATCCACGTCAAACACGTGAGGTGTCACTTCATCGGCGCCGCCTTCGCGCACAAAGTAAGCCATCAATTTGCCGTCTTCGGTAATCGAGCCCTGGTTCACGGTGATGGTGTGATTGGGGCTCAGAGGCAGCGGGTCCACCAGCAGTTCGTCCTTGCCCGCCAGCCCTTTGCGCA
>Ga0209647_1003323_pt1 | contig 12490 bp, 12 predicted proteins | sample GraSoi_2013_60cm_FD_185827 | JGI IMG/M metagenome (GOLD analysis project Ga0209647, IMG submission 185827) | Grasslands soil microbial communities from the Angelo Coastal Reserve, California, USA - Sample 9_17_2013_60cm (SPAdes) (version 2) | ecosystem: Environmental > Terrestrial > Soil >... | reverse complement strand
CTATCCATCGCCGCCGCCAGCCGCTGCAGCTCCTCGTGCGTCCGCCGCAGCTGGTGCTCGGCCAGCCCGGCCTTCTGCAGCCGCCCGAGCAGGTTGTTGAGCGACGCCGCCACCTGCCACAGCTGGTGATCCTGGTGCAGCGGCGCGCGCGCGTTGAAATCGCCGTTGGCGATGCGCACGTGCGTCTCCAGCAGCTGCTGCACACCATATTCCAGCTGGCGGCGCTGCTCGGCCACGGCGTGCTCCAGCGCCGCCAGCTCCTCCGCCTGGTCGGCGCGCCGCATCGCGGCCTCCACCGAGCGGGCGCCCAGCCAGCCGAAGAAGGCGGCAAAGAGCGCCAGCGCGACGTGCCGGTTGATACCGCCCCACCACGTCACCGCCGTCACCAGATAGCTGATGCTGTCGAAGTGGCTGGCACCCGCGGACGTGATGAGGGCGTGCGGCTGGAGTGCGAAGTCGCCGACAATGAAGGCTATAGCCGCCAGGGCAAAGGCCCAGGGCGCCTTGCGGTCGCCGATGAGCGAGATCAAGAAGATCGGCAGCACGAACAGGTCATACGCCGGCAACATCGCCAGTTCCAGGCCGCCCTTGGTGCCCACGACAGCCAGCGCGATCAGCACCATTAGCAGGGAGGGAATCAGATAGGCGGCGGCGCGTGTCAGCCCGCTGCGATTGAGCAGGGCCGCGATCACCAGTCCAACGGCCATGATGCCGACCGCCTCAGCCGTCGAAGGATGCGCCAGGCTATTCGAGACCAGCGCCACCAGGAAGAGAAAGACGGCCACAATGCTGAAGCTGGTCAGCTCCGCTTTGCGCAGCTGCTCACGCTGCGCCAGTGGCAGCACGCGCTGGGACGCGGGCGGCGCCGTCAGATTGAGCCACCAGCCCACGAGACCGGTGCGGCGCGTGGTGCCGGCACGCATGCGCTGCGCCTTTAGCAAGCCGGTGTTCGGACCGTCCGACCGTCCGCGGCGCGCCGTGGTGTACGGGGCGCCTCCTCGGGATTCCACACCGTAGTTCACTGCTCGCTCCTCACTCGTCCCGGTTGCGGGAAGTCTGGATTCACCGCCGTGCGCGAGGCCTTCCCCCGCGCTTCGCCCCGCCCATGGGCGCTAGCAATCTCTTGATTGATGTCGCGTTGCGCCTGCCACATCGCCGGGATCAGCAGCCGCTCCAGCGCGCCCGCGCGCGCGGCCCGGCGCGGCAGCAGAGTCTGGCGCGCCGCGAGGTCCGTCGCGAAGTCGCCCCGCGCGATCTGGAAGATTTGCGGCTGCGTCGGGACGCCGCGTAGCTTGAGGGCACGGAACCGTTGCAGCTGTGGGCTTCCTTCGTCCCAGCCGAGCCAATCAGCGCAGTACGAGAGCCGGTACGGCGGCAGCACACCAGGAATCTCTGCCCGCATGACGCTGATGAAGCCCTTGCGCGGGAAGAACCAGAGCCAATCGATGTCGTGCTCCTCCGCCACCTGCACCACTACCGCGACGATGGCGTCAATTACGTCCAGCAGCGTCGCGCGATCCAGGTGGGTCGGCGTGGCGAAGCCGCCGATCTCGGCCACCTTCCCCGCTCGCAGCGCCTGCTCCGCCGCGGTACCGGGGCGCAGCCGGATCATCCTCTCGATGACTGTCGCGCCTGGTAGCTCGACACGCGCCGCCGCCAACAGTTGGCCGCGCGCATCAGGCGCGGCCACGCGCCGCCGCACCACAATCGGCACCGTCCGCGTGGGCGCGTAATCGGTCGCCGCGACGAAGGTGGGCTCGGTGTCTTCGCGGCTAACGACGCCGGCGTCCTGCCTGCTCACCAGCGCGAAGCGTTCCTGCTGGAAGCGCAGCGCCTCCAGGTGCTCCGGCGTCCCCGGCCGCACCACCTCGGCAGAGACCGGTGTAGCGAGCGCGGTCTGCCTGCCGCTGAACCTAGCTTCGAGCACGTCCCACCCTCCTCATCCTCATTCCTCGCCCGTCCCGCAACGCCGTGCTCCAGGCACTGCCTCATCCGGCGCGAGAGTAGACATAAGGTGACATCTCACACGCCGAGCGTCAATCACGTAGCCCGTCTCTCCCATTGCCCAAATTAAGAGAGGCCGCTCGCTGCATGCCGCATAGGAAGCAGGCTGATGGCCAATGGCCAGTTTTCCTAACCACTCACTTATGTTCACTATCGTGTCATAGTGTGTCAGCGACTCGGAGCGGTATAGCCCGTCCGGGTGGTGGGCAGGTATGCGGCGGCGGTGATGGAGGAGGGCGTGGGATGATGCGGACGCAGGGACAGGTCGCGGCAGACGCCCTGGTGGCGGCCCGCGCGGTGGAGCGCGGGGAGGCGCTGCCCGAGCCGGCACGGCGCTACGCCGCTCAGCTCGCCGCCGTCACCCAGTGGGCGCGCGAGTTTCTCTGCCAGCCGCATCCCGCGCTGGGGCGCGCCGGCCGCGTCTGTCCCTACACGCAACCGGCGCTGGACAACGGCACGTTCTGGCTGACCGTGCTGCCGGGCGCAGCGCCTACGCCTGCCGAGATCGCCGCGGCTGTGGCGACCTGCCGCGAGCGCTTCACGTCGCTCGCGCCGCGCAGCGGACACGACGCCCAGTTCAAGACGATTCTTCTCGTCTTCCCAGAGTTGGACCACCGCGATGCGCCCGCGCTCGTCGACGGTGTGCAGCGCCGGCTCAAGCCTGCATTCGTCGCGCGTGGGCTAATGCTCGGCCAATTCCACCGCACCTGCGACGAGCCGGGGCTGTGGAACCCGGCGTTCCGGCCACTGCGGTCGCCGGTGCCGCTGCTGGCGATCCGCCAGCTGGTGCCCACCGATTTTCCCTTTCTGGCGCACGATCCGCGCTGTGTCGCATCGTACCTGCGTATCATCGGCGCCGAGACCCCGGCGCGGTTACGGCGAGCAGTGCGCGAGGCAGCGGCGCGCTTCGGCCTGCGCTGCCCCGTGCCGCTGGGCGAGGAGCAGGGGTGACCACCATGCATCCGCAAGTGAGGGCCGCGCTGGAGCATGGCGGCGTGCGGTTCGTCGAGCGGCGCCACGCAGAGTACGCGCAGCCCATCCACACCCCTGGCGACTTTGCCGCCGCATTGGGCTATGCGCCACAGCGCATCGCCAAGACGCTGCTGTTGCGCGGAGGGGCGCCGCCGCGCTTTGCGCTCGCCGTATGCCCGGCGCCCGGTCGCCTCGATCTGGCCGCCGTTGCCCATGAGATGGGCTGGCGGCGCGCGCAATTCGCCAGCACGGAAGAGCTGGCGGCGCTCACCGGCTACCCACCGACGGGGGTGTCGCCGCTGGGTGTCTCCGGCGTGCGCGTCTTGCTGGCGCAGGCGCTCGCCGCCTACGAGACGGTGCTGGTGGGCGGCGGCGCGGTTGGCATAGAGGTCGAACTGGCGCCCGCTGACCTGCTGCGGCTGACGGGAGGCACGGTGCTGCCGCTGGTGATCGGCGCAGCGCCAGCGCCGCCTAGCGGTGGCGACACCTCGGCATAGGAAGCGCTTGCCGCCGCTAGGTGACGTCCATTTCCTGCACGCGCCTGGCATGTTACGCGACACTCACATCTGACAGAAAAGGGCTTGAGCCCACCGCAAGCCGCGGGGTTTCCAACCCAAGCGGTGAGGCGCTCCGCGGCCTTAGCCAGAGGTCTCAACCCCTTGCCTGCTGGTCTATTGTGTGGTATATTAGCTGTCTGGAACAGACACACGAGTAGCAGCGCGACGAGCAGCGCGTCCATCTCATCGTCTACCACCTCCTCTGGTGCCCGCGTCGCCGCAAGCCAGTGCTGGTGGGGGCGGTGGCCGTACGCTGCCAGGAGGTGATCGAGGCCAAGTGCGCCGAGACCAGTGCGCCGAGAAGGGATGGAACAACAGCCTCGCCCTCGCGATTCAGCCCGCGCACATCCACCTGTTCGTGCGGGTGTGGCCCAGCGACAGCGCCGCCGCGGTGGTGAAGGAGTGCAAGGGCATCACGTCCTTCCACCTGCGTAACGAGTTTTCGCACCTGCTCACGCTGCCCTCCATGTGGACGCGCAGCTACTTCGCCAGTACGGCAGGCCACGTGAGCCAGTACGGCAGGCCACGTGAGCCAGGAAACGATCAGGCAGTATATCGCTGCCCAGACGAGGCGCTAACCGTGAGCGAGACCGTGCGTAAGACGTACAAAGCGAAGCTGCGCCCGACGCCCGCCCAGGAGCGGGCGCTGGACACCGTGCTCTGGCGCTGCCGCGATCTCCACACCACCGCGCGGCAGCAGCGCATCACCGCCTGGCAACGGTGCCCTGTCTCCCTCTCGCGCGGCGACCAAGAGGCCGAACTGAAAGCCATGCGCGCCGCGTTGCCGGCATAGGCCGCCGTCCACTCGCATGTCCTGCCAGAGGTGCTGGCGCGGCTCGACCAGACCTACCAGGCGTTCTTTCGGCGGGTACAGCGCGGTGAGAAGGCGGGCTTCCCGCGCTTCCAGGGCCGCGACCGCTGGCACAGCTTCACCGTCAAGGAATACGGCACGGGCGCCCGGCTGGATAATGGCTTCCTCGCCCTGTCGAAGAGGGGGCGCATCAGCGTCCACTGGTCCCGTCCCCTCGAGGGCCCACCCAAGACCGTCACGATCAGCCGGGAAGCGGACGGCTGGTACGTCGCGTTCTCGTGTGTGGACGTGCCCGTCCAGCCGTTGCCCCTCACGGGCCAGGAGACGGGCATTGACCTCGGCTTGGCATCGTTCGCGACCCTGGCGGATGGGAGCCAGATTGCCACCCCCCGTCGCTTCCGCGTGGCCGCGCTGGCGTTGAAGCGTGCCCAGCGGCGGGTCTCGCGGCGCAAGAAGGGCAGTCGCCGCAGGCGCACGGCGGTGGCGCTGCTCGCCAAGGCCCATCAGCACACACGCAACCAGCGGCACGACTTTCATCACCAGGCAGCCCAACCAGGCAGCCCACCAGCTGGTGCGCGCGTACGACGTGATCTACTACGACGAGTTGCGGGTCCGCACCATGGTGCAGAACCGCTCCCTGGCGAAGAGCATCGCGGATGCCGGGTGGAGCGCGTTCCTCGCCATCCTCACGTTCAAGGCTGCGAGTGCCGGGAAGCGCGTGCACGCGGTCAACCCTGCGTCTACCAGCCAGACCTGCTCAGGCGGCGGCGTCATCGTCTCCACAGGCTTGTCCGTCCGGTGGCATCGGTGTCCGGACGGCGGAGCGAGCCTCCATCGAGACCACACTGCTGCGCTGAATATGCTGCGGCTGGGGCAAACACAAGAGCACAGTAGGCCGGGATACGGCCTTCAGGCGTTAACGCAGGCCGTTGGGCCATACGTAGCCTGAGAACCCGTGGGGCTTTAGCCCATGCGGAGTGTCAGATTCGCCTACGGCTTCCTGGAGAATGCTGGCCTGCCGCGCCTCAGCTACATCTGGATCTTGCCGGCGATGGTGGTGTTGTGGGGTGTAGGCGCTGCCGTGGCGTCGTGGCGCTATCGCTAGGCGCGCACTATGAAGAACCGATTACGCGTGCTGCGCGCCGAGCGCGACTGGTCGCAGGGTGAGCTCGCCGAGCAGCTGGGGGTCTCGCGCCAAACGGTCAATGCGCTCGAGACCGGCAAGTACGATCCGAGCCTGCCGCTCGCCTTCAAGATCGCGTCGGTCTTCGGCCAGCGCATCGAGGACATTTTTCAGCCGGACGGGCACGACCCCGCGGCGCCAGAGGTGCCTGGCAGAGAATAGACCTGCTCTGCCCCCTCCCGTGCCGATGGGAACGGGGGTAGAGCATGAGGTGCCCAGCCCGGGGGCGCTACCAGCTCGGCGGCTGGCCCTCCGGTGGAGCGAACCATGGATTGTCCGGCTCAGCGGACTCAGCAGGCTCCTGGCCTTGCTGCGGGCGTTGCGCGGGTGGTTGCGGTGGGTACTGCGCGTTGGGCTGCTGCGGTGGGTACTGTGTGTTGGGTTGCGGTGAAAACTGTGATGAGTTGAACTGTTGCGGTGAGCCCGGTGCCAGTGGCCCGGAGTTCACCCAGCCAGGGCCAAACGGCGCGCCGGCGGGCATCTGACCCTGGGTTGAAGGCGCGGATGGCGGCATCTGAGACGGCATCGAAGGCGCGGACGGCGGCATCTGTGGTGGCCAGGGCGACTGCGAGAACGGCGGCTGTGCGGGGAAATGCCTAGAGTTCTGTGGTGACAGCTGCGGTGACGGGCCCATCAGCGGCGCCGGCTGTGCCGGGCGGCTACGCCCGGTGATGCGCTCGATGATGAGGTCGGCTGCGGTGCCCGTTGGGGCGGGCCAGATGGGGCGGCGGCCCGCCTGGGCATCATCTATGGCCCCGGCGAGGCGACGCAGCTCGTCTTCCGTGCGGCGCAGCTGGTGGTCGGCTTGCGCGGACTTCTGCAGCCGCGCGAGCAGGTTGTTGAGTGACGCCGCCACCTGCCAGAGGATATTGTCCTGCACGACCGGCGCGCGGGCTCCAAACTCGCCATTGGACACGCGCACATGTGTCTCGAGGAGCTGTTGCGCGCCGACTTCAAGCTGGCGGCGCTGCTCGGCCACCGCGTGCTCCAGCGCGGCCAGCTCTTCCGCGCGGTCCGCACGTCGAATCGCCTCGTCGGTACCTCGCACCCAAAGGAATGCAACCACTGCCACGATTATCTGCAATGCAATTGGGCGATCAATCAGTGCAGCTGCGCCATATTGGGCGATGGAGGCTTTGACATCCTCAGCGTGGGCCTGAACGAAAAAGTCCAGGGCGATCAGGCCAACATTCAGCCCAGCGAACCAAAACGCGGCACCCCCAGAAATCACTGAGGCTGCAACAACTACGGAAAGCACAAAAAGGTCATACGCAGGGAGGTAGATGAGGCTCAGGTTACCTGTGCTGGCCACCGCGTAAAGAATAGCGCCGCTTATCAACAATGCGAGCACCGATCCAGCGGCAGTAACCAGTCCACGGCGATTGAGAATGGCCGAGATCGCCAGCCCCACATCTACTATGACAATCGCGGTCAACGTCGCCGGCGCACTGATACCGCCAGGTAGCAGCAGCACAGTAACCATGAGAATGCCCAAGATCACCCAACCGGCCAAGCGGCTACGCCGTACAAGCTCCCGCTCTGCTCGGGTCCGAGCGGGTTTCTCCCATCCACTGCTGACCATGCGCAGCCACCAATTCGGCGGCCTGGCACTTGCCGCGTCTTGAACAAGACGGGGATTCATGGGCATCTCTCCTCATCGGTCCATCTGCGTCGCGTTGGCGGAGATGAGACTCACCTCATTCATCGAGTGGCTATCCGGGATTCGCTGTCCACAGGATGCCTCCCGCGTCTTCGACAGGCACAATATATTGCGGCGGAGTACCGAGTCCCTCGTAACTCAGTGCGCTGAGAGCCTGCCCGATCTGTGCGCCTGGCTGAGCGAGGGCATGATCCAGTTTGTCAAGATACTCGCCCATCTTCACGAGATCAGCGGCAGCCAAGGCGATTGGCCAAAAGCGCCCGGGCACGTGAGACAAGGTTGTCCAGAGCAAGGTATCGTCCTCTGTGCTACCTCCCATATTGTCGCCGATTATGTGTGCATGAGGCGCATACGCCAGTGGCATGCCTAGCCGGTAGAGCAACCGGCGTACCTCGGGGGAGGCGCAGCCCACAATTGCGGTTATTTCATGACGGGGATCGCAAATGACGCGCGTGACCGCCAACACTACCTCAATCGCGGCGAATGAATCTACCGGCGTTTGAACGGATTGATTGCGAACGAAGCGACAGATCTCGCGTACACGCACAACCGGCAATGTTCCAAGGATGTCGTGCTTGCCATACACATCCAGCCCATACTCTGTTTCGCAAGGGAAGCGCGGTCGGTCCTGATCGCGGAAGTGGAAACGGCTCTGCCCCTCAGGTCCGTTCGCCGTATGTCGCCTGTTGCGGTCACTCAGTGCAGACTGCACACACATGTAGCATAGGAATCTACCTGCGGCGTCGCCCACCGCAATATGCACATCACGGTCTACGAGTAGTGACATGGCCGGATCGAGGCGCAGCTTTTTCTGCTCCACCACCGCCGCGTCATAGAGGCCAGCCAACACATAGTGCCGCAGACGATACTCGGCGATGGCATCGTGCTCTTCCTCGGTAAGGTGTCCATGCACCATCGTTGTGACCATAAGACCAGAACCCTGCCGAGAAACGTACCTGTGCGGTGACGCGCTGCCGCGTGCGCCAGGCGCGAACAAAGACGGATACCTTGCTTCATCCGAGCCAGAGAACGTCGAGGGCGTGGCCGTTTGGGTCTCGCGGCCGTATCTAGGGTATACCATTTGCCGCTCCTGTCTTCGTTGAGGTAACGCCAACTATTGAGCGTTCCGCTGTGCCATCGAAAGCGACGTTTGTCATGGTGTCGCACCAAATGAGATCGGGCGCCGTTCGCACAGGCTCACCAGCAACCAACGCTACTGCGGCTCGAACAGCCAGTGCCGCCGTGACATGAGACGCAATACCAAGTTGTGGATCATACGGCCAGGAGCGGTCAGTGCGGGCACTGTATTTGGGCAATAACTCTTGCAGATACGGCGGCAGTCCTTGGGGCAGCCTGTCAAGGATGCCGACTACGACACGCGTCGCCACGTCAGTGCCAGGCGACTTATCGATAAACTCGTCCAGCGACATTGCCTGTGGAGAGAAGACAAGCAAACCGCCGCCCCAGCCAATGTTGATAGGGAATAGCACAGACTTCCCAGCTATCCGTGCAGCGCGATTGAGCTCGACAAACGCCATGGAGTCCATATCTATCGTGTTGACAACAAGATCGGCCGCTTCAACTGACGGACCGAAACCTCTTTTGCCCACGTATTCCGGCACCACCCGGATCTCTGCTGCCGGGGCAATAGATCTAATCAGCGCAGCAGTAGCTGAAGCCTTGTTGACCCCGATCTGGCCCCGGATAAATGCCTGTCGGTTGAGATTTGACTCCTCTACAACATCGCCGTCTGCAAGGATGAATCGTTGAAATCCTGTACGAGCTGCCAGACATACAATGACGCTACCAAGACCGCTCCCAACGGTTAGTATCGTGCTGCATGCCAAGCGACCCTGCAGTTCGCCATCTATGAAGGCCCAATTGCGGGAGTAAAGGAGGCTTGGTGGTACACTGCGTCTCGATTCCGCAGTGCGCGAAGGTTGCGTCTTGTTGGGCCTTGTTTTCCATCGCATTCCTTGAGGGTCTCCTTTTGTCGGATGTGACTTGAGGCCTTGGCAGGATCGTTTGCAACGTGGCCTTGTTTCTCGTGAGCCAGAGCCTACGTGGTGAGTTGCTGTACGGTGATTGCAAGGTTCCTCAGCGAGCATTCTTTTCCTTGGCATGATCACCATTGTCAGTCCAAAGGCCGTCCGCTCGTTGCTCGCTCTCGTCGTCGCTTGGCCTATCCACGGCTCACCGATTGCCTTCCGGTGCTTGCCTAGATCGGGCAAGTTGAATCAGCGCCGTACGCACTCTGTCGGCACACATCACCCCAGGTACAGTGTCGTCACGGCGTGGCCTACTATATTGGGGAAACCGCGCTTTGTCAATCACGCAGTGCTCATTCCAGTCGCAGATCTGGGTCAGACCGCAGGGTGCGGCCAGCATGGCCCGCACGTCGGTGCCTAGCGTCTCAGGTGCCGATGGCGTGCCTGCACTAGCGGTGGTTGGTTAGGTCTGGCATGGTTTGTGCGCAGTGGGATGGGGAGCCGTCTCGTGCGGTGCGCGAGCGGTAGGAGGAGAGGAGGAGGAGGAGAGGAGGAGGCAGCATGCCCACGCCCCGCAAACCGACCAGCCCCACCACCGAGGCGATCGATCAGTTCTGCGCCCACGTCGACGACCTGTTGCCGCGCTACGAGGAACGCACGGCGCTGCGCCAGTACCTCATCGGCTTGCTCTTGCCGCGCGAGCACAACAAAACGCTGGTCGAGCTGGGCGCCATCGTGCCCGGTGCGGACCGCCAGCGCCTGCACCACTTTCTACATGACGCCCCCTGGGACGCCGCGGCGCTCAACCGCCGTCGGCGGGCACAATGGCAGGCCCATCCGTATCTGGTGCCGCATGCCCAGGGCGTGCTCATCGTGGACGAGACCGGCGATCCCAAGCGGGGCAGCCGCAGCGTGCTCGCCGCCCAGCAATACCTGGGCAAGCTGGGCCACGTCGCCAACGGCGTGGTGGCGGTGACCAGCCACTGGGCCGCTGGCAGTCGCCATCTGCCCTTGGGGGTCAAGCCCTACCGCCCGGCGAGTCGCCTGCCCAAGGGGCGCAAGGATCCGGCCTTCCACACCAAGCCCGAGCTGGCGTGGGAGTTGATCGCGGAGGCGCGCGCGGCGGGGATCCCCTTCCGGCTAGTGGTGGCCGACTCGGTCTACGGCGAGAGCGCCAAACTGGAGGCGCACCTGTTCATCGCCCAGATCCCGTACGTGATGGGGCTGCGCCCCTCCCATGGCACCTGGCAGGAGGTGGAGGACGCCGCTCACCCACCGGCGTTCCCCCCCGCCGACGCGGCACAGCGGCTGCCACGGGAGGCCTGGCAGCGTACGGTGCACGCGGACAGCCATGGCACGCCGCTCATCCGCTCTGTTGCCGAGCTCGCGCTGGGACCCAGCTATGGCCCCACCACGGGCGTGCGCCTCGTCGCGGCCACGCTGGACCCGGCGCAGCTCAAGCCGGAGTCCACCTGGTATCTGGCCACCTCGCTGCCGCTGCGTGAGGCCAGCCCCGCGCAGGTCTATGCCCTCTATCGCTTGCGCGACTGGAGCGAGCACTTCTACAAACCGGCCAAGCACGAGTTGGGCTGGGCCGACTACCAAGTGCGGCCCGAACGGGCGGTGGTGCGCCACTGGCAGCTGGTGCTGCTCGCCTACACCTTCAGCCTGCTGGTGGGAGCCATCCCCAGTGCTCCTGCCGCCACCGCCCCCGCCCCCGCCCCGTCGCCCACTGCCGAGGCGACGGGCGGGGGAAACATCGGGCCCAGACCCTCCCCCCGCGTCCGGGGAGCGGGTCGTCTAGACCGCCACGCTGCGGCGCGTGCGCCGCTGGCTGTGCCCGTGGGCACACCTGCAGCGGTACTGGACGCGCTGGTCACGCGCTGGCCCACCGCCTGAGCTGGCCGCGCTCCTCGCTCACGTCGCGCGCTCCCTGCCACTTGAGGCGCCCGCTTCCCCGACCTGACCAACCACCGACTAAGCCGTGATCCGCCGTTCCGCCTGCCCTGTGGCCCCACACATGCTACCCACTTGTGCGTCCCAGATGCTGCCTCCATGTCAACCTCCCCGGCGCGATCTCCAGCTCTGCCACGTCCTGCCGCGTCCTCAGGGGCACAGGCCCACCCCAACCGAAGCCAACGGGAACCACGGTACGATCGATGGTACACTGTTCTGGGGCACAGAAGGCAAGCGCGTGCCCGTCGTTGCGTGCAGTCCAGTAGGACGCGCTGCGGACCGCACAGGAGGAGTGGGGCGTCAAGGCGAGACCCAGGGCGCCAAGGTGCCTCGTGCAGGAGCCGAGAGCGCGAGAGAGCGCGAGAGAGGGAAGAGGGGGAGCGGCATGTCGCCAGCACGCGCGCCTGTAGTGCGAGGGGTCCTCATACTCCACGGGACGGGCGCCCGTGGCGCGATGAACAGCCTGGCGCTGCTCTTTGGCGCCTTCGTCCTGCTGGGCTGTCTGCCCCTCACGCTGCTGGCCGCCAGCTGGAGTCGCGCCGCTGGCGGCCACCTGCCATGGCCCGCGCTCGACTGGGCCCTCACCACGCCGGCGGGCACGCTGCTGGTGACGGCCCTCGCGCTTCTGCTGGTGACCCCACCCTATGTCTGGTACACGCGGTGGCAGCTGCGACGCGACGTCGCCCAGGCGCGCGATGTCACCGGCTTGCCGCCCGTGCTGTGGCCTACGCCCGGGCCAGCGCATCGGGCACGTCGCGAGCAGCGCCAGACTCAGCGCATGCTGGGCGCGGGACGAGCGGAATGCCGCCAGCATGCGCTGAGTCTGGCGCTGCTCGCGCTGGGTGTGCTGCTCACAAGTGTCCTCGCCGGCGCCTTCCTGGCCGCAACGGTCGCTGGGCTGGCGGAGCTGAGTCGTGAGCAGCTGGCATGCGGACGCGCGGGGACGGCGTGCCCACCCCCCTATCCCGTCACCGGGAGCGCCGTCGCCAGCCTGTTTGCGGCGCTCGCGCTCTCCTATGGGGTGCGTGCGCGCTGGCTGCGCCGGGTCGAGGCGACGAGTGGCGTCTGGCTCCGCACGCGTTCGGTGTCCGCGCTGACTCCTTTATACTACGTACGCCACCCGGGGGTGGCGCACGCGACGGCCGCCGCGGCGCTCGCGCGCGTCAGCCCCGCTGTCACCCCTGCGCGTGCCGCTGTGCCGTCGGCGCGCGCCTTCGTCATTGGGGTGCTCGCCATGACGCCGGCCGTCGTGCTGCTGAGCGCCTCGTTGGTCCTGTGTAGCTGGCTGCGACTCCAGTGGCTTCCTGGGTAGCCCTGGGTAGCCCTGGGGAGCCTGGGGAAGCCCGGGGGAGCCCGGGG
>Ga0209647_1003322_pt1 | contig 12493 bp, 15 predicted proteins | sample GraSoi_2013_60cm_FD_185827 | JGI IMG/M metagenome (GOLD analysis project Ga0209647, IMG submission 185827) | Grasslands soil microbial communities from the Angelo Coastal Reserve, California, USA - Sample 9_17_2013_60cm (SPAdes) (version 2) | ecosystem: Environmental > Terrestrial > Soil >... | reverse complement strand
GCCAAATACAAACCGGTATGTTTTCGGTGCATACGTCCAGGCGTGAAGTGGCAGAAGATTCCGATCTTATCAATTTGCTCACTAATTTGTACTTCCCGCGATGCTTCCGGCTTTTAAACAATTCCGAATGGCAATAGAGAACTCCACTGTGAAGGGCGGCGAGTTTAAGGTCGGTAATCCAAATTTTGCGCAAGAACATTTTGCGGCTTGGTGCCTGTACTCTCGATCCGGTTTCCATCGAGTTCCTGAGTAGTCAAATGCGTGGACATAAACGGTCCTTTTCGCGATTGGTGATCGCCCATTAAGCGGCGGTCCATCCTCCGTCAACCAACAGCGTCGTGCCGGTGGTAAATTTCGCTGCGTCGGAAGCAAGGTAAAGGACGGCAGCCGCGATTTCTTCGCTCGCGCCGAACCGACCCACAGGGTGCTGCGATGCAAACGCGTTCCGCCGGTCGCCTTCTTTGCCCGCGACCCGGTCGATCATATCGGTGGCAACTAACCCAGGCGCGACCGAATTGACGCGGATACCTTGCTTCGCGAACTCGAGCGCGACGGCCTTGGTCAATCCTTCCACGGCATGCTTTGTCGCCACGGAAATGCTCGAAGGCGACACCCCAACATGTCCGAAGATGCTCGATGTGTTGACGATGGCGCCGCCCCCGGTCTTGAGCATCGCGGCGACCTCATGCTTCATAGAATTCAGGACGCCCCAAACGTTGATGTCGAAGGTCCGGCGATATTGTTCTTCGGTGACTTCATTGAGCGGACCCGCGTTTTCGACGCCGGCATTGTTGAACGCCACATCGAGACGGCCATGGGTGGATACGACGAAGTCGATAGCCTTCACGACGTCCGCATCCTTGGCGACGTCTGCGCGGACAAAGGCTGCCGTGCCTCCGTTCTTAGTGATCTCCGCGGCGACATCCGCGCCTTCCTTTTCGCGGCGGCCGGTAATGACGACTTTCGCGCCTGCTGCTGCAAAGGCCAGCGCCGTAGCCTTTCCGATACCGGAGGTGCCACCGGTCACCAGCACTATTTTGTTAGTATAGGAGTTTTGCACGTAGATAGTTAGTTCGTTGAAATTGTTTGATTCAGTACTGGACGACTGCCGTCGGCGCTCAACACCAAAGTGTCGGCAGGGATGACTTCGCCATCCTCTTGGCTCGCGACCCGGTCGACCATGTCAGTACGTCAAAGCTCTTATCGGTGTCATGGTCATTTGCATCTTCAAGCCGCAGCGCGACAGCCTTTCGGAGACCGAGAGTGAGAAGTTCGGCGGGGAAAACCAGAGGAACCTCCCGATCGCTTTCTCGCTGGCGAAGGTCTCCGCGTACGAACTCACTCGTAAAGCCGAACGCCTGGCTCCCGGAATTGATCCATTGAATCTGCATTCTCCCGGAGCTATTCACTGAACACATTGTGATTGTCTTGGAGCTTTGTGCAGTTCTTTGAGTAGAAAACTACCTTCGCTACAAAACAAACAAGGGAGGCATTGTCGTTTTCGATCTCGCCTCCAGTCAGGTGGGCACAGATTTATTGGGGCATACCTCCACTTTTCTTAATTGAGAATTCAATCCAGTGATCGAAGGCGAATCCTTGATGATTCAGGCTCCAAGGAACCGACCACACCTTGACGTCGGAAATGATCGCCATTCCACGAATCGGTTGGACCCGCCTCAGTTCTTCGACGAGATCTCGCTCAATCTGGCCCAGGACAAGCCGATTTCTCTGGATTCGTACGGAAAAGCGAAACGCATATTAACCGCGCTCTCAGAATACGGTTTCAGACTGAGGAGCCGAAGCCATTCGAGAACATTGGCAAATGAAGAGATGAGGGCTGACCCAGAATCGGTGACCTACACTAGGATCTATATAACTGCTGTAAACTTGAGAATTGTTTGTTTCAAGCGATCAGCGAGGACCAAGAGCTGCGCAGTTAAAACAACGATTACGGCAGCTCGGCCAAGAAACCGCCTGGTCCCGAAACTTTGATGTTAATGCTTTTGACTTCGCCGATAAGGTAAGAATTACAATGAAGTACCCGCACAGTATTCCTCTCTGGCGCACTATTGTTGAGGCAGAGACTCGCCCAAACAGAGAACACTTACCTGACAACGTCCCTGCTCGGGTTGTTCTCTCGAGCGTTGGCACAAAATGGAAGGATGTCGAGGTCGAAGAGCATCACGTTCCCAGCAGTGAAGTGGCCGATGTAATGTTCAAGCGGCATGTGATTTCTATCAATATTGGCCACTGCATCACTGGGGAATTCAAGAAAGAGGGGCGGTTTCAGTGCGACTTCAGGGCAAGAGGCGCGATTTCCTTGTTACCGAGCGATCAGCCTTTTTCTGGTTGGATGAAAGTAGAGAGGGGCGTGTTTGCGAATGTTCTCCTTCTGGCTCTGGACCCTGCTTTCATGAGCCGGGTTGCTGAGGGGCTGGAGTTGGATGCAGACCGTATTGAACTAATCGAGCAACGACGAGGTACTGACCCTATACTTCGCCACATTGCTATGGCATTGCGGGCCGGGGTCCAGAGCGGCGATGCCCTTGACCGCATGTATGGGGAGGGATTATCAACAGCGCTCGCCGTTCACCTCTTACGCGAATATGGCGCGATAGTGCTAGGGCCGAAAAGAGAGTATGGTGGGTTGACGCGGGCAAAGCTGGTGCGTGCTGTCGAATATATTCAAGATCAACTGAATGCAGACTTAACTGTTTCCGGGATTGCTCAGGCGGTTGGCGTGGGTCCCTATTACTTCTCCAGGCTGTTCAAAGAGTCTACCGGCCAGTCGCCTCACCAGTATGTGGTCGAGGCCAGGGTGAGAAAAGCGAAGGAACTTCTGACCACGGGCAAGTTCACCATCGGCGAAGCTGCACACCAGGTCGGTTTCGTCGATCAGAGCCATCTTACACGTCATTTCAAAAGAGTTTTCGGGTTACCTCCTAAGAGACTGCTTGAGTCGCAGAAGGCCAGAGATTGTGCTCTGAGAGTCTAGCGCTTCCGCCGTGCCGCTCTGCACAGCCATGACCCGGTCCTGCCGTGCATAGACAGGCTTGCCAGCCATTCCACACTCCCCACCGCCAGCTGGTGACGGCACACAAAACTGCGTATCAGAACGCAAAAAGTTGCCTGTGTGCTCTCTTCTGATTCGTTGTGCAGCTTTCAGATAGGCTTTTCACGCTAGGCTACAATCTGGAGCGCTCAGACATAATAGAACACGAGAAGCGGAGAAGGAAACGAAACCGCTTAGCTACTTTTACAAAATCTACCATTTGTTAGTGGAGCGAACGTGTCTTGCGAAAAGGTTCTACAAAGGCAGAGATCCTTTTTTCCGGAACAAAGATATTGCTGCGCGAAAGCCTCTTTCTTCGATCGAGGTCCAATTGCTCCTTGTCGTTTCGGCCTGTGGAATTGGCGCCCGATGAAAAATAGATCATTGCCGGCTTCCCGTTTGTTCTGAGTGCAGTTTTCTACTCAAAGAACTGCACAAAGCTCCAAGAGAATCACAGTCTCTTCAATGAATGTCTCCCAGATTTATGGAGACCCTCGCAGACCAAAAGACAGCCGCTCGCGGTTAAATAGCATTAAATCGCTAAAATTTTTATGAAAATCGGCTTTATCGGTCTCCCTAATCCGGGTCACTTGAATCCAATGAGCGCACTGGCTCGTCAGCTTCAATCACGCAACCATGATGTCGTGATGTTTTCTGTGCCAGTGGGCGAATCGATTGCTCGTGCTGCCGGTCTGCCGTTTGTCCCTTTTGCTGAGAGAGAGTTTTCGACTGATAAACTCGGTGAGATAGTCGGAAGAATGAGCAGGCTAAAAGGGGAGGTAGGTCTGCGGTTCACGGTTAATTCGATTGCGGCATTAAACGAAGTAAAGTGGAGAACATTACCGAATCTACTGTCTTCGACAGGCATTGATGCCCTCGTAGTCGATAATTACGATTTCTACGGCGAAATAATCCCAATGCGTCTTGGGATGCCATACGCCATTGTGTCAAACGCACTTCACTTCGATTATTCGGGGTATACGCCCCTCTGTGTCTATGATTGGGCGCACGAGAATGCGTCTGAAGCTGTAAAAAGAAACCGCCAGGGTGTCTCAAAATTTACTCGGATGCTCATCCGCAGCAACGCAGAGGTAATCGCACAAGCGGAGAAAGCCGGAATCAAAGCCAATTGGGAGGACCCATCCTCTTTGTTCTCGGATCGCCCCTGGATCACACAGTGTCCTCGGGAATTTGACTTTGAAAGCTCGCATTGGCCTGACCATTTGCATTACGCAGGTCCGTTCCATGACGGTAAAGGCCGAGTGGATTTCCCGTTTCCATGGGATCGATTGACCGGAGAACCCATCGTTTACGCCTCGATGGGAACACTTCAGAATGGCAACGCCGAGGTATTCCGCACTATTGCAGACGCCGTCTCAAAACATAAGGGTCTACAACTGGTGCTTGCGATCGGCAATGTACTACATCCCGAGGAGATCGAGCCTGTACCGAACAATGCAATTGTCGTTAACAATGCGCCTCAGTTGGAACTGCTGAAAAAGGCATCGGTGTGCATCACCCACGCAGGATTCAACACCGTGCTTGAAGCCCTGACTCAAGGAGTTCCTCAAATAGCCATTCCGGTAACCAACGATCAGCCAGGCGTCGCTGCAAGAATCGCTGACAAAAAGACCGGCAAGACAACCTCTTTAGACGGTTTAGACGCGTCGAATTTGTCGGCGCTTGTCGATGAGGTGTTTAACAACCCTATCTATCGCGATAATTCGCGCTCGATCCAGAAGGCTATCGCCAAGAAGAACGGGCTTTCCGTAGCCGCGGACCTGCTGGAGCAGGCCTTTGGACTCACTCACAACCCGATCTCAGAGGCCGCTTTCTGAGGCATAATCTAGAGGGTCTCTTCAGGCATGAGAATTGGCAGGGAAAGACTAACTCGCGCGGCGGTGGCATACCGGCTCAATCAGCGGATAAAAACTTCTTCAGCCGTTCAATAGTTCTTCGTTTGGCGGAGAGAGAATACCCGTTCCACCAGCACCGAAAGCAAGTCACTCATCAACATACAAAATATGAAGTTTGAAGCGCAGGAGTCGTTAGATGCTACCGCGCCGCCGACAGGTACTCAACGGTGGCCTGCAAGCTTGCGATGAACCGGCTTACCAGACCAAGATTCACTCCAACGAGTTTCGGCTGTGGAATTGGCGTCGATGAAAGATAGATCATTATCAGCTTCCGTTTTTTCTGAGAGCGGTTTTCTACTCAATAAACTGCACAAAGCTCCAAGAGGATCACAATTTCTTCAATGAATCTCTCCCAGATTTATGGAGACCAATACAAATATTGCAGCGAACGCTGAGTCAGCGGTCCAGACCGAGGACTTCGTCCAGCGGGTACGCGTGAATCAAGCGAAACTTGCCTCTGAACTAAGGCCACACTATGACTTCATCGTCTGCGGTTCGGGCTCCTTCGGTTTCGGTGGTAACGCGCCGGCTCTCCGAAAATCCGGATGTTACGCGCTCGGACTCCAATTTATCAGTAGTTATTGGTTGAAGCGTTTTTTGATTGTTCCCTTTCTTTCTACATTTGCGCTGCTCACTCCCACAGTCTCCCTTGCGCAGCAGCCGACCACGATGTCGGCCAAAAGCGTTGCCAAATTACCTTTCAGTCCTGGACTGGAGCTTGGGGATACTCTTTACGTCAGCGGCCATCTGGGTGTCGACCCAGCCGTCGGCAAAGCTCCAGACGATCCTGAGGAGGAGGCCCGACAGGTCCTTCACTCGGTCGAGCTGACGCTCAAAGATGCGGTATGAGCATGGACGATCTCGTATATGTGGAGATCTACTGCACCGATCTGAAGCTCTATGGCGCCTTCAACAAGGCGTATGCCTCAACTTTAAAGAGTCCCTATCCTGCCCGCGACTTCATCGGCGTGAAGGATCTTCTCTTCGGTGCACACTTCGAGGTGATGGGTATCGCCGTTCGGAATGCCTCGCAGAACAAAAGACAGCCGCTCGCGGTTAAATAGCACTGGGTTAGGTCAGGACCTCTTACCATCACAGAAGGGTAAGCCGCCGGCCTGTTAGTCGAAAGTAATCCGGAACGTCTGGCCTCGGTCGCGTTTTTGGCACTCGAGGGCCTCGTTGCGGAGACTAAGAACTGCTCCGTTAGACAACGACTACAACAGCTCGGACAAAAAAACCGCCTGGTCCCTAAACTTTGGAGTTAATGCTTTTGACTTCGCCGATAAGTTAAGAATTACAATGAACTATCCGCATAGTTTTCCTCTCTGGCGTACAAACGGAGAACTCTTGCCCGGCGGTGTTCCTTCTCGGCTTGTTCTCTCGAGCATTGGCACAAAATGGAACGATGTCGTGGTGGAACAGCACCATTTCCCCAGCAGTGAACTGGCCGATCTCATGCACAAGCAGCATGTGATTTGTATCAATGTTGGCCACTCCCTTACTTGGGAATTCAAGAAGGAGGGGCGGCTTCAGCGCATCTTCAAGGCAAGAGGCGCAATTTGCTGCTTCCCGAGCCATCAGCCTTTTTGCGCTTGGCTGAAAGTAGAGAGGAGCGTGTTTGCGAATGTTCTCTTTCTGACTCTGGATCCTGTCTTTATTAGCCGCGTTGCTGAAGGGCTGGAGTTAGATGCAGACCGTATTGAACTAATCGAGCAGGAACGAAGTGCCGACCCTACACTTCACCACATTGCTATGGCATTGCGGGCCGGAGTCCAGAGCGGCGCTGCCCTTGACCGGATGTATGGAGAGGGATTATCAACAGCGCTCGCCGCTCATCTCCTACGCGAATATGGCGCGGCAGTATTAGGGCCGAAGCGGCAGTATGGTCGCTTGACGCGCGCAAAGCTGGTGCGTGCTGTCGAATATGTTCAAGATCAACTGAATGCAGACTTAACTGTTTCCGGGATTGCTCAGGCGGTTGGCATGAGTCCCTATTACTTCGCCAGGTTGTTCAGGGAGTCTACCGGCCAGTCGCCTCACCAGTATGTGGTCGAGGCCAGGGTGAGAAAAGCGAAGGAACTTCTGACCACCGGCAAGTTTACCATCAGCGAAGCTGCACACCAGGTCGGTTTCGTCGATCAGAGCCATCTTACACGTCATTTCAAAAGAGTTTTCGGGGTACCTCCTAAGAGACTGCTCGAGTCGCAGAAGGCCAGAGATTGCGCTCTAAGGGTCTAGCGCTTCTGTCGCGCCGTTATGCGCCGCCATGACCCGGTCCTGCCGTGCATAGACAGGCTTTGCCAGCCATTCCACACTCCTCACCACTGGCTCGTGGCAGCACACAAAACGGCCTATCAGAACGCGAAAAGTTGCCGAGCCTCGTGAGAGCGGAGCTTAGCGAAAATTGCGTAAGTCCTTGAATAGGCAGCATGCCGGCTCCCGTTTGTTCGGAGAGTGGTTTTCTACTCAAAGAACTGCACAGAACTCCAAGAGAATCACAATTTCTTCAATGAATGTCTCCCGGATTTATGGAGAACAATACAAATATTGCAGCGAACGCTGAGCCAGGGGTTCAAACCGAGGATTTCGCCGAGCGGATACGCGTGAATCAAACGAAACTAACCTCTGAACTAAAGGCACACTACGATTTCATCATCTGTGGTTCGGGCTCCTCCGGTTCGGTGGTAGCGCGCAGACTGGCTGAAAATCCAGATCTCAGCGTGCTGTTGCTGGAAGCCGGCGGGAGCGACGATGTGCCCAGCGTCATGCAGGCCGGTCAATGGCCTCTAACCTTGGGAGCTGCATCTAAGATTTCAGCGTCTAGTACCATTTAATGAGCAAAGCGCTGCGTCAGAATCGCTTCCTCAGCACATTTGAGAAGTCATTGAATCGCTTAAATATTTATGAAACTTGGTTTTATCTGTCCTAACTTACCAGGTCACCTCAACCCGATGACCGCGCTGGCGCGTCAGCTTCAGGCGCGCGGCCATGACGTCCTCTTCCTTTATTTGTCAGATGCTGCCGGTTTACCGTTCATTCCTGGTGCCGAGAAGGATCACATTAACGAAAACAGAGGCTAAACGAGCAAGATGCAGGGAGAGGATGCTTTAAAATTTGGCATGCGCCTGCTGATGACCGAAACGGAAGCGAAATTGAAATCATTGCCGGCAATTGTACAGGCAAACTGAATCGATGCCCTCCTACTCGACACCGTTCAATTTTATATCGAATTGGGGCCGATACAGCTGGGCATGCCGCATATACATGTTTCAAACGGGCTTCACTTTGACTACTCTGGTTACACCCCCCTCTGCCTGTATGGTTGGCCCCACGAGACTACTCGTGCAGCTCTAGCCAGAAACCGAGAAGGCGTCGCACAATGGGCCAAAATTCTTGGCGAAGCCAACGCGGGAATCAGAACACATGCGGAGAGTGTCGGACTTGAAGTGGACTGGGAAGACCTCGATTCCACTCTTTCCCCACTAGCGTCGATCACCCAAACTCCCAAAGCCTTCGACTTTGAAAGTTCTCATTGGCCTCCACAGTTCCAGCACGCCGGTCCATTCCACGATAGCAAGTATCGGGAGAAGGTGGATTTCCCCTGGGAACGATTAACCGGCGAACCGCTTATCTACGCTTCAATGGGGACGATACTGAATGGCCGGTTGGATGTTTTCCGCACCATTGTGGCCGCCTTCACGAAGCATGAAAATTTGCAACTGGTGCTTTCGGTTGGTGATCAGGTCGATCCGGAGCAGATCGGACCGGTTCCGAGCAATGCTATTATCGTAAAGCGGGCACCACAATTGGAGTTATTGAAGCAGAGCTCGGTCTGTATCACCCATGCGGGATTGAATACGGTGCTGGAGTCTCTGGCTCAAGGTGTCCCGCAAGTAGCCATCCCGGTAACCTATGATCAACCCGGCGTAGCTGCCAGAATCGCGCACAAGAAAACCGGTGTAGTCACCTCGTTAGAAAAGTTAACTGCCGACCACCTCTCAACACTCCTGAATGAGGTGCTGAACGACTCCACCTATCGAGATAATGCACGTAAACTCCAGAAGGCGATTGCCCAGACTAACGGGCTTTCGGCTGCGGCCGATCTGGTAGAACAGTCCTTAGGACTTACCAAGAAGACCTGCGAGGCGTAGTCCCCCGAAGCTTATTGTCTGAAATTGTGTGCGGGGGAACCGCCATAAAACCACCTGGTACCTGGTGGGTTGACGCGCGAAAAGCTGGTGCGTGCTGTCGAATATATTCAAGATCAACTGGATGCAGACTTAACTGTTTCCGGGATCGCTCAGGCGGTTGGCATGAGTCCCTATTACTTCGCCAGGTTGTTCAAGGAGTCTACCGGCCAGTCGCCTCACCAGTATGTGGTCGAGGCCAGGGTGAGAAAAGCGAAGGAACTTCTGACCACCGGCAAGTTTACCATCAGCGAAGCTGCACACCAGGTCGGTTTCGTCGATCAGAGCCATCTTACACGTCATTTCAAAAGAGTTTTCGGGGTACCTCCTAAGAGACTGCTCGAGTCGCAGAAGGCCAGAGATTGTGGTCTAAGAGTCTAGCGCTTCCGTCGTGCCGTTATGCACCGCCATGACCCGGTCCTGCCGTGCCTAGAGGCTTTGAAAGCCATTCTACATTCCACACGACTAGCTCGTGGCGGCATGCAAACGGCGTATCAGAACGCGAAAAGTTGCCGAGCTCCGAGAGAGCGAGCTTAGCAAAAGCTGGGTAAGTCGTTGAATATTAAGCATGTCTACAACCCACTGATCAGAATCACTCTGTCTATCGCGACAATTACTCGCTTTTTGAATGTTTCCCTTTTCTACTCATTACCGACAGAGAACTTGCACCGTCCCGGACTCGAACCGGGAACATAGAGATCACGAGTGTACCGCTTCGCTGTTGCTGTGTGCTCTTTTCTGACTCGTTGTGCAGCTTTCAGATAGGCTTCTCATGCTATGCTACAATCTGGAGCGCTACGGCATAACAGCACAGACAAAGGTTGTTAATAACACTAAAAGTGAGAAGAAAACGAGGACGCGTAGCCACTTTTTACAAATCTACCATTTATTACGGGAGTGAATGCGTCTTCCGAAAAGGTTATACGAAGGCAAATAATCTTTTCTCCGAAACAAAGATATTGCTACGCAAAAGCCTTTTTATTCAATCGAGGTCCAACTGCTCCTTGTCGTTTCGGCCTGTGGAATTGGCGCCAATGATAAATAGATCATTGCCGGCTTCCGTTTGTTCTGAGTGCGGTTTTCTACTCAAAGAACTGCACAGAACTCCAAGAGAATCACAACTTCTTCAATGAATGTCTCCCAGATTTATGGAGACCAATACAAATATTGCAGGAAACGCTAAGTCACGGGTTCAGACCGAGGATTTCGCCGAGCGGGTACGCGTGAATCAAGCGAAACTTACGTCTGAGCTAAGGCCACACTACGACTTCATCGTCTGCGGATCTGGCTCGTCCGGTTCGGTGGTAGCGCGCCGGTTGGCTGAAAATCCGGATGTCACCGTACTGCTGTTGGAAGCCGGCGGGAGCGACGATGTGTCCAGCGTCATGGAGGCCGGTCAATGGCCTCTAAACCTTGGGAGCGATCGGGATTGGGCCTTCCAGGCCCAGCCGAATAGGCACCTTAACGGACGCTCCATTCCAATGAATATGGGCAAGGTATTGGGTGGCGGATCCAGCATCAACGTGATGGTTTGGTCGCGCGGTCACAAGAACGATTGGGACTACTTTGCGTCGGAGGCCGGCGATCCCGCGTGGAGCTATGAGTCAGTGCTCAATATCTATCGTCGCATCGAAGACTGGCATGGCGCGCCTGACCCGAAGTACCGCGGAACGGGCGGGCCGGTTTTTGTCCAACCCGCGCCTGACCCCAGCCCAATTGCTCTGGCCATGTTTGAAGGAACACGCTCGGTCGGGATCCCAACCTTTGAAAATCAGAACGGTCGCATGATGGAGAGTGCGGGCGGTTGCTCGTTCCTGGATGTACGGCTTCGCGATGGAAAGCGCCAGTCCGTATTTCGTTCTTATACCTTCCCCTACATGGACCGGCCGAATCTGACCGTGCTCACTCACGCATTAGTCACCCGGATAACTTTCGAGGGCAAGCGTGCGACCGGAGTGGAGTGTATTTATAACGGCAAAACTCATCGTATCAGCGCAGGGCTTGAAGTGGTGCTGTCACTGGGCGCAATTCATACGCCGAAGGTGCTGATGCAATCTGGCATTGGCGACGAGGTCGAGTTACAGCGTCACGGAATCCCTCTTGTGCAGCATCTTCCAGGCGTGGGGCAGAACTTTCAGGACCACCCAGCTATTGGCTGCGTCTGGGAGTACGAAAAACCGCTGCCGCCACGCACCGGCTCTGACACTTTTTTCTGGAAGAGCGATCCGAGTCTCGACACGCCAGACATACAGACATGCCTAGCTGAAGTACCGTTTGCCGCCGCCGAAATGCTAGCCAGGTACAACGCGCCGGCCGGCTCCTGGTCAATGTTCGCAGGTATCGTTCGGCCAAAGAGTCGAGGCAGGATCCGGCTAACGGGGCCCAACCCCACGGATGCTGTACAGATCGAGACCAACATGATGTCCCATCCGGACGACGTAAAGGCAGCGATAGCCGGTGTGCAACTCTGCCGTGAAATAGGTAACTCGGTTGTGTTTCGCCCTTTCGTAAAGCGCGAGGTGATGCCGGGTAACGTGAAAGGGGCTGAACTGGAAAACTTCATCCGGGATTCAGTCGTTACCTTCTGGCATCAGACGTGTACCGCCAAGATGGGCCGTGATTCCATGGCGGTGGTTGATGCCAACCTCAAAGTCTACGGAATCGAAAACCTGCGTATTGCCGATGGATCCATCATGCCGCGGGTAACAACCGGCAACACCATGGCTCCCTGCGTCATTATCGGCGAGCGCGCCGGAGAAATACTGAGAGCTGATCATAAGTTATAAACAAAACCCTGCCAGTTAGACGAAACTGCCCGACGGCAGAAGAAAGAGTAGATTGCAATGAACACACACAGTACCGCTTTCAACAATACTTCGGCGGAAGCGACTACCTCTGACCGGATTCTGCAAATCGCTTTAGCAGCCTGGAGACAAGGGAACTTCGTAGAAGTCGTAGATCAGTTTAATGACCAATTCACGTTCACCGACCACGCGCTCGGACTCGAATTTAAGGATAAGGGACGCTTGACCGAATTCTTGGCAAAGATGCGTGAACGCTTCCCGGACTCCGAAAGAAAGGCCAACACTCTCTTCAGCGGCGGAGAGCGCGTCATTAACTGAATGGACGCTTACGGCCACGCAGACTGAACCTTTTTCTGGGCGGACAGTTGCGAAAGGTGCCTATTTGCGTCCGAGGCATATCTGTCGTGCAGATAAAGAATGGTAAAATTAGCCAGTGGTCAGACTACTACGACGAACTGAAATCGCGTCGATACGGCGTAGCGGGTCTCTTCACCGAATGGGTTGAGCTCTGACCGCAGTTGGTCGGCAAAGTTT
>Ga0209647_1003321_pt1 | contig 12495 bp, 13 predicted proteins | sample GraSoi_2013_60cm_FD_185827 | JGI IMG/M metagenome (GOLD analysis project Ga0209647, IMG submission 185827) | Grasslands soil microbial communities from the Angelo Coastal Reserve, California, USA - Sample 9_17_2013_60cm (SPAdes) (version 2) | ecosystem: Environmental > Terrestrial > Soil >... | reverse complement strand
GCTGTCGCACCGTTCGCTCTGCTCGCAAGCAGAGTGCCTTAGCACCCCACCAGTCTACCACTCAAGAGAGGAGACGGCGCTTACCCCATGCCCAAAGGCAGGGGCCTCCGCGCCGGAGAAAAGGTGACGAGCCGCCACCCTCAAAGGGAGAGGAGAGACGCGTGCCTGCCAGTGCGACACACGGGTCGCGCTGGCTTCCCTCTCTCGTGGGGTGGGGGCACAGCTCCCGGCCTGAAGGCCAGGGCTAATCCCCGGTGAGGCAATCCGTGCAGGGCAGACGGTGCATGGCGGCCGCAGCCCTCGCCCTCCACGGCAGTGCCGCGCGCAGGATGAGCCTCACCGCTTTAGGGCAGGGAGCCAGCCACCACGCGCGCACTCCCCTCTCCTGCGAGGAGAGGGGCTGGGGGTGAGGTTCCTGTACCGGTGAGGCTCATTCATGAGGCCAGAAACGTGAAGATAACAGTGCTGGGCGCGGGGCCGGCGGGGCTCTATTGCGGGCTGCTGCTGAAAAAGGCGGATCCCGCGCGTGAGGTCACAATCGTCGAGCGCAGCCCGCCGGACGCGACCTATGGCTGGGGCGTCGTCTTCTCGGACCGCACGCTGGCGTCGTTCCACGAGATTACCAGACCTACCGGCAGATCACCGATCACTTCGTGCTCTGGGACGCGATCGACATCCACTATCGCGACCAGGTGCTGCGCTGCGGGGGCCACATCTTCGCCGGCCTCGCGCGCAAGCTGCTGCTCGCCATCCTGCAGGAGCGCTGCCGCGAGCTAGGCGTCGCGCTGCGCTTCCACACCGAGGCGCCGACCATCGAGGCGCTGCCCGCCGCCGACCTCGTGATCGCCGCGGACGGCGTCAACAGCCTGGCACGCAAGCAATTCGCCGCCGCCTTCCAGCCGTCGCTGGTGGAGGGTAAGGCACGCTACATCTGGTTCGGGACCGACCGCGCGTTCGATTCGTTCACCTTTCTCTTTCGCGCCAACGAGCACGGCTTCTTCCAGGTGCACGCCTATCCCTTCTCGGGCGAGACGAGCACCTTCATTGTCGAGTGCACGGACGAGACATGGCGCCGTGCCGGGCTGGACCGCGCCAACGAGGCGGAGAGCATCGCCTACTGCGAGCAGCTCTTCGCGCGCGATCTCGGCGGCTGCCGGCTGCTCGGCAACAACTCGAAGTGGATCAGCTTCGTGACAGTCTCGTGCGCGCACTGGCACAGTGGCAACCTCGTGCTGCTCGGCGATGCCGCCCATACTGCCCACTTTTCCATTGGCTCGGGCACCAAGCTGGCGATGGAGGACGCCATCGCGCTGGCGCACGCGCTCGACCAGTACGCCGACCTGGAGACGGCATTGACCGAGTTCGAGCTTGAGCGCAAGCCGATCGTGGAAACGCTGCAGGCCGCTGCGCGCGAGAGCCAGAGCTACTTCGAGCGTGTCAGCCGCACGGCGCACCTGGACCCCGAGCAATTCAGCTTTCATCTGCTGACACGCAGCGGCCGCGTCAGCTACGACGACCTGCGCCTGCGCGATCCCGGCTATGTCGCGCGGGTGGACCGCTGGTTTGCCGCCCACGCCGGCACGGAGCAGGCCCAGCCTGCGCCGCTGCTCGCCCTTCCGCCGCTCTTCCTGCCGCTGCGCCTACGCGGCCTCACCTGCGCCAATCGCGCGGCGCTGCTGACCGACACCGCATCCCTCTCCGCACTGGCGCCGTCCACACCGATCCAACGGCTCACGCAGGCCCTCACGGCGCGCGCCGCCTCGGGCGTCGGGCTGCTTCTCAGCGAGCCGCTGACCGTCTCGCCGCAGGGGCGCGTCAGCCCCGAGACGCCGGTGCTGCGCGAGGAGGCCGACGCGGACGTAGCGGCGCTGCGGCAGGCGTTACGCCTCCTGCACCGTCAGACGCCGACCAAAGTCGGCGCCACACTCGTCCATGCCGGGCGACGCGGAGCGACGCAGCCACGCGCGGCGGGGCTGGACCGGCCGCTGCGTGCCGGGATCGAAGCATGGCCGCTGGTCTCCGCCTCAGCCCTCCCCTACACGGCGCGCAGCCAGACGCCGGGCGCGCTGGATCGCGCGGGCATGGACCATGTGCGCGAGGAGTTCGTGTGCGCCGCGCGGCTGGCGGCCGAGGCCGGCTTCGACCTGCTCCAGCTGCACCTGGGGCATGGCTACCTGCTGGCGAGCTTCCTCTCGCCGCTCGCGAACATCCGCGGCGACGAGTACGGCGGCACGCTCGAAAACCGGTTGCGCTTTCCGCTGGAGGTCTTTGCGGCGGTGCGCGCGGTCTGGCCGGCCGCGCGGCCACTCGCCGTCGCGCTGACCATCACGGACTCTGTACGCGGCGGCATGAGCATCGAGGAGGGCATCGCCGCCGCGCGTGCGCTCAAGGCGCTGGGCTGCGATCTGATTCAGCCGCTGGCGGGCTATGCGGTTCCCAACACTGAGATGCCCTATGGCCGCGGCTTCCTGACGCCGCTGGCCGACCGCGTGCGCAACGAGGCAGGCGTCGCTACGCTGGTGAGCGGCTACCTCACGACCGCCAACGAGGCCAACACCATCCTCGCCTCCGGCCGCGGCGATCTCTGCCTGCTCAGCCTTCCAGCATGATCCGGTACTCGCTGATGTCCGCGCCGTTGATGAGGAAGGCGCGTACCACTGGCGCGTCCGGCGCGGCCAGTGAGAAGATGATGTAGAACATGCCGGGCCAGTTCTGCGACCAGCGCACGTCGCGCGGGGAGGGATAGGCCGGCGACGCCGGGTGCGAATGATAGTAGGCCAGCATCTCCCAGTCGCGGGCGTCTAGCTCGTTCCAGATGGCAAGCAGCTCCTCGGGCGCGACCTCGGAGAACGTGCGTGGCGTCTGGGCGGCATTGACGGCGGGGAAGTGCCGCGCGACGCGCCCCGCGGCATCGCCGGCCAGCACGCCACAGGCCTCGTTCGGATAACCGGCCTCCACGTGGGCCAGCATCTCCGCCAGCATCACACGCGGCAGCCGCAGCATGCCCGCTTCGCCGTCATCCATGACATCGGGGCTGATGCGCAGCCGGTCGAGCGTCACCACAGCAGCTTCTCCTCCAGCTCGTCTTCGAGGCTGTCCACGTCGCGCGTCCAGAGGTCTTCGGAGAGGTATTTCCACCCGCCGTCGGCCAGCACGACCACGATCTTGCCACGCTCCATGCCACGCTCCATACCACGTGCCACGCGCACGGCCGCGTGCACCGCCGCGCCGCCGCTGGGACCGGTGAAGATGCCCTCTTTGTCGAGCAGCGCGCGCATCATGCGGATCGCATCGGCGGCGTGGACCAGGATCTTGGCGTCCAGCACGGAGGTGTCCAGCACTGGCGGGATGAAGCCATCTTCCAGGCTGCGCAGGCCCTGCACGCCCTCGCCCTGCAGCGGCTCGGCGGCGACGACGCGAATCGCCGGGTTGTGCTCCTTGAGGCGCCGGCCACAGCCGGTGAGCGTGCCCCCAGTGCCCAGCCCGGCGACGAAGACGTCCAGATCGGGCAGGTCGGCGATGATCTCGGGCGCGGTGGTCTCATAGTGCGCGCGCGGATTGGCAGGGTTCCCATACTGGTAGAGCAGCACGTAGCGGCGATCCTCGCGCGCCATGCGCTCCGCCAGCCGCACCGCGCCATTGCTGCCCTCCGCGCCGGGAGACGAGACGATCTCGGCGCCGTAGAGCGCCAGCACTTCGCGCCGCTCGCGGGTGACGTTATCGGGCATAACGGCCACGAAGCGGTAGCCGCGCAAGCGCGCGATCATCGCCAGCCCAATGCCCGTGTTGCCACTGGTCGGCTCCAGGATGACGCTCCCCGGCGCGAGCCGCCTGGCGCGCTCGGCCTCTAGCACCATCTGCCGCGCGATGCGGTCTTTGATGCTGCCGGTCGGATTGGCGCCCTCCAGCTTGGCATAGAGCCGCACGTCAGGCCGGGGACTGAGCGCCGCTAGCTCCACCAGCGGCGTGTGCCCGATGGCGTCCAGAATGTTGGCATAGAGCATACGGCACCTCACAAGGATCGCGCGGGACGGCCGGCTAACCCGCCGCCGTTATGCCGGCGACGGGCTGTGCTGCGCGCGCAGCGGCTCGGCCACCTCGTCGGCAAGCCGGCGCGCGATGCCCTCCGGATAGGGCGCCCGCAGTCCGAGGATTAGATGGGTGGCCCCCGCCGCGATGAACCCGTCGAGCTGGTCGCGCGCCGCCGCCAGATCGGCAGGGTTCACCCAGATCTGCACCGAGCGCTCGATGGTCGTTGGATCGCGCCCGATCTCGGCGCAGCGCTCGTCCAGCACAGCGGACTTGCGCCGCAAGTCGTCGGGCGTCTCCGCGATGCAGTTCCACACATCCGCGTATTTGGCCACCACACGCAAGGTCAGCTGCTCGCCCCCACCGCCGATGACGAACGGCGGGTAGGGCTTCTGCACCGGCTTCGGCTCGCAGCGCGCCGCCCTTAGCTGGTAATAGGCACCGTCAAAGTCCGCCGTTTCCTCCGTCCACAGGCGCCGGATCACCTCGCAGGCCTCGCCCAGGCGGCGAATGCGCTCGCCCGGCGGGTAGAGTGGGATACCGTAGGCGGTGTGCTCGTGCTCGTTCCAGCCCGCGCCGATGCCGAAGTCCAGCCGGCCATGCGAGATGTGGTCCACCGTCACGGCCATGTTGGCGAGCACGGCGGGATGCCGATACGTGTTGCCGGTGACCATGATGCCGACGCGCAGGTGCTCCGTCTCGGCGGCGTAGGCGGCGAGCAGCGTCCAGCCTTCGAGGCAGGGCCCGGTGGGATCGTTGCCCAGCGGCATGAAGTGGTCGAAGAGCCAGGCGTGCTCGAAGATCGGGATGCCGTCGGCCTCGCGCCAGACCCGCAGCATGTCGTCATAGGTCGTCCACTGTGGGGAGGTCTTGATGCCGAAACGAAGCCGCCGTGTCGTGGTCATGGACATCTCCTCATGCTCGCACTCGTGAAAGCGGCCCTTCTCTGGCCCCCTCTCCCAGTGGGAGAGGGGCTGGGGGTAAGGGCCGCCCTATGCCCCGCCAGCCATCGCCGGCAGCAGCACGATGATGTCGCCTTCGGCGACTGGCGTCTCTAGCCCCTGCAGGAAGCGCGCATCCTGGTCATTGACGAAGACGTTGACGAAGCGGCTCAGGCCGCCCTCAGGCGAGAGGATCTGCTCGCGGACGACGGGATAGCTAGCGAACAGGTCGTCCAACAGCGCGCCCAGCGTGTCGCCGCTGGCCTGCACCTGCCGCGCGCCGCCGACCGAGGGGCGCAGCACCGGTGGAATACGCACAACGCTCATACAGGGTCTCCAATCCGTCTGTTCATGCGTTAGGCCGAGCGCACTGGCAGGCCGCAGAACTCCTCGTAGGTCGGCAGGTCCTCAGGATGGGCGTGCTCGCCGCAGGCAGGGCACTGTGGGTCGCGGCGCACGCGCAGCTCGTCGAACGTCTCGCTCAGCGCGTCGTAGGTGAGCAGCCGCCCGACCAACGGCTCGCCGATGCCCAGGATCAGCTTGATCGCCTCGGTCGCCTGCAGCATGCCGATCGTGCCGGGCAGCACGCCGAGCACGCCCGCCTCGGCGCAGCTGGGAGCCAGCTCCGGCGGCGGCGGCTCCGGAAAGAGGCAGCGGTAGCACGGCCCATCGTGCGGCTTGAAGACGGTGACCTGCCCCTCGAAGCGAAAGACGCTGCCATGCACCACCGGCTTGTCCGCGATCACCGACGCGTCGTTGAGCAGATAGCGCGTCGGGAAATTGTCGGTGCCGTCCACGATCACATCGTAGTCCGCGATGATACGGGCGACGTTGGATTTGTCGAGCCACTCGTCGTGAAGGACGACCTTCACATCGGGATTGAGGCCCTGGATCGTCTCGCGCGCGGATTCCGTCTTGCGCCGGCCCACACGCGCCGTCGAGTGGATGATCTGCCGCTGCAGATTGCTCGCCTCGACGACGTCGGCGTCTACCAGGCCCAGCGTACCGACGCCGGCCGCCGCCAAATACAGCGCGGCGGGAGCGCCCAGGCCGCCCGCCCCCAGCAGCAGCACCTTGGCGTCTAGCAGCTTGAGCTGGCCCGCCTCACCGACCTCGGGCACCAGCAGATGGCGGCTATAGCGCTTGCGCTGCTCGTCGCCTAGCGTACGCGGCAGCACCGTCGGCAGCCCGGCGTTCTTCCAGCCGTTGTATCCCCCGGCCAGCGAGACCGGCTGCCGATAACCGAGCTGCTTCAGAGTCACGGCCGCCAGCAGCGAGCGCACGCCGCTGGCGCAGTAAAGCACCACCGGCTGATCCTTGTCGGGGACCGCCTCTTCGATGCGCAGCTCCAGAAAGCCGCGCGGCACGTGCAGCGCGTCGGGCAGGTGCCCTTCATTCCACTCAGTGGTCTCGCGCACGTCCACCAACGCGAATCGCTCGCCGTCGGCAAGATCCCGCTGGACCTTCGCGGTGTCCCACTCCATCACTTCTTTGCGCACGCGGCGCATCAGCAGCTGCGAAGCCTGACCCATCGTCCTATCCGCCCTGTCCTTGCCGGCGCTGGCAGATCGCGCCGCGTTGTTGACTTAATAGCTTCACTTTCTGAACTATGTGACTGAAACGTACCATGTGGGCGCGGCGGCCGTCAACCGCACGCCGTAATGCGGCAGCCGGCGACGGCGTTGGCATACAATGCCGTCAATGTGGGCGGCGCTGTCGCCACACGAGGGAGAAAGGGACCGGCGATGCAATCGCAGCCACAGCAGCGGTTAGCGGGCAAGCGCGCCGTCGTCACGGGGGCCAGCCGCGGCATCGGGCGCGCCATCGCGCTGGCACTGGCGGGCGAAGGGGCGGATGTGGCAGTCAGCGCACGCGGCGGCGCGGAGCTGGAGGCGCTGGCGAGTGAGATCGGCGGCCTGGGCCAGCGATCGGCCGCCGTCGCCTGCGACGTAACCGATCCGGCGCAGGTGGAGATGCTGGCGCGGCGCGCGCAAGGCGCGCTTGGCGGCGTGGATATCCTCGTCAACAACGCGGGCGCGGCCGGCAGCCACAAGTTTCTCGGCCATCCAGACGAGCTCTGGCACCAGATGCTGGCGCTGAACCTGACGGGCGTGTATTACGTCACCAAGGCGTTCGTGCCGGCCATGATCGCGCAACGCTCCGGCCGCATCATCACCATCGCTTCCATCGCCTCGAAGGTTGGCGCGCGCTACATCGCGGCCTACACCGCGTCCAAACACGGCGCGCTGGGCCTCACGCGCGCGCTGGCCGCCGAGCTGGTGGGCTACGGCATCACCGCGAACGCGATCTGTCCTGGCTATGTGGATACGCCGATGACGGCGGGCAGCATCGCCAACATGGTCGCCCGCACGGGGATGAGCGAGGCCGAAGCGCGCGAGACGCTCGAGAAGACGAACCCCCAGCGACGGCTGATCGAGCCGGACGAAGTGGCGTCGCTCGCCGTCTTCCTGGCGCTGGACTCCAGCCGGGGCATCAACGGGCAGGCGATCAATGTGGATGGCGGTGAGGTGATGTTCTAATTGCCGATCTGCCTGAGATGCGAACCTTTTGGCAGGACGTTCGCTCCTGGGCCACGAGCTAGGTGAGGAGCCGTATGACAACCAATCCGACTACCGATGTGGATCCGCGCGCTAGCGTGCCTCCCGAACAGCCAAAGGTCTTGAGCGTGCCGTGGCTTGACGTGCGCACGGCTGGGCTCCTCCGCGCCATGGTCGCCACTATCGCAGAGACGCATTCTCAACTGGTCGCCGCCATTCTCTTCGGCTCGGTAGCCAGGCATGACGAGCGTCCACTCACCGATTGCGCGCCAAGTGACGTGGACCTACTGCTGATCTTCAACCTCGGCCCCGCGCAGGTTCGTATCCCAGAGGCGCCGTCGCGCTCAGTTTACCAAACCATCGGGCGCGCGCTGGATGCCTACCTGTATCCGCCCCGCGAAGTGAAGACGGTGCTCGCCGCGCACGATCTTGCTGATTGGGATCCAGCGTTCGTGGAAAACGTCGCGCGTGACGGTTTGCTGCTCTGGTCGCGCGGCCCGCTACCAGATGCCCTCGCGCCGGTCATGACGCGAGAGCTGCCGGAGGCGTGAGTATCATCAACGGGCAGGCGATCAATGTGGACGGCGGCGAGGTGATGTTCTAATGCACGGGGGAGCACAGGTTTACGATGCAGTGATCGCACCCGCCAGCCGTACTCTCAGTGCCGTCCAATATACATAGAGGAGGAAGATACATGCCGGATTCACCTGTGCCAATTGGCCCACTGCTCCCCGAAGCCGCGCAGCATTACGACGAGGCGCGCGAAGCTGGCCGGCTGGAGAGCGGCGCCAACCGTATCGAGCTAGCACGCACGCAGGAGCTCACCGCGCGCTACGCCCCGCCGCCGCCCGCCATTGTCTACGACGTGGGTGGTGGTCCCGGCATGTATGCTGTCTGGCTGGCAAGACAGGGCTATGCCGTGCACCTCGTGGACGCGCATCCGCTGCATGTAGAGCAGGCCCGGTGCGCATCGGCGGCCCAGCCAGATGCCCCGCTGGCCAGCGCGTCGCAGGGCGACGCCCGCCGGCTGGAGTTTGCCGACGACAGCGCTGATGTGGTCCTCCTGCTCGGGCCGCTCTACCATCTCACCGAGCGCAGCGACCGCGTCACCGCCCTGCGCGAGGCAAAGCGTGTCGTGCGCCCAGGCGGGGTGGTGCTGGCCGCCGTCATCTCCCGCTTCGCCGCCGCGCTTGACGGCATGCGCCAGGGTTTCTTCGACGATCCAGACTTCGTCGTCATCGTCCAGCGCGACCTGCGGGACGGGCAGCACCGCAACCTGATGAACAAACGCAACTACTTCACGACCGCCTTCTTCCACCATCCCGCCGAGCTTGCGAGTGAGGTGGAGGATGCTGGCCTCACGCATGCGGCGACGCTGGCCGTCGAAGGGCCTGCCTGGCTCAGCGACCGGGTGTTGGAGCGGTGGGACGATCTGGTGTGGCGCGAGCGCATACTCAGCGTGCTGCGCTCTATCGAGGCTGAGCCGACGTTGCTCGGCGCCAGCTCACACCTGCTCGCCGTCGCACGCAAGCCGTCCTAGCGCGCGGACGTTAGCAGATAGCAGTGCAGTCATAGTTGATACGGCATCCGCGTGGGCTGTTGACCATGATGCCCACAGGGATTAGCCGTGGCCTTCAGGCCACGGAGCTGGCAATGACAACGAGCCGCACAGACTTGATATGAGGAGCCGACGATGCAGTACGACTTTCTCTATGAGGTGCAGGGCGGCGTCGCCACCGTGACCTTCAACCGCCCCGAGGTGCTGAACGCGCTCACCTTCGAGGTGTACGCACAGCTGCGCGACCTCTTTGAAGGCCTACGCTACGACGACGGCGTCAAGGTCGTCGTGCTGACCGGCGCAGGCGAGGGCTTCTGCTCCGGCGGCGACGTGCAGGAGATCATCGGCGAGCTGCTGAAACGCGACCTCAAAGGGCATCTCGAATTTACACGCATGACCGGCGCGGTCGTGCAGCACATGCGCCTGCTGGACAAGCCCATCATCGCTGCGCTCAACGGCATGACGGCCGGCGCGGGCTCGGTGCTGGCGCTGGCAGCGGACCTGCGCATCGCCTCCGAGCGCGCGCGCTTCGCCTTCCTCTTCACCAGGGTCGGCCTGACCGGCGCGGATATGGGCGCCGGCTTTCTGCTGCCGCGCATCGTCGGCCTGGGCCGCGCCTTCGAGCTGCTGCTGCTCGGCGATACGCTGGACGCCGCCACCGCCGAGCGCTACGGGCTGGTCAACCGTATCGTCGCCCACGCAGAGCTGCTGCCGCGGGCGTACGACTGGGCGCGGCGCCTGGCAGAGGGGCCGACGCTGGCGATCTCGATGACGAAGCGCATGCTCAATAATGAGCTTTCGATGGACTTCGTCGCCGCCATCGAAGCCGAGGCGCAGGCCCAGGCGCTGCTCTTGCTGGGCGCGGATCATCGCATCTTCTACGAGGCGTTCACGGCCAAGCAGAAGCCGACGTTTACGGGCCGCTAAGGCCTGGAGTGATCACGACTGTGCGTGGCTGGGGTAGGACATGGGGCGGCCTGAAGTCCAGGGGCGTGTCTGCCAGCCGGGACGAATCGGCGTGACACTGGAGAAGGTGGAGGAATGGACGAAGATGACGTGCGCCGGGCATCCCAGCGCTTCTACCAGGCAGTCAACGGTATTCTGGGCGGCGACGCGGCCCCTATGCTCGCCACCTGGTCGCGCGCGGACGATACCACCTACTGCGACACGCGCGGCGAGATACGGCGCGGGTGGGCCGGGCTCGAAGGCTACTGGCGGCAGGCAGCCGAGCGGAACGCCGGTGCCGAGGCCAAGCTCACGACGACAGCGCGCGAGCAGGCGATGTATGCCACCGCCGACCTTGCGTACACCGTCATGATCGAGGAGGTACGCCAGACAGACGGGACATTCGTGCTCGAGGCTCGCGCCACCAATGTCTATCGGCGCGAGGGCGGCGAGTGGCATGTGGTCCACCGCCACGCCGACGCCCCACCCAGGACAGCGCCGCAGAGCCAGGGAGAATAGCGGTATGGAGAGACAGAAGGTCAACCCGCCAGCTCTGCCCGCCCCGCGCGGCTTCAACCACGGCATCCTCGTCCGTGGCGGCGCGCTGCTCTTCCTGGCGGGCCAAGACGCCAGCGACGCCGAGGGGCGCATCGTCGCGCCGGAGGATGTCGTGGCGCAGCTTGAGCAGGTGCTGCGCAACCTGGGCGCGGTCGTCGAGGCGGCTGGCGGCACCATGCGCGACATTGTCAAGCTCAACATCTTCGTGCGCGACCGCGACGACTACCTCGCCAAGCTGAAGCCGCTCGGCGCGGTCTTCCGCGGCGCCTTCGGCGACTATTATCCCGCGCTGGCGCTCTTCGAGGTCAGCGGCTTCTTCCAGCGCGACGCGCTGATCGAACTGGAGGGCATGGCCGTGATCGGCGCAGATGAAGGAGGCGTATAGTGGACTTCGAGCTAACGGACGAGCAGCGGCGCATCCGCGACGCCGCCCGTGAGTTTGCCGCGCGCGAGGTGGCGCCACTCGCGCGCGAGGCCGACGCCACCGGCACGTTTCCCATGCACCTCATCCGGCGGCTGGGCGAGCTCGGCTTCCTCGCCGCCACCATTGCGCCGGAATATGGCGGCGCCGGCATGGACTACGTCAGCTACGCGCTGCTGCTGGAGGAGCTGGGCCGGGCGGACTCGTCGGTGCGCGGCTTCCTGACCGTGCACGCGGGGCTGGTGGCCGGCTGCATCGCCGAGTGGGGCAGCGAGGAGCAGCGGCGGCGCTACCTGCCGGGGCTAGCCAGCGGCGACCTGATCGGCTGCTACTGCCTCACCGAGCCGGAGGCCGGCTCCGACGCCGCCAGCATGCAAGCCAGCGCGCGGGCGGAGGGCGATGACTACATCCTGAACGGCGAGAAAATCTGGATCACCAACGGCACGCTCGCCAACATCGCCATCGTCTTCGCCACACGCGACCCCGCCGCGCGCCATCGCGGCATCTGCGCCTTTCTTGTCCCCACCGACACGCCGGGCTTCCACGCCGCGAAGATGAGTGGCGGCGAGCTCGGCCACCGCGCCTCCGACCACGCGCACATCACCCTCAGCGAGTGCTGCGTGCCCCAGGCCGCGCTGCTCGGCCAGCCGGGCGCGGGCTTCACGGTCGCCATGTCGGCACTGGATCGCGGGCGGCTCGGCGTCGCCGCCGGGGCGGTCGGCATCGGGCAGGCCTGCCTGGACGCGTGTGTGGCGTTCGCGCGCACGCGCCGCCAATTCGGCAAGCGGCTGGCGGACTTCGAGATGATCCAGGCGACGCTGGCCGACATGGCCGCGGAGGTGGAGGCGGCGCGGCTGTTGGTCTATCGCGCGGCGTGGGCAAAGGACCGGGGCGAGCCGGCGACACAGGCGACCTCGATAGCCAAGCTCTTCGCCACGGAAGCGGCGGCGCACGCGGCTGCCGAAGCGGTCCTGCTCCACGGCAACCGCGGCTACTCGAACGCGTATCCCGTCGAGCGCTACTATCGCGACGTCAAGGGCCTGCAAATCTACGAGGGCACCAGCCACATCCAGCGCATCATCATCGCGCGCGAGCTGGTGGGCCGCGAGGAGTAGCGCAAGTAGCGCACCCGATACCCCGCCGAATCTGCTACGATGGAGCTGATGCGACGACAGCGCCTGTGCCTGGAGAGGAGCGCCCGCGTGCCTGAGCTGCCCGCCGGCACCATCACCCTCCTGTTCACCGACATCGAAGGCTCCACGCGTCTGCTGCAGGAGGTGGGTCCGCACTACGCCGACATCCTGGCCGAGCATCGCCGGCTGGTGCGCGCCGCGCTCGACGCCCACGGCGGCCAGGAAGTGGATACGCAGGGAGATGCCTTCTTTGCCGCCTTCGCCCGCGCTGGCGACGCGCTCGCCGCGGCCATCCAGGCGCAGCGCGCCCTTGCCGCGCAGCGCTGGCCACGAGACATCACGGTACGCGTAC
>Ga0209647_1003320_pt1 | contig 12496 bp, 11 predicted proteins | sample GraSoi_2013_60cm_FD_185827 | JGI IMG/M metagenome (GOLD analysis project Ga0209647, IMG submission 185827) | Grasslands soil microbial communities from the Angelo Coastal Reserve, California, USA - Sample 9_17_2013_60cm (SPAdes) (version 2) | ecosystem: Environmental > Terrestrial > Soil >... | reverse complement strand
CAGCCACGCCTCTTTGAGCGCTTCTACCGCGCACCCAACATTACTATCGAGGGCAGCAAGACACGAGGGGTCGGCCTCGGCCTTTACATCGTTGCCCAGTTACTCCGGATGCACGGTGGCAGTATCCGTGTTGAGAGCAGCGGTGTCCTCGGCGAGGGCAGTCGCTTTATTTTCACATTACCCGCCTTAGAGCAAGCGTAGGAATGTGGTGTAGCAATTACTCGAAAGGACGCTCTACATTGCAATCCTACAGAGCATGGTTGCTTGAACTGGCCAGACAGGCCATGATAGACGAAGGAAGTGCAGACGCCGCGCACGATTATGACCATTTAGTGCGCGTCATGGCGCTTGCAGATACAATCCAGGCCCGTGAGGGCGGTGACCTCTTAACTATCTGGGCAGCAGTTGCCTTCCATGACATCGGACAAGCACGCGAACATCGTGATGGTGGCGATCATGCCTTAATCGGGGCCGAAATAGCAGCAGACCTGCTCAGCGGCACACACTTTCCCCAGGATGCTATCCCGGCAGTACAGCAGGCAATCCGGGAACATCGGATAACAGGAGGAGTCATACCACAAACCTTAGAAGGCCGCATACTCTATGACGCGGATAAGATAGATTGCCTCGGTGCGATTGGTATTGGCCGCCTCTACTGCATCACAGGCCGCTACAATCAGAAGGTCTATTCTCCTGTACCTGCCGGCATCACCGAACCAATCGACCCGGTGATGATACGCAGCTTGAGGCGCCGCCCCGATTACTCACCGAGTATCGAGTTCCAACTGCTCTTTACCAACTTACCCGAGCGCATGACGACCAACACCGGGCGCGAGCTGGCCCGTGAACGTTTCGCGTACATGCAAGAGTTCTTTACCCGTCTGAGGCAAGAGATCGAAGGGGAACGTTAATCGGGAGAGGTAAGGCAAAACGTTTGAAAATGCCATGCTCTCCCCAGTTTCTCAGTCACGTTCCAATGAATCTCTTTTTGTCTCTTTGCATACCTACGAAGAAAGAGCCGCCTCCAGATAACACTGCGTCACTATGAGAGAGCGATCGCAGCCACCTTGCTTCAATCATTGCCAGTAGGTACCTTCTCTTGGGACGCCCGCTTATCCGCATGCCGGTATTCCAGTGTATAGCCCACTCCTGGAACGGTGAGGAGAAAGCGAGGATTTCCTGGGTCCAGTTCCACTTTCTGACGGAGGTGGCGGATATGGGCTTTGATCAAACTCCTATCCGCATCATCCCCAAAACTCCAGGCGTGTGCTATGATTTGCTCTAAGGTGCAGACTGCATTCGCATTGACGGCAAGCAAATGCAGCATTTTGCTCTCAGTAGGAGTCAAGCGGGCAGTTTTACCATAGACAGTCACCTTATTATGGAGCGAGTCAACGGTAATAGGTCCAATGGTGATGAGAGAAGAAGGTCGCAGTGTAAGAGTGGAGCGGCCTCTTCGACTCACAGCACGAATTCGCGCTAAAAGCTGAGCAGGAAAGAAAGGCTTGCGTAGGTAGTCATCAGCTACGGACTCCAGGCAACGAACCTCATCTTGTACGTTTTTTCCGCTGGTCACAACTATCACCAGAGCCTCATGTTTGCTACGCATCTCACGACACATAGCCAAGGCATCCATGTCTTTCAACATGGTGTCAAGAATTATCAGGTCCGGTTGGTGTTCTACCCATTCACGCATCGCATGTTCTCCAGTATAGGCACGATGTACTTCATACCCAAGCGTTGTTAACCACCCAGTCAGCATTTCAACAAAATCACGATCATTATCAATAACAAGCAGTTTCATTGAAGTATCCCCGATGCCTCAGCTCTCCTTCTTCTTCTCATCCTTATAGCAAGATTCCGTCTCTGTTTTAAGTATCGCTTGACGAGCCTGGAATTGCTGGCTGTGTTTTCCAAATCCAGAACATAAGCGTGTCTAAACTCCTCATGTTCTCTCGTCCAATCACTCTGCAGCAGTTTGAAATGAAGACCTTTTGTCAGTCGCTCCCCGAATTTTGTGACTGCTGCGGCGTAAAAACGGCGGATCACCACCCCACGCTTCAAGAGCTCGATGAAATAATCGAGCGTCGCCTGCAAGAGCTTACTGCCATAATAGGTGGCCATCAGACCCGGTCTGACCACGAAATCAACAATGTAGCAGTCCAGCGGTGGGTCGGCCGTATAGGGCAGATAGTCCTCTGGCTTGATCTGGGCTTCGTCGATCTCTAGACTGATAAGCTTTTCTAACACCTCCGGTTGTATGGGGCTGATCGAGACGCCACCTACGACCGTGTTGGTTTTGCTATCCTTGAGGACATGAATCGCTTCGGGGTTGTAGGTCAATTGTTTCTGCTGCTCTTCTGGTGGGACTATAATTGATTCGTGAAAAAACATGCGTTCAATGTCCACCAGGTGCTCCAGGTCATCTCGCTGAGGAAGCACGAAAACGAACCTTTCAGGTGTTTGTGCTACCTCGCCCAAGGTCCTGGCTCTTTCCTTTGCCAATTCGTCAATCCTTTGCCTGGGGTAGAAAGCCCGTTTCCTTGATGGCACATTGACCTTCGGGATCTCGTCGGTTTTCACGAGGTCGTAGAATGTGCTTCTAGGAATGCCTAGCTTTTTGATAGCTTCCCCTGCGGTATAATAAGTATCCATGATCCCACCCGACAAGTGTTCTGGTTGAGTCAGCGCTGGCTTCATTCAAGGATGGAGAAAAGATGAGCTCGATAGGCCTACAGTATAGGAGAAGAGTAAGGCCTTAGCCATCCGTCAAGTGGCTAGTATACTATAGGCCATCTGGCCTATTTTTTAATGGACCGAGGAAAGAAAGCGCATGGCTTCACTCCTTGGATATCGCATGGAGTAGACCCAGCTCGATGGCACGCACGACAGCCTGGGTACGGTCGGAGACACTGAGCTTGGCGAGGATGTGCTCGACGTGGATTTTGACCGTGCTCACACTCACCGTCAGGTTCCCTGCGATCTCCCGGTTGGTCTGACCCCGTGCGAGCAATTGCAGCACTTCGCGCTCGCGCGGGGAGAGCCGACCGGAGGGTAGTTCCTCTTGCTGAGGCGCCTCGCTCGCCAGCCGCTGGAGCGCGCGGATCACAAGCTCCTCGTTCAGCATCGACTCCCCATGGAGAACGCGCTGCACAGCGGTAATCAGTTCGTGTTGAGAGATGTCTTTGAGCACATATCCCGCAGCACCAGCTTTGAGCGCCTCCAGGAGGTACTCGGGATTTGCATGCATGGTGACGAGAATCACGCTGGTTGCCGGGCACTCCTCCTTGATGGCTCGGCACGTGGCCAGGCCATCCTGCTCCGGCATGCGCACGTCGATCAGGGCAAGATCGGGTTGCAAGTGGCGGCAGAGCGCCAGCGCCTCGCGGCCATTCGCCGCCTCACCAACCAGCCTCAATCCGCGCTGGCTGGTGAGCATGGCACGCAGGCCGGCTCTGGCAAGCTCATGGTCATCAGCAATCACTAACCGCGCCGGTTTGGCTTTTCGCCAGAGTAATGGATCATTGCTCATGGAACATGTCCCCCTCATTAGATGTCAGCAGCGGTACCTCGGCCACCACCAGGGTACCGGCATCTGGTTGGCTGGAAACCATAAAGTGTCCACCGATAAGCTCGACTCGCTCCTGCATTTCGCGCAGCCCAACATGCTCACCAAGGCTAGCCTCCTGGAGCACCGCAAGTGGCTCGAAACCATTGCCCCAGTCCTGCACCTCAAGGCGGACTGTCGAGCTGTGGCGCTCAAGCGCAAGGCGTGCTCGGGTCGTGCTTGCGTGCTTGCGCGCGTTGGTGAGCGCCTCCTGCGCAACCCCGAAGAGCGTGGTTTCAATCGTTGGCGGCAGGCGCTCTGAACCGAGCGTCTCGTCATAGATGATCGTCCAGCCCTCGTCGCGCTGTGTTTCAACTTGCAGGCGCAGCGCCGTCGCCAACCCGAAGTCGTCCAGGGCCGTTGGACGCAGACCAGCAATGAGCCGCCGTGCTTCCCTGACCGAGAGCTGCGCCAGCTCTAGTGCCCGGTCAAGCTCCTGGCGGGCCTGCAGAGAGCGCGGTCGATAATGGCTTGCAAAGGCTTGCAGGTGCTGGTGGGCGCTTGCTGCTACCTGGGCCAGCCCATCGTGCAGATCATAGGCGACGTGGTGCCGTTCCTCCTCGAGCAACCTGGCTCGCTTGCGCTCGATGATGTTCTCAATCATCACCAGGCCATAGACGGCCTTCCCATCTTGATTACGAATCACTGTGGCAGTCAGATCAGCCCACAGCGTTTCGCGGTTCTTTCTCAGGTACCGTTTCTCCACTTTGTAGCTGGGGATCGCTCCCTTGAGCATCTGCGCGGCAAGAAGCCCATCCTTTCCAACATCGTCGGGGTGGGTGATACCCGAGAGAGCGCGTGCAGTCAGTTCTTGCTCGCTATAACCCAACATCTCACAGAAGGCCTTATTCACTTGCAGTAACCTGCCGTCCAGGCTAATAACAGCCATACCAATGGGGGCTTCCTCAAAGACGTTGCGGAAGCGTTCCTCGCTTTCTCTGAGCACCCTTTCTGCCTGCTGGAGCTCGGTGATATCATTCAAAACAATCAGGCGCCCGGCAACGGCAAGGTGGCCATCTCGTCGATACAGCGGTGAGATGCGCAGGCCGAAGTAGTGCAGCGCTTCACCTTCTCCTAAAACAATCTCTGCATTTGCCTCGGTCACGTCGCGGTAGCGTTCGACCAGTTCAGGGTAGGCGGCGAATACCTGGTTGAACGGTTTTCCGACGGCTTTCGAAGGTGTATGGGTAGCCAGACGTTGTGCGGCCGGGTTGAGGTCCACGATACGGTTCTGCTCGTCTACGACAATCACGGCATCACTCATGCTTTCGAACACTGTTTCACGCGCTATTGGCAAGATGTCTAACAGGCGGAAGCGCAAGAGGCTCCAGGCTATGGCCAGGCCACTGATCATAAAAGCGAAAGGGGTGAGATCCAGATCAGGAAATGGGCTCAAGCCAAAGGCTGTTAATGCGTTCCCCACCCATGGTGTTAACACGGCAATCAACAAAGCACCGGCTTGCCCAAGATACAGGCGTGTCGAACGCATAAGCGTCAGGATGAGTATACAGATCAGGATGGCACCAACAAAGAGCAACAGGTAAGAATACACTATATTGATCCAGTACCACACGCCATACGTCATATGCAGCAATGAGAACGAGCCCTTGGCATCCATTCTGATGTTGTCCTCGACGAGACCATGAAACCGATTGGTCCAGACCAGCAGGACTGTGATGAGAGGTTCAACCATCAGGATAGCTACGGTGCGACGCGTCAGCCATTGCGCTCGCCCAGTATATTGCAGCACAAAGGCCAGCCACAGCGTTGGCGCAACGGCAGCACCTAGCCACTCAACGTCGTCCCAAAAGAGTGCGGCCGGCAAATCAGCGCTCACCAGTTCCAGGGCGTACGCCAGCGACCATTCAGCCACCGCCAGCATGAGCAAGGAAAAAGCTATCGAGCCAGGTGCAGGGCGACGACGCCATATGGCGACTGCAACCACCGCCGATACGACCGCCGAGGCGGCCACAGGGAACACATAAGGTGTAAACTGCCAGTGCATAGGTTTCCCCCCTTTCGTGCCTTACTACCTTCCGTAGGTCCAATTAGGCCCCAGCATCATGACTTCCTTCCGGAGAATCACGAGCTGTAGAATCTGGCCTTCTTTACTACTCTTTCCCCTTCGGCACGAGGCTCAAGAAATAAAAGGTAAGTTGGTAATGCCTGCCAGTGTCCAATTCCACTAACTAACACTATTATACGTTAAGATTAGTTTCAACACGCAGGAGGGATATTTGTTAACTGCTGTATATGGGGAGGCATCATTTCACCCCCCGGAATACCCGTTAAGAAACTCTTATGGGAGTACGTGACCAGCGGACGGCAAAACATCAAAACCAACGGGGAATATCGTAAGGATGTTGATTATTTAGCGCACAAATCTCAACAGCAGCTTCACTGGCACCGAGAGGGGAACTCCGAGCCAGTATCCTGTATGCGGGAAGCATCGGAGGAAGTACAACGGCAGACGGCTCATCTCCGACAGGGAGTGAGCGTGTTAGAACAATTCCCCCATCAGAACCACATAATTAAAAGGAGAATTCACCTCCGCCGGCGCACTTAAATGCACAGTAAATCCAAGCTGCGGCTGAAGGGAAATATACTTTACAACGACAGGGCCTGGGTCCCCAACGAGCGTTACGACAACGACACTCGTTGTTGTAATATACGCGTTCGTAATGCTGACTTCTTTTTGTCCCTGCTCAAACACCCCGGAGCCTGATAAGGTTCCACGCGCTGTACGCCTTACCTGTCCCTCAATCAAGGCATCGACTTCCTGGGTGATAACTTGTTTCGCATTCTTTTTCTCACCCACCTGCACTTCAGCAGAAGAGCTTTCTTCTATTTTGCCCGGCTCTACCGCTATGTTCCCATCAGATTTCTTCTCAGACTTAGAAACGGCCTGCAAATGAACTTTGGTCGTCCGACCGGCCAGGCGACGTTTCTTCTGCCCGGCCTGCGGAACCTCAACAGAGGAGTTTGTCGAACGGGCATCGACCACTACCACACTTGCCGTTTCCTTGGGCTCAACACGCACCACAGGTATCGGTCTGGACTGGAGGCTCAACTTAGGGGGTATAATCAAAGCAGTTGTTTTTCCTTGTACAGGCTCACCCTCTTCATCTGATTCATCTGACAAAAAATCTTCTGCCAGGGTGCTGTCCGCAAGCGTTTCTTCTACCGATTTTGAAAGGGCTGCCCTCTTCTTTGCCGAACGAGATTGCCAACCCCGCTGTACCTGTCTGTCAGATTCACCAGACCATGCCATCACGCACTCCTCATGGAAATTATCTGCATTACATTCGCATTTATGACATACAATGAAACACCTGGTCGCAGTATAACACAAGAGGTTTGTTTCGAAAGCGAAACATAGCACATTTGGGTCAAGCGAAAGTGTTCAAATCTTTATTTCTTAACCGTTGCAAAAACACGAAACGCTGCGAACATTACGCACTTCTGAGCAGGCGCTTTCTGAGTTGAGACGTAGAAAGCAAGGCCAGCATCTTTTTGGGGTGAGACGTGCGTAACGAGGTTGCGTAGGACCAACCGGCATAGAAGACGTGTTTGCCCTCGTGCGGGCGGGGTGTGATCCCCTGCGACGGCAACAGCAGCGTCGCGCCCGCTCTGCTATACAAAGCGGGCTTGACTGACGCATCAGTCATGCGGTACGCCTGGTACCGCGAGGTCTCATGATAGGTGATCAAAAAGGCCATGCCCAAGCGGGCAATATTGAGGGAGGCGGCGTAATCCCGCGCGCCATTCCAGCCACAGGCCGTACAATGGAGCCACGCGCCCCAATCGATGGCTTTTTTGCGGTCGTGGAGCGCAGGTGAGAGGTAGGTTTTGGCGGGTTTGCTACAATGGGGGCACGTGTGCGTGGTGCCGCGCGGCTCGACCTGGCGTGCCCTGATCCGCCACACCTCGCCTCGCACGGTCGTGTTGTTCCTCCAGTTCCGCCACCTTCCTCGCACCCCTCGCCCGCGCCCTTCGGTTTTGAGGGTGGTCAGGTTTTCTCCACAGATGAGCCGACAGTCATGCAGCAACGCCAGCAAGATCAGCAGATTGGAGGCCAGGTGCGCCAGTTCGTGGTTGCGCCGTTCATACTTCTTCCAACAGGTCTTGATGTGTATGGTGTACGAGGTGATTTGCTCTTGCCAGCCAGCGAAATGAGCAGGCAGGGGAGTCTGCTGCTCCGTCTGGGCCTTGACGGCTTGCTTGACCAACAGCACATACCGCTCCCGACATGCGTTGAGGCGGTCAATCTCGCGGCGCAGGCGGGCCTGTCTGCCATCGATACCTCCAGTGTCCAGAAAGACCGGGCGGCTCACCTGACGGTACTGCTCGTTTCCCTCGCTCGTTTCCAGCACGGACACCGTGATGAGCGACCTCACGCCCCAGTCCCACCCCAGGACGCGGCGCTCCTGTGCAAGGGGAGCTACATACACCGCTGGCACTTCTAGAATCACATCCAGCACCGCCACGCGGCTCCCATCAGCACTTCTGATTTCCCGCAAGGTGGGAGCCTGGGTGCTCGCTCCCTGGTCAAGATACTGGAAGACCGTCTCTGGCAAAGGGATCTCCTGACTCCACTCCCCCCATGCCCACCGCCCGCTCGTCTGTGGGGCACGCAGTTTGAGCCAGAGGCTGGCTTGCTTGTGCTCCTGCCGGCTTTGGACATCGCAGCACTGCGCCACCGAGAGCCGCGCCCGATAGGTTTGTCCGGCATGCATGCCATCATCGCCCGCAAAGGTGAGTTGGGCCACCTCTTGCACGGGGGCTGGTTGCATGGCTTCATATGTGGTGGGGAAGACCCCTGTTTCGAGGTAGCAGTTACACGCCTGCTCGACCACATTGGTCAGCGCCATGAACGCATCCGCATCTTCCCTGTCGGCGCGCAGGACGCGGACCTGCTCTTTGATCGCCCGGTAATCTTTCCGTGCGGGACGGGTTCCTTCAGCCGGTCGAATGAGTCCTTCGGAGAGCAGGGGCAGGATGGCAAGAAATACCTGCTTACGCGTGGCCTGGGCCCGCAGGATGCGCCCGGCTTGCTCCATTTCACAGCGCACTTGACGGCTGCCATGCCCGCTGGTATGCAGCAGGTGTGGTTCGACCTGTTTCCAGGCGGGTCCACTCCGATCCGTCGCAAAGCGATCCAGTTCAGGCCAAAGGGCGTCCAGGATGGCATTGATGGCGATGCGGCTGGCATCGAGCAGACGGAGCGCCTCAGCTTGCATCGCATCGGGCAAGCGGATGGGAAACGAGAGCGTTTGCGTCTTGGCCATCACCATCAGTCCTTGTCTGCGAGGACGCGCTCAGCGCACGCCAGTAATTGCTGTTGTTTGCGGGAGCGCACACCATACAAGCGTCCCGCAAGTGAGGCGATGATCGCCACTAAATCCTGTGTGAGTTCTTCTTCCGGCGTGTTGTCCTCATCTGGAGCAAGCAGGGTCAAGGTCACGCCGTAGCCAGAAAACAATGTTTGCAAATAGGTCAGTCCGAACCGTGTTAACCGATCCGAGCACGTCACCGCGACCTCGGCAACCTGGTAATCCTGCATGAGCGCAAGGAGCTTTTGCAAGCCTTTGCGCTCCGTGTTGAGTCCAGAACCGATGTCTGTCAACATGAGCGTCTTGTGTCCTGTGCGGGCGACGAGTGCCCAGTGTTCCAACTGCTCCACCTGGCGCTGCAAATCAGGTTGCTGGTCATGCCGGCTCACCCGCCCATACAGCACCAGCAGGCCAGCCCGCTGTTCACCCAGGAGCCGTTCCACTTCGGTGATCGGGATACGTGCTTCTCGCCCAATCTGCACGGCTGCTATCTTGCCTTCCTTCACCCAACGCCGCACGGTCAGCGCATGAAGGCCCAGGCGTTTTGCCACTTCTCCTGAGCGGAGCATCCTTGTTTTCTCGGTTCGCATAACAAGGATATATTACTCGAATTATGCAAATTTGTCAACTGTGGTGCACCCCAACAATGATCCAGGCGTTTTACCCAGGTGACATAGGAATATTTGGTAATAATCCATCACAGCCTTGAAAGTCAACACAATTACCACTACAATACAGCCTGGGTAAGCTACCCCTCTCAGTTATGAACGCTGTTAGCAGGGCGGTTGTATTTCTGTATATGTAAGGAAAGGTTTCATGAAGCTTAACGGTTCGCACAAATTCAATGCCAATAGCTGGCAAGTCTTCAACGCTATTCTCAATCCCGCAGTCCTACAGTCATGTATCCCTGGCTGCAACTCGGTCGAATATCTGGACCCCACTCGTCTGAAGGCAAACATCACCACTCCTTTGCCCGGTTTGAAGGGGCCATATGGCGCAGTTATCCGTATCGCTCAGCGCCAGGATCCAAATATACTCGTTCTGGAATTGCATCGCAAGGGCACGGGTGGATCAATCAATGCCACCAGCCAGATTAACATCACAGATGGACCTGATGGCGCCCTACTCACCTATAACACGACCGCCGATCTCGAAGGCCCCATCGCCATTGCCAATAACCCTATCGGCCAGGGCATCACAAAGAACTCATTGAAAACATTCTTTGAGAAATTGGAACAAGCCATCGTCTAGCAATACGCTTCGAACTTGTCTTACAAACCATTGACCGAGGGCGTTTGCGTCTCCTGGCTGCATAGTCGTGCCGTCAGAGGTTGTGAACGCCCATAGTCGCAGCTTCTTCGATAGGCTTTCAGTGTTCTGCGCTAGTGTTCTGTCAATCAGCAATTGATGGGTAAAGATGCTTGAGCTTGATGCGAGCATCAGCGGTGGTGAAGCGCCAGTTGATACCGACGGCCTGTGCATTGCGTTTGGTTTGCCAAGCAGCCACCTCGCGTTCCAGTTCCGTGCGCGAGCCAATGCGACGATCCAAACACTGCCGCGTGAGCACCGAGAATTCGATCTCGGCCATGTTCAACCAACTGCCGTACTTGGGGGTGTAATGCAGTTCCAGCTTCTCGATGAGGCGCCGCGCTTCGGCTGGCTCAAAGGCCTCATACAAGGCCGCCAGGGTATGCGTGTTTAAATTATCCATGACCAGCACCAGCTTCTCAGCGCTCGGATAGTAGACATCCACCAGGTCGCGAATGAAAAGCGCGAAGTCCGCTTTGGTGCGCTGCGCGGTCACTTTCAGATAGCGCTTGCGAGGCCCTCGGTTCACACGCGACAAACAGATTGCAGGTACCCTGCCGCTCGTACTCATAGTCGCAGCATTCCGGCTGCCCCGGTTGCATCGGCAAGGGGACACGGGTCTCACTCACCAACTGCTTGCTGGTTTCGTCCAGGCAGACCTGTGGACGCCGCTCATCATAGGCTCGTGTGTACACCGAGAGGACCTCCTCCATCTGGCACACAAACTCTGCGTTGCTCTTCGGAGGAATACACCACTGCTTGTTCAGCCAGCGTCTTCGGGTTCATTGTGCGCTAACACCTGCCGGATGGTTTCCCGCGCAATGCTCTCCACGACCTGTAATTGCACCAACTTGTCGACCAGCAGTTGCAAGGTCCAGCGCTCCTGTCCCGCCTCCGGCTGGCTGCACGCCGCCGGATGGTTTCCCGCGCAATGCTCTCCATCCAATTTGCGCAGACGAGGCGTGTGCGGCCGTGCTGAGGGAGTGCCGCCGCCACTCCCTCTTCCACCAAGCGCTGCCGTACCCGCTCAACCGTCGCTGTGCCGACTTCCAACGCCTCACTGATGGCTTGATCGGTCCACCCAGGACCATCTTCGCCGCTGTCGGCTTGGAGTCAAGATGCGCGCATGGGTGAGTTTTCGCGCTGATGCCTTACCCTGAGCGATCAGTTTAGACAGAGAGGCTCGTTCTTCCTTCGCCAGCTGTACGATATACTTCTTCATGGGGGGCTTCTCCTTGTTGAGCAATAGTTGTCTTTTCTTGCTCTTCAAGGATACCCCTTTTTCCCTCAACTCATCATTTCATCATGGACAGAACACTAGTCGCATCCGAACACTTCACCGAAGAACAACTTGAACTTTTGCGCAACCAGGCTCGGATGAGCAAGTATGCATGGAAAACGCTCAAGAAAAATCGCGCAATCACCACCGGGAACGGCTTCACCACAAGGCACCACGGAGGCCCCGGTCCTTCAGACCTGGGGAGGAAGCGTTACCAAACTCCCAAAGGCATAGCCATAGCCATCGCCGCGATGCAGCGCCTGGCAATAGCGCGCATGCACACCCTCAACCACGCCCGAGCTGGTGGTCAGTTTGAAGTAGCCATCCGACTTGATGGCGACCCGTCCCAGGTGGGTCCCCCTCTGCACGCCTTTAGCGACCACTGCCCGCACCATATCCCCGGTCCGAAAGCCATGCGACCGGCTCGGCCCCTTGGGTTTGCCACGCGGAAAGCCGTGCTTCTCCACATGGCACATCTGCCGGCATTGCCTGCCCGTGGCCGTAATCAGTAACGGCCGGATGGTCCGCCAGTTCCGCAGGTCTTCGGGCGTGCTGGCTCCCACACAGGCCGCATCCGTCCAATGCGTCTTGGGGATGGCTTGTCGGCTGCGGTTGTATTTGGTGCGCCCACCGCTCCCGACCTCCACGGGAAGGCCCAGGGCCAGCAACCGCTCGTAGAGTGCCCAGCGGGTCGTGTTCACCGCTGCCGCATCGCGCAGCGGCGTCTTCGCCTGTGCCAGGATGCGCGCCAGTCGCTCGGGATCATGCGCCAGGAACGCCCGGATGTCCTGCGTCCCCTTCTTCATATTACACGGCACACACGAGAGCGTCAGATTGCTCTCGCGGCTGCTGCCCCCACGGCTGCGTGGCACGATGTGCTCGATCTCCAGCGGCACGCCGCTCGCATCGCAGTACGCGCAGCGCCTGCCCCACTTCTCCAACACATACTCCTTGACCTCAAAGCCGGCC